>Ga0207671_10000673_pt1 | contig 44578 bp, 20 predicted proteins | sample KBSC24metaG_FD_184352 | JGI IMG/M metagenome (GOLD analysis project Ga0207671, IMG submission 184352) | Corn rhizosphere microbial communities from Kellogg Biological Station, Michigan, USA - KBS C2-4 metaG (SPAdes) (version 2) | ecosystem: Host-associated > Plants > Roots > Rhizosphere > Soil...
CTTTTGCAGCTATATCCCGGGGTAAGCTTGCCAGCAGCGTTTCGAGGATCTCAGCAGAAAGAGGAGATGTATATTCTGTGGAATAGATCCGGATGCTCATTCCATAAAGTTAGTTTATTTCGGGGAGCGCGGCAGCAGTTGGATCTGGAGGTTGGGCCAGCGACGCAGCTGGGAGGAATGGAATGTCCATTCCGGTGTTTCGATGACGCCGGTCTTTTCATCCACGCGGTACCAGGGAGTAAACTGACTGTCCATGGGATTTTTGACGATGTGGATATCCTGGGCCGGCATATAGCTTTGAGCCAGGAGGTAAGCTTTGTGGCCTGCCGCGTCGACTGCCACGTCCATTACGATCATGGCATGACCGGGAGATCCGCCGGTGATCAGGACATCTCCCGGGGAGATATCCCCGAAGCGAGGCACGGGGTTCAGCTGTTTTTCCAGGCTAAGGGTCCCGCAGTAGGAAAACACCATTTGCAGGAAATTATCGAAACAGGCACGGTCTTCGCAATGGGTAGGGCCGGAGGTTGAGCAGGTGACCAGTTTGTCTCCGGCCAGCCGGAAGCGACGGCCATGAGCCCATTCCAGGAAGTTGAGCCGGAGGCCCTGTTGGGTGTAGAAGCAGATGGCCGCATAGTCCTTACGTGCGTAAAGGAATTCGGCCCGCAGGCGCATGACAGCATCGGCGCATTGTTGCAGGTCCTGGTGACCCACCGAAACATCCAGCACCGCAAACTGGGCTTCCTGATTGCGTTTGAGCGCGCCATTGAAAAGATGGACGGTACGGTCCTTTTTTAAGGGAACGGTGCGCAGCCAGGCGGAAAAGGGATCGTTATCCATCGTCCGGTGGTAGCCGGCCGGCGGCGGTATGGCGCCCGTGGTGGGATAAGGGTTGACAGCGGGATCGCCGGCACTACAGGTGCAGCAGCAAAAGAGAATTATTATCGCTAAATTTGCCCGGTTCATTGTAAGAGTATATTATATTGGAAACTAAGAGAAGCCTGGCAATTGATTATTCCATAAAAAAGATTTGTTAAAGCTCATGTCGAACATCCTGATCATTGACGATGAAAAAGCTATCCGGAAAACACTCAGTGAGATCCTGTCCTATGAAGGTTATAAGATCGACGAAGCCGGTGATGGCGAGGAAGGGTTAAAAAAAGTGAGGGAAAAAGAATATGATGTCATTCTCTGCGATATCAAGATGCCCAAGATCGATGGGATCGAGTTCCTGGAGAAGGCCAAGGAGGCAAATCCGGATATCCCTATCATTATGATCTCGGGCCATGGTACCATCGAGACGGCCGTGGAAGCCGTCAAAAAGGGTGCGTATGATTATATCTCCAAGCCCCCGGATTTGAACCGGCTGCTGATCACGATCCGTAATGCCATGGACAAGACTACGCTGGTAGCCGAGACCAAGGTGCTGAAAAGGAAAGTGAGCAAGGTGCAGGAAATGGTTGGATCGTCCACGCCCATACAGAAGATCAAGGAGACCATCGAGAAAGTGGCGCCTACGGAAGCCAGGATCCTGGTGACCGGGGAGAATGGGGTGGGTAAGGAACTGGTAGCCCGTTGGGTACATGAAAAAAGCAACCGGGCGGGCGGGCCGTTGATAGAAGTGAATTGTGCGGCTATTCCCAGTGAGCTGATAGAAAGCGAGCTGTTTGGACATGAGAAGGGTTCTTTTACTTCTGCCGTCAAGCAACGTATAGGTAAGTTCGAGCAGGCCAATGGTGGAACCCTTTTCCTGGATGAGATCGGGGATATGAGCCTCACTGCCCAGGCAAAAGTTTTGAGAGCGCTGCAGGAAGGTAAGATCACCCGGGTAGGTGGTGACAAGGATATAAGTGTGGATGTACGGGTGATCGCCGCTACCAATAAAGACCTGTTGAAAGAGGTGGATGAGAAAAATTTCCGTCTGGACCTTTATCATCGTCTCAGCGTCATCATCATCCATGTTCCTTCTCTCAACGAACGGAAGGATGATATTCCCCTGTTGGTGGACAAGTTCCTGGCCGACATCTGCGCCGACTATGGCATCGCCAAAAAGGCCATCGAGGAGGAAGCGATAAAAGCATTACAGCGACATAACTGGACGGGTAATATCCGGGAGCTGCGGAATGTGGTGGAGCGGCTGATCATTCTCTCCGGCAAGACAATAAACAAGGATGACGTGGAAAGCTACGTTCTGCCCAAGAAATAACTACGCAGCCGGTGCCCGGTGAGCGGGCGCTCCGCCGGCTATTTCTCTTCCGCAAAAGCCTGCATTTCTTCCAGGCTTTTTAATATCCGCACCTGGGGTGGTATGTAGCGCAGGCTGCTGCCCAGCCAGCCCGAGATGATAATGTGTTTATCCGGGAAGGTCCGGGCGATCTTTTTTATGTAATCCTCCGGTTCACAGCGGAGCAGGCGGGTTACCAGGTGAAAATAGAGATGGGTCACCGGTTTTTGCCGGCAATAATATTCCAGTTCTTCCAGGTCTGTGTCCTTCCCGAAATAGACGGTGAATATCCCGTTCTTCTTTATCAGATAGCGCATATATAGCAACGGTATCTCATGAAATTCACCTTTCGGAGTGTACATCAATATGACCTTCTGCGACTTCTCCTTTGGCGGCGGAGGGTCGGCCAGGCCGTTGATGGCTACATGTATCTTTTTGGTTATCAGTGCGCTGGCAAAATGCTCCTGGGCGGGAATCACATTACCAGTAAGCCATAGCAACCCTATTTTTTCAAGAAAGGGATAGGCTACGCGGGTGATGGTTTTTTCAAAGCCCATGTGTAAAATGACATTGTGGAGGATCCTGTCGAACATATCCTGATCAAAATCGATGGCGGCTTCCGTCAGCTGATTGACGAATATTTCTGTAGAATCGCCCTCCCGGGTCAGGGTGAGTATCAGCCGGGAGATCTCCTTTTCATTGAGCCGGGCGATGGTGGATATCTTATGTCCGTGATGATAAAGGAACGCGATGCGGAGCAGGCACTTCAAGTCGTTGTTGTCGTAAATACGATGGTTGCCGGCCTTGCGTTTGGGACAGAGCAGCTGATAGCGTTGTTCCCAGATACGCAGAGTATGGGCTTTGATACCGCAAAGGTTCTCGATATCCCGTATGGTAAAAGCATTCATGGGTGGAAACTAAGGAATTAGTGTAATATTTATATAAGTTTGACGACTTATAAGGTTGTTTCCCCAAATGTTTTAGCAAAACTTTCTGGCTCAATGTTTTGGGGGGACGATTATTATTATATTTTTGCCGGGATCAAAAAATTGTCCACCGGAATCATAAAAATACAAAGGAATGTCGACTCATCAGTTGCTGGTATTAGTGCTTATTCAGTTACTCCTCCTCCTATTACCCTCCGTCGGATTGTACAAAATGTTTGAAAAAGCGGGCGCGCCGGGTTGGAAGGCGTTCGTTCCTTTTTATAATACCTGGATCATGCTGGAGCTGGCGGAAAGACCCAAACACTGGGTTTTCTGGCAGCTGATACCAGTGGTAGGCTGGTTTATTACCATGGGTATCTATGTGGAGTTTGTCAAGACCTTTGGCAAGTTCCATTTTTATGAGCATGCCCTGGCCGCGCTGTTGCCCGTATTGTATTTTCCTTATATAGGATATAATTCCAAGGATAAGTTCACGGGACCCGGTCCTGTCAAAAAACATAAAAAAGGTACGGCCAGGGAGTGGGTGGATGCCGGCGTATTTGCCATCGTAGCCGCCACGCTTATCCGGACCTTTGTTTTCGAAGCCTATACCATTCCCACCGGCTCCATGGAAAAAACATTGCTTATCAATGATTTCCTTTTTGTAAGCAAATTCAGTTACGGTCCCCGTATACCGAATACGCCGTTGTCCATTCCTTTTGTACATAACACCATGCCCATTACCAATGGCAATTCCTATGTGGAATGGATCAAGATCCCTTACACCCGTTGGTTTTCCAGCCCGGTGAACAGGAAAGATGTGGTGGTATTTAATTTCCCCGCGGGGGATACGGTGATCAATCTGCCTGAATTCCAGTCACAGCGTCCTTATTATGATGTAGCCCGTGAGCTGGGCAGGGGTAATATGGATTCCGGCCGCCAGGTGATCCTGAGCAAGCCCGATGATTATCCATTGGTGATCCGTCCTGTGGACAAGCAGGAGAATTATATCAAACGTTGTGTTGCTATTGCGGGCGATACCCTGCAGATCAGGGATCAGGTGCTGTACATCAATGGACAGGCGCAGACCTTTCCTCCCCAATCGCAGACAAACTACACGGTGGAGACCAAGGGGCAGCCGCTGGATGAGACGGTGATGAAGGAGGAATATAACCTGGATATGACCAATGGCGAGGATGTCCGTAGTACGGGCACGCCTAATCAATATGAAATGCTGCTGACCTGGGAGGCGCATGAGAAAATGTTGAAGAATGGTCTGGCCAGGAGCATTACACCCCTCATCGACAGCAACCATGATGTGTACCCGTATGATCACATCCATGTCTGGAGCCGTGATAATTATGGGCCCATCTGGATACCTTCAAGAGGCGCTACGCTGCCCCTTACGCCGGAGAATTATACGATCTATGAACGGGCCATCCGGGTGTATGAAGGGAATAAGCTGGAGATGAAGGATGGAAAGATCTATCTCAACGATCAGCCTGCCACGTCTTATACATTTAAGATGAACTATTATTGGATGATGGGGGACAACCGTCATGGATCGCAGGATTCACGCTATTGGGGGTTTGTTCCGGAAGACCATGTGGTGGGTGAGGCCTGGCTGATCTGGATGAGCTGGAACAAGGGTGTGCGTTGGAACAGGTTGTTCAGAAAGATCAAATAATTATTCCGGAAAACGGGTTCGTTCTTAAAATTATCATTTCGGGATAATCCAACCGGTTGCAAAATAAAATGAAAAAAGAAATCCATCAATTTTCCTACGAGGTATATGACTCGGCAGAGGATCTGACGCCTGCCGACGCAGCTCTGCTAAACAAAGCTAAAGAGGTGACGGCGCAAGCCTATGCCCCTTACTCACGGTTCCGCGTAGGTGCTGCGGCCAAACTTGACAATGGCCAGGTGGTCACCGGTACCAACCAGGAGAATGCATCCTTTCCGGCGGGCATTTGCGCGGAAAGGGTGTTGATGTCTACTGCCTCATCTTTATATCCGGGTATTCCTATAAACACACTGGCTGTCAGCTATCACAACGAGAACGGCTCTAGCGGCAGTCCCATCTCTCCCTGCGGCATTTGCCGGCAATCGCTGCAAGAATTCGAGCAGCGTATGGGCAAACCCATACGTCTGCTCCTGGGCGGTGAAAAAGGACCTGTGTATGTTATTCCACAGTCATCCCTGTTATTGCCTTTTGCTTTTACAGCAGATGAATTATAGCGTTACGAAACCGGTTAAGTAGAATTCAATAACACACTATTAAAGGTTAAACATTTTTTTTCTTCTTAGTTTTATTGTATTTTAGTTTGGTCAACTAATAAAGAGCACATCTACCTGTTAAAAGCAACCTCATGCTGACTGCATTTGTATTCCGTACTTGATTTAACCCCAAATTGGAAAGGCGACGAATTAGATAGCAACTGAAAGAATGCTGAAATAAATCTGGCATTGTGTGTGTGGTACACCCACTAAGATTTTATTTAGCACGGAAGTGTGCGACCTTTATAACTACAACCTTATGCTATTGAGACCTGTTAACCTCGCGATTGTGGACGACCATGCTCTATTCAGAAAGACCCTCAGGAGCTTTCTTTCGGAACAACAAAATCTCAATGTTACATTCCTGGCTTCAGATATCTTCGATCTGTTCAGCAAATTAAAGACTAATCACATCGATATCCTGCTGATGGATGTTTTCCTGCCGGATATAAATGGCAGTGAAGCATTGAAAACGCTGCGAAGCGAGCATCCGGACATCAAGATCGTTGCGCTGTCCATGAGTACGGACCTCGATCTCATCAGCGGTATGCTGGATGCGGGCATTCATGGATATATTTCCAAAGCCGATGAGCCGGAAGAGTTATTGCAGGCGATCAAGTCGGTTGCGGAAGGCCGTATATATCGCAACCGGCTGTTTACGGAAGCGTTGTATTGGAACAGGCAGAACATTATAAGCACGCTTTCTACAGATGCGGATGTAGTCCTTAACGAGCGGGAAACTAAGATCCTGCGCCTGATATGGGAAGAGAAAAGTAATAAGGAGATCGCCAATGAGCTCTTCCTGGGCATCAGGTCCATCGAGAAGATCCGGCAGGACATCAAAGAGAAGATCGGCGCCAGATCTACGGTAGGTTTGTTGAAATATGCCATCCGGAAAAAGATCATTGGTGTCCACAACATCGATGCGGAATTGCCCAGGCATGCTCACAAATAAATATAACTGCATTAAATACGCGTCCATTTAGTAGAAACCGAAGTGAAAAATAGAATGAATACTAATCCTTGTTCAGCCTTTTTGATCTAATTTGATCCGGTAAAAAAAATCCTGCTCGAAAGACCGATTGCACCGACCCCTCATTCCTGGAAGTTTACAATCATTATTTTTTCAGGCACTGTTACTTGCCTTAGCGGTAGCTATGCAAAACCATTATAAAGTGAGTCTAACCATTGTCGGTATATCCGCGTTTTACCACGATTCAGCCTGCTGCATATTACAGGACGGGGTACTGAAAGCAGCCGTTCAGGAAGAACGTTTCTCCGGAAGAAAGAATGACCCCTCTCTGCCAAAACAGGCATTTATATATTGTCTGCAGGCCGCTTCCGTCAGCATATCGGACATCGATTGCATTGCTTATTATGAGGATCCCGTAAAAAAACTGGCCAGACAACTATGGAGCGGCAACAAACGTATCACTCCGGCGAATATTCTTGAGCGGGACCCCCGTGATGTCGAATGGGAGATAAGAAAACAGCTGGGGTATGCAGGCCCGGTCAGGTATTATGATCATCATTTATCACATGCCGCCAGCAGTTATTTTTATTCTGGTTTCCAACGTGCTGCAACATTGACGGTGGACGGAGTAGGAGAGTGGGCGACCACCACTTACGGGACGGGCGTGGAAGATGATCTTACGCTCTTCGGGGAGGTGACTTTTCCGGACTCGCTGGGTCTGTTGTACAGCGCCATCACAAGTTTTCTTGGGTTCAGCGTGAACAGCGGAGAATATAAGGTAATGGGACTGGCGCCTTACGGAACAGACCGTTTCGCCGACAAGATCAGACAGCTGATAGCCGGCGGCCCCGACGGGCAATACCGTCTCGATATGCGCTATTTTGATTTCCCGGACGGGCGCAGTATGTACAGCAGCCAGATGGAAGAGCTGTTCGGGTTGTCTCCCCGGGTAAGAGAAACGGATATCCTTCAGGTGCATATGGACATTGCCAAAAGTCTTCAGGTAGTGCTGGAAGAGATATTGATAGAAAAGGCACGCTATCTTCATAAGGTCACAGACATGGATAACCTGTGTATGGCGGGCGGAGTAGCTTTGAATTGCGTCGCCAATGCCAAAGTGCTGCGTCACACGCCTTTTAAAAAGTTATATGTTCAGCCGGCGGCTAACGATGCCGGGTGCTGTCTGGGCGCGGCTGCCCTGGCGCATCGGGACCTGTCGGGGCGGAAGCCGGGCAGACGTATGGATCACGCCTACCTGGGACCACGTTATGACACCGACCGGATCGAAAAGCTGCTGGATGCTACTTCCTTCGAATATATAGATTGTCGCGGCAAGACCCCGCAACTGCTGGAAATGACGGCAAAGCGGATCGCTGAGGGTAAGGTGATCGGCTGGTTCCATGGCTGCCTCGAATTCGGACCCCGTTCCCTGGGGGCACGCAGCATCCTGGCGGACCCCCGCGACCCGACCATGCGCGACAGGATCAATTCACTGGTGAAAATGAGAGAGGCCTTCCGGCCTTTTGCCCCAGCCGTACTTGAATCCCACGCCGCCGACCACTTCGACATCGATCACGCTTCCCCTTTCATGCTCGAGACCTGCCAGGTCATATCGCCCATAGATCTCCCGGCTATCACGCATGTTGACGGCTCGGCAAGAATTCAGACCGTTAGCCCGGACACGAATCCCCGGTTTGCGGCGTTGCTTGACGCTTTTCATCAACTGACGGGTTGCCCGATCCTGCTGAATACCTCCTTCAACGTACGGGACAAACCCATTGTATGTACGCCTGAAGACGCATTGACCTGCTTTATCACCGCCAATATCGACTGTCTCATCCTGGAAGACTTTATCATTGATAATAAGGAGAATGACCAGGCCCTGACGGACCTGCTGCAAAAGGTGCTTGTCGAAAAAGTATCCCCATCGATCAGCGCCGACGTATACACCTTTATTTGAATCGCCTAAAATTTCACCTGTCTATGTCTGTAAGGCCAAAAGAAGAGCTCAAAGCCACCGCTGCTGCGCTGGCGTCACAGTTAGCTGTCGATAAACCCGACATGGCTGTCATCCGCCCGATGATGGAAGCGCTTGGATACAATCTCTCACCCGGACAGCGCCCGCAAGACACGCAGCCGGTGAAGGCATCCACCGGACATATCGGCATCTATCGCCCCGAACCATGTGGAGATACCATTCAGTACGTGCGCGACATAGCTTATAAAGACAAATGGATACATTTTGCGGACATACCTGTCATCCCTCCCAAGGGGAAAGCCAAACGCATCGTATTGCTGGGAGAATCGGTAGCCAGGGGGTTCCTGCTCGATCCGGAATATACGCCGGCCAGGCTTTTGGAAAAGCTGATAAACAACAGCAGCTGTGGGGAGGAAACGTTCGAAGTCGTCGATCTGGCAGAGACCAACCTTGGCATGGAAGGGATAAGACGCCGCTATAACGAATGCATGGCGCTCTCTCCTGATATGATCATACTTTTTGCAGGAAACAACTGGCGTACCGACATGGAGATCAGCATCGTCAACGATCCCGAAAGCCTCAGGAAGATAGCGATGGCCATGTATCAACAGGGAGGTATCAAAGGCCTGGCGGCTGTTATGGACGAATTATTTGCCATCCTGATCGATAGATTTCTCGCTTCCCTCCATGCGATGAAGGCCGGCCATCAGACAGAGATCGTTTTCGTCATCCCGGAATTCAACCTGCTTGACTGGCACAGCACACCGGGGGAACAGCGGGTAACCAGGTTGAGAGGTGATGGGATCCGGCAATGGCTGGCTGCCAGAGCAGCTGCTGAGACCGCATGGCGGGACGGCCATACAGAAGAAACGATCCGGCTGGCAGGGGAAATGACAGCGATCGATCCCACACATCCGTTGGGATATGAGTTGATGGCCATGGGCGAACTGGCCGGCAGCAAATATGAGGAAGCAAGGAAACATCTGGAGCAGGCGCGCGATACTGCGATATTCTGCCGTACGAACAGCAAGCCCAGGATCTTCAGTGTGATCAGGGACACTATCCTTTCCAAAGCAGGACAATACCAGATACATGTAGTGGATACTCCTGCCGTTTTCAGCAGACATCTTAACGGCAAGCTTCCCGGAAGACAACTGTTCTTCGATTATTGTCATCTCAGCACGGAAGGCATCCAGGTGACAATGGAGGCCGTTGCCGAACTCACACTGTCCATACTTACACAGGGTAGGGCGGCTTTAACTCAGCGGGCATCTTCCATCGGACCGGAAGAACAGGTACAGGCCGTGGCGCATTTTTTCGCAGCGCTTCATAACGCCCATTGGGGCCAGTCGTATGAGATACTATATTATCATTGCAAACGATCTCTTGAATATGACAGGAATATGGCTGAGAATATGATCCTGTACTGCGATATGATGAGCCGGCGCACTAATAATATATTTACCAGGCATTTCCAAAAGCTTGTCATGAACTTTCGGCACGACAGGTACATTAATGCTCTCCGTAATCCGGGGAATGCAAAAGGTATGGAACTGGAGCTGGTGGATGCAATGATCGATGCCATAAAGGATCAGGGCTCCGACAGATCGACCTTTATCCGGGGCCTGCGGGCTGCCGAACACAATATCGTGCATCGCGGGATCAATCTGCTGGAAGCCTATTATCACAGCAGGTCCTACGATGAATACCCAGGCACCCGGCCTGCCTACTTTCAGGCAAGGGACCCTCAATCCAGGTTCTTTGTTCCGGGAATGACAAAGAGCCCCGTTGACATAACCATTACCCTCCGTGTTCCCGAGCTTCATGCGTGCACCGGTCTGGCCACGATCCTGCTCAACGGGGTATGTCTGGGGCAGCTGGAAGTGTCGGATAAGTGGAGCGATCATACGATCATTATCCCCGGAGAACTTATTGCGGAAGATATCAATGAGCTATCCATTCAATGGCCGGTGCCCGAAAACATCGGTGAACCGATACCCATAGCCCGTCGTGCTGCCCCTGATCCTTACGCCATGATCGATGCAGCTTACTATGTATTCGGCGAGATCTATCGTTTCACCGCCGGGATACAGGCCGGTGACACACCGGTAACACCGGCATCCTTACAGGAAATGATGGCAATATCGCTCTAAGGAACATATTCTAACCATACAAATCCTTTTTATGAATTCATTCCACAGCGGATGGTACCTTATCTACACGAAGCCCCGACACGAAAAGAAAGTCTACACTCGTCTATGTGAAACAAAGATCGACTCATTCCTGCCTACCAGAAAAACACTTAGAGTATGGCACGATAGAAAAAAATATGTGGATGAGCCGCTTTTCCCATCTTATGTATTTATCTATCTGAACAATATGCAAAGCTACTATGATGGTATGGATGCAGAAGGAGCGCTTTATTACGTTCGGAACGGGAAGAATATAGCGCGTGTGAGCGATACCGTGGTCAACAATATCAGGTTGATAGTCGATAAACAGAATGACCTGGAAGTGGAAGATGGGAAGTTCGAGCCGGGCCGCCAGCTGGTGATCAACCAGGGGCCTTTGACCGGCCTTTCCTGCGAAGTCATCGAAAAGAGCGGGAAACACAGACTGCTTGTCAGGGTCGATCTTCTGCAGCGCAATATTCTCGTCAAACTGCCTGAAGAATACCTGATGGCCTTAAACTGATACTTACACATCGATAACGCCGACATATGCCGAAAAAAGGAAAGGTTTTATGGTTCACGGGATTATCCGGTGCGGGAAAGACTACGCTGTCGCTGTGTCTCCGGGATCACTTTCTAAGTAAAGGGGTCTTCTGCATCATACTCGACGGTGATCAGCTGCGGGAAGGGCTCAACGCAGATCTCGGTTTTTCCCGGGAAGACCGGTCGGAGAACATCCGTCGTATCGCCGAGATCGGCAAGCTCCTGGCAGAGAACGGGTGCGTTTGCATAACGGCCACCATCAGTCCTTATGCCGAACTGAGGACGCTGGCCAGGAACATCGTCGGACAAGACTGTTTTTATGAGGTCTACATCAACGCCTCTCTCGCGGAATGCGAGCGGAGAGATGTGAAAGGCCTCTACCGGAAAGCACGTCAGAACCAGATTTCTTCCTTTACAGGCGTCCAGGACAATTATGTTCCGCCTGTGAATCCCGACCTGGAAGTAAAAACGGACATACTTCCGACGGAAGCATGCATCGAGCATATCCTTCAATGGTATAATGAAGCAATAAATGCTGAAAATTGCATCCGGCAGTATCCATAGAAGATTTGCTGGCTCTTGCCCGGGCCGCGGGGAAAGCCATTTCTGCCATATACCATGACAAAATATTGGGCGCCCGTTTCTCTCTCAAGGAGGACACATCTCCATTGACCCTTGCCGACAGCACATCCCACGATATCATTACTGAAGGTCTTCATGCGCTGAGCCCGGATATTCCAGTCTTGTCGGAGGAAGGCGCCGGTGTGCCGTATGAGATACGAAAACACTGGGAGTGGTTCTGGTGCGTAGACCCCCTGGACGGTACAAAAGAATTTCTCCGGCGCAATGATGAATTTACGGTAAATATTGCGCTTATACACCGGCAAACGCCCTGGCTGGGTGTTATTTATCTGCCGGAAGCAGATGTCCTTTACTATGGATCAGGGATCACCGGCAGCTGCAAGATCGTCCATGACGGATCTCCCGTCACCCTGCATACCGACAGGCATGCGGAGACCTGGGTATCAGTCGGCAGCCGGTCACATGCCGGCACCGGCGGGAACAGTGTCATTCAACAGTATCCTGTAACACGGCATATGGTGGCCGGCAGCTCGTTGAAATTCTGTCTCATAGCGGAAGGCGCCGCCCATCTGTATTACCGGGAAGGCCCGACCATGGAGTGGGACACCGCAGCCGGGCAAGCCATCGTCCAATACGGAGGTGGAAGACTTTGCACCCTTTCCGGAGAACAGCTGACATACAACAAACAGTCGCTGGTCAATCCTCCTTTTATCTGTCTTGCCTGAGACGGACGGACACAAAATCTATTTTTTTAAAACAGCAAATGAAATGAACCATTCCAACAGATCTCTTTCGCACAGTATCAACCTGAGGCTTTTGAAACTGGTGACTGCCAGCTGGCAAAGTCTTTTCAATGTCGAAAAGATCCTCAAAAGAAAAATATTCATCCAGGAATTCGATGCACGGGAAGATGACATATGCGTGGTTACATACATGAGGTCGGGCACTACACTGGTGCAGATGATGCTGTACCAGCTGTTGACCGATGGTAATATGAATTTCAGGCATCTTGCGGATATTTCCCCACTGCTGGAAGACGCCATCAGTACGGGTACGACCTTGCAAAAGCTGCCTTCGCCCAGGTTTTTCAAGACACACGGCGATTATAAATACTTCCCCCGGAAACTAAATGCAAGGATCATTTATGTCGTGCGCAACGGCATGGATGTGGCTTCCTCGGTCTACCATTACTACAAGGATTACACCATGCCCGACCTGGATTGGAACAAGTTCCTGGACAAAAATTTCATGGGCCGTAACAACTGGTTCAGGCACACCGAGGACTGGCTCGAAAATAAAAACGGGTTCAATATTCACTATATCAAGTATGAGGACATCACCCGTAATATGCGGAAGGTCGCAGAAGATCTGGCAGCCTTTCTGCAGATAAGACCTTCCGGGGAAGTTCTTCAGCGTGTTCTTGATCGTTGCAGCTTCCAGTATATGAAGGAGTATGAGACAAAATTCGGGAGACCGAAAATAGCCACCAATAAGACGGATCAGTACTTCATCCGCAAAGGCCAGTCCGGTACAGGTCAGCTTGAGTTCGACTCCCGGCAAAGGGAGAAGTTCATCAGCCTTTATGAAAAGCATCTTGCAAGATTCGATCTTGGCTATGACTATTCCCAAAATAAAACAGCTGCAATACCAGCGCTACATTAGACATGCAAAACCCAGGCAATCACATCATCGATCACCTGATCCGGCATGCGCTGGCAGACCCGGATACAACAGCCTTTATCATCCTTGACGGAGATGGGAATGAAATAAGGATAACCTATAAGGAGCTGCTGATACGTGTAAAGAAACTGTCCTTTCATCTTTCGGATGAGGCGCCGTATGGAGCACGGGTGCTGCTGCTGTACCAGGATATTCCGGACTTTATCTGTTCATTTCTCGCCTGTCAGCATGCCGGGTTGATAGCGGTACCTGTGCCGTATGTCACAGGCAGTAAGCAATGGCAACGTCTTCTGGCCATCATGCAGGATGCGGATGCTTCGGCCATCCTGACTACAGGGCCAACGGTGCCGGACCTCCGTCATGCGCTGGACGGATTGGCACAGCCGTCTGTTGTGAAGATCGTTCCCACCGACAGCACCGTTATACAGGGTGATCATTCCTGGGAAAGTAAGGCTGTTACACATGAGATATCTTTTATACAATATACCTCCGGATCGACCGGAAAACCAAAGGGAGTGGTCATCACGGCCGCCAATCTGATGCACAACCAGCAGATGATAGCTCAAACCTTTGGCTGTGATAAAACATCCGTGATCTTTTCGTGGCTCCCTTTTCATCATGACATGGGTTTGATCGGTAATATATTGCATGCCGTCTATACAGGGTGTACCTGTATCCTGATGTCCCCCCTCCATTTTATACAAGCTCCCCTGAAATGGCTGAAGGCTATTTCAACCTACAAGGTTACTCACAGCGGCGGACCAAATTTTGCCTATGATCTTTGTGTAGAAAGGATAACCCCGGCAGAGCTCGCAGGTGTAGATCTGTCGACCTGGCGGGTAGCATATAATGGGGCGGAACCGGTCAGGCATACAACCTTGTCAAATTTCGCCCGGCATTTCAGTGCCGCCGGCTTTGATCCCGGATCTTTTTACCCTTGTTATGGTCTGGCGGAGGCTACGCTGCTGGTCTCCGGCATTCGGACGCCTGCTGCTCCAGCCTTTCTGCCGGTGGATTCGCACATCGCGGTGGCTTGCGGATCGGCGGCGGCAGGTATGGAGATCATGATCATTTCTCCGGACAGCCGGCTGGAATGTGGAGAAATGGAAGAAGGTGAGATCTGCATCGGAGGAGAAAGTATTACCCCGGGATACTGGAATAAGGATAACTCCGGGAGTTTTTACGAGTTCGACGGCCGCCGGTACCTCCGGACGGGGGACCTGGGATTCCTTTATAAAGGCGCTCTTTATATACAGGGGAGAATAACGGAGATGCTCATTGTCCGCGGACGAAATGTTCATCCTTATGATATAGAGCGGTCAATAGCCGAAAGCCATCCCGCCCTCGAAACAAATGGCGTGGCGGCATTTCGCATCAGCCATTTCTCCGAGCACCTGGTGGTAGCTGCCGAGATCAGAAGGTCTTTCCTGCGTACGTCCGATACGGCTGCCATCCTGGACGTAATGAATAAGACCTTATCGGGCTCTTTTGGCATCGGTGCATTCGACATCCTGCTGCTCCCGCCGCTGGGTATTCCCAGAACTACCAGCGGAAAGATACAAAGGGGGAAATGCCGGGAACTTTACAGGGACGGATCATTTAAGGTCATCGCTAAACAGTCCGGCCGGCAACAGGATGAAACGGCCGGTGAGACACAGCTGCTGGAGAAACTACTGGAGGACGTGAACTATGTTACCATTGGAAATTATCTCTCCGGCGTCATCGGGACAAGGGTCGGCAAACTGACAAGGGATGAACTGAACGGAGCTACGGAACTTACCCAGCTGGGCATCGACTCATTAAAAGCGACCGAACTGATCAATATCATCAACCGGGACCTCCATATCAACATTGACGTGACCAGGGTATTCCGGGACAATAGTATCTCAGGGCTGATCAACACGATCGAGAGCCTGCTGTGGTTGAAAAATACACAAACTTCCGGAGAGGAAATTACGATATGAGCACATTAGAGATCATCACCCTGTTAAAAAAATACAAAGTAGTTCCCCGGCTGGCTGACGGCCACCTGAAACTACAGGGTGAGACTGCCGGTCTTCCGGACGATATCATCCAGCTGGTGAGGAGCAGGAAAGAAGATCTAAAGGCGTTCCTTAACGAAGCGAAGGAGCAATGGACCTTCGAACCCATACAGACCGTACCGCTGCAGGCGCACTATCCTGCCTCCAACGCTCAAAAACGTATATGGGTGCTCAGCCAGCTGGAAGGCGGGAGCCGCGCCTACAATATAAGCCGGAGCTTTTTTCTCAAGGGGAGCGTGATAAATGAGCACCTCGGGAGGGCATTTCAATGGTGTATCCGCCGGCATGAAAGCTTAAGAACGGTGTTCCGGGAGGTCGATGGCGAGCTCAGACAGATAGTGCTCGATGACCCCGGGTTCTTTATAGACTTTGAGGATATTCGGAACATTGCCGATGTCCGCTCCTATCTGTCGGAAGAAGTACAACAATCCATAAGCTGGCGGTTTGATCTTACCAAAGGCCCTCTGCTGAAGGTCAGGCTTTTCCGGCTTGCAGAGAAAGATCATGCCATGATCTTTGGCGTACACCATATCGTCAGCGACGGCTGGTCCATCGGCGTCATGGTCGCCGAATTGATGCAGGCTTATGAAATGTATTGCAGAGGGTCTCAGTTAAATGCCGCCTCTTTGTCTATCCAATACAAGGACTATACGCAATGGCACGCCGGCAGGGTCGACAGCGACAAAGGCCGCCAGGCCAGGGTCTTCTGGCAGGGACAATTCCCGGACTTTCCTGATCCGCTGAACCTGCCCGCAGACTTTCCCCGGCAGGCTATGAAGTCATTCGATGGCGCAGTGGCCAGGTTCTATCCACAGAACGATCTGTACCAGCGCATGACCGCCTTTTGCAGGGACCATCAGGTGACTACTTTCAATTTCCTGCGGACAACCTTGTCCATATTGTTAAGCCGGCTGTCCCGCCAGCAGGATATCACCATCGGAACGCCTGTATCGGGCAGGAACCACCCGGACCTGGAGAACCAGTTCGGTCTCTATGTGAATACACTGCCATTAAGGGCCAGGGTCGAGCCCGGCATTTCCTTCCTCGATCTGCAAAAAAAGCTGTCCGATCATTCATTCCAGGTATTCGAATTCCAGGACTATCCTTTCGACAGGATCATCGAAGATCTCAATATCAGACGCGATACAAGCCGCAATCCGCTTTTTGACGTAATGATGGTCCTCCAGCATAAGGCAACGGGAGAAGGAAGTGTGAATCAACGGCATCAACACGGCTTCGAACTCGGTCTGCTGGAAGAGTATCTTTACCCCTCCGGCCGGCAGGAGGACGAAAATATTGCTGTCAAGTTCGATCTTAACTTCAATTTTGATTTCGATCCTGATGACAGGTTTTATCTGGATATCGAATATGATACAGCGCTCTTTACCAGGGAAAGGATCAGGCGTATCTCAACTATCTTCCTGTATCTTATCGATCAGGCCATGCTTGATCCGGAGAAAGCCGTTGGCGCCATGGACCTGGTCGACCCCATTGAAAAGGATAACATACTTAGGGTCTTTAACGCCCCGGTGAGATCCATCGAACATCCTGGCATTATCCATCTTCTGCAGCGATCATTCGCAGAACGGAAAATGCACACAGCCATCGTTTTTGAAGATAAACATATTTCCTACCAGGAGCTGGACCGGCGTTCAGACCAGGTCGCAGCAACCCTCATCCGCATGCTGGGCGCCCCGGAAGGCCTTTTCATCGGAGTGCTCACCGGCAGATCAGACTGGACAATTCCCGTTATTCTGGGGATATTAAAGACCGGAGCAGCCTATGTGCCGATAGACACCGCCTATCCTGATACCAGGATCGCCTATATCATTGAAGATGCACAGCCGTCTGCCATCGTCGTCGGCGATCAGGGTCTTCTGCAGGTGCCTGCCGGCTACAACGGAGCGGTACTTCATATAAAGGATATCGCTTCGTCTGCCCTTACGGACCTTGCTTTTGAATGGTCTGCCGCAAAAGATCTCAGAGAGCATATAGCTTACGTGATCTACACCTCAGGATCAACGGGAAAACCAAAAGGCGTCGGGATATGCCACCGGAATACCATCGCATTCCTTTTATGGGCGGCGAAGGAGTTCGCGGGGACCTCATTCGACATCGCATATGCGGTCACATCCTATTGTTTCGATCTCTCCATATTCGAGTTCTTCTTTCCCCTGATGATGGGAAAGACCATCCGGATGTTGTCTTCTGCAGGCGAGCTGCCTGTCTACAGCTGTAAGGACCACGGTATATTGATCAATACGGTGCCATCCGTCGTAAGGATCCTGCTGGATCAGGCGATGGACTGGGGCAGGGTCGCGGCGCTCAATATGGCCGGAGAACCAGTGCCTGCGGGTTTCAGGCAGCTACTGGATGCCGGAGCAATGGAGATACGGAACCTGTACGGACCTTCAGAGACCACTACATATAGTACTGTTTACCGTTTTGCTCCCGGTGACAAGGGGAACATACCTGCGGGCACGCCTATCGACAATACACAGATCTACATCCTCGACGACCTCCGCAACCTTATGCCCATCGGCATGGACGGAGAAATATACATCGGCGGGCAGGGAGTGGCGCCTGGATATCTCCACCGACCCGCACTGACGGCGGAAAGATTTGCAGACAACCCTTTCCTGCCGGGACAGCGTATGTATCGCACCGGGGACATCGGCAGATGGACAGAGGATGGAAAGATACTGTACATCGGTCGTTCGGACGACCAGGTGAAGATCCGGGGATTTCGCATAGAACCCGGTGAAATACAATACAGGCTCGAACAACATGAACACGTATCGCAGGCGATCGTCACCGCCCAAAAGATACAGGAGGAATACGTCCTGACGGGATACGTAAAAGGAGAGCCAGGCCTCACGCCGGCGATGCTGAAAGAATACCTGGGCGGCATCCTTCCTTCCTACATGATCCCTTCCCGCTGGGTCATGCTCGACGAGATCCCGTTGAACAGCAACGGCAAGGTCGACAAAAAAAGACTTCCCATGGCGGATGGCGCCGGCGAAACGGCATTACAAAAGGTCGCACCCGAAACACCCCTTCACCATACATTGTTCCGGTTGTGGACGGAAGTCCTTCCTGCCGGGGAATGGGGTATTACCGACAACTTCTTCGATGCCGGCGGACACAGCCTGAAAGCGATCCGGCTGCGATTCCTCATTGAAAAGGAACTGGGCAAACAGATATCCCTCAACGAACTTTTTATTTATCCTACCATACAGGCGCAAAGCTTTCTGCTGGAAGGCAGATCTGTGGACCATATATCGCCCATCCTGAAAGCGGACGACCAGGACCTGTATCCCATTTCCCTGTCCCAGGAACGGCTTTGGATACTCACCGGATTCCGGGAGGCATCGGTGGCCTACAATATGCCGGCGGTGTTCAGGGTAAAGGGTATACTGGATCAGGATATCCTCGACAAGGCTTTCCGGCTCGTCATTGAAAGGCATGAGGCTTTGCGCACAGTCTTTACAGACAAAGGCGGAACGCCGGCCCAACGGGTGCTGTCACCCGAAGACACCGGTTTCAGGGTACAAACATATTTTGCCGAAGCTCCTCCAGCCCAGGCCGCTGCCCTCGAATGGCTTGCGGAAGAGTGGCGGAAACCCTTCGACCTGTCGGACGGACCTTTGCTAAGCTGCTATATCGTCCACACGCAACAGGGACAATTGCTTTCATTCAACATGCACCATCTTGTCAGCGACGGATGGTCATTGGGTGTGTTGTACAGGGATATTACCGCAGCGTACCGGCAGGTACATGCGGGACTGGAAGGGCCGTTGCCCCGGCCGGAACTGCAGTTCAGGGATTATGCCGTATGGCACCGGCGCCAGCTTGCGGAAGGCAGACTGGAAGCTCATCGTGCATTCTGGAGGGACATCTTCAGCGTAGAGCCGCCGGCCATTGAATTGCCTTTGGACTATAGCCGCCGGGAATTCAAAACGTACCGGGGCGCATCCTGCCGGTGGACCTATCCTGGAAATACTCTCCGGGAATTACACCGCCTGGCCAGAAAAGCCGATGCAAGCCTGTTTATAACGCTGATGGCCTGTGTCCGGACGTTGCTGAAAAAATACACCGGACATCATGATATCATCATCGGTACGCCCGTATCGGGAAGGGACAACCATCAGCTGCAGGACCTCATCGGCTTTTTTGTGAATACACTGCCCGTTCGTGTACAAGTCGATCCCGGAGCATCCTTTCTGTCCCTGCTGAAGAAAGAAAAGGAAATGATCCTTGCAGCCATGGAACACCAGACATTTTCATTCGAGATGCTTTTGGAGGAGCTGCAATTGAGAAGAGACCCCTCCCGCTCGCCGCTTTTTGATGTGATGGTAACTCTGCGGGTGGCAGACGAGTGGGATGCCGCAACGGCGGCTGCCGTACTCCCGGACCTGCGGTTTGAACACATCCCGGTGGCCACGGACGTGGCAAAATATGATCTTGTCTTTTCCTTTAGCGAACAATCCGGAGAGCTCCTGCTCGACCTGGAATACAATGCGGATCTGATGATGAGATCGACGATCATGCGAATGATGCGTCACCTGGCAAGACTCTTCGATCAGGTGACGGGCTCGTCTGCCACATTGATCAGGGATATCAGTCTGCCGGATCAGGAGGAATACGCCTTACTGGCTTCCAGGTCGGATCGCAGCAGGGTAGGATATGACCCTTCCGCGACGATAGTCAGTCTATGGAACCTGGCAGTCGAACGCCATCGTCACCGGGTAGCCCTTGTCGCAGATGGACGCAATATGACCTACGCGGAATTGGACCTGTTGAGCGGACAGCTGGCGAACATATTGATCCGTGATTACAAGGTATCGACGGGAGACCTCATAGTGCTGCATTTCGGACGCACCGAATGGATGATAGTTTGTATACTGGCCGTACTGAAGGCCGGCGCCGCCTACGTACCTGTGGACCCGGATTATCCGCCCGCAAGGATCGCCTATATCCTGGAAGACAGCGCCAGCCGCCTCATATTGTTCGATCATCCCGTTGCTGAAACACTGCGTGAAAATTACAGCGACAGGACATACGTGGACATAACGGCACTTGATTATACAGGCGATACCGCCATTGCGGACGTCAGCCCGAACGATCTGGCCTACATTATTTATACTTCCGGCACCACCGGCAATCCTAAAGGTGTCCTGATCGGCCACAGGCAGGTAGCACGGCTGCTCTTTCATGACGACAACCTTTTCGACTTCGGGCCGGACGACAGATGGACCTTATTTCACTCTTATACTTTCGACTTTTCCGTATGGGAAATGTACGGAGCCCTGCTGTATGGAGCAACGCTTGTCATAGTGCCGCGACACATAGCCCAGGATGCTTATGCGTTTTTCGATCTTCTCCGGCAGCAGGGGATCACAGTGCTGAATCAGACGCCCACCGCCTTCAGAAGCATGATGCAGGTCAACCAGGCGCGGATCGGTTCAGTTCCCTTGCAGGTGAAGTATCTCATCTTTGGTGGAGAAGCATTGATGCCGGCTATCCTCGCTCCGTGGAAAAAAGCATTCCCCGGTTGCAGGATCGTCAATATGTATGGTATCACCGAAACAACGGTCCATGTTACATACAAGGAGATCACCGATCACGAGATAGCCGTCAACAGGAGCAATATCGGGATACCCATGCCTACTGTCAGCTGCTACGTGCTGGACACAGACCTTCGCCAGGCGCCTGTCGGCGTCATAGGTGAGCTTTGCGTAGGCGGTGCGGGCGTTGGTTTCGGATATCTTCACAGACCGGAGCTCACCGCGGAAAAATTCATCGATTCACCCATCAGTCCGGGCGGGAAAATGTACCGGTCCGGTGATTTCGCCCGTATCCTGCCTGACGGAGACATCGAATACATCGGTAGAAGGGACGACCAGGTAAAGATACGCGGCCATCGTATCGGGATCGTAGAGATCGAAGACGCTATCCTGAAGCAAAAGGAGATCGCCGATGCGGTAGTGGTGCCGTTGAAGAACAAGGCAGGCGAAAATGAATTGGCAGCTTATATCATTCCTTCACCGGCTTTCCGGGATACCGGACATCTTCGCAACATCATCAGACAGCTCCTGCCTGCCTATATGGTGCCTTCCTATCTGATCCCGCTGGCGGAATTCCCCCTCAATCATAACGGGAAGCTCGATAAGAAAGCGCTTCCCCGGCCTATGGAGGGCGAAGGAGATCAGTTGACCCGTGTGCCCTGCAGAAATGAGACCGACCGGCAAATACTTGCTATCTGGGAGGCCGTCCTGGAAAAAGAGGGTATCGGTATCCAGGATAGCTTTTTTGACCTGGGTGGTCATAGCCTCAAGGCTACACGTGTGATCGCCAGGATCCATGAAACATTCGGTGTCAGGCTCGATCTGAAGACCCTGTTCATAGAGCCGACTGTCGAATACATATCCAACTATATTGACACTGTCAGGTGGATGGACGGCAAAGATGAGGTAATACCCGAAAACCAGGGTGAAATAATTTTTTAGCATGAAGGAAGTGATCACGTTGTTGTCGGCATGCAGGGAAAAAGGCATTTTCCTGTCAATGGACGATGCGGGCATGAATCTGAAGATCAGGGGGAATGTGGAAGCTTTGTCGGAGGAAGAGGTCCATGCCTTACGATCTTTCAAACAGGAAATACTCGGCTTCCTGAAACAGACGGCGCACCATGCTGACCCCATACCATATATCGGTGAGCGACCGGGCTATGAGCTCTCCTCGGCACAGCAGCGGATATGGGTCCTGAGCCAGCTGGCGGGGGGCGAACTGGCTTATCACATTACCCTGACCAATGTGTTTGAAGGAGTGTTGCATGAGATGTACCTGGGCGAGAGCCTTGACCAGCTCATCGGGAGGCATCAGAGCCTGCGGACGGTCTTCCGGGAAAACGAGTCGGGGGAGATCCGGCAATACATCCTGGACACGGCGGAGATCGACCTTTCCATCACTTCCATTGATCTGCGCAAATACGACGATAAAGAGAATGTTTTAAAGAATAAGATCACCCAGTCCAGGAGCCGCGCCTTTCATCTGGAGGAAGGACCATTGTTGCGGGCATGTCTGTATCGCATCAGCGACAGGCAATGGGTGTTCGATGTCGTCATGCATCACATCATCAGCGACGGGTGGTCCATGGATATTCTGATCAGGGAGCTGTTGATGCTATACCAGGCTCGCTGCAAAAGGGTAAGCACCCGGCTGCCGCCGTTGTCCATTCGCTACGTGGATTATGCAGCATGGCAACAATCCCGGTTGCAGCATGATCATCGGCACAGAGATTACTGGCTGCGTCAGTTCGAAGGCGAGCTGCCTGTTCTGCAGCTCCCGGGAGATTATGCAAGACCCTCTGCCGTAACCTATAACGGTCATCGCATCGAGACCCGGATGGACAAAGGTCATGTCATGGCATTGAAGACGCTCGTCCGTGAGCAGGGGTGCACCCTGTTCATGGGACTTCTCGCCCTGATCAATGCTTTGCTGTTTCGATACACCAGCCAGCACGATATTGTGATCGGCAGCCCCATCGCAGGAAGGGAGCAGGGCGGACTGGAAGAACAGGTAGGATTGTATATGAATACGCTGGCCCTGAGAACGGGATTGACCCATGCGACTTCGTTCATCCACCTGCTGGCGGAGGTACGGGAGACGGTGCTGGGCGCTTACGCACACCAGGCTTATCCCTTTGATGCGCTGGTAGAGGCGCTGCATATCCGGCGGGACAAAAGCCATCACCCCCTGTTCGATATAATGATGGCTTTCCGTCAGGATGAGGCGGGTGATCTGAGCTTCGATACAGGAGACGGACGACTGGAGGTAGCGGAATACAGGATGACGGACGATACGCCAAGCAAATTCGATATCTTCTTCAACTTTATCGACCAGGCCGGAGAGCTCCGGCTGCAACTGACATTCAATACGGATATTTACAAAACGGAGACCATCCGACGGATGGCCGGCCATCTGGAACGCCTGCTTGCCGCCGTACTCAACGAACCAGCGTCGTCCCTGACAACGATGGATTACCTGAGCAAGGCCGAAAAAGAGCAGCTGCTGGTGGCTTTCAACGATACCCGGCCCGTCTATCCCGCCTGCAGGACAGTAGTCGACCTTTTTGAAGAGCAGGCAATTCGTACGCCGGACGTAACCGCTGTGGTCTCCGGAGAAACCAGCCTCACCTACGGAGCGCTCAATCGTAAGACGAACCAGCTGGCCTGCTACCTGACCGCCAACAATACCATTGTTCCCGACATGCCTGTCGCCGTGCTGCTCGACAGGTCGGCAGAAATGATCATTGCCCTTCTCGGTATCCTCAGATCCGGAGCAGCCTATCTGCCATTGGACCCTGACTACCCTCAGTCGCGCATCGATTATTTGTTGAAAGACGCAGAGGCGGAGGTCCTGCTGACCACTACGCAATATCTTCCCCGTTTATCGGCCTATCGTGGACAGGTAATCGCCATAGATGCGGTGCTGGACGCCATAGACATTTGCAACGAATGTTCAGGTGTCCGCATCAGCCCTTCCAGCCTGGCGTACATCATTTATACATCGGGGTCTACCGGAGCTCCTAAAGGCGTAATGATCAGCCATGCTTCCCTCGTGGATTATTGTTTTGGCGTTTTAAACGAGACCAACATGCGGGATTGCCGTCATTTTGGGGTTGTATCCACTATCGCTGCCGACCTGGGCAATACAGTCATCTTTCCGGCGCTGCTCACCGGTGGGACATTGCATATCTATCCCGCCGCAGACCTGCTGGATGGAGAAAGAATATTCGAAAGCCGGCTGGATTGCATTAAGATCGTCCCTTCCCATTGGAATTCGCTTCAAACGCACGACAGGATATTCCTGCCGCAAAAATGTCTGATCTTCGGAGGCGAACAGCTGACTGCCGATGTTCTCGGGAAGATCAAAGGCGCAGGTCACACATGCCAGGTGTACAATCACTATGGGCCTTCGGAAACAACGGTTGGAAAACTCATAGGACGCCTCGATCCCAATGACTTTGAAAAACCCATTCCGTTGGGAAGACCTTTCTGCGACGCATCTGTTTATATCCTTGATGACCTGCATGCGCTGGTCCCGGTAGGTGTGACCGGAGAGATCTGTATTTCGGGGGCGGGCGTAGCCCGCGGCTATTTGCATAAACCCGGGCTGACCGCAGAGAAATTCGTCGCTGACCCTTTCCATAAGGACCGGCGGATGTATAAGACGGGCGATCTGGGACGCTGGCTGCCCGATGGCCGGATTGTCTTCATAGGCAGAAAGGATCAACAGGTGAAGATCCGCGGCTTCCGGATAGAGCTCGGCGAGATCGAGGCAGCTATCCGCCGTTATGCGCCGGTCTCGGACACCGTTGTTACAGCAACGTTGAACAGCGAAGGCGAGACAGCGCTGACAGCCTACCTGGTCAGCCGGGATGAGCTGCAGGCAGCTGACATAAGATCGCACCTGGCAGCCATACTGCCGGTCCAGATGATACCCGCACACTTCATACAGATCGACCGGATACCGCTGACCCTCAATGGAAAGATCGACAGGAAAGCACTGCCTGGTCCGGAAGGGGCAGCTTTGCCCACCGGCACTGCCTTCGTTGCCCCACGCAATGAGACGGAAAGCAAGCTGGTGTCCATCTGGAGAGAACTGCTGGGCGACAGACCGGTAGGCATAAAGGATAATTTTTTTGAATTAGGCGGACATAGTCTGAAGATAATGCAGATGGTCTCCCGCATAAACAGGACCTTTTCTATAAAACTTAATATTCAGAGCATATTTAAACAGGCGGATATAGAGCACATCGGCGAGCAGATATCCTTTATGATAGAACAGCGGAAGCAGAAGGATAACAAAAAGAATCTAATAAAGCTTGAGATATGAGAGAACTATTAAAGGAGATACAGGCTCACAATATCCTGTTGGAAGTTGTCGACGGACAATTGAACGTTTTTACAAGCGAGCCGGGGGTCGATCCTTCATTGCTTGCCGCCATAAAGGAACGAAAGGCCGAGCTCGTAGAGCTGCTCTCTGCCGGCGAGGGAGGTGCAGGACATTCATATCCCGACGGCGCTATTCCCCGGACTGCAACGTCGGCGGACTATGCGTTGTCGCCGGCTCAACACAGACTCTGGGTATTGAGCCATATGCCGCAAGGCAGCCTCGCTTATCATGTGACCAAGGCCTACGTGCTGGAGGGAGATCTCGATGAGGCTGCATTCGACCTGGCATTTCGGGCACTGGTGCAACGGCATGAAAGTCTCCGGACCGTTTTTAAGATGAATGATAAAGACAACGTCCGTCAATATATCCTGCCTTCGGGGGGGTCAGGATTTACAGTCTTACGCAAAGATCTTTCACACCATACGGACAAGGAGACGACTGCGCGGGAGATCATACGGCAGCAATGGCATGAGCCCTTTGATCTTGCAACAGGTCCCCTGTTGAGGGTTTGCCTTCTCCGGATGGAGGCTCGCACCCGCATATTCTCCTGCGTCATGCATCATATTGTCAGCGATGGCTGGTCGATGAGAGTGATGGTCAAAGAGCTCTTCCTGCTGTACGGATCATATTGCCGGGGACAGGAGAGCTCCCTGCAGCCTTTGCGCATTCAATACAAGGATTATGCTGAATGGCAGCAGCACATCCTGAAACAGGATATCTTCCGCCGGCACAAGGCATATTGGCTGCAACAGCTGGCGGGTCCATTACCCCTCCTGGCATTGCCGGCGGACAGAATGCGGCCGCCATTGAGGAGCTATAACGGTCATATCATACGGTCTGTCCTGGGAGAACAGCTTCTTCATGAACTGAGATCCCTGGCAACGAAGGAGGGAGGGACGCCCTTTATGGTGCTTCTGTCTGCTGTCTTTGCGTTGCTCTATAAATATACCGGCAGCGAAGATATTATCATCGGCAGTCCGGTTGCAGGAAGGAATGTGATGGAACTGGAAGACCAGATCGGTTGTTACATAAACACCCTGGCTCTGAGGAGTCGTTTCAACGGTACGGATAGTTTTATCCGGCTGCTCCAAAGGACCACGCAAATGACATTGGAAGCTTATGACCATCAGGATTATCCTTATGACGAGCTGGTGGCTGCGCTGAACCTGCCCGTCGATGTGAGCCGGAATCCCTTATTCGACGTGATGGTGGTCTATCAGCATGAAGATGAACAGGGGATCTCCCGGCGTGCCGGCAATGGCCTGCAGGTGGACAGGTACCTGGGGGTCAGCGGGATCACGAGCAAGTTCGATCTGTCCTTTGTATTTATAGAGGAGGGCGGCCGGATGCTGGTGGAGATCGAATACAACACCGACATGTATGATGAACAAACGATCATCCGCATGTCCGGTCATTTCAGGAACTTACTTCAAACGGCGGTCGGATACCCTCAAACAACTATACAAAGGCTGGATTGCATGAGCCCTGAGGAGGCTCATAACGTGCTGTACGGATTTAATGACACCGATCATCCTTTTTCCCCGGATACCACCGTCGCCGGGTTGTTTGAAGCACAGGTCGCTAAAAACCCCGATAAGACGGCAATTACTTTCGGATCATCAAAACTTACGTTCAGAGAGCTGCACAGGCTTTCCCACCGCCTGGCAAGGTATCTGGTCAAGCATTATCATGTCCGGGGAGACGATCTCGTCGGCGTCATGCTGGAGCCCGGTACATCGATGATCATCGCTATCCTGGGGATCATCAAAGCCGGGGGGGCCTATGTACCCATCGATCCCGCCTATCCGCAGCAACGCATCGACTATATTACATCGGACAGCCGGTGCATAGCGGTCATCGATGAACGAATGATGGAGAGCTGCATGTCCGCAATGGCGGACGGAGAAGGGACGGAACCGCTGTCTCTTCCTGCACCCGGCGATCTGGCCTATGTCATCTATACCTCCGGGTCTACCGGGCAGCCAAAAGGTTGCATGCTGCACCACAAAGGACTGGTTAACCGGCTTGAATGGATGTGGCAACAGCTGCACTTCACCGACCGGGATGTTATTTTGCAAAAGACCTCATTTACCTTTGATGTTTCCGTCTGGGAGATATTCCTGCCATTGTGCAATGGAGCAGAAATGGTCATCTGCCGCAGGGAGGATGCCCGTTCCCCCCAACGTATACTGTCCCTTGTGCAGGAGAATGGGATATCCTGTATGCACTTCGTTCCGGGCATGCTCAATGCATTCATTGCAGGGGCGCTCGATCGCAAGGAGTATTTATCCGCATTGAAAAGTCTTCGATGCCTGGTCACCAGCGGAGAAGCCTTGCTTCCCGATACTGTAAGGGCCTGGTATGATAAATTGGATACGCCCGTCTTTAATCTCTATGGACCTACAGAAGCTTCCATCGATGTGACGTGGTACGCAACGAAACCCGGAGATGTAAGAATACCCATCGGCAGACCGATATGGAATACCCGGATCTACGTCGTCGGTCAGGACCTGCAGCCACAGCCTGTCGGCATACCCGGTGAAATTTGCATCGGTGGAACGGGTCTGGCTAAAGGTTATCTGCACCGGCCGGAACTGACGGCCGGGAAGTTCATTCCATCGCCCTTCTCCGAAGGTCAGCGGCTTTACAGGACCGGTGATCTGGGAAGATGGCTTCCCGACGGTAATATAGAATACCTGGGAAGGATGGACGACCAGGTGAAGATAAGAGGCTACCGCATCGAACCTGGCGAAATAGAATCCTGTTTACAATCGTATGAAGGTATTCATTCCGCTGTGGTCATAGCCAGGGAAAAAGACGGGGAGGAGAAGGCCCTCGTAGCTTACCTGGTGAGCAATTCCACCGTAAATACGACGGACATACGTACCTGGCTCACACGGATGTTACCTGCCTATATGGTGCCGGCCTGTTTTGTACAGCTGGATGCGCTGCCTTTGACGCCCAGCGGAAAAATCGACAGACGGCAGCTGCCGGACCCCGACGGGGGAATGGGATCGGAAGACGTGGAATATGTGCCGCCCGTCACGTTCATCGAGGAAAAAGTAGTTTCCCTGGTGCAGACGTTGACAGGAAGGCAAAAGGTAGGCATGAATGATAACTTTTTCTCTCTCGGGGGGGACTCGATCCGGATCATAACCTTCGTCGTCAATGTCAAAAAGCAGCTGGGTGTCGATATCAATGTTCAGAAGCTTTATGAAGCCCCCTTGCTGAAAGATTGGGCGGCCTGTATTTCGACACATCATACTGCCGGTGACAATATATACAGCAGCCTGGAAGCAGGTCTTGCAGAGATAGAGAAGATAAAGGCAGAGATTGAAGAGGAGGATAAGATCAGACATAAGCTGCCCGGGGCATATACAGATGTCTATCCGCTCGTCCAGATCGAGCAGGGCATGATCTACAGCTCTCTCATGAACCCGCGCGAGCCGGTGTATTATGATCAGTATGCTTTTGTAATACGTATAGACGGTATCCACCGGTTCCGGAAAAGACTGGCCCGGATGGTGCAGCGGCATCCGGCGCTGCGAACAAAATATTACATCAGCAGCTTCAGCCGTCCTGTAAAAGTGGTGTTGCCGGAGATCGATCTGCCCCTCACTTTTACCGATATTTCCCATCTTCCCGAAGAAGAAAGGGTAGCTATGATCAACCAGCGCATCGAAGATGATCTGAATATCAGGCTTACCTTTGATGACGAACTGCTGTGGCGGATCAACCTTTTCGATCTGGGAGGGAATGAATACTGCATCATTTACAGCCTCCATCATGCCTTGCTTGACGGCTGGAGCGTTTCTGTTTTCAAAACGGAGATATCTTCCTCCGAAGATGTGGTTCTTCCTCCTTTGAAGCACAGCTATAAGGATTATTGCGCTATTTCCATCGGCAGAAAGATTGGCAGCGATACCGATGCCTGGTGGAAAGACATGCTCGGCGGGTATTCCAGGAGCAAGCTCCCTTTCAACTACAAAGGTCTTAGGATAAGCGATGCGCTGGGGATGCGTAAGGTGAGCAGAAGCATGGACAATGAGCTGTTGCAAAAGCTCACCCGGCTGGCATCCGACCACCATCTGTCGCTGAAGGCCATCTGCCTTGCAGCACATGTATACCTGATGCACATTGTTTGCGCCGAGCAGGATGTTACCACCGGCGTGGTGACACACGAAAGACCGGCCATCGAGGATGGAGAAAAGATCCTGGGTTGTTTCCTGACAACAGTCCCCGTTCGTGTCGATCTTAACCAGATACCCGATACACTTTCCCTGCTTCGCCGGGTAAATGACCTGCTCAATGGTGTAAAAGGCTATGAAATGCATTTGAGCGAGATCGCCAGGGCCATCGGTGAACGAACCTCCTTCGGGAACCCCATCTTCGATACATTATTGAACTACACCGACTTTCACACATTCGAGCAGATAGGTGAGGACACATTCATCAATACGCTGGAGGCCGGCTCAGGCACATCTCCCATCGAAGTATCCAATGAGATGACCAATACATTGTTCGACCTGGAGGTAAGCAAGACGCTCAACCGGTTTTCAGCAAGAATAAAATATGCGCCTGGGTTTTTCCGGGAAGAGGATATCCGGTATGCATTGGAATTGTACGTCCGTATCCTGGAGAGCTTTGCCGGGGATGTGCATGCGCCTCTTGATACCCTCGACCTGCTTTCTGTGGCCGAAAAGCATGAGATACTGGAAGATTTCAACGCCACGGAAGCTGACTATGCGCGTGATAAGCCCCTTCATCAACTGTTTGAAGAGCAGGTCCGCCGGACCCCGCATGCCGTTGCTTTGCGACAGGACCAGGATGGCATGACCTACGAAGCGCTGAACGCCCGGGCTAACCAGCTTGCCTGGTATCTCATCGAAGACGGTATAAGACCGGGTGATAATGTAGGACTACATGCGACACGCTGCTATGACATGATCATCGGCATGCTGGGGATACTCAAAGCAGGAGGAGCCTATGTACCCATCGACCCGGAATACCCGGCCGACAGACAATCGTATATCATCCGGAACTCAGGTGTAAGCAAGGTCCTCACCGACAGTAATCTCTCCCTGAACGATCTTCCGCAGCATACAACCATACTGGCCATGGACGGGAACATGCTGGCCGCTTATAGCAAACAGGATCCCGGGATCGTATGCAGCAGCCACAACTTAGCCTATACCATTTATACATCAGGATCGACCGGCAGACCCAAGGGGGTGATGATCGAACATCATTCTGCCGTCAATCTCGTCCAGTGGGTGAACGATACTTTTTCCGTTGGCCCCGGCGACCGGCTGCTGTTTATAACATCCATGTGCTTTGACCTGTCGGTTTACGATATTTTCGGCATCCTCGCCGCGGGTGGGACCATTGTGATCGCTCGCAATGAAGAGGTCCGGCAGATCAGCTCGCTGAAACGTCTCCTGGTGGAAGAACACATCACTTTCTGGGATTCAGTGCCTACCACGATGAATTATCTTATCGGGGAGCTCGAAGCAGGGAATGATGACTTTGTCCAGGGTGACCTGCGACTGGTATTCCTCAGCGGAGATTGGATCCCTGTGCATTTGCCCGATCGTATCCGCAAATGGTTCCCTGCTGCAAAGACGATCAGTCTTGGCGGAGCTACGGAGGGCACGGTATGGTCCAACTTTTATCCCATAGGGACAGTGGATGGGACATGGAGCAGCATCCCTTACGGAAAACCTATCTGGAACAACGCTTTTTATATTTTGAACGACCGGCTTCAACCGGTACCTAAAGGCGTGGCCGGCGAGCTTTACATCGGAGGCGTCGGTGTAGCCAGGGGGTATGCGAACGATCCGGAAAAAACCACGGCTGCATTTAAGCCGGATCCTTTCAATACCCGATGGGGAGGCGTCATGTATAAGACGGGCGACCTGGGCCGGATGCTCGGGGATGGCAACATGGAGTTCCTCGGCAGAAAGGACAACCAGGTGAAGATACGCGGTTTCAGAGTTGAATTGGGGGAAATAGAAAGCGTATTGCAACGGCATGGCAGGGTCAGGGATGCGATCGTAAACGTCTGGAAGGATGCCAATGGGATGAACCAGCTTTGCGCTTACCTGCTGGCCGAAGGTACACCCGACATCCAGGAGATCAGGGAGTACCTGAGAAATACGCTGCCGGCCTACATGATCCCGGCCCATTTCATGGTGCTGGAGTCGTTCCCGCTCAACAGCAATGGGAAGATCAATAGGAGAGCCTTGCCGCAGCCGGGAGAAGATGCAGCTGTTTCGTTGATCGCTTACCAGCCTCCCGTCACGGATATGCAGATCAGGATCGGGCAGATCTGGAGATCTATATTGAATGTCCGGCAGATCGGCATTCGCGATGATCTGTTTGAGCTGGGCGCCAACTCGTTGTCCGTCGGCGCCTTCGTAAACCGCGTTCAGCGTGAGATGGATCTCCCCTTGAACATAAGGAATGTATTTATCTCTCCCACGATTGAAAGCATCGCGGAAGAGATCGAGAAAATGAGATGGGCCAGCGGCCGGCTCACCGAAACCGCCAATATTAGTGACACTGAAACTTTTTCTATATGATCGCTGAGCTATATGCCAAACTAAGGGACCTGAAGGTGAATGTACGGGTGACGGAAGGCCGCCTGGATGTACAGGCGCCCCGGGGAACGCTGGACGAACATCTGCTGGCCGAGATCAGGAGGAACAAAGAGGCGCTCATCGCCTTTATCGATACATACAGCCATAAGCCGGGCGCAGGCCGGCAAATACCCAGGACGACAGAACAGGTATCCTATCCTCTGTCGCCGGCGCAGCGCAGGCTGTGGATCCTCAGCCAGTCACCGGAGGCCAGCGCGGCATACAATATGTCAGGCATATATATCTTCGAGGGCCGCCTTGACCAGAAGGCTTTGCAGGAGGCTTGTCGTACAGTTGTATGCCGTCACGAAAGCCTCCGGACAGTGTTCCGGGAGGATGAAGAAGGAAATGTCCGGCAATTCATCATCAGCCGGCAGGAAGCGCTTCACCATATCGATGCTGAAGATCTGCGCATGGAACAGCAGCCCATGGAAATATTACGTGCCCGGCTGACATCCCGGCTCTGTAAACCCTTCGACCTGGATTCGGCGTTGTTACGCCTCAATCTTTATCAATTAGCCGACGATCGATGGATATTCGCTTATGTGGTCCATCATATCGTGAGCGACGGATGGTCTATCAACATCCTCATCCATGAGATCGTCGCCATTTACAACGCCTATGTAAAAGGCGAGCCTGACCCGTTGCAAACCCTTCCCCTGCAGTATAAGGATTATGTTGTATGGCAGGAGCATCAGATGGCAGACAATGGCATCGCCGCAGACAGAACGTACTGGCTCGGGCAATTCGCGGGAGAGCCACGCGTCCTGCAGCTGCCGTCTGATAAGGTGCGCCCGGCAGTAAAGACCTATAACGGTGCATTCTATCGGAAGCAAATCAACACCGGTCATTTCAGAGAATTAAAAGATCTCTGCCAGAAGCAGGGAGGAACGCTGTTCATGGGGCTGCTGGCAGCCACCTATGCCTTGTGTCACCGTTACACGGGAGAAGCGGATATCACCATTGGCAGCCCCGTAGCCGGCCGGCAACACGCCGACCTCGAACGGCAGATCGGGTTTTACGCCAATACATTGGCCCTGCGCGCCAACGTGACGGCAGAGGAGAGCTTTATACAACTCTTCTCCCGGGTGAAACAACTTGTCGCAGCAGCATTCGAACACCAGGCATATCCATTCGATAAACTGGTGGAAGAGCTAAAGTTGCAAAGAGACATCAGCAGGAACCCTTTATTTGACATCCAGGTATTATTGCAGAATGCCGGCAATAACAATGACATCGGGGCCATGGAAGGGTTGACCGTTTCCCGGTATGAGGACGTTTCCCGGTATATCGGCGCTTTCGACATGGTGCTCAACTTTGTGGAGACCGGCGAAACGCTCGACCTGGGTATTATATATAACCCTGACATATATACACAGGATAATGTCATGCGGCTGGCGGATCACCTGGAGCAGCTGCTCGCAGCGTTGCTGCGAGGACCCGGTAAACCCATCGGACAACTGGACTATCTCAGTCACCAGGAAAAGGACCTGTTGCTGAACGTTTTCAGCGGCTCCACGATCGATTTCGACAAGACCGCGAACGTTCTCTCCCTGTTTAAGGCGCACGTTGCCTCGATACCTGACCAGGTAGCGGTGGTTTACGAGAATGTTCATCTTACATACAGACAGCTGGACGAAGCATCCGACAGACTGGCAGGATGTCTAAAAGAAACCCACGGCATCTCCAGGGGGGAAATGATCGGCGTATTGACCCCACGGACCGAAAAGACTATTATAGGGGTACTCGCCATCGTCAAAGCCGGCGGGGCCTATGTACCTATCGATCCGGATTATCCCCGGGCCCGGAAGGAATTCATCTTCCAGGATACCGGATTAAAAATATTGTTGACAACGACCGATCATATCTTCGATCTCGACTACTACACAGGAACGATCATAGCGCTGGATGTCCTCAACGGCGATGAATGCCCCATCCTTCCCTACGATGGGCTCATCGATCCACATCAGCTGGCCTATGTCATCTATACCTCGGGTTCCACCGGCACCCCCAAAGGGGTGATGATCGAGCATGGTTCGCTGGCCAACAGCATTCAGGCCATGACGCGTTTTTTCGGACTGCAGCCCGGACAACGATTCCTTCATTTCTACAGCCTGTCATTCGACGTGTCGATCTTTGAGATATTTGCTTCACTTGCCGCAGGCACTGAAATGCATATCGTCAGGGACGAGGTCAGGAAAAGCCCTTCTCTGCTGGAAGACTTTATCGTGGAAAATAGTATCCACACAGCAGGACTTCCGCCCGCCCTGATGCACCAATTGGACATCAGCAGGATAAGGACGCTCGAAAAAATGATATTGGGCGGCGAGCCCTCCAACCCCGAAATGGTGGCCGATTATGTTACCGGCGGAACATTCTTTAATGCATACGGACCTACCGAGACCACTATCTGCGCTGCCATATTCCGCGTGGACAAAGGCAGCCAGGTACCTTATACCAACATTCCCATCGGAAGACCGCTTGCCAATGACAGGATCTATGTGCTGGACCCGGCGGGAGGATTATGCCCCATAGGTGTTGCGGGCGAGATCTGCATAGGAGGCGCGGGGGTAGGTCGGGGCTATTTGCACAATGCGGAGCTGACGGCCTCGAAGTTTGTGGCCGACCCGTTCTGCGCCGGAGGCCGGATGTACCGGACGGGTGATATCGGCAGGTGGCAGCCGGACGGCAATTTAGTATTCATAGGCCGCCGGGACGACCAGGTAAAGGTACGAGGCTATCGCATCGAGCCGGGAGAGATCGAGTCGGTGCTGCGGATTCATCCGGAGGTGGAAGACGTGCTGGTGCTGGCACGGACAGTGCCGGGAGGCGGAGAGAAGGAGCTGGTGGCCTATGTGATAGGCAGGGAGGCTTTATCGGCAGCAGCGCTGCGGAGCTGGCTGTCGGGCCGTGTGCCGGGCTACATGGTGCCATCGCATTTTGTACAGGTGCAGGAATGGCCGCTGACACCCAACGACAAGATCGATAAACGCCGTCTGCCGGAGCCGGAAGGTTCATCGCTGACAGGAGAGGCGGCGTATGCAGGTCCACGTAATGAGATGGAGCGGGCGGTAGTGTCGGTGTATGCAGAAGTATTGAAGAAGGAACAGGTTGGTATAAAGGATGATTTTTTTGTGATGGGCGGCGATTCGATCAAATCGATCCAGATCGTGGCGCGCTTGAAGCAGCGGGGATACAGTGTATCGATCCAGGATGTACTGTTATATCCTGTGGTGGAGGAGCTGTCGCTACGGGTAACAGCCGGAGGGCGAAAGATCCCGCAGGGACCGGTGACGGGAAAGATCCCGCTGAGCCCGATACAATGGTGGTTCTTCAGCAATGGCAGCGATCGGAAGCATCACTATAATCAGTCAGTGCTGTTGCGCAGCAACAAGCCGGTGTCGGAAGCAGGTCTTCGGGCATCATTGGAAGCGCTGGTGAAGCACCATGATGCGCTGCGGATGGTATTCCACAGGACGGCCGGAGGGTGGGAGCAGGAGAACCTGGGGTTGCAGCAGCAGTATGAGCTGGAAGTAATAGCGGAAACAGACGAGGGGACATTTTTAGCACATTGCGAACGGATACAGACAGGTATCGACCTGGAACGGGGACCGCTGCTGAAGGTGGGGTTGTTCCGGGGGAAGGAGGGTGACCGGCTGCTGCTGGTGGTGCACCACCTGGTGATGGATGGCGTATCGTGGCGGATCGTGCTGGAAGATCTTTCGACATTATATGAACAGTACATGTCAGGCGGAGAGCTGCGGCTGCCGCCGAAGACCGACTCATTCCTGTACTGGCAGGAGAAGCAGGTGTTGTATGCGGGAAGCGAACGGCTGAAAAAGGAACGGGCGTACTGGCTGGAGGTGATAGGGCAGGAAAGGGCGTCGTTGCCGGTGAACAAGGAGGCAGGACCATTACTGCCGGTGGACAAGGAAGGCGGCAGCAACCTGGTAAGGGATGCGGCGGTGCGTTCGTTTGCGTTGAGCGAACGCAGGACAGGGCAGCTGCTGCAGCAAAGCTACAAGGGTTACCGTACGGGTATCAATGATATTTTGGTGACGGCACTGGCCCTGGCGGTGTCGGATATATGGGACGTGCAGCGATTGGTGGTGAACATGGAAGGACATGGGCGGGAGGATATAGGACAGGAAGTGGACATCAGCCGGACAGTGGGCTGGTTCACAACCATGTACCCTGTGGTATTGGATCTGCGGTACAGAGCAGACAGGCTGCGTCAGCTGGTAGAGATAAAAGAACGTTTGCACCGGGTGCCGAACAAAGGCATCGGGTATGGGATATTACGCTACCTGGGAGGGATGGAAGCAGAGACATCAGCCGCGGTGAGCTTTAACTACCTGGGAGAGTTTGGGGCTGGGGGAGCCGCTGGTCAGGAGAGCTCACTGGGTGTATTGAGCGGAGAAGATCATGGGAGCCATATCAGCGGGGACTGGGAACGAAGCGCGATGCTGGAGGTGACGGGTATCACGGTGGGAGGCCGGCTGGGTTTGTCGGTGAGCTACAGCAGGGGGCAGTATGAGGAGGCGACGATTGAACGCCTGTCGGAGGCATACCAGCGCCGGTTGGAAGAGCTGATCGAAGAATTGTCTGCGATGAGCGATGAGCGGCTGACACCGGTGGACTTGACGTTCAAGGAGCTGCGTGTGGAGGAATGGCTTCGCCTGAACAGCAGTGGGGACATAGAGGATGTATATACCTTGAGCCCTTTGCAGGAAGGGTTGTATTACCAGTGGCTGATGTCGCCGCAGGGGTCGGCATACTTTGAGCAGATGAGCTATCATGTGGAAGGGGAGCTGAACATAGGAGTGATGGAGAAAAGCTACCGGTGGCTGGTGCAGCGTCATGCGATACTGCGGACATCGTTCAGCCGGGAGTGGGGAGATCGGCCCTTACAGGTGGTTCGCAGGGAGGTGGAAAGTGGTTTTCATTACAGGGATGTATCAGGGGAAGGTGGATTTTCGATAGAGGGGTTCCGGGCAGCCGATCGCGCAAAGGGATTCGATCTGCACCGGGGATCGCAGATGCGGCTGCATGTGTTAAGGACGGGAGAAGGAGTGTATGAATTTGTATGGAGCCATCATCATATCCTGATGGATGGGTGGTGTGTAAGCATATTGATCAGGGAATTTTTTCAGATCTATTATAGTTTGCTGCAGGGCGTGACGCCGCAGCTGGAGAAGGTATACCCCTATGCGGGTTACATCGAATGGCTGCAGGGACAGGATGCGGCGGCGAGCCTGTCGTACTGGCGGCGGTATTTGTCGGGCTATGAGGGGATGAGCGTAGTGCCGAAGAAGGATGACCGGCTGTTGCGGGCATTTGCCCCCGCGTCGATGACGCTGCGGGTGAGTGGAGAGCTGCGGGAGGCGATCCGGGTATTGTGCGGACAGCTGGGCGTGACGGAGAGCACATTCATCCAGGTGGCCTGGGGAATACTGCTGGGCCGGTATAATGGGACGACTGATGTGGTGTTTGGGGCGGTGGTCTCCGGCCGTCCGGCAGAGCTGAAGGGTGTGGAGGAGATGATCGGTATGTTCATCAATACCATCCCCGTCAGGATCAGGATGCCGGCAACGATGCCTGCCGCACAATTGCTGAAAGATGTCCATCGGGATTACATCGATGGAACTGCCCATCATCATATCCAGCTGGCTGCCGTCCAGGCGCAGAGCGCCTTGAAACAGGGATTGTTCGATCACACGCTGACGTTCGAGAATTTCCCGGTTCAATCCTCGATGGAGCATGAAATAAACGGAAGAAAACATATAAAGGCTTCCCTGCTGACCGAAGTCTATGACAGGAACGACTATGACTTCAGCATAGTGATCATACCCGGTGAACAGCTGTCGTTCAAATTCGTATACAATGAAGCAGCTCATGAGCCTTCATTTATCATGCAGGTGTGGGAACGCCTCCTGCGCGTCATGGAAAAACTGACGGAAGATCCTTCTCTTCCCGTCGGCCGGCTGGACCATCTCTCCGCAGAGGAAAAACGAGCATCCGAAGATGCATACAGCGGCCATATGACGAATTACACCACGGGTTTCAATGCGGCAGTATCAGACGAGTTCTGACCAGACAGCTATACTTTCTTTCATCATCAATAAATCGAACAATATATGAACGCCAGGAAGAAACTTGGGATCATTGGGGGCATGGGATCCCGTGCCGGAGCGCTTTTTCTCAATAAGGTCGTCGACTATTCGCCGGCGCTTACAGACCAGGAATTTATAGAGATCATATTTCACAATAATTCCGCCATTCCCGACCGGACCAAGGCTGTCATATATAACGGTGAATCCCCCATGCGGGCGATATACAATTCCCTTGACATGTTCAATCAGCAAAAAGTGGATGCGATAGCGATGACATGTATGACGGTACATTACTACTACGATGAGATCAGTGCCTACGCACATGCAAAAGTGTTGAATCCTTTAAAGCTGATGGCAGGGGAGATCCGTGAAGAATATCCAGGCGTCCAACGGGTGGGCATACTGGCCGGCACGGGCGCCATCAACAGCGGAATGTATCACAAGGCGCTGGCCGGCACTAAAGTGGACATCGTGACGTTGGCCCCGGAAGACCAGGAATCCCTGTTCATGCGCTGCCTTTTCATGAAGAACGGTTTTAAGTCGGCCGTCATTTCCGATGAGGCAAGGGCTTTAATGCATGAGGCCCTGAACAGGCTGAAGTCGTTAGGCGTAGACCTGGTCATAGGAGGATGTACAGAGGTTGCCATAGGCGTCGATCAGTCATCTGCCGGCGTCCCGTACCTGGATGCGCTTGATCTGCTGGCCAAAAAAGCGGTGGAGTACTGCTATGACGCAGAAAGCTTAAAAAATCCCGCTTATGTACACTAGCCCTGGCTGGTTCCACCGGTTTGTAAAGGAACAGGCTTCCCACAAGCGACTGGTTGTTCAGCCCCGTATGGGTTTCAGCGATCATGCGGAGATGCGGAGAGGACTGCAGGCTGTCAAACAGCTGAATGCTCCGACTGTCGGCACCATCACACTCGACAGCTTTACCCGCAACGGCGATTTTGCCAGCGCTGCCAGGGCCGTCGCAAAAGGATTGCCTTTGAATGGCTATCCCATCGTCAGCCATACATGTGAAGAGAACCAGGCATTGATCGCAGGATTACGTGCCCCCGATTTCCCTGTCCAGGTAAGACATGGCAGCCCCTTACCCGTGGAGGTATTCAAAGCGACCATCGCCGCAGGCATCGATGCCATTGAAGGAGGGCCCATTTCCTATTGTTTTCCATATGGCCGTATTCCCTTATCCAGCTGCCTGGATGCCTGGAGGATCAGCAACCGTCTGTTTGCCGGGGCATTCGATGGACAGGGTCATATAGAGAGTTTTGGAGGGTGCATGATGGGACAGTTATGCCCTCCGTCCATATTGATCGCCATCACCATCGCGGAAGCCCTGTTCATGATAGACAACGGGATCCGCTCATATTCGCTAAGCCTTGCACAGGGGACCCATTCGACCCAGGACGTCGCTGCGCTGCTTGCATTGCGGCAGCTGGGCCGGAAGTATCTCGGCCCCGAACACCAATGGCATATCGTGTTCTACACATTCATGGGAAAATTTCCCCAATCCTATGAAGGCGCCGTGGCGATCATGGAGGAGAGCGCCCGCATAGCTGTACAGGGCGGTGCAGAAAGGCTGATCGTAAAAACGGTGAAGGAAGCGCACCAGATACCCACTATCGAAGATAATATCAACGCGCTGGATTGCAGTAGCCAGGCGTCCATCGCCGCGTATACAGATCCCCTGGCCCGGCCCGGAGTAGCAGCCTGGATGGAGCAGATCCGGGAAGAAGCTGATTTTCTTATCGACCTGCTGCTCAACAAAGCGGCCACCCTCGAAAAAAGTATGGCCGGGGTCTTTGGACAGGGATATTGGGACGTGCCTTACTGTCTTCACCCGGACAATAAACGAATGACCACGGCACAGCTGGATGACCAGGGCTTTATATATTGGGGGGATACCGGGTGTATCCCTTTTCCCCGGCACATCAAAACCAACGCAGTGAGGAAGGGCATGCAATTATCATCAGGCCGCCTGCTGCAAATGTTGTCTTTCAATCAACAGAAATACGATAGTGCCGCCCAGCCTGCATTAACGCATATATAAATTACAAATAATGAAACCTATTGCATTGCTCACCACCATTCCCTCGGATTCCCATAATTGGAACCTTGTGTATATTCAGCTCTTCCTGGAAGAACATGGCTTCACCGTCGTGAACATGGGACCCAGTGTACCCTTCTCCCTGCTGCTGGAAAAGTGCCGGCAGCTGGAACCTTCCGTCGTCATCGTCTCCACCATCAACGGACACGGATACATCGAAGGGAAAGAGTTGATCAGACAGCTAAAGGAATTGGAATGCATGAAAGATATTCCTGTCTTCATCGGCGGTAAACTGAGCACCGACGCCAATATGTCCAGTCTGTATGCCGTCGAGCTGGAAGAAGCAGGCTACCGCAAAGCATATGACAGCCGGGAGGATATGACAGAGTTCTCCAGGCGCCTGGAAGAGATACTCCTGCAGACAGCCGTAAGCAGATGAACCTGTCCATGAATCCCCAAATTATTTTTAAAGCCAGTATGAATTATGGATAAGAAAGTTATTCACCGCGTCTTTGAAAAAATGGCTGCAGTCAATCCTTTGCACATTGCTGTGGATGATGGGACATACCGTCTGACCTATGCGGATCTGAACCGGCAGGCCAACCGGCTTGCACATTTGCTCCGTGCTGTCGGGTGCAGCAAGGGAACCATTATAAATGTGTTAGTACCCTCCTCCATCCAGACCATCATATCCATGCTCTCCATATTCAAGAGCGGCGGCATTTATCTTCCCATGGATCTCAGTTTTTCGCCGCAACGGATGGAGCAGATATTCCGTGGAACTTTCAACGGCATACTGATAGTCACTCAGGCTGCCAAAGAAGATATGCTTGGCATAATGAAAAAGCTGGGGATCAATTCCTGCCGGCTCATTGTATTGGATGGGATGGGAGACGCCGGTTTGCACGAGGTTGGTGAAAAGGGATGCACACCGGCAGACCTCGCTTCAGACGAAACATGGGAACAGGATCCCGATGTAGAGGTCCGGGGCGAGGACAGCAATTATATCTTCTATACTTCAGGTTCTACAGGAGCGGGAAAACCCATCGTAGGAGCACATGCAAGCCTGAGCCATTTTATACATTGGGAGATCGGAGAATTCGATATCGACCAGACCTTCCGTGTCAGCCAGCTGGCACAAACCACATTCGACGCCATTCTCAGAGAGGTCTTTGTAGCATTGATCTCCGGCGGCACCTTATATATCCCTCCGGCCGACGTCAAAAGCAACCCGGCCCATTTGATGGATTGGATCTGCCGGTCAGAGATCACCATCATGCATTGCGTGCCATCTCTTTTCAGAGTGCTCACCAGGGAACTGTCTGCAACCTCCGGTGAGGGCAAGGACAAGCATGACCTGCGTCACCTCAAATATATCCTCATGGGTGGCGAGATACTGTATGCCAGGGATATTCTCAACTGGAGGGAGAAAGCAGGCGATAACATCACACTGGTGAATATCTACGGAGCCACAGAAACTACCTTGATAAAGACATTCCACAGGATCGGCGAAGTGCAGGAAAATCCCTCGCATATCATACCCGTGGGGAAACCGATCAGCAATACCACCATTGCGATCATAAAGGATGACCGTATCTGCCGGATCGGTGAGTCGGGAGAAATATATATCAAGACCCCCTTTGCTTCCAAAGGATATTACAACGACCCTGTGCTCACGGCAACTTGTTTCGTCCAGAACCCGCTGGAAAAAGAAAAACGGGACATCGTCTACAGGACAGGAGACCTGGGACGCTATCTCCCCGACGGTAATGTGGAAGTCCTCGGAAGACTGGACAACCAGGCAAAGATCAATGGGGTCAGGGTCGAGCTGGGAGAAGTGGAGCGGGCAATGCTTCGCCAGGACAACGTTACCGAATGCGTCGTGACAGTCTACAGATCTGACGATAATCTATCGAGCCTCATTGCCTATTACACCGGAGAAAGGATTGAAGAGCAACGCTTGCGGCAATCTTTGTCCCTGCTGCTGAACACGCAGATCATCCCCTCTTATTTTGTCTACCTGGATGAATTCCCCCTGAACATGAATGGTAAGATCGACAAGCGATCCCTGCCCGTGCCTGAAGAGGTGATCATGGGTGGCGTAAACTTCCAGGAACCCATGAGCGAACTTGAGATGACATTGGCGGACATCTGGAAGGAGCTCTTAGGACTAAAAAGAGTGGGAAGGAATATTTCCTTTTTTACCATCGGTGGTCATTCCCTCCGGGCAATCCAGCTTACGGCAAGGATAGAGAAGAAGCTGGGCGTGAATATCAAGATAGCCGACGTGTTCCTGTACGATACCATACAGGAGCTGGCGATCTTCATATCCCGGAACGGTAAACAGATCTACCGGCCGATACCGCAATATCCGGAACAACCGGATTATCCATTATCTCCCTCCCAACGAAGGATCTGGATACTCAGCCAGTTCAGGGAGAGCAATATTGCTTATAATATATCCGATACATATATTTTTGAAGGAGGGCTGGATCCTGATGCATTTGATCAGGCCCTCCGCATGCTGGTCGCCCGGCACGACAGCCTGCGGACAGTATTCAGAGAGGATCACCTGGGCAACATCAGACAGCAGGTATTGCCGGCGGTAGAGGCTTCCTTCAGGCTGATCCGCCAGGACCTTCACAACAGTCCCGATATAGAGGGATCGCTGAGAAGTCTGATCCGGGAAGCACGCAACGAAGCTTTCGATCTTGCGGCAACCGGTCTGATCAGGGCACGTCTTTATCAACTGGGCGATCAACGATGGGCGTTCGCCTATACCATGCATCACATCATCAGCGATCACCTGTCGATGGCCGTCCTGATAAAAGAGCTGCTGTTCATATACAATGCGCTGGCGGAAGGCATTACACCCGAACTACCGCCTTTACGTATTCAATACAAGGATTATACACTGTGGCAGCACGAGCAGCTGCAGGATGCCATGAACGATCATAAGACCTACTGGCTCGGGAAACTGGAAGGTCATCTGCCCATATTGTCCCTGCCCCTGGATAAACCCCGCCCTGCCTACAAGACATTTAATGGCGACATTGCCGGAAGGACGATCTCCACGGAGGCTTTGTCTGCGCTGAAGGATCTTTTACGGGAACAGGACGCTACTTTATTCATGGGCCTGCTGGCGCTTGTAAAAACCCTTTTATTCAGGTACACAGGCCAGCAGGATCTCATCGTTGGAAGCCCTGTGGCAGGAAGAGCGCATTGGGAGCTGGAAGATCAGATCGGCTTATATCTCAACACCCTTGCTTTAAGGACCCGGCTGGAAGAGAGCGACAGCTACCTGGACCTGCTGGGGAAAGTGAAGACAACGACACTGGAAGCATATGATCATCAGCTCTATCCCCTGGATGATTTGCTGGATGCGTTGCAATTGCAACGGGATATGAGCCGCAGCGCGCTTTTCGACGTGCTTATCGATCTCCATGATATACGTGGCCTGGAAAAAGATCAGCATCTGGGAAATGTGAAGGTCTCCATGTATAAAGATATACAGCATGTAGTCAGCAAGTTCGACCTCACCTTTATGTTCATGGAGTCGGATGCCGGACTCTACCTGGCGCTGGAATACAATACGGACCTTTTCGAAAGAGCGACCATTCAACGGATGTGCGATCACCTGGAACAGCTGCTGCAATCCGTCGTTGCATTGCCGGAGGCGCCCATTGTCCGCGTGGATTATATAAGCGAGCCGGAACGGGCTCAGCTGCTGGATGTATTTGGGAGATCGGAGATGATGGAGGTTGCCGGCAGGGACCTGCTGTCGCTGATCAGGGATCAGGCGAGACTTCACCCGGAAGCTGTTGCACTAAGACAAGGGAGCCGGTCATTAAGCTATAAAGAGCTGGACGAGCAGTCCGGTCGGCTGGCGGGCTATCTGTTGAACGAAGGTGGAATGAAGAGAGGTGACCAGGTGGGTATACTGATGGACAGGTCGATGTGGATGATCACAGGCATCGTGGGGATATGGAAGGCAGGCGGAGCCTATGTGCCTGTCGATCCGGATTATCCCCGGGCCCGGAAGGAATTCATCGTCCAGGATGCGGGATTAAAAATATTGTTGACAACGACCGATCACATCTTCGATCTCGACTACTACACAGGAACGATCATAGCGCTGGATGTTCTCAACAGCGAATATCCAGCTCTCTCCCACGATGAGCTCATCGATCCGCATCAGCTGGCCTATGTGATCTATACGTCGGGGTCGACGGGAATGCCGAAGGGCTGCGGGATCACACATGGGAACCTATCGAACTACGTGGGATGGGCGAACGGATATTATTTCCAAGGAGAAAAGCCGGCAAGCTTTGGATTATATACGTCCTTGTCGTTCGATCTGACGGTGACGAGCATTTTTTGCACGCTGACGCAAGGAGGCGTGCTGAGGATCTATGAACAGACAG
>Ga0207671_10000674_pt1 | contig 44575 bp, 43 predicted proteins | sample KBSC24metaG_FD_184352 | JGI IMG/M metagenome (GOLD analysis project Ga0207671, IMG submission 184352) | Corn rhizosphere microbial communities from Kellogg Biological Station, Michigan, USA - KBS C2-4 metaG (SPAdes) (version 2) | ecosystem: Host-associated > Plants > Roots > Rhizosphere > Soil...
GTGCCGGGGACAAGATGGCATTGCCTGATGTTCCGTGCTCTTGCCTGTGAATTCAAGCCTTTCTGAGCCTGCAAAGCTTTTTGCGGGTGACGCAAGTTGATAAAGAAGGATTCGAAAGGTCCGACTCCTGCGATCCGTAACGTTCACGACATGTCGCAAGGGGAAGGCGAAGACGAGGGGTCTATGACGAAGCATCGTCCGTCCGACGAGTATAGCGTGCCGCTGGTGGATCGTGGGGTTCGTTCGGGCACCGCGCTGCGCATCATCCTGCTTGCGCTCGTCCTCGTCGCGGCCGCGGCCGCCTTTGTCGTCTTCAAGAGCCAGCTCGACAATGAGGCCGTGCTCGGCGGCCTCGGCATCCTCGCCATGGTCGGCATCTTCTTCCTGGTGTCGTCGATCATCGGTTTCGTCGAGGTCATGCCGCAGCCCCAGTCCGATAGTCTGGCGCGCTCATTCCTCAACAGCCAGCCCGACGGCACGCTGATCACCGACGAAAAAGGCCGCATCATCTATGCCAATGCGGCCTATGGACGCCTGACAGGCGCCGCCAAGGCGACGGAGGTGCAGTCGCTCGAGACGCTGCTGTCGCGCAACCGGGAATCCAACGAGGCACTGTATCGCCTCGCAAACGGTCTGCGCGAAGCGAAGGAGGGATCGGAAGAATTCCGTCTGATGAAGCCTCTCGGCCCAGGGGATGGAAGCGGCAATGATGCTCATTGGTATCGTCTGAAAGCGCGCGTGCTGCCGCCGGAACCGGGGCGCGGCAAGGCCCTGCATATCTGGCAGATCACCGACATCACCTCCGAACGCGACGATCAGGAACGTTTCTTCAAGGAGCTGCAGAACGCGATCGACTATCTCGACCACGCGCCGGCCGGCTTCTTCTCGGCCGGACGCAAGGGCGAGATCTTCTATCTCAATGCGACGCTTGCCGAATGGCTGGGTCTGGACCTCACGAAATTCGTGCCGGGCTCGACGACGATAGGCGATCTCGTTGCCGGCGAGGGGTTGGCGCTGATCCAATCCGTGCAGGCGGAGCCGGGACTGAAGAAGACAGTGACGCTCGATCTCGATCTGCGCCGTGCCAACGGCCAGAGCCTGCCGGTGCAGATCGTCCACAGCGTAACATCCATGCGCGACGGCGCCCCCGGCGAAAGCCGGACGATCGTGCTGACGCGACAGAACGGCGGCGGCACAGAGCAATCGGCTTCGGCGGCGGCGATGCGCTTCAGCCGCTTCTTCAACAATACCCCGATGGCAATCGCTTCGGTCGATGGCGAGGGTCGCATTCTACGCACTAACGCGCCCTTCCTGAAGCTCTTCTCGGATCTCGTGTCGCGCGACGATATCGAGCGCGGCGCGGCACTTGAGACTGTCGTCAACGACAACGACCGGGCTCAGCTGCGCCGGGCGCTGGCGGCCGCCAAGGACCGACAGGGCGACATTCCGCCGATCGATTCCCGCAATCCGAAGGACGACACGCGGCATTTCCGCTTCTATATCAACGCCGTGATCGACCAGACCGACGAAGCCCCGGAAGAGGCCGCCATCGTCTATGCCGTCGAAGTGACCGAGCAGAAGGCGCTCGAAACGCAAATGGCGCAGACGCAGAAGCTCAACGCCGTGGGAACGCTTGCCGGCGGCATCGCGCATGATTTCAACAACGTGCTGACGGCGATCCTGCTGTCTTCCGACCATCTGCTGCTGCAGGCGCGGCCTTCCGACGCCAGCTTTGCGGATCTGATGGAAATCAAGCGCAACGCCAATCGAGCGGCCGTGCTGGTCCGGCAGCTGTTGGCCTTCTCCCGCAAGCAGACCATGCGGCCGACGATCCTCAACCTGACCGACGTGATCGGCGACCTGCGCATGCTGGTGGACAGGCTCTTGTCGGGCACGCATGTCAAGCTGGATGTCGATTACGGCCGCGACCTCTGGCCTGTCAAAACCGATCTGTCGCAGTTCGAGCAGGTGCTCATCAACCTCTGCGTCAATGCGCGCGACGCCATGCCGGGCGGCGGCACGCTGACGCTGCGCACCCGCAATCTTTTGGCGGCGGATGTAAGCGCCTTCAATTACGCCTATCTGCCGCATGAGGACATGGTTCTCGTCGAGGTCAACGATACCGGCACGGGTATTGCGCCGGAAATCATGGACAAGATTTTCGAGCCCTTCTTCACGACGAAGGAAGTGGGCAAGGGCACGGGTCTCGGCCTCGCGATGGTCTATGGCATCATCAAGCAGTCCGGCGGTTACATCCATCCGGAATCGGAAGTCGGCAAGGGAACGACCTTCCGCATCTTCCTGCCGCGTCATATGGTCGACCCGTCGGTCGTGACGGAAGAAAAGGTGTCGGAAAGCCGCGGCGTCACGGCAATGGATCAGAGCGTTGCAGCGATGGGGCAGAGCGAAGAGCCGGCGGATCTTACCGGCAAGTCTGCCGTCGTGTTGCTGGTCGAGGACGAGGAGGCAGTGCGCCGTGGCGGCAAGCGCATGCTGGAGACACGCGGCTACACCGTCTACGAGGCGGGCTCCGGCGTCGAAGCAATGGAGATCCTGGACGAGCTCGATGGTCAGGTGGATGTTGTCGTCTCCGATGTCGTCATGCCTGAGATGGACGGTCCGACGCTGCTGCGCGAGTTGCGCAAGAAATATCCGGATATGAAGTTCATCTTCGTCTCGGGCTATGCAGAGGATGCCTTCGCCCGCAATCTGCCGGCCGACGCGCAGTTCGGCTTCCTGCCGAAGCCGTTCTCGCTGAAGCAGCTCGCGGTCGTCGTGCGGGAAACGCTGGACCGATAGGCGGGGTATTTTCCATTCGGAGCGATTTTTCTCCGCCGATATTGCCGATGCCGGCGCATGAGTGATATCAACTGCGCATGATCGATCCTGCCAAGCCAATTTTCCGTATGTGGTGGCGCTCCCTCTAGGAGCGGCAGTCGTCATGTCTTGAAATCGACCTTTGCCGCCGTGATCCGGTAGGCATCGTCATTTCAGTTTTCCTTCCCGACTACGGCGGCTCCTTTTGCGGAGCAAAAAATGTCTTCCTCTATCGATACCCGCCCCGTCATCCTGACGGGCGACCGGACCACAGGGCCGCTCCATCTCGGCCATTATGTCGGATCGCTGAAGAGTCGCGTCGCGCTCCAGCGCAGCCATAGGCAGTTCTTGCTGCTGGCGGATACACAGGCGCTGACCGACAATGCCCACGATCCGGAGAAGGTCCGTCGCAACGTTCTCGAAGTCGCCCTCGATTATCTCGCCGTCGGCATCGATCCCGTAGAGACGGCGATCTGCGTGCAATCCGCGCTGCCTGCGCTGGCGGAACTGACGCTGCTCTATATGAATTTCGTCACGGTCGGCCGCCTGGAGCGCAACCCGACGATCAAGACGGAAATCCAGCTTCGCGGCTTCGAGCGCGATATACCCGCCGGCTTCCTCTGCTATCCCGTGGCCCAGGCGGCCGATATCACCGCCTTCAAGGCAACGGTCGTGCCCGTCGGCGAGGATCAGGCGCCTCTGATAGAACAGACCAACGAGATCGTCCGCCGCCTCAACCGGCAGGTCGGCCGCGATATCCTTGTCGAGCCGGAGGCCATGGTGCCGACCGTCGGTCGCCTGCCGGGCGTCGACGGAAAGGCAAAGATGAGCAAGTCGCAGGGCAACGGCATCCCGCTCTCGGCTTCGCCGGACCATATTCGCGATGCCGTACGGCGCATGTATACCGATCCCGACCACATACGCGTTAGCGATCCTGGAAGGATCGAGGGCAATGTCGTCTTTACCTATCTGGACGCCTTCTGCGACGATCGGCAATTCGTGGACGAGCTGAAGGCGCGATATCGGCAGGGTGGGTTGGGCGACGTCACCCTGAAGAGACATCTGGACGGCATTTTACAGGCGCTGCTTGCGCCGATCCGCGAGCGTCGCGCCCGGTTTGCCAGTGAACCGGACTATGTAATGGGGATATTGCGGGAGGGCACGCTGAAGGCAAGGGAGCGGACGGAGGCGACCCTCGCTGAATTGCGAGCCGCCCTTGGTCTGTTCACATTGACCTAGGGCGGCTGCGAGGTTCCGTTTGTTATTCCGCCAGGGCGACGGCGATTTCGGCGGCAAGCCGCGCATTGTTTTCGACAAGCGCGATGTTGGTCTTCAAGCTGCGACCGTCGGTGATGTCGAAGATGGTGCCGAGCAGGTACGGGGTGACCGCCTTGCCGGTGATTTCGTCGCGTTCGGCGCTGTCGAGGGCGCGCTGGATGTAGATTTCCATTTCCTCGCGCGGAATTTCGTCGGCTTCCGGCACCGGATTGGCGATCAACATGCCGCCATCGATGCCGAGCTGTTCGCGGGTGGTCTGGAAGTTGGCGATTGCCGCGGGGCTGTTCAGAGTCAGCGGGCTCGGCAGGCCGGAGGAGCGCGACCAGAAGGCCGGGAATTCCGCGCTGTCATAGGTTACGACGGGCACGCCGCGGGTTTCCAACACTTCCAGCGTCTTCGGAATATCGAGGATAGCCTTGGCGCCGGCGCAGACGACGATGACGCCGGTACGGGAAAGTTCTTCGAGGTCGGCCGAGATATCGAAGCTCTCCTCCGCGCCGCGATGCACGCCGCCGATGCCGCCGGTGGCGAAAACCTTGATGCCGGCGCGGGCGGCGGCGATCATCGTGGCGGCGACCGTGGTCGCACCGGTGCGGCGCTCGGCGATCGCGAAGGCGAGATCGGCGCGCGACACCTTCATGGCGGCTTCGGTCTTGGCGAGCGCCTGCAACTCTTCCGGCTCAAGGCCGATATGCAAAACGCCGTGGATGACGGCGATGGTTGCCGGCACTGCGCCTTCCTGCCGGATGATCGCCTCGACGCTGCGGGCCATCTCGATATTGCCCGGGTAGGGCATGCCGTGGGTGATGATGGTCGATTCCAGCGCGACGAGCGGCGCGCCGCGCAGCTTTGCCGCAGCGACTTCCTTCGAATAGGAGATCGGAAGCAGTGGCGAAATGGGCTTGGTCATGGTCGTGTCCAATTGACTGAAACGGTAGAGGCGATTTGAGCAGGCTTCATGACAGAATAGCGGCCTCTGGAACAAGGGCCAACGTCGTCTTTAGCAGCTCGGGTGTGAGATTTTCGGCGGTGGCGAAGGGCGACTGTACGGTGATTGCCGCCGCAGCAGCACCGTGACGCACGGCCTCGCCAAGGTCGTGGCCGGCGAGCAGGGCGGCCAGAACTCCTGCGGCAAGCGAATCTCCCGCGCCGGTGACATCGGCGACATTGTCGACGATGGGCGGCTGCAGGCTGATGACGACATCGCGCGAAAACGCGATCAGTTCGCGCTTGCCGCGGGTGATCACGCCGCTCCGCAGACCGAGCGCGCGCAATTCGCTCACCCATTCGCGCGGGTCTTGTGGACGGCTCTCCGTCAGCGCCGCGGCCTCGGCTTCGTTGAGGAACAGGTGATCGATGCCGGCAAGGCACGGCTTCAGCCGAACCACCTTCGCAGGCGAAATCGCGATGGCGGCGACGGGTTTGCCGCAGAAGGACGCCCTTGCTGTGATGGCACTTAGCGTCTCGGCCGGCAGATTGGCGTCGCAAAGAACGAGGTCGGTCGCCTCGAATGCATTGCGAACGGCGCGAATCGCCAGGCGCCTGGGGACGAACAGCTTGTAGAGCTCCATGTCCGCAAGCGCGATGACCAGATTGCCGTCGCGTTCTAGGATCGCGGTGTAGCTCGGTGTCTTGCGGTCGAGGAACACGAAAGGCTTGTCGTCGATGCCGGCGTGGCTGGCGGCCTCGGCCACCATCTCTCCGGAGGGGTCGCCGCCGCGGGGCGAGATCAGCTTTACGTCGAAGCCTAGGCGGGCGAGATTGCGGGCTGCATTGAAGCCGCCGCCGCCGGGCTCCTCGAACCATGCTCCCGGATTGCTGGCGCCCGGCGCCGTCTCGCCGAAGATGCGACCGCGGCGGTCGACATGAGCGCCGCCAAGAACGAGAATCTTCTTCGCCATATGGTTTTCCTCAGCAATCGAAAAGGCGAATCGGACCGGCCGCCAACAAGCCTGATCCGATCGTCGCGGACCCGTAAGTGCCTGGGAAGAAAGGAGAAAACAAAAGTAGAACGGAATTCATTTTACCTTTTTCTTTCAATTGCTTGTTGTGCTCTTGTGATTGGAGAACAAATAGAGTACAGAATTCTCATCGGCGGCGACATTGCTAGAGCGGCTTCAATAACCTAAAGGTGGATCGAATGTCTCAGAATTCTTTGCGGCTTGTAGAGGACAAATCGGTGGATAAAAGCAAAGCACTTGAAGCGGCACTCTCTCAAATTGAGCGGTCGTTCGGCAAGGGCTCGATCATGAAGCTCGGCTCCAACGAGAACGTGGTCGAAATAGAAACGGTTTCCACTGGCTCCCTGAGCCTCGATATTGCGCTGGGCATCGGCGGTTTGCCGAAGGGGCGTATCATCGAAATCTATGGGCCTGAAAGCTCCGGTAAGACGACGCTGGCGCTGCAGACGATCGCCGAAGCGCAGAAGAAGGGCGGCATCTGCGCCTTCGTCGACGCCGAACACGCGCTCGATCCGGTCTATGCCCGCAAGCTCGGCGTCGACCTGCAGAACCTGCTGATCTCGCAGCCCGACACAGGCGAACAGGCGCTTGAAATTACCGACACGCTGGTGCGCTCCGGTGCTATCGATGTTCTCGTCATCGACTCCGTCGCGGCGTTGACGCCGCGTGCCGAAATCGAAGGCGAGATGGGTGACAGTCTGCCGGGCCTGCAGGCTCGTTTGATGAGCCAGGCGCTGCGCAAGCTCACCGCTTCGATCTCGAAGTCCAATTGCATGGTGATCTTCATCAACCAGATCCGCATGAAGATCGGTGTCATGTTCGGCTCGCCGGAAACGACGACCGGCGGCAACGCACTGAAGTTCTATGCCTCGGTCCGCCTCGACATCCGCCGTATCGGCGCCGTCAAGGAGCGTGAAGAGGTTGTCGGCAACCAGACCCGCGTCAAGGTCGTCAAGAACAAGATGGCGCCGCCCTTCAAGCAGGTGGAATTCGACATCATGTATGGCGAGGGTGTTTCCAAGACCGGCGAACTGGTGGATCTCGGCGTCAAGGCCGGCATCGTCGAAAAGTCCGGCGCCTGGTTCTCCTATAACAGCCAGCGCCTCGGCCAGGGTCGCGAGAATGCGAAACTCTTCCTGCGCGACAATCCGGATCTCGCCCGCGAGATCGAGTTGTCACTGCGCCAGAATGCCGGCTTGATCGCCGATCGCTTCCTGCAGAATGGCGGCCCTGATGCCGATGATGGCGACGCCGCTGCGGAATAGCGGTTTTCGGGAGCGATCCCGGGCCTGATATAAGACCAAAATCCGAAACCGGCCGCATTGTCCAAGAGATGTGCGGCCGGTTTTGTTCGTGCGGCTGGACAGGGCCGGGAGCGAACGATAAAAGCCACTGACTTTGACGCAAGTTGCTGATGGCAGTACTGAAGGGCCCAATATGAGCGGTGTGAATGAAATCCGGTCGACCTTCCTCGACTATTTTAAGAAAAACGGCCACGAGATCGTGCCGTCGAGCCCGCTGGTGCCGCGCAACGATCCGACATTGATGTTCACCAATGCCGGCATGGTGCAGTTCAAGAACGTTTTCACCGGGTTGGAGCAGCGGCCCTATACGACGGCGTCGACAGCGCAGAAATGCGTGCGCGCCGGCGGCAAGCATAACGACCTCGACAATGTCGGCTATACCGCCCGCCATCATACCTTCTTCGAAATGCTCGGCAATTTCTCCTTTGGCGACTATTTCAAGGAGCGCGCCATCGAGCTTGCCTGGAACCTGATCACCAAGGAATTCGGCCTCGACGCCAAGCGCCTGCTGGTCACGGTCTATCACACTGACGACGACGCCTATAATCTGTGGAAGAAGATCGCCGGCCTCTCTGACGACAAGATCATCCGTATCGCCACCAGCGACAATTTCTGGGCGATGGGCGATACCGGTCCCTGCGGCCCCTGTTCGGAGATCTTCTATGACCACGGCGATCATATCTGGGGCGGCCCTCCCGGCTCGCCGGAAGAAGACGGTGATCGCTTCATCGAGATCTGGAATCTCGTCTTCATGCAGTTCGAGCAGATCAGCAAGCAGGAGCGGGTCGACCTGCCGCGTCCGTCGATCGACACCGGCATGGGTCTGGAGCGCGTTGCCGCCGTGCTGCAGGGCAAGCATGACAATTATGACATCGATCTCTTCCGCGCACTGATCGAAGCCTCCGAAGAAGCGACCGGCGTGAAGGCTGAGGGCGAACATCGCGCCAGCCATCGTGTCATCGCCGACCATCTGCGTTCCTCGGCATTTCTGGTCGCCGACGGCGTGCTGCCGTCGAACGAAGGTCGCGGCTACGTGCTCCGCCGCATCATGCGTCGCGCCATGCGCCATGCCCAGCTGCTTGGCGCCAAGGAGCCGCTGATGTGGAAGCTGCTGCCGACGCTCATCCAGCAGATGGGCCGCGCCTATCCCGAGCTGGTGCGCGCCGAAGCGCTGACCTCCGAGACGCTGAAGCTTGAGGAAACCCGTTTCCGCAAGACGCTGGAACGCGGCCTGTCGCTTCTGTCGGACGCCACGTCGGACCTGCACAAGGGTGATAGCCTGGACGGCGAAACCGCCTTCAAGCTCTATGATACCTATGGCTTCCCGCTGGACCTGACGCAGGACGCGCTGCGCGCCCGCGGCATCGGCGTCGATATTTCCAGCTTCACCGACGCCATGGAGCGGCAGAAGGCCGAGGCGCGTTCGCATTGGGCGGGCTCCGGCGACAAGGCGACAGAGACCATCTGGTTCGAGCTCAAGGAAAAGTTCGGCGCGACCGAGTTCCTCGGCTACGACACGGAGGCTGCCGAGGGTGTCATCCAGGCGATCGTTCGGGACGGCGCCGCTATCGACAGTGCTTCGGCCGGCGACAAGGTGCAGATCGTCGTCAACCAGACACCGTTCTACGGCGAGTCCGGCGGCCAGATGGGCGATACCGGTGTGATCACCGGCGACAGCGGCAAGCTTGTTGTCGGCGACACCCAGAAGAAGGGCGAAGGCCTTTTCGTTCACAGCGCCGAGGTTTCGGAAGGCACGATCAAGGTGGGCGATGCCGTCGTGCTGACGGTCGATCACGCACGGCGCTCGCGCCTGCGCGCCAACCATTCCGCGACCCATCTGCTGCATGAGGCCCTGCGCGAAGTGCTCGGCACCCACGTTGCCCAGAAGGGCTCGCTGGTCGCCCCCGAGCGCCTGCGCTTCGACGTCTCGCATCCGAAGCCGATGTCGGCCGAGGAGCTGAAGATCGTCGAGGATATGGCCAACGAGATCGTTCTGCAGAATTCGCCTGTTACGACCCGCCTGATGAGCGTCGACGATGCGATCGCGGAAGGCGCGATGGCGCTGTTCGGCGAGAAATACGGCGATGAAGTTCGCGTCGTATCCATGGGGCAGGGTGTGCGCGGCGCCAAGGCCGGCAAGCCCTATTCCATCGAGCTTTGCGGCGGAACGCACGTATCCGCCACCGGGCAGATCGGGCTCGTGCGCATTCTCGGCGACAGCGCTGTCGGTGCCGGCGTGCGCCGTATCGAAGCCGTGACAGGCGAATCCGCGCGTGATTATCTTGCCGAGCAGGACGAACGCGTGAAGAGCCTCGCTTCGGCGCTGAAGGTTCAGCCCGGCGATGTCGTTTCGCGCGTCGAATCTTTGCTGGATGAGCGCCGCAAGCTGGAGCGTGAATTGGCAGATGCCAAGCGCAAGCTCGCCATGGGCGGCGGCCAGGGCGGTTCTGCCGATGCGGTGCGCGATGTCGGTGGCGTCAAATTCCTCGGCAAGGCCATTTCCGGTGTCGACCCCAAGGATCTCAAGGGGCTGGCGGATGAGGGCAAGGCCAGCCTCGGCTCCGGCGTCGTTGCGCTGATCGGCGTTTCCGAGGATGGCAAGGCCAGCGCCGTCGTTGCCGTCACCGAGGATTTGACCGGCCGCTTCAGCGCGGTCGATCTCGTCCGCATCGCGTCTGCTGCCCTCGGCGGCAAGGGCGGCGGCGGACGTCCCGACATGGCTCAGGCCGGCGGCCCCGATGGTGCCAAGGCGAATGAGGCGGTCGAAGCGGTTGCTGGGGCACTCGCCGGCTAAGGGCCAGATTTCATTCCAATATCGGACGCGGCGGAGGCAGTTGACCTCCGCCGTTTTCGTTTGTGCAACCGACTCAGCAGGATTTGTCAAATCGAGATATGGTTCCTTGGGGCCGATCGATTTGCAAGGAGTTGGACATGAACGGCGAAACGGCATGGGCGCTTTACGAGACCCGTCTGCGGCGGGTCTCTGCCTATATACACGAGCATCTGGATGAAGAGCTCGATATGGAGAAACTTGCCGAGATCGCCTGCATGTCCAGCTATCACTGGCACAGGATTTATCGGGCGATCTATGGCGAGACGGCGGCTGCTACCGTCAAACGGTTGCGGCTTCACCGCGCCGCCGGCGATCTCGTCCGCACCGATCTTGTGGTCAGCGACATTGCAAAGCGATCGGGCTATCCCAACCTCCAGTCGTTCAACCGCATCTTCAAATCCGTCTACGGCATGCCGCCGGCGCGATATCGGAATGAGGGAAGCCACACGATTTTCGAACCCGGCACCCAAGGAAGGATCAAGCTCATGTTCGACGTTACGCTTCGCACCATCTCACCGGTCTCGCTGATCGGGGTTTCCCACAAGGGTCCCTACATGCAGATCGGCCAGGCTTTCGAAACCCTGTTCGGCACGCTCTATGCGCGCGGCCTCGCCAGGCCCGATATGCGGATGATCGGCGTCTATCTCGACGATCCGGACGTCGTTGCGGCCGAGAAACTGCACTCCTACGCCTGCATCAATGCTGGCGAGGAGATTGCCGTCGAGGCTCCGCTGGAGCGGCGAGCCGTCGATGGCGGCGAATATGCCGTGTTGCGGCACAAGGGCCCCTATGCCGATATGTATAGGGCCTATCAGTGGCTCTATGCCGAATGGCTGCCGGCCTCCGGCCGGCAACTGCGCGATGCCGTCATGTTCGAGGAATATCTCAACAATCCGCGCGACGTGCAGCCGACGGAGTTGTTGACCGATATCTACATGCCGCTGCAATAGCGGCATGATGTTTCACGCGAGGGAATGGCTGTAGAGCCTTGGCCTCTCAGCCATTCGCTTGCTTCGGCATTGCCGCGTTATCGAGTTCGTTGCCACGGCGATAGGCATCGCGGTCGCTAACGCGGTTCCAATAGTCGATATAGGCCGGTCGCTTTTCGATTGTACCAAAATTGAGACCCCAGCCGACATGGGAGCCGACATAGACGTCCGCGGCCGTGAAACGGTCGCCCGCAATGTACGGGGAAACGCTGACTGCCTGTTCCAGAGTGTCGAATACATTATCCAGACTGCCGCAGCCGGCCATGCGCAGGCGCTCGGGTGGAATTTCGAAGCCAAGGGCACGATTGGTGACGGCCATCTCCATCGGCCCAGCCGCAAAGAACATCCAACGGAAGTAGCGTCCGCGCTCGGCTGCCGTCGGCGCCAGGCCTGCCTGCGGAAAGGTCTCGGCCAGATAGGCGCAGATGGCCGCGCCCTCGGTGACGACGGTATCGCCGTGCTTGATCGCCGGCACCTTGCCCATGGGATTCATCGAGAGATAGTCGGGCGCCTTCATCGTCGTGCCGAAATCGAGATATTCGGTGCGATAGGGCTGGCCGATTTCCTCCAGCATCCAACGGGCGATACGCCCGCGTGACATGGGATTGGTGTAGAAAACGAGTTCCTCGGTCATAAGATCCTCCCTTGGTTTGGTGCATTCTTGCCATCGCTCAGGCGGGTCAGCAAGTTGCGTGACAAAAGAAAACCCGGCACTGAGGCCGGGTTTCCGTAAGCCTTGATGTTGCCGAGGCTTAGGCAGCCATGGCCTTCTGGAGGTTCTCGTCGATCTTGTCGAGGAAGGCGGTGGTCGAGAGCCACGGCTGATCCGGGCCAATGAGCAGCGCCAGATCCTTGGTCATGAAGCCGGCTTCGACAGTGTCGACGCAGACGGTTTCGAGCGTTGCGGCGAACTTGGCGAGTTCGGCATTGTCATCGAGCTTGGCGCGATGGGCGAGACCACGGGTCCAGGCGAAGATCGAGGCGATCGAGTTCGTGGAGGTTTCCTGGCCCTTCTGGTGCTGGCGATAGTGACGGGTGACCGTGCCGTGGGCGGCTTCGGCTTCAACGGTCTTGCCATCCGGCGTCAAGAGAACCGAGGTCATCAGGCCGAGCGAGCCGAAGCCCTGTGCAACCGTGTCGGACTGGACGTCGCCGTCGTAGTTCTTGCAGGCCCAGACGTAGCCACCGGACCACTTCAGGGCGGAGGCGACCATGTCGTCGATCAGACGATGTTCGTAGGTGATGCCGACTTCGTCGAACTTCGCCTTGAATTCGCTCTGATAGACTTCTTCGAAGATGTCCTTGAAGCGTCCGTCATAGGCCTTGAGGATGGTGTTCTTGGTCGAGAGATAGACCGGCCACTTGCGCATCAGGCCGTACATCATCGACGCACGCGCGAATTCGCGGATCGATTCGTCGAGGTTGTACATGGCCATGGCAACGCCGGCGCCCGGGGCGTCGAAGACGTCCCTTTCAATGACCGTGCCGTCTTCGCCGACGAACTTGATGGTCAGCTTGCCCTTGCCCGGAAATTTGAAGTCGGTGGCGCGATACTGGTCGCCGAAGGCGTGACGGCCGACGACGATCGGCTTGGTCCAGCCCGGAACCAGACGCGGCACGTTCTTGCAGATGATCGGTTCGCGGAAGATGACGCCGCCGAGGATGTTGCGGATCGTGCCGTTCGGGCTCTTCCACATTTGCTTGAGGTTGAATTCCTTGACGCGGTCTTCATCCGGCGTGATCGTCGCGCACTTGATGCCGACGCCGTGCTTCTTGATGGCGTTGGCGGCGTCGACGGTGACCTGGTCGTTGGTCGCATCGCGGTTTTCGACCGAGAGGTCGTAATAGTCGATATCGATATCGAGGTAGGGGTAGATCAGTTTGTCTTTGATAAACTGCCAGATGATGCGAGTCATCTCGTCGCCATCGAGATCGGCAACGGGGTTAGCGACCTTGATCTTCTTCATGCTTCTGCCTCGTTTAAGCTGATGGGGGCGCATGTCCCCGTGAGTGATATGAAGTCTCGAGCGCTATAGCATCGCAAGTTCCGAACGCAAAGCCAAAGCGGCGCCAAGGCGGCGTTTTTGCTCATCACATCCGCTTCATGGCACCTTCCGGTAGCGATCGACTTTTCGATGTCAGTGTCAACCAGCCAGGTGCTGCACGATATGAACGAGGAAGAGAATTTCAGCACCGAAGACCTGCGCCAGCATGTTGACATATCAGAGCAAAAAGGCCGATGAGAGCCTTATGAGTATAGTTATCGGTTGGATGCCGGGCTTGACGCTTGGAAAAATTCCAAAATTTTCATGCACGAAGGCCTGAAAGCTTTTGGGCCGGAACAACGTCCAGGCGCCGAGCAATGCAACTGCGAGGCAGACAAATATCTGCCGCGCGAATACCAACAGGCCACGCGACATGATGTCCCCCTCGGCGAAATTGTCTTCGCCGCATATCGGATAGCAAACCGCATATATCCATTCGAAATGAAGGCCGGCCTTCCTTGTAAAAGGAGCATACAAGCCTGGAACGCCGACAAAGACGGCTTTTGAAATCGTCGTAATCTTATCAGCGCAGCTTCGGTCCGACGGGTGGTTTTTCAAAATCGGCACCATTGCCAAAGCGGTGGATGCGTCTAATGTCGCCCATGTTTTGCCTGTCGCAACGGAATCATATCATGCAGAAATTCGCCGCATCCGCGCTTGTCCTCACATTCCTTCAGTTCTCGTTGGGGGCGAATATGGCGCTTGCGGCCGATGCGACGGCTCCTGTCAAGGTCATCATGGATGCCACCGTCTCGAACTGGGCAGGCGGAGACAGCGACTGGCAGGATATTTTCGACGAGAGCAAGCTCAAGGATGTCTACAGCAAGGATTTTGCTGCCAAATACCAGGCGGCGGCGCAGTTTCCCGCAGCCGACGAGGACGGGATTTCACCGTTCGACTACGACGTCATCGTCAACGCGCAGGATGCTTGTCCGCTGGAGGACATGAAGCTCGCAGGACAGCCGCCCAAAGGCGATGTGACGGAAGTCCTCGCCACGTTCAAGAAATCCACCTGCATGGGATCGGACGCCGACTACCAGAAGACGACGACGGTTCGTTTCGAAGTCATCCAGGAGGCCGGAAAACCCGTCATCGACGACATCATCACGATCGACGACAACGGCAATCCGAGCTCGCTGAAATCGGTCATGCAGGATCTTGTCAAGCAGCAGCAACAGCAGCCTTCCGATCAGCAGAAGCCGGCCAATCCACAATAGTCGGGCAGGGTTCGTCGCGGCGCCGGCGCGCAAAAACCTTGCCGATCGGCTGGTGTCTCGCTATTGCGACCGTGATTTGCGCGGACAGGGTTCGCGCCCGGAGAAAAAGCGTCATGGCAGGCACGAACAGCGAGCGTCAACTTCTAGCCGAGGGGCCGGCCGTCATTCTGGTCGAGCCGCAGATGGGCGAGAATATTGGCATGGTGGCGCGGGCCATGGCGAATTTCGGTCTCGCAGAACTGCGCCTCGTCAATCCGCGTGACGGCTGGCCGAACGAGAGAGCGCAGGCGACCGCTTCGAAGGCCGATCACATCATCGAGGCGACGAAGGTCTACGATACGCTGGAGCAGGCGGTCGCCGATCTCAACTTCGTCTATGCGACGACGGCACGCGAACGCGATGGCTATAAGCCCGTGCGTTCGCCGGTCGTCGCGGCGGAGACCCTTCGCGCCCGGTTCAAGGCCGGCGAGGGCACGGGCATTCTTTTCGGGCGCGAGCGTTGGGGCCTGACGAACGAGGAAGTGGCGCTTGCCGACGAGATCGTGACGTTCCCCGTCAATCCCGCCTTCGCTTCCCTGAACATCGCCCAGGCCGTGCTGCTGATGTCCTATGAGTGGATGAAGTCGGGCATGGAGGATCTCGGCGCCGTGCCTTTCCAGGCAATCGAACAGCGGCCTTCGACGAAGGATCAGCTTTTCGGCCTTTTCGACCAGCTCGAGGAGGCGCTGGACGCCCGCAATTATTTCCATCCTGCCGGGAAAAAGCCGAAAATGGTCGACAATCTCCGCGCTGTCCTCTCGCGCCGAGCGTTCACCGAACAGGAAATCAGCGTCTTGCGCGGCGTGATCTCGTCTCTCGATCGCTTCACGCGGAAATCTCCCCGCGGCAGCGGTTCCCATCCCCGATCGTCCAGCGCATCCAAGGAAACCACGAACGATGACAGTAGCGGCGAATGAGCTGAAACCCATCCTGGTCTTCGACTCCGGCATCGGTGGCCTGACCGTGCTGCGCGAAGCGCGGGTGCTGATGCCGGAGCGCGGTTTCATCTACGTCGCCGATGATGCCGGTTTTCCTTATGGCGGCTGGGAAGAGCCGGCGCTGAAGGAGCGCATCATCGATCTCTTCGCCAAGCTGCTCGCGCAATACAATCCGGAAATTTGCATTATTGCCTGCAACACGGCTTTCACGCTTGTCGGCGCCGATCTGCGCGCCGCCTTTCCGCAAATGACCTTCGTCGGCACGGTGCCGGCGATCAAGCCGGCTGCGGAACGGACCCGCTCTGGCCTGGTCTCGGTGCTGGCGACGCCGGGCACGGTCAAGCGGGCCTATACGCGCGACCTGATCCAGTCCTTCGCCACTCAATGCCATGTCCGGCTCGTGGGCTCGGAAAATCTGGCGCGCCTGGCGGAGGCCTATATTCGCGGCGATGTGGTTTCCGACGAGGCGGTGCTCTCCGAGATCGATCAGTGCTTCGTCGAGAAGGACGGACGCAGGACTGACATCGTCGTGCTGGCCTGCACCCATTACCCTTTCATGGCCAACATCTTCCGCAGGCTCGCACCCTGGCCGGTCGACTGGCTCGATCCGGCCGAGGCGATCGCGCGCCGTGCGCGCAGCCTGGTGCCGCAAGCCGTCGATGCCGTCCATCCCGACAATTTCGACTTTGCAATGTTTACGTCAGGCGCGCCGGATTTTCCAACCCGGCGGCTGATGCAGGGTTTTGGGCTTAGGGCTTGATGATGGCAGACAAGGTTTCGTTGCGTAAACTCGATCTCGCGGACATGCCCGCAGCGGCGGCCGTTCACCGCGCCTCCTTCGACGAGCGGCTTCCGACGCTTTCCGGGCTTCATACGACGGAGGAAGATGTCGGCTTCTGGAGTGCAGTGGTGTTCAAGGACTGCCAGATCTGGGGTGCGGAAGAGGGCGGCCGCTTGGTCGGCGTGATTGCATTTCTGGAGGACTGGATCGACCAGCTCTACGTTTTGCCAGAGGCACAGGGGCATGGCATCGGCGGCCGTTTGCTCGATGTCGCCAAATCGGCCTATCCGGTGCTTTCGCTCTGGACATTTCAACGAAATGCGCCGGCGCGCCGCTTTTACGAAAAACACGGCTTCTTCGTTGTTGACGAGTCGGACGGGGCAGGCAATGAGGAGAAGGAGCCGGACGTGCTTTACAAATGGGAAGCACGGTTGCATCGACTGTAATGCAAGGTCGGACTAAGCGGCGGGATATTGGGAGGACGATATTTGATGTTTTTTGAAAATGGTTGCAGTTTCCATGCAGAGGCGAGCCATGCGCCTGCGTGACTGCTATAATTTCCATGATTTCCGCGCTCTTGCGAAGAGCCGCCTTCCCGGTCCGATCTTCAATTACATCGATGGTGCTGCTGACGACGAAGTGACGCTTCGGCGCAACACGGCGAGCTTCGAGAGCTGCGATCTCGTTCCGAACGTCCTTCGCGGCGTCAGCAGTGTCGATATGTCTGTCACCGTCATGGGACAAAAGCTCGCCACGCCCTTCTACTGCTCGCCGACGGCCCTGCAGCGGCTCTTCCATCACGAGGGCGAAAATGCGGTTGCGGCGGCAGCCTCTTCCATCGGCACCATGTTCGGCGTCTCCTCGCTCGGCACGGTCAGCCTCGAGGAGGTGCGCAAGAAGCATCAGGGGCCGCAGGTCTATCAATTTTATTTCCACAGGGATCGCGGGCTGAACCGCGCGATGATGCAGCGGGCGAAGGATGCCGGCGTCAACGTCATGATGCTCACCGTCGACAGCATCACCGGCGGCAATCGCGAGCGCGACCTGCGCACCGGATTCTCCATTCCCTTCAAACTCAATCTCGCCGGCATTGCGCAATTCGCCATCAAGCCAGCCTGGGGGTTGAACTATCTCACGCACGAGAAATTCCGCCTGCCGCAGCTCGATGAGCATGTGGATATGAGCGGCGGCGCGATGTCGATCGGCAAATACTTCACCGAGATGCTCGATCCGTCGATGAACTGGAACGACGTCGCCGAAATGGTGAAGCATTGGGACGGGCAGTTCTGCCTGAAGGGCATCATGTCGGTCGAGGATGCAAAGCGTGCCGTCGACATCGGCTGCACGGGCATCGTGCTTTCGAACCATGGCGGCCGGCAGTTGGACGGCTCGCGAGCGGCATTCGACCAGCTGGCGGAAATCGCCGATGCCGTTGGCGACCGCATCGATGTCATGATGGATGGCGGTATCCAGCGCGGCACGCATGTGCTGAAGGCCCTGTCGCTCGGCGCCAAGGCCGTTGGTCTCGGCCGGTTCTACCTCTATCCGCTGGCAGCTGCCGGCCAAGCGGGCGTCGAACGCGCGCTGCGGCATTTGCGCACCGAGATCGAGCGCGACATGAAGCTGATGGGCTGCACCTCGGTCGACCAGTTGTCCCGCGCCAATCTGCGGTTTCGCTGACATCGCGATTGCCTGTGGGTTTTTTCAATCCACGGGCGCGAAGCTTGGAAATCTTTGCTAGACGAAGGCGCGTCCTTTCAGAAAGATGGGACGCATCGGCATTTGATTCTTGATGACAGGGGAAGTGCATTGCAGGTCGGCATCGACATGGGAACGGCGTCCGGCGGGACCAGCGCCCAGCTCGATATCGAGGAGCTGCTGGCAACCCGTCTCCTCGTGCAGGGCAATTCCGGCTCCGGAAAATCGCATCTGCTGCGGCGTTTGCTGGAACAGTCGGCGCAATGGGTCCAGCAGGTCATCATCGATCCGGAAGGCGATTTCGTCACGCTGGCCGATAAGTTCGGGCATGTGGTCGTCGATGGCGAGCGCACTGAGGCCGAGCTTGCCGGCATCGCCAACCGCATCCGCCAGCATCGCGTTTCCTGCGTGTTGACGCTGGAAGGGCTCGATATCGAGCAGCAGATGCGCGCCGCCGCGGCTTTTCTCAACGGCATGTTCGATGCCGATCGCGAATTCTGGTATCCGGTGCTGGTTGTCGTCGACGAGGCGCAGATGTTTGCGCCGTCCGTGGGCGGCGATGTCTCCGAAGATGCGCGCAAGATGTCGCTCGGCGCCATGACCAATCTGATGTGCCGCGGCCGAAAGCGCGGTCTTGCCGGCGTCATCGCCACACAGCGCCTGGCGAAGCTTGCCAAGAACGTTGCCGCCGAGGCCTCCAACTTCCTGATGGGCCGCACCTTCCTCGATATCGACATGGCGCGCGCCGCCGACCTGCTTGGCATGGATCGCCGGCAGGCGGAGATGTTCCGCGATCTGAAGCGCGGCAATTTCGTCGCGCTCGGTCCGGCGCTATCGCGGCGGCCGCTGCCGATCACGATCGGTTCCGTGGAAACCTCGGCACGCTCCTCCAGCCCGAAGCTGATGCCGTTGCCGGATGCGCCTCAGGATGTCGAGGATCTGATCTTTACGCCGGATCCGGAAGAGTTTTCCAAGCCGATGGTTCGCCGGGCCACACCCGCGCCGCGCCCGACAACGGATATCCTGGCCGAGCTGTCGCGCTCAGCCCCTGCGACGAACACGGCTGCGGCAGAGCCGAAGCCGAGCCAGCCAGAATTGTCGAACGAGGATCGCGAAGCGCGGGTGACCGCCGTGCTTTCCGAAATCCTGGATGATCCGGCCTCGGCCTTCCGCACGGATTCCGTCCTTTACCAGGAGTTTCTCGTGCGGCTGCGCATGCGCCGCGTGCCTGGTGCGCCGATGAGCCTGTCGGAATTTCGCCGCCGCGTGGCGGTGGTGCGCTCCGGCGCTGACGAGGCGACGATGGCGACGGAGGCATGGGCGACGGCTCTGTCGCTTTCGGCTGGGGTCACCGACGATCTGCAGGGTGTCTTCCTGATGCTTGCCAAGGCGGCCATCGGTGGCGAAGCTTGCCCTTCCGATGCGCGGATCGCCCGTGCCTACGGTACCCACTCCGCCCGCCGCGCCCGGCGTTTGCTCAGCTACTTCGAGGAACAGGGCAGCGTCGTCGTCCATACCGATTTCTCCGGTCGCCGCGTTGTGGCGTTCCCGGATATCGACTGCCAGACAGCGCCGGGCGATGCCAATGCGCCTGATATGCATGGCGAAGAGCAAGCGGCTGCGGAATAGCCGTCACTTCCTTCGATCCTGCTGTTGACATTTTCATGACGACCCCTTACAGACCGCGCCAACGCCGGGCAGAAATGTCCGGTGTTTCATTTGACATGTCCCGTGGCTTTCTCCGTTCGCTAATGTGAGAAGCCTGTCAGAGCTCGAAAATGGAGTTCAGAGGAGGGCGTGTTTCCTTAGCGGTTCGGCAACGGGCCGCTCAAATAGTTTGAAAGGAAATGCGATGAGCAAGCGCGAATCGTCCAAGTACAAAATTGACCGCCGTATGGGCGAGAACATCTGGGGTCGTCCGAAGTCCCCGGTCAACCGTCGCGAATACGGCCCGGGCCAGCACGGCCAGCGCCGCAAGGGCAAGCTCTCCGACTTCGGCGTGCAGCTGCGCGCCAAGCAGAAGCTGAAGGGCTACTACGGCGACCTGCGTGAAAAGCAGTTCCGCGCCACCTTCGACGAAGCCAACCGCCGCAAGGGCGACACTTCGGAAAACCTGATCGGCCTGCTCGAATCGCGCCTCGACGCGATCGTCTACCGCGCCAAGTTCGTTCCGACCGTCTTCGCAGCCCGTCAGTTCGTCAACCATGGCCACGTCACGGTGAACGGCGTTCGCGTCAACATCGGTTCCTATCGCTGCAAGGCTGGCGACGTGATCGAAGTCCGCGAAAAGTCGAAGCAGCTCGTGATCGTTCTGGAATCGATTGGTCTCGCTGAGCGCGACGTTCCGGACTACATCGAAGCCGATCACAACAAGATGGTAGCGACCTTCGCGCGCGTTCCGACCCTCGCCGATGTGCCCTACGCCGTCGTCATGGAACCGCAGCTGGTCGTCGAATTCTATTCGCGTTAACAAGCGGATATTTTTCTTGATGACGGAAAAGCCGCTCCTTTCGAGCGGCTTTTTTGTCTTTGGAGCGCCCTATGACCGATCTGCAGGCAATTCTCGACGGCATCCATACGGAGCTTTCGCCGCGTATCGGCGAGGGTAAGGTTGCCGATTACATTCCGGAGCTCGCCAAGGTCGATCCGAAGCAGTTCGGCATGACGATCGCCACCGTCAACGGCGAGGTTCACAGCGTCGGTGATGCGGGCACTGCCTTTTCCATCCAGAGTATTTCCAAGGTCTTCATGCTGACGCTGGCGCTCGGCAAGATCGGCGAAAGCCTTTGGAACCGAGTGGGACGCGAGCCGTCAGGCACCTCCTTCAACTCCATAGTCCAGCTCGAGCGTGAAGAGGGCATTCCGCGTAATCCCTTCATCAATGCCGGCGCGATCGCCGTCAGCGATGTCGTGCTGTCTGGCCATGCGCCGCGAGAGGCGATCGGCGAGCTCCTGCGCTTCGTGCGCTATGTAGCAGATGACGAGTCGATCACCATCGACGACAGGGTAGCGCGCTCGGAGACGCAGACGGGATTCCGTAATTTCGCGCTCGCCAATTTCATGCGCGCCTACGGTAATCTCGATCATCCGGTCGAGCATGTGCTCGGCGTCTATTTCCACCAGTGCGCGCTTTCGATGAGCTGCGAACAGCTTGCCAAGGCGGGGCTCTATCTTGCGGCGCGTGGCAGCAATCCGATCACAGGCCATTCCGTCGTTTCGCCGAAGCGGGCGCGGCGCATCAATGCGCTGATGCTGACCTGCGGCCATTATGACGGCTCCGGCGATTTCGCCTATCATGTCGGCCTTCCCGGCAAGAGCGGCGTCGGCGGAGGCATTCTCGCCGTGGCGCCGGGTATCGGATCGATTGCCGTCTGGTCGCCGGGCCTGAACAAGGTCGGCAATTCGCAGCTCGGCGCCGTGGCGCTGGAAATGCTGGCGGCGCGCACCGGCTGGTCGGTGTTCGGCGATTGATGCGGTGTCTTCTTTCGACGCTTTCTGCTATCAGCGTGGCGAGGCACTGAGGACGACGGAATGAACATCGCGACGACGGTAATGGACGAGATCGATATCGAGGCTGAGGACGGCGCTGCTGCCGTGCATCCGATGTTTTCCGATGCGCCTCGATCCGTCTCCTTCAACAAGCTTCGCAAGCGCCTGCTGCGGCAAGTGCGTCAGGCCCTGGAGGATTTCCAGATGCTGAAGGGGCAGAAGCGCTGGCTTGTCGGCCTTTCCGGCGGCAAGGATTCCTACGGGCTGCTGTCGATCCTGCTCGATCTCAAATGGCGCGGCCTGTTGCCGGTGGAACTGATCGCCTGCAATCTCGATCAGGGCCAGCCGAACTTCCCGAAGCATGTCCTGCCGGACTATTTGACGAAGATCGGCGTCGCGCATCGCATCGAATATCGCGACACCTATTCCATCGTGAAGGAAAAGGTGCCGGAGGGTGCGACCTATTGTTCGCTCTGTTCGCGCCTGCGCCGCGGCAATCTCTATCGCATCGCGCGCGAAGAGGGCTGCGATGCGCTGGTGCTCGGCCATCACCGCGAGGATATTCTCGAAACCTTCTTCATGAACTTCTTCCACGGCGGGCGCCTGGCCTCCATGCCGGCAAAGCTTCTCAACGACGAGGGCGATCTGATGCTGCTGCGCCCGCTCGCCTACGCCGCCGAAGACGACCTCGCCAAGTTCGCCGCCGCCATGCAGTTTCCGATCATTCCCTGTGATCTCTGCGGCTCGCAGGACGGGCTGCAGCGCAATGCGATGAAGGATATGCTCGCCGATATCGAGCGGCGCATGCCGGGCCGCAAGGATACGATGCTGCGGGCGCTGGCGCATGTGAATCCGTCGCATCTGCTCGATCCCAAGCTCTTCGATTTTGCGGGGCTGATGACTGGACAAACCGACGCCGATTAGGCGGTTTTGCCACACCAGCGTCATCGAATCGGTCATAAGAGGAGGCCTCTCCCAAGATAAAGGCCTTCCATGACTTTCTCCGATACAGACTTCGACCATCTGATGACGATTGTTGCCGAGGCGGCGGCGCGGGAAATCCTGCCGCGGTTCCGCAATCTGGGTGATGGCGACATAGCGGAAAAGACGTCGGCCATCGATCTGGTGACTGAGGCAGATCTGCTGGCCGAGCAATATATCACTGCGGCGCTGAAGGCGCGCTTTCCCGGCGCTCTTATCGTCGGAGAAGAGGCCTATGAGGCCGACAAGTCCGTTGTGCCGGCACTGGCGCATGCGGATCTGGCCTTTACCATTGATCCGGTGGACGGCACATTCAATTTCGCGGCAGGGCTGCCGGTATTCGGCACGATCGTTGCTGTCGTCGCCAAGGGCGAGACGATCGCCAGCGTCATCTATGATCCGGTACTCGGTGACACCGTTACCGCCATGCGTGGTGCGGGCACCTTTCTGCGTCGTGGCAAGGGGCAGGCGAGGCGGCTTTCGGTTGCCGCACCCGCTGCGCTGAGCGCCATGACCGGCGCAATATCCTGGGGGCATATGGATGAGCCGGAGAGGTCGCGTATCTGCGCCAATCTCGCCAAGACACGCATGACCTTCTCGCTCAATTGTTCCGCCTACGAATACTGGATGGTGGCATCGGGCAAATGGCATTTCATCGGCCATTCCAAGCTAATGCCCTGGGATCATCTTGCCGGCGTGCTGGCGCATCAGGAGGCCGGCGGCTATACGGCCAAATTCGATGGCACACCATACCGCCCCGGCGAGACCACCGGCGGCATTATTTCTGCGCCGGATGAGGATAGCTGGCAAATGATCCGCCGCGAGATCATCGGCGCCTGACAGGAAAGGACCATATCATGACATCGCCCGTTGACATCACCACCCTTGCTCATGTGTTGCGCCGCGCCGCGCAGATGGAGATCCTGCCGCGCTTCCGCAGACTTGGCAGCGGCGATGTTCGCGCCAAGAGCGAAGCGACCGATCTGGTGACTGAGGCTGACGAGCGTGCCGAGCGCATGGTGAAGGCCGAGGTGTCGCGGCTCTGGCCCGAGGCGCTCTTCATCGGCGAAGAATCTGTTGCCGCCGATCCCGCACTGCTCGACAAGCTGCCGGATGCGGATCTGGCCATCATCGTCGATCCTGTCGACGGCACTTTCAATTTCGCCTCGGGCATCCCCGCCTTCGGCGTTATGGCATCGGTGATCTCCAAGGGCCAAACGGTCGCCGGCATCATCTTCGATCCGATGGGCGACGACTGGGTGCTGGCGGAGCGCGGCAGCGGCGCATGGCTGCGTCGCCCCGACGGCGAGACGCTGCGCATGAGGGTTACGCAATCGGTCGCGCTGGAAGACATGGTCGGCATGGCATCGACCGGCTTCCTGCCGAAGGATAAGCGCGCGGAAGTCATGGGCAATCTCGCCAAGGTGCGCTACTCTACCAACTATCGCTGCGCGGCGCACGAGTATCGCACGCTTGCCGGCGGCCATGTCCACTATCTGATGTACAACAAGCTGATGCCCTGGGATCATCTCGCCGGCGCGCTGATCTCGCAGGAAGCGGGCGCTTATGTGCGTCGCTTCGACGGCTCGCCCTATCTGCCGCATCATCTCGACGGAGGCTTGCTCGTCGCGGTGGATAAGGATTCCTGGGAATTGCTGCGGCGTGAGGTTTTCACCGTCTAACAGGCCGCATCGAGCCGGATCGGATAGTCGGCGCGGCTACTTGGAAAGTCGCGTCGGGAAGGCTATCTTCGCCGCAACAGGCAAGGACTGCGATCGGCGCTTGCCGAGAGGATGAGGCAGATGTCCGAAACGAGCCGCAAGCTGACCACCATCTTCTGCGCAGACGTGCAAGACTATACGCGTCTTATGGGCAAGGATGAGGAGGGGACGCTTGCGACCCTTCGTCGTTATCGGGATGCCATGACGCGGCTCATTGAAGCGCATGGCGGCCGGGTGATCAATACCTGGGGCGACGGCGTCTTCGCCGAATTTCCAAGCGTTGTGGAAGCCGTACGGGCGGCAATCGATGTCCAGAACGAACTGGCCGGCTACAATGCCGCCATGGATACCGAAAGACAGATGCTCTTTCGCATCGGTCTCAACCTTGGCGATGTGATCGCTGATGGCAATGATCTCTACGGCGATGGAGTCAATATAGCCGCTCGGCTTCAGTCGCGCGCTGCGGCGGGCGGTATCGTCATCTCGAATACCGTCTACGACCAAGTGCGGAACAAGGTCGCGGTCGGCTTCGATTTTCTCGGTCAGCTCGAGGTCAAGAACATCGAAGGCGGCGTGCCGAGCTATGCGGTGCGGGTCGGCGGCGTGCAGGTCGTCGACACTTCAGTTGACGGTCGCGCCAGACCGCAACCGGTTCGCATGCCCGAGGACACAACGAAAGAACCCGTTTTATTGGATTGGCGGCGGAGCTATGGCGCGCTGTTCGTTGTCGCGGTCGGACTTGCCGCGCTGAACGCGTTGACATGGCATGGCGAGTTCTGGGCAAAGTGGCCCATACTCGCGCTTACCTGGGTTGGGGCGCTCCGTTTTGCGCGGAGCAACAAGCGGATCGACATCGTTATCGCCCGCATGATTGTCACCGGCATCGGCATCGTCGCGATCAACATTTTCACCTGGCAGGGCACACCCTGGGCGATGTGGCCACTCTTAGGACTTGCGATTGCCGCTGCGCTGCGTTGGGTCAGCCGTTCGCGCAGCGACGCGTAAGAGAGGTACGCCGTTCAGACGTGCCCCATGCCCGGCTCCAGTGCCGGCGTATCACCGGGATGGGTGAAGAGCTTGCCACGTTCGGCCCATAGCGTTGCGACGATCGTGAGCGCACCGAATATGGTAAAGCCAGCGATCATCGGCTGAGCGGTGCCATCGAACAGCTGGCCGACGATGCCGCCGAGCAGAACGCCGACGGTGGTCGAGACCGAGCTGGTGATGGCAGCCGCGGTGCCCGCCAGGTGTCCCATTGGCTCGAGGCTGATGGCCATGAAGTTGGTGGTGATAACAGCGAACATCATCAGCATGATCGAGATCAGCACATAGATGAACGTGAAGCTCGGCTGACCGAACATCCCGACGACGTAGCCGACAGCGCCCAGGACGGTGAAAACGATCATGGCGGCGTGGGAAATGCGCCGCATGCCGAAGCTGCGCACGAAATAACCATTGGCGAACTGGGCCACTGCCGTGCCGGCTGCCGTCGCCGCAAAGGCGATCGGAAATGTGTCCCCGAGGCCGTAGACTTCACCGAATACCTGCTGCACCGAGACGATATAGGCGCAGATCACACCCGTGTAGAGCGTCAGGCCGATCATGTAGCCACAGGTGATGCGGTTGGTCAGAACCGTCTTGAAACCGGAGACGACCGAAGCGACCGAGAGCGGCAGGCGCTCTTCTGTCGGAAGCGTTTCCTTCATGCGGAAGAAAGCGACCAGGAAAAGACCGGCGCTGACTATGCCGATCAGGATGAAGATCCATTGCCAGTTGGAATAGGCAACGATCACCTGGCCGACGAAAGGTGCGACCATCGGCATGATCATGAAGACGATCATGACATAGGACATGACGCGCGCCATTTCACGACCGCCGAAGCAATCGCGGACGATTGCAAGCGTGGTGATGCGCACGGCTGCGGCGCCGACGCCCTGTGCGAAGCGCAGAGCGAGCAGCGCGAAGAGATTGCCGCTCCAGGCCGCCGCAAACAGCGTCACCGTATAAAAGGCCAGGCCTCCGAGCAGAATGCTACGGCGGCCATAGGTATCCGACAGGCTGCCGAAGAAGAGCTGGCAGATGCCGAAGCCGAGGAAGTAGACGCCGATGACCAGCTGCGTGTCATTGGGGTTGGCGACATTAAGGGATTGGCCGATGTTCGGAAGCGCCGGCAGCATGCTGTCGATGCCCATGGAAATGCTCGCCGTCATCAACGCGATGATGATGATGAATTCGACGATGCCGAGTCCGATACGATTGGAGCCGGATTGCGCCAGCGTGTGTTCTTGAGGCGGGGTCATATGAATTTGCCTGTCAATGCAAAGCGAGGGATTGATCGGCCGGCGGTGGCGCATTGTGCGGACGGAAGAGGCGCCCCTTTTCGGCAATCAGCACAAACATCAAGCCGATCAGCGAGACGGTGAAGTAGCCGATGACCATCGGCGTCGCCGTGCCATTAAAATATTGGCCGATGCCGGCGCCGATCGATGCGCCGCCGACCGTGCTCATGAAACCGAGCACCGAGGAGGCAGTTCCGGCGACATGGCCGAGCGGCTCCATGGCGAGCGAGTTGAAATTGGAACCGATCCAACCGAACTGGAACATCGCCAGCGCGAAGAAGATCATGAACAGCGGGAAGGGCATCGGGGCAGGGCCGTTAAGCTGCACCATCAGCCAGACAAAGGTAATGAAGGAGAAGCCGAGCAAGGCCGCATGCGACAGCCGCCGCATGCCGAAACGGCCGACGAGCTGCGAGTTGATGAAGGATGACAGCGCCATGAAGAGCGCCACGCCACCAAAGGCTACGGGGGTGTAGACGCCAAGTCCGTAAATGCCGCTGTAGATCTGCTGGGCCGAATTGATGAAGCCGAACAGCGCGCCGAAGAGGAACGTGCTGGCGATGGTGTAACAGAGCGCGACGCGGTTCGTCAGGACCATGCGGAAGCCGGATGCAACCGACCTGACGGTCAGCGGGCGGATATTTTCGGGCTTCAGTGTTTCCGGAAGGCGGAAATACATCCAGAGACCGACCAGGGTCGCCATGGTGCCGATGAAGACGAAGATCATGTGCCAAGTGCTGATCAGCAGGATGATCTGGCCGCTTCCCGGCGCGATGACCGGAACGATCATGAAGACCATCATGATCAGCGACATCACCTCGGCCATCAGGCGGCCGCCGAAAACGTCGCGGACGATGGAAATGGTGATGACGCGCGTCGCTGCCGAACCCAGCCCCTGAATGAAGCGCAGGGCGAGCAGACCGGCGAAGGACGGAATAAGGGCAATGCCGAAAGCGGAGATGACATAGACGACAATGCCGATCAACAGGGGAATGCGGCGGCCGAAGCGATCCGACAACGGACCGTAGATAAGCTGCGCCGAGCCAAATCCGATCAGATAGGCTGTTACCACATATTGCCGATGGTTCTCGTTCTCGACACCGAGACTGGAGCCGATCTGCTGGAGAGCCGGAAGCATGATGTCGATGGCCAATGAATTGATCGCCATCAGGAAGGCCGCGAGTACGATGAACTCGCGTTTGCCCATGGGCAGTTGCCCATGGGACATAGCCTGGGATGTAGTCGTCACGGTTTTATTCCCATAAACATATCAAGGCGCTGCCCTGCAGCAGCGCCTTTCGATCGAAGTGAACTATGGAAACCGGACGAGAGCCCGGTGACCGGTCAGGAGGCGGCGCGAACGCTGATGCCGTTTTCCTGGAAGTGCTGCTGCAGCTCGCCCGCCTGGAACATTTCGCGCACGATATCACAGCCGCCGATGAATTCGCCCTTCACGTAGAGCTGCGGGATTGTGGGCCAGTTGGAGTATTCCTTGATGCCCTGACGAATCTCGGCATCAGCAAGGACATTGATGCCCTTATAATCGACGCCGATATAGTCGAGAATTTGGACTACCTGGCCCGAGAAGCCACATTGCGGGAACTGGGGCGTGCCCTTCATGAAGACAACAACGTCGTTGTTCTTTACTTCATTGGCAATGAATTCGTGAATGCCGCTCATTTTCCAGTCCTTTCACATGCGGGGTCAAGGCCCACAGCGTTAAATCTCTTTCTTAAATAGCAAGCGACCGGCTCGATTTCCAGCCGCAAAACGTACCACGCGTCGTTTTCATCGCATGAATGGATTTTCGGCATCAGCGGTTAAGAAAGATGGCCGAATCCGTCGATTAGCTACTTTTCTTGAACAGTGCGTTTTGAAATAGCCCCTTCAACCTGAGAGCTGAACAACACACATAAAATCGAGGCAAGGGTTGATTAATATTAGGTTGCTATTAATTTTACATGCGGCCGGTATGTTTGTTAGAGTCAGTCGATTTATGCGGTTTGGCGCGTATCGGTCCTTTGCGAAGATTGCATTGCATATGAGGGAGCGGACACCATGAGCCATCATCATTATACCGAGGGCCAGGTTGGTGAGGAGCGAGAGTTTTACGGTACGGAAGAGACCAGCGACGGCGAGCGGGAATATTATGAGCATGTGCGCACGTCAAAAGCCTCGATATTGAACAGTGCCTTTACCGTCAGCGCCATCGTTTTGATTCTAAGCATCGCATTCGGTTATCGCGCGTCGACCGCGCCGACGCCGCAACCGCCCGTGGCTTCGGTCATCGAAAAAATCATGACTGCGCCCCCCGCGGATCCGTGCTCTGACATCTCGCCCTATCCCGGCCGGGAATGCTGATCTGATTCGAGCTTTCAGCCTCAGACGACGGAAGTTTCACTCGTTGTAGCGGTGCGGCGAATGGATAGCTTTGCATTGCGCTGCCATGAAAAAGCCAGCAGGCCGTGGTCTTGGCGGTCGCTTACGTGTATCTGCCGCTGAAGCGCGTGCTGGGGACCAACGATAATATGGATAGCATCAAGAAGCGGGTGGTTCTCCACTTCCCTGGCTTTGAGCCGCTGGATGCGGCGGCGCATCGGGCGCGCTACGAGCGCTCGGCCAGGCAAAGCGCCGCCGTGTGGGATTATTCGGTCACCGTGGACGAGCTGAAGAGTTTCGGTAGGGCACCCTATTTCGATGTGACTGCCGAAGCTGCGGATTGGCGGACGCACAGCCGTGTCCATATTGTCGACCATAACGACCTGGTTGCGGCGTTGAACGGCAGGCCATTTTTCACGCGGCTGGCACAGGGCTATCTGGCGGCCGCAAGGGTTATCGTTTCCGGAGGGATGACAGGCTATTTCCGCCATGCATGGCGTTTCGGCCTGTTTTTCATATTTCCGTTTCTCCTCATGTTTGTCGGGCTGCTGCTCAGCCTGTCGATAGCATTCTTGCCGTTCATGCTGGGGCTGGCCGCCTGGAGTCATATCGGCAGCATCGCCTTGGCCGTCGCTTTCTTCGTCTATGCCTTTCTGCCGCAGGCCGAAAGGTTGCATACGCTGCATCTCTTCTCCGACTGGGAGATGGCCGTGGCGATGGCGGGGCTGAACGGAATCGGCAACGAGCAATGGCTGGAGACCTGCGCGATCAGCGTGCGCCAGGCGCTGGATGAGCCTGGCGTCGATGAATTCGTCATCTCCTCGCATAGCATGGGCTCATCCGTGGCGGCGCATGTGATCGGTCTCCTGCTCGAGCGGGAGCCTGAGGTTTTTCGTGACAAGCGGGTAGTGTTTGCGACCTTGGGGAGCGCCATCCTGCAATGCGCCCTCATGCGGTCGGCGGCGGTGCTGCGCTCACGCGTTGGCTTGCTTGCGCGCTGCAAGGAGATGTTCTGGGTGGACGTTCACTGTCTGACCGACGCGATCCATTTCTACAAGACAAAGGTCGTGGCGGTTTGCGGGCATGCCGATGACAAGCAGCCGGCGATCCTGTTCGTGCGTTTCAAGAAAATGCTGACAGCGCAGCACTACGCCAAGATCAAGCGCGATTTCCTGCGTGTCCATCGGCAATATGTGCTCGGGCCGGACGTGCGGGCATTCTTCGATTTTACGCTGATGACGGCTGGCCCATTGCCAGCCTCCCGCTTTGCGGAGTTTTCGGCGAACAACATGCCGGAGCTGACGTTCAACTCCGGCGTTGATCTGCAGGCAGTCTCAATCGGGCGCTGAGGTCTGCAGCGCCAGGGCATGCAGCACACCGCCCATATTGCCCTTCAGGGCGTCATAAACCATCTGGTGCTGCTGCACGCGGCTTTTGCCGCGAAAGGCTTCCGCGACAACTTCGGCGGCATAGTGATCGCCGTCTCCGGCCAGGTCGCGAATGGTCACCTTGGCTCCGGGAATGCCGGCCTTGATCATGTCTTCGATATCGCCGGGGTTCATTGGCATTGGTGGTGTACCTCGATCTATTCAGCGGCAGCGAGAGCGCTGCCATCCATGAAGGCAGGAAACCACGATTCATGCGCGTCGCGCAACTGTTCAACCGGAAGCGACAACAGGCCATCGATGACGAGCGCATCGCCGCCGACAGTGCCGAGACGACGGAACGGCACGCCGGCGCTTTCCGCATTGATGCAGACGAAATCGGCGACATCGGCCGGAACGGCGATGACGTAGCGGGCCTGATCCTCACCGAAAAGTGCCGCATGCGGTGGGGTCTTGCTTTCGGTCAGGTCGATGCGCAGCCCCTTGCGGGACGCGATGGCCATTTCGGCAAGGGCCAGCGCCAGGCCGCCCGATGAAATGTCATGGCAGGCCGTGACCTGGCCGTTGCGGATGGCCGAACGGATGAAATCGCCGTTGCGGCGCTCGGCGAAAAGATCGACTTCCGGAGCAGGGCCATCGGTCGAACCCAGAATATCGCGGAGATAGATCGAAGAGCCGAGATGGCTGCCGTCGAGGCCGATCATCAGGACGCTGTCGCCTTCGGAGGCGGCGCCAATGCGGGCCATCGTCTTCCAGTCCGGCAGCAGGCCGACGCCGGCAATGGTGGGGGTCGGCAGGATCCCGACGCCATTGGTTTCATTGTAGAGCGAAACGTTGCCCGAGACGATCGGGAAATCGAGCGCGCGGCAAGCTTCGCCGATGCCTTTGATCGCGCCGACGAACTGTCCCATGATCTCTGGCTTTTCCGGATTGCCGAAGTTCAGATTGTCGGTCGCTGCAAGCGGCTCAGCGCCTGTTGCCGTGATGTTGCGCCAGCATTCGGCGACGGCCTGCTTGCCGCCCTCGAACGGGTCGGCCTCGACATAACGGGGCGTGACGTCGGAGGAGAATGCCAGCGCCTTGGTCGGATGGCCTTCGACGCGCACGACGCCGGCGTCGCCGCCCGGGAGCTGCAGCGAGTTGCCCTGAATCAGGGTATCGTATTGCTCGTAGACCCAGCGGCGGCTCGATTGGTTGGCGGAGCCGACCAGCGACAGCAGAGCCTGGCCGTAATCCTCAGGAGCCGGTACCAGATCGGCGGGCAGGACGGCGCGCTTGTCGGCTTCCCGCCATGGACGGTCGTATTCCGGAGCCTGGTCGCCGAGATCCTTGATCGGCAGGTCGGCGACTTCCTCGCCCTGATGGATGACGCGGAAGCGCAGGTCGTCCGTCGTCTTGCCGACGATGGCGAAATCCAGGCCCCATTTGACGAAGATCGCCTTGGCGACGGCTTCCTTTTCCGGCTGCAGCACCATGAGCATGCGCTCCTGGCTTTCCGACAGCATCATTTCATAGGCCGTCATCTGTTCTTCGCGCACCGGCACCTTATCGAGGTCGAGCTCGATGCCGAGATCGCCCTTGGCACCCATTTCGACGGCAGAGCAGGTGAGGCCGGCGGCCCCCATGTCCTGGATGGCGATGACGGCACCGGTCTGCATCAGCTCAAGGCAGGCTTCCAGCAGGCACTTTTCGGTGAAGGGGTCGCCGACCTGAACCGTCGGGCGCTTCTCTTCGATCGATTCGTCAAACTCGGCAGATGCCATCGTCGCGCCGCCGACGCCGTCGCGGCCGGTCTTGGCGCCGAGATAGACGACCGGCAGGCCGACGCCCTTGGCTTCCGACAGGAAAATGGCGTTCGATTTGGCCAGACCAGCCGCAAAGGCATTGACCAGGATATTGCCGTTGTAGCGTGCATCGAATTCGACTTCGCCACCCACTGTCGGGACACCGAAGGAATTGCCGTAGCCGCCGACGCCGGAGACGACGCCGGAGACGAGATGGCGGGTCTTCGGATGATCCGGCTCGCCGAAACGCAGCGCGTTCATGGCCGCGATCGGGCGGGCGCCCATGGTGAAAACGTCGCGCAGAATGCCGCCGACTCCGGTCGCGGCACCCTGATAGGGCTCGATATAGGAGGGGTGGTTGTGGCTCTCCATCTTGAAGACGACGCAATCGCCGTCATCGATATCGACAACGCCCGCATTTTCGCCCGGGCCCTGGATGACGCGCGGACCCTTGGTCGGCAGAGTGCGGAGCCACTTCTTGGAGGATTTGTAGGAGCAATGCTCGTTCCACATGGCCGAGAAGATGCCGAGCTCTGTAAAGGAAGGCTCGCGGCCGATCAGATCCAGAATGCGCTGATATTCATCCGGCTTCAGGCCGTGGGCGGCAATCAGTTCGGGGGTGATCTGGATCGAATTTGAAATGGTCATGGGCGCTCGAGGGTCCTTGCCTGTAAGGGGTTTGAAGGCCGGTCAGGGGATCGAGGTCTCTTTAGCGCAAGTCAACCTGTCGTGCGACAGGAAAATCGCCGGCGTTCGCAGCACGCCGACATTGATAACAGGCAAGTCGTGAGCACGACCATTCGCGGCCGTTCTCGGATCGTCAGAATTTATAGCCAACCAAAACGCCGACACGCGTCATGCCGCCATTCGGACCATCGCAGAGATTGGCGTGCGAGGAATGCGCGATCTGCGCCATCATATTCCAATGGCTGTCAAAATTGTAACCAATCCCGGCATATTCGTGGAAAAGCAGGCGACAACCAAGCAGCGGACCATGTTCGGTCCAATCATCGAGATTGCCTGAATGTACCGTTCCACCGAAGCCAGCTTCGGTGAAGATGCCGTTGCTATGCGTCAGCGTCCAGGAAAGACCAGCATAAACCTGGGTCGCCGAGCCGGCTGTGCCGATCGAGGTTCCCAAATGGATGCGCGGATGCGCCAACTGATCCTTCCAACCAGCGGTTGGATTGTAGCCGAACGGATTGAAGAGCACCTGCACATCCGGAAACACGCCGTTTTCGTGATCGTTTCCGCTCTGGATGGAGCCGCTTGCTCCGAAACGCAGTTCGTCGAAAATCTTAGGGCTGGCGGCGACGGGAACCGCATCTGCAGCGGTTGCAGCGGACTGACCCGCGATGAGTATGGAACTGATTGCCAGAAAACTCGTAACTAAACGCTTGCGCAAATTGCCTGCTGAAACGCTGTCAATGGCCATGCACTCCCCCTAGTATGGCGGGCGAATCGTTTCACATACTTAAAATGGTAGCGTGCTAGGAGTCGAGAGAGAAGAGCCGGGATTTTGCAAGATCGCTGTCGATAAAAACGACGAGGCTTGCTTAAATGTGACTGTCGTAACCGGCCGAGCCGTTTTCCAGCAACCGCCGTAACGTCATGAAGCCGGCGGCGACATCTTCTCGTTGTCGCGGCGATGAGAATGCGACGCGAACGCGATGATAGACCTTCTCCATGCGCGCGGCCTTGAATTCATCCTCATCGTCGATGAGCACGCCCTCGGCGATGGCGGCATTCTTGAAAGTGCCTGATAGCCATGGTTCGGGCAGCTTCAGCCAGAGAAACGGCAGATGCGGATGCGAGTTGAACTCAAATCCTGACAGGGCGTCCCGCGCCAGTTGCTCGCGAGCCTTGATTTCCTCGACCGACCTGCGGCGCAGTTCCAGCGCGTGACCATCGAGCACGAGCCGCGCGCAGGTCTCCGCCAGGATGAAAGGCAGGCCGCCGGTCGTCATCTTGTGCGTAACCTTGATTCGCTGGGCGAAATGCGGCGGGCAGGCGACCCAGCCCCCACGCACGCCTGCTGTGACGGACTTCGACAGGCTGCTGACCACGAAGGTGCGTTCCGGCGCGATAGCCGCCATGAGCGGGTTCTGGTCGCCGGTCATGGCGCCATAGAGATCATCCTCGATCAGCCAGACGCTGTGGCGGCGTGCGATGGCGGCAATTGCGCGCCGGCGCGCTTCCGGCATCGTCACGAGCGTCGGATTGTGTGCCGTCGGCATCAGAAAGGCCAGACGTGGATGCTGCTGCTGGCACAGCCGCTCGAAATCGTCGGGGTTGATACCGTGCTCATCGGAATCCACCAATACCGACCGGCGCCCGAGGAGGCGGGTGGCGCGGCTGATCTGCGTATAGGTCAGGTTCTCGAAGACGATCTTGTCGCCGGGTGAAGTGACGGCCGAGATGACGGCGATGGCGCCGGCATGAGCGCCCAGCGTCGGCACGACGGTCTCGATTGCCGGCTGCCAGCCGTTGCGGGCAAGCCAGATCTGTCCCGCCTCAAACCAGCTCGTCGGGAAATTCCGCGAGTAGGAGGAAATCTCCGACTGGTGCTCGTTGCTGATATCCGCAAACAGTTTGCCGATGATCTCGCCCTGGCCGATATCGGGGGCGGCCGTCGTATCGAAGCGTATCCTGGCATCAGGCGTATTCAGGCCGCGGGTGCCGGCAAGCGCCTGCGTGATCGGATCCACCTGTTCGATCTGCTTGCCGTTCGAGCGCTCCAGCACATAGGTACCGCGGCCGACTTCGCCCGCCACCAGGCCGCGCTCATGCACGAGCGCATAGGCCCGGCTCACGGTGCCGATGGTGACGCCGATATCATAGGCGAGGTTGCGTTGCGGCGGCAGCTTCGTGCCGGGCGGCAGAACGCCGTGGGTGATCGCGTTCTCGATGCTGTCGGCAACACGGATATAGACCGGCCCATTGCCGCTGGAAATGTCAGGGAGCCAATTTGTCATAATGACAATTTGCTATATTGCATCGCGCATGGAGTCAATACTAAGTGACAATCGTATCGTTTGGCTCGGTACGTCGAGAAATGTCACCATCGAGCGAGCATTGAAATGAGTACAATAGATACAATCCGTCCTGCCCAAGCCAAGGATGCTTTCGCCGCGGGCCGGGACACGAGGGCAGCGCAGCCAAAGTCGCGCGCGGCGCATCGGCTCTGGACGTCCTTTTTGCTTTGGATGCAGAAACGCGACAGCCGCTGTGTCCTGCGGGAATTGACGGATGATCAGCTACGCGATGTCGGGCTGACGCGAAGCGAGGCGAGGACCGAGGTCAGCAAGTCATTCTTCTGGGATTGAAATGGGATGGCGTTCGCGCCTGCCATGGCGGGACGTTTGCAGCTTAGCTCAGGCCCAGAATGGAATGGACGAAATCGGCGCGGTCCGCGACGCCGACTTTCGGCAGGATATGAATCTCATAGCCGAGTGCGGGATAATCGACGCTGAGCCGCTCGTATTCGGCAATCGCCTCGGACAGGTCATGTCTTCGTTCGCCGTCGCCGACGTATATTTCCGGCCAGGGCGGGGTGAGGAAGACATGCTTGTTGTAGCGGTGCAGCTGACCGTATGACGTCAAAGCGGGCTCACCCGTCAGATGCTCGAGGGCTGATGCAGCGTCGATCAATCCCCTGTCGAAGAACACGATACCTGGAAGTGCTGCCGCTGCCTCGCGGTCGGCCAACGACATGTCGACCGCCCGGCGCACGAATGCCGTGGTGTCCATCCACGGCAGAGCCGAGCCGCCGCTGTTCAGCTCTTCCATAACGATGCGACGACCGGGCTCCTCGACCACGTGGTGTCCATGAAGCCTGAGCGCTTCGAGCAAGGTCGATTTACCGCCGCCCGAGCAGCCTGAAAGAATGACAAACCTGTCCATGACAATGATCCCTTGAGTTGAGGGTACGTCATGCGTCGGCTGCAGTGTCTGAGTGGAAGCGGAGCTTCTTCAGGCCATCGGCCTAACTGCAGTTCTTCGAACCCGCAGCCCAGCGATTGACGTCGCCCGTGATGCGGCCGCCGGAAGCGCCGTTCATCATCGGACCGAAGGCCTGCAATTGAGCCGGGTTGCCTTCCGCTTGGACAACCAGGGACGGTCGGCCGGTCGGATGTTTCTTGTCGACAACGAGAATGCGCGGACGACCTGTAAAGGAATTGAGTTCCGGAGCGAGCTGATAGCCGGCAAAGGCCGGATCGGCCGATTTGAACCAGCAGGCGTTCGAATTGATCATGACGCGCTCCATCGTCGACAGGGCGCTGTGATCGGTGGCGCTGATGCTCGGCGGACGCGGGCCGCACGAGGTGACCAGAAGCCCAAGCATCGTGATGGCAGCGGCGGAGTAAAGTCCTGTCAGGAGGCGAGGGCGCATCAATTTCTTTCCAACGAAGCGGTTAGGGCTGCTCTTTGCCCGAGGGTTGCCGGAGGCAACGATAACGACGTCCCTGCTGTTTGGCGCAAAGACGTCGATTTTAAGATTTCGGAGCCAAGCCCGACGATCTATCAGGCCGCGATCACGCCGAGTGCCGAGGCGAAGAGGCCGCGGCCGTCGTTGCCGCCATGCGCAGCCTCGATCAGGTTTTCCGGATGCGGCATCATGCCGAGCACATTGCCCTTGGCATTCATGACGCCGGCGATGTCGTTGACAGAGCCGTTGGGGTTCGTGCCTTCGGCATAACGGAAGACCACCTGGCCGTTGCCTTCGATCGCTGCCAGCGTCTCGGGATCGGCGAAATAGTTGCCGTCGTGATGTGCCACGGGGCTGCGGATGATCTGGCCCTTGGCGTAGGCGCTGGTGAACTCCGTGTCGGCATTGACGACTTCGAGTTTCACTTCGCGGCAGACGAATTTCAGCGAGGCGTTGCGCATCAGCGCGCCGGGCAGCATGCCGGCTTCCAGCAGGATCTGGAAACCGTTGCAGACGCCGAGAACCTTGACGCCCTTGTCGGCCTTATCCTTGATCGCCTGCATGATCGGCATGCGGGCTGCGATCGCGCCGCAGCGCAGATAATCGCCGTAGGAGAAGCCGCCGGGAATGACGATCAGGTCGACGTCCGGGATGTCGGTTTCGGTCTGCCAGACAGTTACAGGCGCATGGCCGGAAATCTTGGTCAGCGCCGCGATCATGTCGCGATCGCGATTGAGGCCTGGGAGTTGGACGACTGCTGATTTCATGATGCTGGTCCCGCAAGAGGCGAAAGATACTGGCTTGGAACGTGATCGGTGAGCCATACTCCATTGTCGCTGACAAAGAAAGAATGACCTTCCGAGTGCATGCGCGCCGCATCGATTTCAAGGATGACATAGTCACCCTTCCGTCTCGTTGCGACGATTTTAGCTGTTTCTACATCCGGCGACAGGTGAACATGATGGCGTTGCATCTTTTTCAGCCCTGAACTTTGGATTGCCGACCAGCTTTCTAGCGATGTTCCATGAAAGAGCTTCGATGGCGGCGCAGCTGAATTCAGCGCTAGATCGACAGTAACGCTATGGCCTTGCGCTGCGCGGATACGATCATCCAACAAAGTAAAGCGCTTCTTCGAATTGGACTCGATCACTTCGAGTATATCGGCCTCAGTAACATCGAAGCGATTAAGAATCGCTTTTTTTAGATCGCTGAAAGGCACCCACCCTTCCAAATCCAGGGCCAGACCGGCTTCATGGGGTGCATGTCTCAGCACGTAGCTCATGAACTTCGAGACGTCGGTTTGTAGTTTGGTGGATGCCATTAATGATATCAGTCGATCGAAATGCTGAAGTTCTCGATCACCGTGTTGGCGAGGAGCTTTTCGCACATGGCTTTGAGATCCGCCTCGGCCTTGCTCTTGTCGGTGCCTTCGAGTTCGAGGTCGAATACCTTGCCCTGGCGAACCTGATGGACGTCGTCAAAGCCGAGCGCCCCGAGTGCGCCTTCGATTGCCTTGCCCTGCGGATCGAGAACGCCGTTCTTCAGCGTGACGGTTACACGAGCCTTGATCACGATTGTCCTTCCTGAACTTACTTGACGAGAACCGGGCCGGTGCCGCGCACGGGTTCGTTTTCATTGATGATGCCGAGGCGGCGGGCTACTTCGGAATAGGCTTCCAGCAGTCCGCCCATGTCGCGACGGAAACGGTCCTTGTCCATCTTCTCGCGGGTTTCGATGTCCCAGAGACGGCAGGAATCGGGCGAGATTTCGTCGGCAAGGATGATGCGCATCATGTCGCCTTCGAACAGGCGGCCGCATTCGATCTTGAAATCGACGAGCTGGATGCCGACGCCGAGGAACAGGCCGGTCATGAAGTCGTTGACGCGGATCGCGAGCGCCATGATGTCATCGAGCTCGGCGGGATTGGCCCAGCCGAACGCGGTGATATGCTCCTCGGAGACCATCGGGTCCTCGAGCGCATCGGACTTGTAGTAGAATTCGATGATCGAACGCGGCAGCACCACACCTTCCTCGATGCCGAGGCGCTTGGAGAGCGAGCCGGCGGCGACGTTGCGCACGACGATCTCGAGCGGGATCATCTCCACTTCCTTGATCAGCTGCTCACGCATGTTGAGACGGCGGATGAAATGGGTGGGAATGCCGATCTTGTTCAGATGGCTGAAAATATATTCGCAGATGCGATTGTTCAGAACGCCCTTGCCATCGATGACTTCGTGCTTTTTCTTGTTGAAGGCGGTGGCATCGTCCTTGAAGAACTGGATCAGCGTGCCCGGCTCAGGTCCTTCATAAAGGATCTTGGCCTTGCCCTCGTAGATACGGCGGCGACGGTTCATTGGTATTGTTCTCTGTCTTTGGCGCTCACGGGACAGCGCAAGTGGATCGTATGTGGGCGTCCCCATAACGGATAAGAAGCGAATTCACAATCCGCCAGCGCCTCCTTACCTCGGAATTCCGGCCTTGGCGGGGCGCCAATGCGAGAATCGGGATCCTGTCATGCCCTGTATTACAGGCTTTTATCTGACGATGGAATGAAGGTGGCCGGTACTTCACAGGCTAGTGAGCCGCGGCGTATCCATCCCAAGTCCGCCTTTATTGTATCACGACTTCAGTTGGCTGAGGAATTTGGCAAAGACCATCGTGCCTTCGGGCCAGGGGCCGTGACCGGAATCGCTGTTGATGTGACCGGCCTCGCCGGCGTCGATCAGAAGGGAACCCCAGCTGCTGGCGACATCGTCGGCGTGCTCATAGCTGCCGAAGGGGTCGTTGCGGCTTGCGATCGTGACCGACGGAAACCGCAGCGGATCGCGCGGATAGGGGCCGAACGTCATCAGATGTTTCGGGCGAATGCCGGGATTGGCGACATCGGGCGGTGCGACGAAGAAGGCGCCGGCGACCTTGTTGCGAAAATGCGGGATCGCATGGATCACCGAGGGAACGCCGAGCGAATGCGCCACGAGCACGACAGGCCGCTCGGAAGCATTCACCTCTTCGGCAATGCGGGCGATCCAGTCATCGCGAACGGGCTTGGACCATTCGGCCTGCTCCACGCGCCGCGCCGTCGAGAGCTTCTGCTCCCAGCGCGTCTGCCAGTGATCCGGGCCGGAATTCGTGTAACCCGGGATGATGAGAATATCTGCGTCGGAGACTTTCATGATGCGCCGATGTGGAAAAGGTGAACCCAACTGTCAAGGGAAAAAGGCGACAAATGCGGCAAAATTTGCTAGTATGGCCGCTGCCGGTAGCGAATGAAGATGTCGGCGTCTGTTTTGCCGCCACTTTTGCACCGCCTGCCGCGCACCACGGTTGAGGAGGAGAGCATTATGTCGGCCTTTCACGTCATGGCAGGAGCGGACCACACATTTACGCGTCCCGCCATCCGTAAGATTGGTATCGCCGACCTCGTCGACGCCCTTAAGTTGGGGCTTGACGATTTCAGCGAGAAGCCATCGCATTACGTCTTCTTGTGCCTGATGTATCCGATTGCCGGCATTGCTCTGGCGATCTGGAGTTCCGGACAGAATTTGCTGCCGCTGCTGTTTCCGCTGATGTCCGGCTTCGCCTTGCTCGGGCCCCTGGCGGCGATCGGTCTCTACGAAATCAGTCGACGGCGCGAAAAGGGTCAGGATACGTCGTGGAGCCATGCTTTCGACGTGCGCTTTTCACCGGCGCTGCCGTCGATCATCGTCGCCGGCCTCATGCTGTTCGGCATATTCATCGTCTGGCTGTTCGCGGCGCAGAATATCTACTTCATCTATTTCGGCGATGGTGCACCGCCCACGCTCTGGTCCTTCGTCTCGAACATTTTGAGGACCCCCGAGGGCAGGGCGATGATGTTCTGGGGCGATCTCATCGGCTTCGTCTTCGCGCTCGTCGTGCTGGCGACCACGGTCGTCACCTTTCCGCTGTTGCTCGACCGTGACGTGGGCGTGGTGGCAGCGGTCGATGCCAGTATTCGGGCGACGCTGATCAACCCGGTGCCCGTGGCAGTCTGGGGCTTGATCGTGGCAGCACTTCTCGTCGTCGGCACGATCCCGATCTTTGCAGGCCTTGCCGTGGTCATGCCCATACTCGGCCACGCATCCTGGCATCTCTATCGTAAGCTGGTGGTGGTTCAGGACTAAAAGTCCGGCCTTTCAGCGGTTCTTCGCAATCGTTGGAACCGCAATAGGGTTTCCACGTTGATCCGCATCATCAAGGAGATGCGGATCATGGCTTGGCTTGCGCACATCTTCACCCGCTTTGCGGTTAAGGTTTCGGAATGGACGGGAAAGCCGGCCATCTTCGTCCTGGCGCTGTTCTCCATTATCTTATGGGGCGCGACCGGTCCGATCTTCGGCTACTCCGATACCTGGCAGCTGGTCATCAACACCAGCACGACCATCGTAACCTTCCTGATGGTGTTCCTGCTGCAGAACGCGCAGACGCGTGATACGCGGGCCATTCAGGCCAAGCTCAATGAGTTGATCCTCACCAGCGCGGCTGAAAACCGCTTCATCGGCATCGAAAACCTCGACGAAGAGGATCTGAAGCATCTGGACAGGCTGGTGGGGAAGGCCGCCAAGCGTAGCGAAAATCAGCACAACGGCAATGTGGGCGAAAGCGTCGAACGCGATCGCGCAATCGTCGCCAAATCCGCGAACAAAAGAAAAAAGCGGCGCGTCAGCCGCACCGCCTCTACTCACAATCAGGCCGGCCCGGCCAAGTCTTAGCCGAAAACCCGCTTGAAGATGGTGTCCACGTGCTTGGTGTGATAGCCAAGATCGAATTTCTCGCGGATATCCGCTTCGGAAAGCGCTGCACGGACTTCCTGGTCGGCCAGCAGCTCCTCAAGGAAATCCTTGCCTTCCTCCCAAACCTTCATCGCATTGCGTTGAACGAGACGATAGGAATCCTCGCGGGAAACGCCGGCCTGGGTCAGTGCCAGCAGCACGCGCTGTGAATGAACAAGTCCGCGGAACTTGTTCAAATTCCTCATCATATTTTCCGGATAGACGAGGAGCTTGTCGATGACGCTCGTCATGCGGGCGAGCGCGAAATCGAGCGTGACGGTCGCATCCGGGCCGATCATGCGTTCCACCGAGGAATGCGAGATATCGCGCTCGTGCCAAAGTGCCACGTTCTCCATGGCCGGCATGGCGTAAGAGCGGACCATGCGGGCAAGGCCGGTCAGATTTTCGGTCAGCACCGGGTTGCGCTTATGCGGCATGGCCGAAGAGCCCTTCTGGCCCGGCGAGAAATATTCCTCGGCTTCGAGGACTTCGGTGCGCTGCAGGTGGCGGATTTCGGTTGAAAGGCGCTCGATCGAAGAGGCGACGACGCCGAGGGTGGCGAAGAACATCGCATGACGGTCGCGCGGGATGACCTGCGTGGAGACCGGCTCCGGCTTCAGGCCGAGCGCGGCGGCGACATGTTCCTCGACGCGGGGGTCGATATTGGCGAAGGTGCCGACGGCGCCCGAAATCGCGCAGGTCGCGACTTCCTCGCGGGCGGCGATGAGACGCTGCTTGCAGCGCTCGAATTCGGCATAGGCAAGCGCCAGCTTGACGCCGAAGGTTGTGGGCTCGGCATGGATGCCGTGCGAGCGGCCGATGGTGACCGTGTCCTTGTGTTCGAAAGCGCGACGCTTCAGGGCCTCCAGAAGCTTGTCGATATCGGCCAGCAGCAGGTCGCTGGCGCGTACGAGCTGGACGTTGAAGCAGGTATCGAGCACGTCGGAGGAGGTCATGCCCTGGTGCACGAAACGCGCATCCGGACCGACGATTTCGGCGAGATGCGTCAGGAAGGCGATGACGTCATGCTTGGTGACGGCTTCGATCTCGTCGATGCGGTCGACGTCGAAGGTCGCCTGGCCACCCTTTTCCCAGATGGTCTCTGCGGCCGACTTCGGAATGACGCCGAGAGCGGCCAGCGCGTCACAGGCATGCGCCTCGATCTCGAACCAGATACGGAACTTGGTTTCGGGCGACCAGATGGCGACCATTTCCGGTCGGGAGTAGCGCGGGATCATGGGCTCAAAGCTTTCTTGGCTAACGGGAAAGGAAACCTCGGCGCCCCCATAACAAAGACGGGCGGCAATCACAATGTTTGTCCGACCGATCTTTCATCCGGCTCAACGCTCATATCGCGCGAGATAAGCGGAGGTGGCGATCAGGCAGAGCAAACCGAACGGCATGAACAAGGTAACGCCGAGAACGGCGAATTGGTAGACGGCGCTGGCGCCGGTGAACAGGAATTGAAATGTCCAGATCAGCGAACCGAACGGCGCATGCCAGCGCGCATAGAACCAGCGATAGTCCATGGCGAACAGAAATGCCGTCATCGCCGTGGTGCCGAGCGACAATGCGAGGAAAAAGGCCGCGAAACGCGCGCTCGGCGGTCGACCGTTGGCAACGCGCCGTGCCAGCGGCACCATGATAGGCCAGGAGAGCGCGCCGCCGAGGACGTAGACAAGGGCAAGGGCGGTCAGGTGGCTCGTCAGAAGGCCGTTGCGCAGGTAGAGAGCGGCAAGTGCCGAGGCGGCCATAACCACGCCCCAGCTGATCGAGCCACCAAACAGTTCGAGGCAATGCGAAGCGGCGGTCCGCGTTCGGTCCGCCGCGATGATGGTGCTGGTCGGATTAGTTTGATCCAACGCGGCCTCGTTCAGCCGCCGCCCTCAGATCACCAATCGTCTGCTTGTAGGCATCTACCGATTCGCCCTTGAAGATTGCCGAACCGGCCACAAGGACATTGGCGCCTGAAGCGATGATGAGGTCGGCTGTCTCGGTGGAGACGCCGCCGTCAACCTCCAGCTCGATCGGCCGGTCACCGATCAGAGACTTGGCGTTGCGAATCTTGTCGGCCATGGCCGGGATGAATTTCTGGCCGCCGAAACCCGGATTGACCGACATGATCAGGATCAGGTCGATATCGTCGAGCACGTTTTCCAGGATCGAGAGCGGCGTTGCCGGATTGAGGGTGACGCCGACCTTCTTGCCGAGATGCCGGATCGTCTGCAGCGAACGATGCAGATGGACGCCGGCTTCGGCATGCACGGTGATGCGGTCGCAGCCCGCCTTGGCGAAGGCTTCGAGATAGGGATCGGCCGGCGATATCATCAGGTGGCAGTCGAAGGTGGCGGTCGTATAGGGGCGCAGGGCCTTGATGACATCAGGGCCGAAGGAGATGTTCGGCACGAAATGCCCATCCATGACATCCAGATGGATCCAGTCGGCTCCGGCTTCGGTCACATCCTTCACTTCCTGTCCGAGCTTGGCGAAATCGGCCGCGAGAATGGAAGGGGCAATGCGGATCGGCAAAGTCATGGGTAGCTGAGCTCCATCTGATTTTTTCGCGCTTGGATTAGCACCGCTTCGGCGGGCAAACAACAGAAAGCGCGGATCGTGTCAGTTCGACGCCGCTGCTGCCGGCACGAAAGCATTGTCGCGCCATTCCAGCAGCCGATAGGGGTTCTCGGTCAATTCATGGTTCTTCCCGAAGGTAATCGGTCCGATCGCTGTCTGGAAAGTCGTGGCAACGAGCTTGTCAGCGATGGGCTTGTTTTCCGACTTGGCGCTCTCAGCCGCCTGGCTGGCGATCTGTGCCGCGGCCGCGGCCGGCAGGATATAGCCATCCGGCTCGATGCCGCTCGCGCGCATGGCCTGCGCAGTCGGCTGTGCGGCCGGCAGAGTTGCGTATTCCGGCAATGCGATAGCCTGGACGCCGTTCAATAGAGGCACCGGCTGATCGGCGGCGCGCATGGCGTCGCCACCCATCAAGGTCAACGGGATGTTCTCGCTCTTGGCATCCCGGGCGATCACGGCCACGTCGCTGCGGTCGCCGCCGACGAAAACGCGCGTGGCGCCGGCCTTCTTCAGCCGGCGTACAAGAGCTATCTGCTGATCCTGGCCGGGCCGGTAGGTATCGGTGAAGACCGGCTTCAATCCCTTTTCCTCGAGCGCGTTGCGTATCGCGCCGACCAGTTCGCGGCCGTGGATTGTGCCATCGTCGATCAACGCCATCGGCTCGGATGCCCAGTATTTCAGGATGGTATCGATAGCCATGGAGGCTTCGGCGCTATCAACCGGAGCAAGGCGAAACAACGGCCAGCCGTTCTTCAGCACATCTTCCATCAGGATGCGGGAGCGTACGGAAACGGTGATGACCGG
>Ga0207671_10000675_pt1 | contig 44496 bp, 38 predicted proteins | sample KBSC24metaG_FD_184352 | JGI IMG/M metagenome (GOLD analysis project Ga0207671, IMG submission 184352) | Corn rhizosphere microbial communities from Kellogg Biological Station, Michigan, USA - KBS C2-4 metaG (SPAdes) (version 2) | ecosystem: Host-associated > Plants > Roots > Rhizosphere > Soil...
CGCAGCAGCGCCTCGAAGCCGGTCAGTGCGTGGTCGAGCGCGCTGTACTGCGGCTGGTAGTACAGCTCCAGTTCGTTGTCGCGCACCGCGTCGCGCAGGCGGCTGCCCAGCAGCACGCGCTCCTCCAGCGCCCGCCTCTGCGCCACGCTGAACTCGCCGACGCGATCGCGGCCATCGCGCTTGGCCTGGATCATCGCCGCCTCGGCGCCGCGCAACAGCGCCGCCGGCGTGTCGCCGTGCTCGGGCGAGTGGCTGATGCCGACGCTGGCAGTGAGCAGCAGGCGATAGTCCTGCCCCTCGATCGGCCGCGCCACCACGCTGCGCAGGCGCTCGGCCAGCTCCAGCGCCGCCTCCCGGCCGAGGCCGCCCGCCGCGACCGCGAACTTGTCGCCGACGATGCGGGCGATCTGCCATTGCGCGCCCAGCGCCGCGCGCAGGCGGCCGGCCACGCGCCGCAACGCGTCGTCGCCGATCACGTGGCCCACCGATTCGTTGACCAGCTGGAAACGATCCAGACCCACCATCAGCACCCACACTGGCGCCTCGCCGTCCTGCAACAACCCGGCGAGCGAGCGTTCCAGCTGCGGGCGGCGCGGCAGGTCGGTGATCGCGTCGTGGCTGGCCGCATGCCGCAGGTCCTGCTCGGCGCGGCGGCGGGCGGTGATGTCGTGCGCCACCGCATAGAGCAAGCCGTCGGGCGAGGCGAACACGGTCCATTCCAGCAGGCATTCGCTGCCGTCCCTGGCCACGCAGCGGGTCACCGCCTCGTGCGCCTGCGCGCCGACGCCGGTGGGTTCCAGCACCGACGCGACCGGATCCTCGCCGGGCAGCGGCAACAGGAACTCGCGGTAGTCGCGCCCGCGCAACTCGTCGGCGCTGCATCCGGTGAGGCGCTGCAGGAACGCGTTGAACTGCACCAGCCGGCCGGTGCGCGGATCGAGGATGCAGAACACCTCCTGCGCCATCTCGAAGAAGCGGTTGCGTTCGCGCAGGCGGGCGAGCAGGTGCTCGCTCTCGATGGCGATGCTGGCGATCGGCAGCATGCGGTCGATGTCGGCCAGCTCGGCCGGACACGGCTCGCGCGGACTGCGGTAGTACACCGCGAACGTGCCCAGCACCTCGCCATGGCTGCCGCGTACCGGCGTCGACCAGCAGGCCCGCAGTCCATGCGCCAGCGCCAGCTCGCGATAGCACGTCCAGTACGGGTCGGTGGCGATGTCGCCCACCACCACCCGCTCGCCGCGCGACGCGGCGGTGCCGCAGGAGCCGCGGCCCTCGCCGATCTCCTGGCCGTGGATGCCGCGATTGTAGGTTTCGGGCAGGCTGGGCGCGGCGCCGTGCAGCACGTGCCGGCGATCGGCATCGAGCAGCAGCAGCGAGCACAGCGCGCCCTGATTCAGCGACTCGTGCAGCAGGGCAATGCGCCGCAGGCTTTCCGCCAGCGGCTGCTGCGCGGCGATGCCGAGCAGGATCTCGTGCTGGCCGGCGGCCATCCGCTCCTCGCGCTGGCGCGCGGTGATGTCCTGGCACACGCCCTGCATGCGCACGGCGCGACCATCCGCACCGGTTTCCACCAGGCCCCGGCTGTACAGCACGCGCACGTCGCCATCGGGACGGCAGATGCGCTCCTCGAATTCGAACGCACCGCCTTCGTGCAGCGTGCGTTCGATGGTGTGGCGCACGCGCGCCCGGTCATCCGGATGCACGCAGGCGAGATAGGCCTCGAAGGTGGCCGCGTGGCTGGCCGGATCGATGCCGTAGATGCGATACAGCTCGTCCGACCAGTTGACCCGGTTGGCGGCGACCTCCCAGCTCCAGCTGCCGACCCGCGCCAGCCGCTGCGCCTGCTCCATCAGGCGTTGCTGCGCCTGCAGGCGCTCCTCTTCGCGCTTGCGCTCGTCGATGTCCTGGAAAAAGATCGTGAGCCCGTCGGGCGCGGGGTACACGCAGCTCTCGAACCAGCGGTCCAGCGGCGCGAACCAGACCTCGACGGTGCGCGGCCGCTGCTCGGCCATCGCCTGCTCGTAGGCCGCGCGGAACGGCCGGTTGGCATCCTCCGGGAATTCCGTCCAGATGTGCTTGCCGAGCAGGTCTTCGAGCCGCCGGCCGAGGAAGGCGCAGGCCGTCGCGTTGGCGTAGGTGTAGCGCCAATCCGCGTCCAGCGCCACGTACGCCTCGGTGACGCGCTCGAAGGCCTGCTCGGCCGCCGATCTGGACTGGCTACGCTCCATGGGAACACGCCATGCGCTGGACTGGTGGGCAGGTTATGCCAGAGGCCGGCGCTTAACAATGTGAAGCCTGGGCGGCGCTGGGATCGGCTACTGCCGCAGGCTCGAACGCCGCACCTTCAGCTCCGCCGGCAGCATCGCGCTCTCGCCGCCTTCGCCCCGGATCAACCGCAGCAGCTCGTCGACCAGCACCTCGCCGGCCTTGCCGGTGTCCTGCCGCACGGTGGTGAGCGCGGGGTTGATGAAGCTGGCCATGGGGATGTCGTCGAAACCGGCCAACGCCACGTCCTGCGGCACCGTGAGGCCGCGCTCCGCCAGGGCGCGCATGGCACCGATCGCGATCAGGTCGCTGGCGGCGAACACCGCGTCGAACTTCACGCCGCGCTCCAGCAGCAGTTCGGCGGCCTCGTAGCCGGCGCGCTCGGTGGTCTCGGCGTCGGCCTGCAGCGCCTCGTCCACCGCCAGGCCGGCTTCGCGCAGGGCGGCGGCGTAGCCGCGGTAGCGCTCGTGGAATTCCGGGTAGTGCGGGGTGGCGTCGCCCAGGAAGGCGATGTGCCGGCAGCCCTGTGCGACCAAGTGTGCGGTGGCCGCGCGGCCACCCTCGAAGTTGTCGCAGCCGATCGATACGCCGGGCTGGCCGGGCAGTACCGCGCCCCAGCGCACGAAGCGGGTGCCCTGCGCCACCAGCTTCTCCAGCTTGTCGCGGTGCGACTGGTAGTCGCCGTAGCCGAGCAGGATCAGGCCGTCGGCCTTCTGGCAGCCGGCGAAGTCGGCGTGCCAGTCGCGCGAGAACTGCTGGAACGAGATCAGCAGGTCGTAGCCCTGCTGCGCGCTGGCGCGGGTGATCGAACCCAGCATCGACAGGAAGAACGGGTTGATGTGCGAATCGTCGGCGGTGGGGTCCTCGAACAGCAGCAGGGCCAGCGTGCCGGTGTGCTGGCGGCGCAGGTTGGAGGCGTTCTTGTCCACCTTGTAGTTCAGCTCATCGGCGGCCGACTGGATGCGCCGGCGGGTCTCCTCGCTGACCAGCGGGCTGCCGCGCAGCGCGCGTGACACCGTGGACTGGGAGACCCCGGCCAGATGGGCGATATCGAACGATGTGGCCTTTCCCTTCATCGGCGACCCGGTGCGTGGCGCGGGCGGCCCCGTGCCGCCCGTTCCCGCATCCTACCGTGTCGCAGGGCGCAAGGCCTTACCCGCGCATCTCCTCCAGCTCCATGCCCCGCGTCTCGCGCACCGCGGTCAGCACGAACACCAGCGAGAGCAGCGCGAACGCCGCGTACAGGCCGTAGGCGAACGACAGGCCCAGTTCGGACAACGCAGGGAAGCTGCTGGTGATCGCGAAGTTGGCCAGCCACTGCGCCGCCGCGGCCACCGCCAGCGCGATCGCGCGGATGGAGTTGGGGAACATCTCGCCCAGCAGCACCCACACCACCGGGCCCCAGCTCACGCCGAAGCACACCACGTAGGCGTTCGCCGCCACCAGCGCCACGATGCCGACGCCATGCGGCAGCACCAGCGCGGCGCCGCTGCCGGTCGCCTGCGAGAAGCACCACGCCATCAGCGCCAGCGTCACCGTCATGCCGGCCGAGCCGATCACCAGCAGCGGCTTGCGGCCGATGCGGTCCACCAGCGCGATCGCCACCAGGGTGATCAGCACGTTCACGATGGAGGTGACCACGGTGATGCTGAAGGCGTCGGCCTCGCTGAAGCCCACCGAGTGCCACAGGGTGGACGAGTAGTAGAAGATCACGTTGATGCCCACGAACTGCTGGAACACCGACAGCGCGATGCCGACCCACACCACCGGCAGCAGGCCCGCGCACTTGCCGCGCAGGTCGGCGAGGCGCGGGCGGTATTCGATGCGCAGGCTGTGCCCGATGTCGGCGAGCTTGGCCTCCAGCGCCAGATCGTCGTCCATGCCCAGCACCTGGCGCAGCACCGCCTTCGCCTCGTCCAGCCGGCCGCGCGCCACCAGGTAGCGCGGCGACTCCGGCACGCCCAGCACCAGCGTGCCGTAGACCAGCGCGGGCACCACCGCGGCGAGGAACATCCAGCGCCAGGCTTCCAGCCCCAGCCACAGCTTGTGCTCCGCACCGCCGGCCGCGCCGGCCAGCCAGGCGTCGCTGAGCAGGGCCGCGAAGATGCCCAGCACGATCGCGAGCTGCTGCATCGAGCCCAGCCGCCCGCGGATCGCCGCGGGCGACACCTCGGCGATGTAGGCGGGCGCGATCACCGAGGCCACGCCCACGCCGGTGCCGCCGATCAGCCGCCACAGCACCAGGTCCCACACGCCGTGCACCAGGCCCGAGCCCAGCGCGCTCACCGCCAGCAGCACCGCCGCCACCTGCATGGTGCGCACGCGGCCGTAGCGGTCCGCCAGCGGGCCGGCATACCACGCGCCCAGCGCCGAACCCAGCAGCGCGCAGGACACCGCGAAGCCGATCTGGCCCGCGCCCAGCCCGAAACCCGCGCGCACCGCGTCCACGGCGCCGTTGATCACCGCCGTGTCCATGCCGAACAGGAAACCGCCCAGCGCCGCCGCCGCCGCGATCAGCACCACCCGCGCCGTCGCGCGCTGCCCGCCCATCTCTCCCACGCTGCCCGTTGCGCTCATCGCGACCTCCCCGTGGCGTGTCCCGCCGCAAGGCTCTGATTCTTGCCGCGCCGACGCCGTGCCGTCGCCTTGAATACGTATGCAGGTGGCGGCGCTCAGGCCGGGGCGCCGGCCAAGCGCAGCGCGCCCTCGCGGATGCGACGAGCACACGGCGGTGCGTCATCCTGAAGGCCCGGGAAGTAGCCGACCACGGGATGGCGCGATGACCGGTGCGCCGCGGCCATCACGGTGCCTGGTGGCGCACGGCCTCGACCAGCAGCGCGAATGCCGGCGAGGCCTGGCGGCGGCTGGGGTAATACAGGTGGTAGCCCGGGAAGGGCGGGCACCAGTCGTGCAGCACGCGTTCGAGGCGCCCGTCGTCGAGGTACGGCGCGGCGACGTCCTCCAGCACATAAGCCAGGCCAAGGCCCGCCACCGCCGCCTTGAGCATGGCGCCGGGCTGGTTGAAGACCAGCTGGCCTTCGACGTGTACGTTCAACTTGCGCCGGCCCTTCTGGAACTCCCACGCATACAGGCCGCCGTGCGTGGGCAGGCGCAGGTTGATGCAGTTGTGCGCGGTCAGGTCCTGCGGCTGCTTCGGCCGCGGCCGCGTGGCGAAATAGGCCGGCGCGCCGACCACGGCCATGCGCAGGTCCGGGCCGATGCGCACCGCGATCATGTCCTTCGCCACCTGCTCGCCATCGCGCACACCGGCATCGAAACGCTCGGCGACGATGTCCACCAGCCGGTCGTCGATGCTGATCTCGACCTTGAGGTCGGGATAGCGCGGCAGCAACGCGGTGAGCTTGGGCAAGAGGAGCGCATGGGCCGCGTAGTCGCTGGCCGAGATGCGGATCGTGCCCGCCGGTTTCGCGCGCAGTTCGCCCAGTGCCTCAAGTTCCGCCTCGACCTCCTCGAGGCGCGGGCCGACCGCGCGCCAGAGGCGTTCGCCCGCTTCCGTGGGTGCCACGCTGCGGGTGGTGCGGTTGAGCAGGCGCACGCCCAGTCGGTCCTCCAGCGCGCGCAGCGTGTGGCTCAGCGCGGATGGCGAGACGCCCAGCCTGGCCGCAGCCCTGGTGAAACTGCGCTCGCGCACCACCGCCAGGAAGGCCGAAAGATCATTCAGGTTAGCGCGCGGCATTGCTGAGCTCTGCTCAAAAGTACATGCGGACTTTACCAGCTTATCGAAAGCCGGCCGCGGCGATAGATTGACGGTTCACCCACCCCACGCGCGCCGTGAACACCATGTCCCATCCAACCCACACCGCCCGCAAGGCCTTCGGCGACATCGCGCCGGCACTGGCCGGGTACACCGACACGGTGCTGTTCGGCGAAGTCTGGGAACGCCCCGGCCTGTCGCCGCGCGACCGCAGCTTGGTCACGGTCGCCAGCCTGGTGTCGCTGTACCGCGGCAACGAGCTGCCGTTCCACTTGAAGAAGGCGCTGGAGAACGACGTCAGGCGGGACGAACTGATCGAGCTGATCACCCATCTGGCCTTCTATTCGGGCTGGCCGACAGCCAGCACGGCGCTGGCGATCGCCAGGCGCGTGTTCGAGGAAGCAGGAGTCGAATCATGAGCACCATCCGACGCAACGGCCCGCAAGCCTCGGCATGCGGCCTGGCGGAATGCTTCACCCGCAAGCTGCGCAACGACGCGCCATCCCGGTCATGACATCAGAGGACACGAAAATGCAGACACGCAAACTGGGCAGCAGCGGGCTCGAAGTCTCCGCCATCGGCTTCGGCTGCATGGGCATCAACTTCAGCTATGGCACGTCGCTGTCGAAGCAGGACGGCATCGAGCTGATCCGCGCGGCGGTGGATCGCGGCGTGAGCTTCTTCGACACGGCGGAGGTGTACGGCCCCTTCACCAACGAGGAAATCGTGGGCGAGGCGCTGGCGCCGGTGCGCGACCAGGTGGTGATCGCCACCAAATTCGGCTTCGACATCGACTTCGCAACGCGTGAGAACCGCGGCGTGAGCAGCCGGCCGGAACGCATCCGCCAGGCCGTCGAGGGCTCGCTCAGGCGCCTGCGCATCGAAACGATCGACCTGCTGTACCAGCATCGCGTCGACCCTGCCGTGCCGATCGAGGACGTGGCCGGCACGGTCAAGGAACTGATCGCCGAAGGCAAGGTGAAACACTTCGGCATGTCCGAGCCCGGTGTCGCGACGCTGCGCCGTGCCCACGCGGTGCTGCCGGTCACGACGCTGCAGAACGAATACAGCCTGTGGACGCGCGGACCGGAAACCAACGGCATCCTCGCTGCCTGCGACGAGCTCGGTATCGGCCTGGTGCCCTACAGCCCGCTCGGCAAGGGCTTCCTCACCGGCGCGATGAACAAGGACACCACGTTCGGTGCAGGCGATTTCCGCAACTCGGTGCCGCGCTTCGCGCCGGAAGCGCTGGAGAAGAACCAGGCGCTGGTGGACTTGTTGCGCCGGGTGGGCGAAGCCCATGGCGCCACACCCGCACAGATCGCGCTAGCCTGGCTGCTGGCGCAGCGACCCTACATCGTGCCGATTCCGGGCACCACCAAGCTGCACCGGCTGGAGGAAAACCTCGGCGCGGCCGCCGTCGAACTCCCGGATGCCGACCTGCGCGAGATCGAAACCGCAGCTGCGCAAATCCACATCGCGGGCGAGCGCTACGCCGCGCCGCAACTGGCGATGGTCGGGCGTGATTCGGCGCCGGCAAGCCGCTGATCCAAGACGGAAGAAACACCATGAATGAGCCCATCGTCCCGCATTTCACCCTCAACAACGACGTGGAGATCCCGGCCATCGGGCTGGGCGTGTTCCAGACGCCGCCGGCGGAAACCACTGCCGCCGTGCTCGCGGCGCTCGAGACCGGCTACCGGCACATCGACACCGCGGCGGCCTACGGCAACGAGCGCGAGGTCGGTGAGGCCATCCGCCGCTCCGGCATCGCCCGTGCCGAGGTCATCATCGAGACCAAGCTGTGGGTCACCGACTACGGCTACGACGCGGCGCTGCACGCCTTCGACAAGTCGGCCGGCAAGCTCGGTGTCGACGTCATCGACCTGCTGCTCCTGCACCAGCCGCGGGTCGAGGACTTTGCGCTCACGGTCGCCGCCTACCAAGCGCTGGAGCAACTGCTCGCCGATGGCCGGGTGCGCGCGATCGGCGTCAGCAACTTCACGCCCGCGATCCTGGCGCGCTTCCTGCCCGAGGTCGCGGTCGTCCCGGCCGTGAACCAGATCGAGCTCCACCCCTACTTCACCCAGGTCGCCAACGTGGGGGTCAACACCGCCGCCGATATCCTCACCCAGGCGTGGTCGCCCATGGGCGGAATCACCCACTACTACGGCGCGGAGGCGACCAGCACGTTCACCGACCAAACCCTCGCGAGCATCGGTCAGCGGCATGGCAAGACGCCGGCCCAGGTCATGCTGCGCTGGCACATCCAGCAGGGCCGCCAGGTCATCCCCAAGTCGACGCGCAAGGCGCGGATCGCCGAGAACTTCGACATCTTCGATTTCTCGCTCACCGATGACGAGCTCGCGTCCATCGATGCGCTCGACAAGGGAGTGCGCGGCGGTCCCGATCCCGAGCAGCCCCAGCCCGGGTTCCTGAAGCGACCGATTCCCGAGGCATGAGGGCCGGAGCACTCACACATCACTTAGGCAGAGAACAACATGAAATACATCAAACTCGGAAACACGGGCGTCGACGTTTCGAAGATCGGTCTCGGGATGATGAGTTTCGGCAAGCCCGGCAGTGAAAACGGCCTGTTCCCCTGGGCCCGGGACTTCGAGGATGCCAAGCCGATTTTCAAGAAGGCGATCGAGCTGGGCATCAACTACTTCGACACGGCCAACGTGTACCAACTGGGTACCAGTGAGGAGGTGACTGGCAAACTCATCAAGGAATTCAAGCTCGACCGCGACGACATCGTCGTCGCCTCCAAGGTGCGCATGGAGATGCGCCCCGGCAAGCCGAACGGCGGCGGCCTGTCGCGCAAGGCCATCCTCAGCGAAATCGACAAGAGCCTGAAGCGGCTGGGTCTCGACTACGTTGACCTCTACACCATCCATCGGCTGGACCCGCTGACCCCCATGGAAGAAATCATGGAGGCGCTGCACGATGTCGTGAAAAGCGGCAAGGCTCGGTACATCGGCGCCTCGACCATGTATGCGTGGGAGTTCGAGCGGTTGCAGAACATCGCCGAGACGAACGGCTGGACCAAGTTTGTCGCCATGCAGAACCACTACAACCTCATCTACCGCGAAGAAGAGCGCGAGATGATTCCGCTGTGCCGGGATCGCAAGGTTGCGCTGACGCCGTGGAGCCCGCTGGCCGGTGGCCGTCTGGCACATCCATGGGGAACGGTGACGCCGCGCGTGAAGATCGACCAGGTCTCCAAGTGGGTCTGGGATGGCACCAACGACCTGGACAAGGTGGTCATCGACAACATGCAGTCCCTGGCCAAGGCACGTGGCATTTCGATGGCCCAGATGTCCCTGGCGTGGATGCTCAGCAAGCCCTACATCACCGCGCCCATTGTCGGGACGACGGCGATCAAACACGTGGAAGAGGCCGTCGCAGCGCTGGACATCAAGCTTTCCGATGAAGAGATCCAGGCGCTCGAAAAACCCTACGTCACGCATCCCGTGCTGGGCATGATGTGAGGACGCACGACGACTCGTCCCGCACAGTCATTGTCCTATGGCTGTGCGGGAACCAATGATTCTAGGAGGAACAAGCCATGACTCGGGGAAGGCTGACCGTGCTATGCGTCGGCGCGACCGGCAGCGTCGGTCGTCACGTCGTCGAGGAAGCGCTGCGTCGCGGCCATGCGGTACGCGCGTTGGTGCGCAGCCGTGGCAAGGCGGCCGGCTTGCCTGCGCAGGCGGAGATCGTGGTCGGCGAACTGACGCAGCCGGACACGCTGGCGCAAGCGGTCGCCGGCGTGGACGCCATCGTCTTCACGCACGGCTCCAACGGCGGCAAGGCCGACACGCGCGCCATCGACTACGGCGGCGTGCGCAACGTCCTGTTCGCGCTCGGCGGGCGCAAGCTGCGCATCGCGCTGATGACCGCCATCGGCGTCACCGACCGCGCCGGTTCCTACAATCGCAAGACCGAGGCGCACGACTGGAAGCGCCGTTCCGAACGACTGCTGCGCGCCGGTGGCAACGTCTACACCATCGTGCGGCCGGGCTGGTTCGACTACAACGATGTCGACCAGCACCGGTTGGTGCTGCTCCAAGGCGACACACGGCATGCCGGCACGCCCGCCGACGGTGTGATCGCCCGCCGCCAGATCGCCGAGGTGCTGGTGGCCAGCCTCACGCTGGAGGAGGCCAGCAACAAGACCTTCGAGCTGGTCGCCGAGGCTGGTCCCGAACAGCAGAACCTGGCGCCGCTCTTCGCCGCAGTGAAGGCTGATGACGCCGGCGCACCCGATGGCGTCGGCGATGCCGCGAACATGCCGCTGGACCAGGAGCCGCAGGAAATCCGCGACGACCTGCGGCAACTTGAGAACCGCCAGGCGCCAACATCCGACACCCACTGATCAAGCGACACAGGAGACAACCCATGTACGCAACCGTCATGCACGGCCCGGGCGATGTCCGCTACGAGCAGGTTTCCGATCCGCGGATCGAAAAGCCGACCGACGCCATCATCAAACTGTCCGCCACCTGCATCTGCGGTTCCGACTTGTGGCCATACCGCGGCCTGTCGGAGCGCAACGGCCCGGCCCACATGGGCCACGAGTATTGCGGCGTGGTCGTCGAGGTCGGTTCCGAAGTGAAGACCGTGAAGCCCGGCCAGTTCGTCGTCGGCTCCTTCTGCCTGTCCGACAACACCTGCCCGCACTGCGCGTTCGGCTTCCACTCCTCCTGCCAGCAGGGCGAGTTCATGACCGGCGCGCAGGCGCCCTACGCGCGCGTGCCTCTGGCCGATGGCACGCTGGTCGCGACCGTGGAGATGCCGGACGCGGACATGATCCCGCACATGCTGGCGGTGTCCGACGTGCTCGGCACCGGCTGGTACGCGGCCGATGCCGCGCAGGTACGCAAGGGCGGCACCGTCGTGGTGGTGGGCGACGGCGCGGTCGGGCTGATGGGCGTGCTTGCCGCCAGCCAGATGGGGGCCGAACGCATCATCGCGATGAGCCGCCACGCCACGCGCCAGCAACTGGCGCGCGAGTTCGGCGCCACCGACATCGTCGCCGAACGCGGCGCCGACGGCATCGCCCGCATCATGGACCTGACCGACGGCGTCGGCGCGGAATCGGTGCTCGAATGCGTCGGCATGGGCGAGTCGATGGACCAGGCCATGGGCGTCTGCCGCCCCGGCGGCGCCATCGGTTACGTCGGCGTTCCGCATGGCGTCAGCTTCGACGGCCAGAAGCTGTTCTTCTCGCAGCGCCGCATGCTGGGCGGCCCGGCGCCGGTGCGCCGTTTCCTGCCCGACCTGATGGATCGCGTGCTCAAGGGCGCGATCCGGCCGGGCAAGGTCTTCGATCTGGTCCTGCCGATCGCGCAGGTGGCCGAGGGCTACCGGGCGATGGACGAACGCCGCGCCATCAAGACCCTGCTGCGCGTGGATGAATGATCGACTTGCAACCTACAAAGGAGTGCTGTCATGAAAGACGTAACAGTAGTCATCGGAGCCGGTGGCATTGGCATGGCCATCGCCCGCCGCGTCAGCAGCGGCCGCCATGTCCTTCTGGCCGATCACCGCCGGGAATCCGCCGACGCGGCGGCAAGGCTGCTTGAACTGGCTGGGTTCGAAACCATCGCCATGCAGGCCGATGTCTCGGATCGCAGCACGGTCCAGGCCGTGGTCGGCAAGGCTCGGGAACTCGGGCCGATCAAGGCGCTGGTGCAGGCGGCAGGCGTGTCGCCGTCGCAGGCACCCATCGAGGCGATCCTCAAGGTCGATCTTTACGGTACCGCGATGCTGCTCGAAGAATTCGGCAAAGTGATGGCCGAAGGCGGCTCGGGCGTGGTGATCTCCTCGCAATCCGGCTATCGCATGCCCGCGCTGACTGCCGCACAGGATGCACTCCTCGCCACCGCGCCGGCGGAAGACTTGCTGGCGCTCGATTTCGTCAGGACCGCCAAGGACACGCTGCACGCCTACCAGATCTCGAAGCGCTGCAACTCTCTCAGGGTGCGCGGCGAGGCGATCCACTGGGCGAAGCGCGGCGCACGGATCAACGCGATCAGCCCCGGCATCATCGTGACGCCGCTGGCCCACGACGAGCTGCATGGCGAGCGCGCCGATTTCTATCAGGCGATGTTGAAGAAGATGCCAGCGGGCCGCGCGGGCACTCCCGACGAGATCGCGGCGCTGGCGGCGCTGATCATGGGACCGGAAGGTGGCTTCATTACCGGCAGCGACTTCCTGATCGATGGCGGGGCGACGGCCAACTTCTACTACGGCCCCGACGCGGGAAAATCCTGACGACCCGAACACGGCGGAGGGTAAATTCCATTCCGGACTGCACCGGGACGGCGGCCACCACTGCAGGCAAAAGAAGCGGCACGAATCGGCTTCTTCTCTCGTCATGCTGCCTTGATGGCGCAGGCAGGCGACCCGGTGCTCAAGCCGGGGTGCCGACTGCCAGCAGCGCCGCGCGCAGCGCGTCGACGTAGGTGCGGCTGGCGCGCAGCGGCGTGCCGTCGTGCAGGCGTAGCAGGCTGTCGCGGTTGGACAGCGCTTGCAGCTCGGCCACCCGGTCCAGTCGCACGATGGCCGAGCGGTGGATGCGCGCGAACTGCGCCGGGTCCAGCCGCGCGGCGAGGCGGTGCAGCGGCTCGCGCAGCAGATGCAGGCGGCCGCCCGCGTGCAGGCCGGCGTAATCGCCCTGCGCCTCGACCCAATCGATCTGCGCCGCGTCCACCAATTGCACGCGCTGGCCCAGGCGCACCTCGAAGCGGCTGGCGTAGACCGGCGCGACGCGCGATGCGGATGCATCGGGGCGGCGCAACGCCAGCGCCTGCCGTACACGGTCGAGCGCGTCGGCGAAGCGGTCCTCGTCGACGGGTTTCAGCAGGTAGTCGAGCGCATGCACGGCGAAGGCGCGCAGCGCGAACTGCGCGTGCGCGGTGAGCAGGATCGCCAGCGGGCGCTCCGTTGGCGGCAGGCGCTCCAGCGCGTCGAGGCCGTTCAGCCCCGGCATCTGCACATCGATGAACACCAGGTCGGGGCGCTGCGTGCGCATCGCCGCCAGCGCGGATTCGCCGTCGGCGCATTCGCCGATCACCTGCACGTCCGGCTGCGTGGCCAGCCGCGCGCGCACGCCGCCGCGCGCCAGCGGCTCGTCGTCCACCACCAGCACGCGCAAGGTCACGCCGGCGCCGGCACGGATGCCGCAAGGTTGCGGCAAGGCAACGCGATGTCGATCGCGCAACCGCCGTCGTCGGCCAGCGCGAACTCGAAACGCTGCGCTTCGCCGTACAGCCGCGCCAGCCTCTCGCGCACGTTGCGCAGGCCGATCGCGGCGGGGCGCGCCTCATCGTCCGCCGCATCGGGCACGGCCGGCACGCCGTCGTTGTGCAGCGACAGCCGCAGCATCGCGCCGTCACGTGCGACCGTGAGCGCCACACGGCCGGGTGCGAGACGCGGCGCGATACCGTGGCGTATCGCGTTCTCCAGCAGCGGCTGCAGCAGCAAGGGCGGCACCGCCGCCTGCAGCACCTCGGGGCCGATACGCAGGTCCAGCTGCAGGCGTTCGCCCAGGCGCACCTGCTCGATGTCGAGGTAATGCCCGGCCAGCGCCAGTTCTTCGGCGAGGCTCACCTCGTGCGCCTCGCCGCTGTCCAGCGTGGCGCGCAGCAGGTCGCCCAGCCGGGCCAGCATGCGGTTCGCTTCCGGGTTGCGGTGCTCGGCCACCAGGGTGGAAATCGCGTTGAGCGTGTTGAACAGGAAGTGCGGCTGCAGCTGGTAGCGCAGCGCGCGCAGCTCGGCGTCGCGCGCCTGCGCGGCGATCTCACGCACGCGTTCGCGTTCGGCCTGCAGCGCCGCGTAGTGGTCCACCACGGCATGCACGGCGGCGAACGCGATCAACGCCAGCCAGCAGCTGTCCAGCTGCTGGAACAGGAACTTCCACTCGAAGCGCGGCAGAGCGCCGAGCCGGATCGCCAGCAGCTCGCCCAGTGCGTTGTTGGCCAGCGACATGGCATAGCTCAGCGCAAGCAACGCCGGGATCGCCAGCCACCACGACACGCCGCGCCGCCGCAGCCCGCGCTGCGCGGCCGCCATCGGCACGATCCACACGAGGTAGGTGAGCGCGTACAGCACGCGGAAATCCACCGCGCGGCCACGCCCCAGTTCGGGCAGCGCCATCACCGCCATGCACAGCACCAGCGGCAAGCCCGCCAGCAGCGGCAGCCAGAACGGGACATCAGCGCCGCGGTGGACGGCGGGTACGGCAAGGCTCATGTGCAAGGGGTTTCCGGCAGCGACGGCAGGCAGATCGCCTGCCGCCACTTCACTCTAGCGCAGCTGCGTCGGCTCGCTGGAGTACGCCATCGCGCTGATCTTCCAGCCCTTGCCGGTGTTCACCAGCTGCCAGGCCTCGTGGCCGCGGTTGTTGACCTTGCCGTCCGCGAGGAACACGAAGTCGAAATACACCGAGGCGATCGCGCCGTCGGTCGCGATGCGCACGTTGGAGAACTGCTCCTCCATGCGGCCCTTGCTGCCGACCACGAAGTCGATGAAATGCTTGTAGTTGTCGGCATGGAAGCGCGGCATCTGCGGATGCTTCGCGCTGAGCTGGCGATACGCGTCGTCGCCCAGCACCTCGAACCAGGCGCCGCCTTCGGGCATGAACAGGTTCTCCAGCGCGGCCTTGTCCTTGGCGACCAGCGCCGCCTGGAACTTCGCGACTACTTGCTCGATCTGCGCGCGTGCATCCGGTGGTGGCGTGGCGGCCTGGGCCGCGGCGACGAACACGGCCAGCAATGGCCAGGCGATCAGTGCGGTCTTCTTCATGAGGACTCCGTGGGCGGTGGACGGGAGGGTCCATTGCACACGTCGCCACGGCGGACACGCCAGCGTGCTGCGGCGAACCGTGCCCGCGGCGCGACGAAGCGCCGCCCTGCCGCGGGGCCGCAAAAGCAAAACGGCCGGACGAACCGGCCGCCTGCTCCGTTCGTCGGCGCCATGGATGGCGCCACGAGCCTTGCTCAGAACGTGTACTTCAACGTGGCGCCCACGCCGTAGTCCGGGCTGCCGTCGGCGAAGCCGCCCATCACGTAGGCCTGCAGACGCCAGCTGTCGCCCAGCTTGTGGTTCCAGTAGCCGGTCAGCTCGCTCTGCGGCGCGCCGCCGCTGGCGATGCGCTCGCGGTAGTAGTAGTAGGCGCCGAAGCTGTCGTCGTGGCTCAGTTTGTACTGGGCACCCAGCGTGGCGTTGAAGCCGTTCTTCAGCTGGATGTACTGCGAGCTGCCGTACTTCATCCAGCCCACGCCGCCGAACGCGGTCCAGTCGCCGATCACCTTGTAGGTGTCCAGCGACACGCCGTAGTCGTTCTTGCCGGTGCCCAGGCCCTTGTTTTCATCGGCTGTGCCGAACTTGATCTTGCCGGTGAGGTCGACGCCGAAGCTCTGGTCGTTGCTGGTGAACAGCTGGTAGCCGGCTGAGGCCACCACGTCGCCCAGGCCGGAAGCCGAGCCGTTGGTCGACGTGCCCGGCACCGGCGGCAGCGGCGCGGCACCGGCGTTGCCCTTGCCGTGGCCGCGGCCATGCGGGTTGCCGTTCTTCACCTTGCCCACGCCAGGGATCACGTCGCTGGGGCCGCTGACGTTGATGTAGGGCACGACCAGCTTGAAGGTCCAGTTGCCGGTGTCGTATTCGCCGGTGACCGGCACCGACCAGATGTCGGTGGTGGAGGTGCTGCCGTATTTGCCGCTGCTGTAGTTGGCGCCCGCGGAGAGGCTGAACTGGTCGTTGTCCGTGCCGGCGGCGTGGGCTGCCGGCGCGCCGACCAGCAGCAGACCGCCGGCCAGCATCCAATACGATTTGTTGCTCATGTGCTTGAAATCCTGATGGGTAGACATGACGACGGGCCCGACAGCCGCCGGACCCGTCGGTGGACAGGTACGTGCTCAGCCGCCCGGGCGGCCGACATGATCCGGGTGGTCCGGATGGTCCGGATGGTCCGGGTGCTCGGGGCGATCCGGGCGCTCCGGACGATCGACCTTGCTCAGGTGCTCGGGACGGGCGGGACGGTTGTCCGTGTCGTGACCATGGCCGTGCGCCAGTTCGACCCGTGCGACCTTGTCGTGATCGTGGTGGCCGTGCTCGGCAAGCTCGCCGGCATGCTTCGGCGAATGCATGACGTCGCCCAGCTTGAAGCCCATGCCCTTGGCGATCTGGCCCCAGCCCTCGCCCGCGGCGCGCGCCGCGAGCACGCCCTTGAGATCGACCGTGCTGCCGTCGGTCATCACCAGCTTGCCGCCGTTGAGCGCGGCCGCCACCTCAGCCGCGGTGGGGTCGGTGATGCCGGCCTTGGCCAGGCTGGCCTCGGCCAGCGACAGCGCGATCTTCACGTTGCCGTAGCCCATCTTGCCGGTGTCCGGCGTGAACGTGGTCGTGGTCGTGGTGCTGGGTCCACCATTGGTACCGGCGACGGTCTCGGTCAGGGTGACCGCGCTGCCGCTGCGCAGTCCGTTCACCAGCGCCTGCGCGTTGGCGTCGGAGCCGGCGAACGGCGTGAACTCCGTCGTCAACCGGGTCGACTCGTGGCTCGTGGTCGTGGTGCTGACCGTCGTGGTGCTCGTGGTCGTCGTGCCGCTGGTCTGTGCCAGCGCCGGCACGGCGGCCAGCGCCGTCGCGATGCCGGCGGCCAGCAACGCGAACGTGAAGTGACGCGTGTTCATGGATCTCTCCCGGAAGTGATGCCCCTTGTAGGCATGTGCGCTGCGAGCATCCCGCCCCGCCGTTCCGCGGCTTCCTTCGCCGACGTGGATGGGAGAGCGTAGGAACCCCCGCAGCGCCAAAGCTAGATTTCGCCAAGTTCCGTTCCTGCGCAAGCAGGGAAATGCGACGGATTCAGCGGGCATTCCCGGGAAAGTGTGCGTTGCATTCAGGATGCAGAAACTTGCGTGATGTGGCTCACGCTTCACGCGCCTGCCGTCACGCACTCACACCTGCCGATGCCGGAAGCAGCCGACCAGGTGATCGTTGATCATGCCGGTGGCCTGCATCAGCGAGTAGCAAATGGTGGTGCCGACGAAGCGGAAGCCGCGCTTCTTCAGCTCCTTGCTCATGCGGTCGGACAGCGGCGTGCTCGCGGGCACCTCGCTCCGGTCCTTCCAGCGATTGCGCAGCGGCTTGCCGTCCACGAAGGACCACAGGCAGGCATCCAGGCTGCCGCATTCGGTGATGACTTTTTGCGCGGCGATGGCGTTGTCACGCGCCGCGGTCACCTTGAGGCGGTTGCGGATGATGCCGGGGTCGAGCAGCAGCTTCTCCAGCTCACGATCCTTCATCGCCGCCACGCGGGCGATGTCGAAACCATGGAAGGCCTTGCGGTAGTTGTCGCGCTTGGCCAGCACGGTGCGCCACGACAAGCCCGCCTGCGCGCCCTCGAGGCACAGGAACTCGAACAGTGCGTGGTCGTCGTGCAGCGGCACGCCCCATTCGGCGTCGTGGTAGGCGCACATCAGCGCATCGTCGGCGCTGGCCCAGTGGCAACGGTGCATGCGGAGATCCCGATACGGCGCGGTGCGCGCGAAGGGCGGTAGTGAACCCCCTCCCGGCCTCCCGCTGCAAGCCGGTGGAGCAGCGCAGCGACTACACTCGCGGCTTTCCACCTGCTCGCCATCGATGACCACATCGCCCAACTCCCAACGCGGCGCCATGCTGGCGCTGCTCGCCACGATAGTCCTGTGGGCCTACAGCTGGGTGGTGATGAAGCAGGTGCTGGCGTATGCGGGACCGTTCGATTTCGCGGCGCTGCGCTACCTGCTGGGCGCGGCGGTGCTGTTCGCGGCGCTGCTGCTGGCGCGGCAGTCGCTGCAGCCGCCGCCGCTGATGCCCACCATCCTGATCGGCCTGTGCCAGACCGCGGCATTCCAGGGGCTGGAACAGTGGGCACTGGTCAGCGGCGGCGCGGGCCATGTGGCACTGCTGGCCTACACCATGCCGTTCTGGGCGGTGCTGCTGGCCTGGGTGATCCTCCGCGAACGGCCCACGGGCCGGCACTGGCTGGGCATCGCATTCGCCGCCATCGGCTTGATCTGCATCATCGAACCGTGGCGCGGACTGGGCAACGCGACGAGCACCGTGCTGGCGATCGCGGGCGGCGTGGCCTGGGCCGGCGGCACGGTGCTGAGCAAGCGGCTGTTCCGCCGGCACGCGGTGTCCGCGCTGGGTCTTACTGCGTGGCAGATGCTGGCCGGCGGCGTGGCGCTGGGCATCGTGGCGCTGGCGGTGCCGCAACGCGCGATCGCGTGGAACGGCGCCTTCATCGCGGGGCTCGCCTACAGCGTGCTGATGGCATCCAGCCTGGCGTGGTGGCTGTGGTCGATCGTGCTGCGCCGGCTGCCCACCACGCTGGCCAGCGTGGGCAGCCTGGGCGTGCCCATCGTGGGCGTGCTGCTGGCGTGGTTGATCCTCGACGAACGACCGCGCGCGATGGAGTGGCTGGGCATAGCCTTCGTGCTGCTGGGCCTGTGCGCGGTGAGCGGCGTGCGGCTGCGGCGCCGGTAGGGGCGCAGCCTGTGCGCGATGGCGAGAAGTGAGTGAAGAGGAGTGAGTAGATAGAGAAAGCATGGGAGGCGGCGCGCCCTGCTCCTCTCTCACTTCTCACTCCTCTTCACTCACTCCTCTTCACTCACTCCTTTCCATCGCAAGTTCGCGCGCCGCGCATTCAGTGCGACGCCAAAATCGTGGCGGTATCATGCGCGCTGCCGTTCCCCGCGAATTTGCCGATGTACTCGCTCCCCCAACTCTGGTCCCACCTCGTCGACTGGCTGAGCAGCCATGCCGTGGCGCCCGCGCTCGACCTGCTGCACCTGGGCAAGCTCTCCGGCGACCCGCGCGACATCGCCGCCTCGCTGCTGATCGCGGCGCTGCAGATCGGCATCATCGGCTTCCTGTTCCGCCCGCTGGAAACGTTCTTCCCCGCGGAAAAGTGGAGCGACCGCAAGCTCACCCTGGTGGACCGCAACTACACGGTGATGATGCTGATGGGCATCTTCCCGCTGTTCACCTACCTGATCCTGATGCCGTTCAGCCACCTGTTCGGCGGCGCCGATCCGGCCACGTCGAGCACCGGCTCACCGCTCGCGCTGACGGCCCTGGTGCCGTGGTTCAACGGCCATCCCTGGCTGCTGTTCGGCGCGTATTACGTGCTGTACGACTTCACGTACTACTGGATGCACCGCACCCAGCACGCGCTGCCGTGGTGGTGGGCGCTGCACAGCATGCACCACAGCACGCGTCAGATGAGCTGCTGGACCAACGACCGCGGCAACCTGATCGACGGCTTCATCCAGTCGATGATCCTCGCCGTGGTGGGCCTGGTGATGGGCGTGGACCCGGACGAGTTCGCGTGGCTGATGCTGCTGGGCGAGCTGGTGCAGAACCTCTCGCACACCAACACGCGGCTGGGCTTCGGCCGATGGTTCGAGCGCGTGTTCGTCGATCCGAAATTCCACCGCCTGCACCACATGCTGGTGGACCCGGAGCGGCCGAAGCTGCACAACTGCAACTTCGGCCAGGTGCTCTCGATCTGGGACGTGCTGTTCGGCACCGCGCTGTACGGCGAACCGCCGCGCCCCACCGGCGTGGGCGACCCGGTGGTGGACGCGGACAACAACCACGGCCTGATCGGCCTGCACTGGGCTTCGACGAAGCGCTTCCTGTGCACGGTATTCCGGCCGGAAGGCTGGAAACCGGGAGAGGTGGCGTTCGATCCGGAGACCTTGCGCCCGGTCCCGGTCGCCCAGCTCGACCTGCACGCGCTGGCGCATCACCAGCCGGGCAAAACCACAGTTGCGCAAGTCGACGCGACGGTTGCCGCCGAAGAATCCGCCGTGGCGTGAATGCGTATCACGGCTGAAGCCGCTCCTACGACGGCCACCCTGTGGGAGCGGCTTCAGCCGCGATACGTCACCAGGGCAGCGCGTCGAGATCGACGTTGCCGCCGGTGAGCATCACGCCCACGCGCCTGCCGGCGAAACGCCGCGGCTGCTTGAGTATCGCGGCCAGCACGGTGGCGCTGGACACTTCCACCACCTGCTTCAGTTCGCTCCACAGCAGGCGCATCGCGGCGATGGTTTCCGCGTCGCTCACCGTGACGACTTCGACGCATTGCGCGTGCAAGGCGTCGAGGTTGGCTTCGCCCACCAGTGCGCGCAGGCCGTCGCACAGCGTATCCGGCACCACGCTCGTCACACGCTCACCCGCCGCCAGCGAACGCGCCGCATCGTCGGCGCCGGCCGGTTCCGCACCGAACAGCATGAGTTCCGGCCTGAGCGCATGCGCGGCGATGGCCACGCCCGCGGCCAGGCCACCGCCGCCGACCGGCGTGATGAGTGCATCGAGTTGCGGTGCCTGCCGCAGCAGCTCCAGCGCGATCGTGCCCTGCCCCGCCATCACCCGCGCGTCGGCATAGGGGTGCACCAGCACGGCGCCGGTTTGCGCCTGCACCTGGTCGCACATCGCCTCGCGTGCGGCCTGGTTCGGTGCGCAGCGATGCAACGTGCCGCCGGCGCGCGCGATCGCGTCCAGCTTGGCCTGCACCGCGCCCTCGGGCACCACCACGTGCGCGGCGATGCCGCGGGTGGCGGCGGCCAGCGCCAGCGCATTGCCGTGGTTGCCGGAGGAATGCGTGACCACGCCATGCGCGGCCTCGTCGTCCGTCAGCGACCACACCGCGTTGCAGGCGCCGCGGAACTTGAATGCGCCGCCGCGCTGCAGGTTCTCGCACTTGAAATGCAGTTCGGCGCCGGCCAGCGCATCCAGCGTCGCGCTGCGCAGCACCGGCGTCACCGTGGCGTGTGGCGCGATGCGTGCGGCGGCATCGCGGATGGCGTCGATGTCGGGCAGCGCGCTCATGCCGCAACGATCTCCACGCCGCAGCGATAACGCCGTTCCGTGCCCGGCTCCAGCCGGATCGCGTCCGCGCACTCGGGCCGGTTGAACGCGTTTGCCATGCACTCCATCGGCTCCAGCGCGATCGCGCGGCGCACGTCGCGACTGATCGTGTCGGAGGTGAAAGCGTGCATCAGGCCGTGTTCCTGCCACACCCGCAGGGCGCGGCCGCTGGCCGGATCGCGCAGGTGCGTGCGAATGCGGCCGTCGACGTCGGGCTCAAGGTCGCTGTAACCCTGGTCGATGATGCGGTCGTCGATCACGCGCGGCTCGCGGAAATCCAGCGCGGGCGCATCGTCCAGCGCCACGTAGGCCGCCTCGCCCGGCAGCGCGATCAGGTCGGCGCCGGTGCGCACCAGGGTCTCGGCGGGGATCGTGAGTTCCCAGCCGTCCACGGTGGCATCGGCCAGCCGGAAATACGGATGCCAGCCGAAGAAGCACGGCGCCACGCTGTCGCCCACGTTGCGCATCACCGCTTCCAGCGTGAGGCCGGCGGCGTCCAGCGTGAGCGTCACCGCGAGATCGATCGCGTGCGGGTAACCGGGCTGCGGGCGGATCGCCGTGGTGGTCAGCGTCACCTGCGCCTGCCGCTCGTCCGCAACGAGCGCGCCGAGTTCGAACGTGGTGCCGCGCACGAAGCCGTGGCGGCTGGCGCGCGCGGCGCCGACCACGCCGGGCTGCAAGTCCTGCGCCTCGCCGTCGAACGTGTAGCGCGCATCGGCGATGCGGCCGGCGAACGGCACCATGATCGCGAAGCGCGAGCCGGAGTGCGCGGCGATCTCGGCATCGTCGCGGTAGCCGTCGGCGTAGTCGTGCCACGCACCGCCCTCGTTCGCCTCGAAACTCAGCAGCGCGGCGCCGAGTCGCGCGATGCGCACGCGGCGGCCGCCCACGACATCCTCCAGCTGCACCACGGGCTGCATGCCCAGCATGGCCTCGGCGGCGTGGAAACGCGTCATCGCATGCTCCGGTTGAAGGCGAGGGAAAGACTCCGCATGTTAGCCTGATCCGTCCCCACGCCACGATGTGCCAACGCATGAACGCCCGCCCCGATGCTGCCAGCCTGCCGATCCGCCTCGTCGACTACCGGGCGCCGGCCTGGCGGGTGGAGCACGTGGAGCTGGATTTCGAACTGGGCATCGACGCCACCGAGGTGGCCGCGAAACTGCTGCTGCGCCGCGATCCCGAGCAGGACGAACCGCTGCGCCTGGACGGCGAGAACCTCGAACTGCTGTCCATCGCGCTGGACGGCCGGCCGCTGCCCGCCGACGCGTACCGCCTGATCGACGGCGGCCTCGAAGTGGACGGCGCCCGCGACGGCAGCGTGCTGGAAACGCGCGTGCGCGTGCAGCCCGCCGCGAACACCGCGCTGGAAGGCCTGTACCTCTCCGGTCCGCGCGAAACCGGCTTCCTGCTGACCCAGTGCGAGGCGCAGGGCTTTCGCCACATCACCTTCTTCCCTGATCGCCCCGACGTGCAGTCCGGCTACACCGTGACCTTGCGCGCCGACCGCGCGCGCTTCCCGGTGCTGCTGGCCGGCGGCAATCCCGACGGCGCGGGCGAACTGGAGGGCGGCCGCCACTGGGCGCGCTTCGTCGATCCGCATCCCAGGCCCAGCTACCTGTTCGCCCTGGTCGCCGGCCGGCTGGAGAAGATCGAGCGCGACTACCGCACCGCCGATGGCCGCGACGTGCAGCTGAAGATCTGGGCCGAAGCCGACGCAATCGGGCGCTGCCACTACGCGATGGACGCGCTGGAACGCTCGATGCGCTGGGACGAGCAGGCCTACGGCCGCAACTACGACCTGGCCGTGTTCCACGTCGTCGCCACCCACGACTTCAACATGGGCGCGATGGAGAACAAGGGTCTCAACATCTTCAACGCGAAGTGCCTGCTGGCCGACCCCGACGCCAGCACCGACGACGAGTACCGCCGCGTCGAGGCGGTGATCGCGCACGAGTACTTCCACAACTGGAGCGGCAACCGCGTCACCTGCCGCGACTGGTTCCAGCTGAGCCTCAAGGAAGGCTTCACCGTGTTCCGCGAGCAGAGCTTCTCGGCCGACATGAACTCGGCGCCGCTGAAGCGCATCGAGGACGTCGCGCTGCTGCGCCGTGCGCAGTTCCCGGAGGATGCCGGCCCGCTGGCGCATCCGGTGCGCCCCGCCGAATACCGCGAGATCAACAACTTCTACACCGCCACCGTGTACGAGAAGGGCGCCGAACTGGTGCGCATGCTGGCCGGCAGGCTGGGCACGACCGGCTTCCGCCGCGGCACCGACCTGTACTTCAGCCGCAACGACGGCCGCTCCGCCACCATCGAGGATTTCCTCGCTGCGCTGGGCGAGGCGAACGGTATCGACCTCACGCCCTACCTTGCCTGGTACGGCCAGGCCGGCACGCCGCGGCTCAAGGCGCACGGCGAATACGACGCCGCGCGCCGCGAATACGCGCTCACGCTGTCGCAGCACACCCCACCCGGCGCGCGGCAGCCGCACAAGCAGCCCGTGCCGATTCCGGTGAAGCTGGCGCTGTTCGGTGCCGACGGCCGCATGCTGCCGCTGCATCTGGACGGCCAGACGGCCGCGACCGAGGCGGTGGTGGTGCTGGCGGAGGCCGGGCAGCGCTACGTGTTCCGCGACGTCGCCGAGCGCCCGGTGCCCTCGCTGCTGCGCGGCTACTCCGCGCCGGTGATCCTGGAATGCGATTACGCGCCGGCCGAACTCGCCCTGCTGCTCGCCCACGATCCCGACGGCTTCAACCGCTGGGAAGCCGGCCAGCAGCTCGCCCAGCGCGCCTGCGATGCCTTGCGCGACGGCAGCGGCCCGCAGGCCGTCACGGCCTGGTGCGACGCGCTGGCCGCACTGTTCGACGACGCGCAACTCGATGCCGCCCTGCTTGCCGACCTGCTCACGCCACCCGGCGAGATCGAACTGGCCGAGCGCGAAGCGGTGGTCGATCCGGCCCGCATCCACGCGCTGCGCCAGCAGCTGCAGCAACACCTGGCCACGCGCCTCGGCGCCGACCGGCTGGATGCGCGTTTCCGCCGGCTCGCCGCGCAGACCACGGCCGCGCTCGATGCCGCCAGCCAGGCCGGCCGCCGCCTGAAACAACGCGTGCTGCAGCTGCTGGCCCTGCTCGACCCGGCGCTGGCCTGCGACCACGCCGCCGCGCAGTACCGCGACGCACCGAACATGACCGACCGCCTCGGCGCACTCGCCGTGCTGGCGCGCCATGGCGCCACGCGCAGCGCCGAGCCGCTGGCGCACTACCGCGCGCGCTACGCGGACGATCCGCTGGCGCTGGACAAGTGGTTCGCACTGCAGGCGCAACTGCCGGGCGAGGGCGCGCTGGCCCGCGTGCAGGCGCTGGAAGCCGACCCGGCCTTCACCCTGAAGAATCCGAACCGCGCCCGCGCCCTGCTGGGCAGTTACGCCAGCGGCAATCCCACCGGCTTCCACCGCGTGGACGGCGCCGGCTACCGGCTGTACGCCGAGCGCCTGCTGGCGCTGGATGCGTTGAACCCGCAGATCGCCGCCCGCCTCGCCACCGCGTTCAACGGTTGGCAGCGGCTGGAACCGCAGCGCCGCGACTTGGCCCATGCCGCGCTCGCCGGACTGGCCGCGCACGACAAACTCTCGCGCAACCTCGCCGAGATCGTGGGCAACATGCTCAAGGGCTGACCAGGTACCACATCGCTCCCTGGTCGAACGGCGATCCGCACAGGGACCGCGGGCGAATCAGGCGTGCCGGCAGCCGGTTCGCCCAAGCCGAGTCTGGCCACGTGCCGGACCCGGCGACCCGGAAAGGGCGTTGCGCCCCTTCCGGCAGGTCTTACACCGGCAGGCTCTTCAGCGCGGTGCGCAGCCGTACCATGCGCGACTCCAGCCGCGGCTGCAGCATCGCGCGCTCGTTCTCGGCACGCTCCTGCAGGGTCTCCATCGCCATCTCGATCCGGCCGATCTCGATCAGCAGGTCGTGATGCGGAAAGAACTTCTCGAAATCGATGTTCATGCCCATGGCGTCGTCTCCCAGTGTCCTGTTTGCCTGGGGAGATGCATTGGTCGTGCCAAAGTGTGATTTGCATCACATCGTCCACCTGGGCCGCCTTCCGGGACTGACGCCGGGCGTCAGCAAGTGCCACCTGCCGGCAAAAAGTCCCGTTTCAGTCACCGCATGTTCACGTGGGTGCGACGAATATCGACCCACGGTCTGGCGGCAAAGACGGCCAAGCCCTCCAAGTTTCACGGTTTCTGGCGCCCGGCAATACGGTCATCCTGGATTCCCCCTGTTCCTGAGACCGCCGGGCGCCAGATCTGAACAACGAAACCCCCGCACTGCGGGAGTTTCGTGCTTTCGGCGGAGGCAATCCTTGCGATCATCCACGATCGCGGAAATCCAACGGGCGGCCATCCATCCATGGCCGCACTGCGCAAAAAACGACGGCGCCCCGAGGGGCGCCGTCCTGCTTCCTTTCACGGCACGCGATCAGGCCCCTGTCCTCCCGATCCCGGCGTGCGTTCCCGCACCGCCGCTGCCCATGAAAGTGCGAGAGAGGTGAAGCAGGTTGCATGCCAAACACTCCACCCCGGCTCGCGCAGTACCATAACGCCTTCGGTTTTTTGACCAGTCCGCGACCATGCTCCACCCCACCCGTTACGACGTGATTGTCATAGGCGGCGGCCACGCCGGCACCGAGGCCGCGCTGGCGGCCGCGCGCACCGGCGCGCGCACCCTGCTGCTCACCCACAGCATCGAGACGGTGGGCGCGATGAGCTGCAACCCGGCCATCGGCGGTATCGGCAAGGGCCACCTGGTGAAGGAGATCGACGCGCTGGGCGGCGCCATGGCGCACGCCGCCGATCTCGCCGGCATCCAGTGGCGCACGCTCAACGCCTCCAAGGGCCCCGCGGTACGCGCCACCCGCTGCCAGGCCGACCGTGCGCTGTACCGTGCCGCGATTCGTCACATGGTGGAAAGCCAGCCGAACCTGGACCTGTTCCAGCAGGCGGTGGACGACCTGATCCTGGAAGGCGGTCGTGCAGCGGGCGTGATGACGCAAATGGGCGTTTCCTTCCGCGCAAGGTCCATCGTGCTCACGGCGGGCACTTTCCTCGCCGGCAAGATCCATATCGGACCCGCCCAGTACGCCGGCGGCCGCGCGGGCGATCCGCCGGCCAGCGCACTGGCTGCTCGGCTGCGCGAGTTGCCGTTGGCGGCCGACCGGCTGAAGACCGGCACGCCGCCGCGCATCGACCGCCGCAGCATCGACTTCACGGGCCTGGAGGAACAGCACGGCGACGACCCGGCGCCGGTGTTCTCCTACCTCGGCTCGCGCGACGAGCATCCGCGCCAGGTCAGCTGCTGGATCACCCACACCACCGAACGCACGCACGAACTGATCCGCGGCGCGCTGGACCGCTCGCCGCTGTATACCGGCCAGATCGAGGGCGTGGGCCCACGCTACTGCCCGTCGATCGAGGACAAGGTGGTGCGCTTCGCCGAGAAGGCCTCGCACCAGATCTTCATCGAGCCGGAAGGCCTGGACACCTTCGAGATCTACCCGAACGGCATCTCCACCTCACTGCCGTTCGACGTGCAGCTGGCGCTGGTGCGCTCGATCAAGGGCTTCGAGCAGGCCCACATCACCCGTCCCGGCTACGCGATCGAGTACGACTACTTCGACCCGCGCGGCCTGCAGCCTTGGCTGGAAACCAGGGCGATTCCGGGCCTGTACTTCGCCGGCCAGATCAACGGCACCACCGGCTACGAGGAGGCCGGCGCGCAGGGCCTGATCGCGGGGCTCAACGCGGCGCTCGGTGCGCAGGGCAAGGCGCCGTGGTACCCGCGTCGCGACGAGGCCTACCTCGGCGTGCTGATCGACGACCTCACCAGCAATGGCACCATCGAGCCCTACCGCATGTTCACTTCGCGCGCCGAATACCGGCTGCACCTGCGCGAGGACAACGCCGACCTGCGCCTCACCGAACAGGGCCATGCGCTGGGCGTGGTGTCGCAGGCGCGCGTCGATGCGCTGCGCGAAAAGCGCGAGGCGGTGGAACGCGAGACGCAGCGCCTCGGCGCGCTGTGGGCCACACCGACCAATGCACTGGGTGCCGCGATCGAACGCCAGCTCGGCATCACGCTGAGCCGCGAAGCAAACGGACTGGATCTGCTGCGCCGCCCGGAACTGGACTACGCCAAGCTCGTCGCCGTGCCCGAACTCGGCCCTGCCGTGGCGCGCGAGGACGTGGCCGCCCAGGTCGAGGTACAGGCCAAGTACGCCGGTTACCTGGAGCGCCAGCGCGAGGAGATCGCGCGCCAGCGCCGCCACGAGCAGACCGCGATTCCCGCCGGCTTCGAGTACGACCAGGTACGCGGCCTCTCCGCCGAGGTGCTGCTCAAGCTCAAGCGCAGCCAGCCCGCCACGCTGGGCCAGGCCGCACGCATCAGCGGCGTCACCCCCGCCGCGATCTCGCTGCTGCTGGTGCACCTGAAGCGCCACGCCGCCTGAGCGACCCGTTCCTCCGGCAGCGTTCCAGACACGCCATCGGCTTCGCCCCGAAGCCTGCGCGAGGATCCACGCGAGAGCCTGCACGACAAGCCGATGTCGTCACGCGTGCCAAGTCACCCTCCGCGCATAACCCTGCCGCACCGCCCCGTGCACGATGGGCAACACGTCACAACCCAAGGGCCGACCCCATGACGGTGCCGGCCCTTGTTCCGTTGCCACGCAGGGAAGCGAACCTACCCACATCCAGCATGTCGCCAGCGCTCCGTGCAGGCGCCGGATGATGCGTCCGGACTCAACGAGAATCTACCTGTACCTGCGCAAGCGATACGCTCCGCATCTCTCCTGATGCCAGTCCCTGACTGCCTGCGCTCCCCGAAACAGGCTGGGGAACCACCTGGCACCAGTTGCCATCCCTGGCGAAGTGCTTGCAATACACATCGACGATGGCGAGCGTTCGTTGTGCACGGTCGGACAACACAAGCTGCCAAACATGACGTTCGCCGGACGAGTTGTCGATGGCCACGTTGACGAACGGTGACTGGGCCATGCCCCGCTTCCGCAAAGCTTCCAGCTCCTTCGTTGCCCGCTGTGCTTCCAGGTACTGCCCGTGTCTGTTGCCGACGCGCACCTTCAACCCGAAGCCCGTGTTCAGATCGGTCTCGTAGGTCTCGTACTGGCCCGGTGCAGCGGTAACGGTGACGTGCTGCAAGTTGGCAGGTTGCGAATGCTCCTGGGCGATGCTGCCGCCGCTGACGCAGAGCAACGCCAACGCGAGGCTTGAAGCAATGATCGTGTGTTTCATACGAACCTCCAGAGGAACTCCCTTGTGTGTTGCGCAACCATAGGCCGACGCAGTGGGACGTACTTGAGGGATTCGCGAGGGAGGGTCGAGGATTTGCTGAGGGTTCGTGATGAATCCGCAGGCGAGGCGTGCAGGCTGAAGTCCCAGGGAATCATCCGGGGTGCTGAAGCGGCATCGTCCTCGGCGCAGCATTCCGGACCACGATGCTTCCTGGAGAACAGCTCTTGCCAACCAAGCCCTTCCGCCGCCATACGCTCGTGGCATGATGCCCGCATTCACCAGCGCGAGGAGTGGGCACGATGGAAATCTGGATCGGACGGGACGGCGAACGCCACGGCCCGTACAAGGAAGAGGACGTGCGCGCGTGGCTGCGCAGCGGCCAGGTGAGCCGCGACGACCTCGCATGGCACGAAGGCCTGGCCGACTGGCAGCCGCTGTCGGCGCTGTTCCCCGACGAGGCACGCAGCGCCGCGCCTCCCGCCGGCAACCCCTATTCGGCACCTGCTGCGCCGATGGAGAACCTGCCGCAGACCACGGCCGCGGCGCTGGAGGACCACGCCGGCTTCTGGAAGCGCGTGGCTGCCTACATCCTCGATGCGATCGTGCTGTACATCGTGTTCAAGGTGATCGGCACCTTCTTCGGCGCGTCGGCAGCCGAGGAGGCGATGAAGCAGGAGATGCTCGGCGGCACGTCCTTCATGCAGGCCTACCAGCATTTCTACAGCAGCATGTGGCCATACACCTTGCTGACCACGGCGCTGACCTGGCTCTATTTCGCCTGCTGCGAAAGCTCGGCCTGGCAGGCCACCGTGGGCAAGCTGGCGCTGGGCATCCGCGTCACCGACCAGCAGGGCGCGCGCATCGGCTTTCCGCGCGCACTGGGCCGCTACGTCGCGAAGTACCTCAGCGCGATCATCCTCTGCATCGGCTTCATCATGGTGGCCTTCACCCGCCGCAAGCAGGGCCTGCACGACCTGATCGCCGGCACCTTGGTGCTGAACGGCCGCGCCAGCGAGTTCAAGCCGAACCAGGCGGCGTCCGGCAACACCTTCCACGCCTGAGTCATCCGGATGGCGGCCGAGCGTGGATGGCCGCCATCCGGTACGGCGTCCCAGTCCGTCCACGCAAACCACGGGCCACCGGATGCGTCGCCGGCGTGATCCGGACCATTCCGGCGAACCGGCCAGACCAGCGGCATGCGGTTTGCGCCATGGCGCAAACCGCATGGCGCAGCCGTCGCGTTCAACGCAGATATCGGGCCCTGTGCAGCCGACACCCGGGGCCTGCGGCAGGGACCGCAGCGAATCTTGAGGAACCCACGACGAAGGGTTGATGTTGCCGCGAGTGTTTCATGCCCGGGCGGGCATCGCCCCACGCCGTGCCGACAACGTCACGCGCACGTAATTGCCGCCGGCGTAGTTTTCTGTATTTCCGTGCCCGGGGTCGAAGCCATGCCTTCAGTCGAACCTGGAAATACCGGAACCTATCGTTTCGACAACATCCTGGTCGAGCCAGCGGCACACCGACTGGAGCGCGACGGTCGGCCGTTGCCGGTCGAGCCCAAGGCCTACATGCTGCTTCTGACCCTGCTGCGTCACGCCGGCGAAATGGTCAGCAAGGACGCACTGCTGGACAGCATCTGGGGGCATCGCCACGTCACCGCCGGAGTACTCAGCCGATCGGTTTCGCAGCTGCGCCACACCTTGGGCGATTCGTCTGCGCGGCCGCGCTACATCGTCACCGTGCACAGCCTGGGCTTCCGCTTCATCGGCGAAGTGCAATACACGCCCACTACAGTGGACAACACCATCGACTCGTCATCCACGGCGCCGCTGCAGCAGCTGCCTGCCCAGGCGCAGGCCCTGAACGGACAATCAGAAGCCGCGCAGCTCCCTTATCGCCGCCGCTTCGCCGACGGCGACCCGTTCCTGAACTTCATCGACCTGCAGACGTGCCTGGGCCAGCTCGCCAACTGGGCGGCGCTGCTGCCGCCTGGCGACACGCAACGCCAAGCCATCCTCTCGGTACTGAGCCTGGAATCTGCACGCCTGCGCGAAAGTGGCGCGGCGACGCCATCGCTGGTCTACCGCGGAGCGGTGCTGGCCGCACTCGCAGGCGACCGCAAAATCGCCATCGCCGACCTGAGACAGGCGATCGACGAAGGGTTCCGCGACAGTCTTGCCTTGCAGCGCGACCTGGCTTGGCGCGTGCTGGCCGATGATGAGGACTTCCGCCAGCAGCAACAGCGCCTCGACGCACTGCTCAGCGACGAACAGACGCTGCCCGATCCGTCGGCGTCATGCTGACGACGGCACGGTTTGGTGCACGGCCGGGTCGCGGCGTCATGCCTCCCAAACCATGCGCCGGGTGCCGCCAGGCAGGGCCCTTCACGGCGTGCCCGCCGCCGCCATCATGCTCCAGACCGCAACGGCAAATTCAAGGCGAACCATCACACCACGCCCGCCAGCCGCCGCGCGTCGGCAGCTGGCCGACTCCATGGCGACGAACCGGCGGCGGCGTCGGGTTGTCGCGGACGTTACGCAGGTTGGCATATCCCTGCTCAGTCATGCAGGTCCGCCACCGCCAGCTGCAGGCGTTCCACCTGCCGCGACGCCAGACTGTGGTCAGACGCTTGGTTCCAGAGCCGCTGAGACACCATCCGGCACCGATGACCGCCTTCCCATGCGGCTTGCTTGCAATACAGGTTCACGATCGCGACCGTGCCTTGGGCGGGGCCGCTCAGCTGGATCTGCCTTGCGATGCCGTGGCCGAACGAGTTGTCGAAGGCCACGGCGACAAGCGGCTGCGGAGCGCCACCCCGCTTTCGCAGGGCTTCCGAACTCTCGGCCGCGCGCCGCGCCTGCAGGTACTGCCTGTGCGTGTTGCCGACCAAGGCTTCCAGTTGGTAGCCGGCATGCAAGTCGACGACGTAGGTCTCGTATTGGCCTTGTGCCGCGGTGACTCTCACATTCTGCAAGTTGGTGGTGCGGGATCCATCCTGGGCGACGCTGGTGCTGCCGACGCAGGCGAGGCCGAGCGCGAGAGTGGTGGCGATGATCAAGCGTTTCATGAGTGCCTCCAGACGGACGCCAGTATCCGTTGCGCGACTATGGGCTGCGGCACCCGCGCTTGCATGATGGATTCCTTGGGAACCCGCTTGGAACCGTTGATGATTCCCTGTGGATCCACCTGCGAAAAACGCGGGCCGCAAGACCCGCATGCCGCTGTCGTCAGCGCCACTGCCGCGGGCGATCGGGCACTTCCGGACTGGCTGGAATATCGGGGTGGCTTGCTATCATCACTGGCCCGGCCGCGAGCGCCGGCCCGTTTCGCCGCAAGGAAACCGATCCACCCATGCTCAGCATCGAACAACGCATTGCCCAGGACATCGCCGCCAAGACCGAGCAGGTGCGCGCGGCGGTGGACTTGCTCGACGGCGGCGCCACCGTGCCGTTCATCGCGCGCTACCGCAAGGAAGTCACCGGCGGGCTGGACGACACCCAGTTGCGCACGCTGGAAGAGCGCCTGCGCTACCTGCGCGAACTGGAGGAACGTCGCGCCGCGATCCTCGACAGCATCACCGAACAGGGCAAGCTGACCGATGCGCTGAAGGCCGACATCCTCGGCGCCGAGACCAAGGCCACGCTGGAAGACCTGTACCTCCCGTACAAGCCCAAGCGCCGCACCAAGGCGCAGATCGCCCGCGAGGCGGGGCTGGAGCCGCTGGCCAGCGGCTTGCGCGAAGATCCCACGCGCTCGCCCGAGGCCTTCGCCGAAGCTTTCGTCGATGCAGAGAAGGGCGTGGCCGACGTGCGCGCCGCGCTCGATGGCGCGCGCGCGATCCTGATGGAGTCCATCGCCGAAGATGCCCACCTCGTGGGCGAACTGCGCGACTGGCTGTGGGACAAGGGCCAGATCCGCGCCAAGGTGGTCGCCGGCAAGGAGAACGAAGGCGCGAAGTTCCGCGACTACTTCGACCACGTCGAAGCCGTGGGCAAGATTCCCTCGCACCGCCTCTTGGCGCTGATGCGCGCGCGCAACGAAGGCATCATCGAACTCGACCTGCAACCGGCGCTGGACGCCGAGCTAGGCCATGCCGAAGGCGAGGGTCGCGTGGCCGCGCATGCGGGCATCCATGCTCGCGGCCGCGCCGCCGACGCCTGGCTGCGCGAAACCGTGCGCCTCACCTGGCGCGTGAAGCTGCACCTGCACCTCACGCTGGACCTGTTCGGCCGCGTGCGCGAAGGCGCCGAGGACGAGGCGATCCGCGTGTTCGGCGACAATCTCAAGGACCTGATGCTGGCCGCGCCGGCCGGCGCCAAGACCGTGCTGGGCCTGGATCCCGGCATCCGCACCGGCTGCAAGGTGGCCGTGGTCGACGCCACCGGCAAGCTGCTCGCCACCGACACCATCTATCCGCACGAACCGCGGCGGCAGTGGAACGAATCGCTGGCCGCGCTGGCGCGCCTGTGCATGAAGCACCACGTCGACCTGATCGCGATCGGCAACGGCACCGCCTCGCGCGAAACCGACAAGCTCGCGGGCGAACTCATCAAGGGGCTGGCCAAGAGCCATCCCGAGCACAAGCTCGCCAAGATCGTGGTGAGCGAGGCCGGCGCCTCGGTGTATTCGGCCTCCGAACTCGCAGCGAAGGAGTTTCCCGAGCTGGACGTGAGCCTGCGCGGCGCCGTCTCCATCGCGCGCCGCCTGCAGGACCCACTGGCCGAGCTGGTGAAGATCGAGCCCAAGGCGATCGGCGTGGGCCAGTACCAGCACGACGTGAACCAGGTGAAGCTGGCGCGCGCGTTGGACGCCCGCGTGGAAGACTGCGTGAACGCGGTGGGTGTGGACGTGAACACCGCCTCCGCCGCCCTGCTCGCGCGCGTGGCCGGCCTTTCGGCTTCCGTGGCCGAGAACGTGGTGAAGCACCGCGACACGAACGGCCCGTTCGCGAACCGCAAGGCGCTGCTGAAGGTGCCACGCCTGGGCGACAAGGCCTTCGAGCAATGCGCCGGCTTCCTGCGCGTACCCAACGGCGACAATCCGCTGGACACCTCCGCCGTGCATCCGGAAGCCTATCCGGTGGTGGAGCGCATCATCGCCCAATGCGGCCGCGAGGTGCGCCACGTGATGGGCGATCTGGGCTTCCTGCGCAGCCTGAAGGCCGAGCAGTACACCGACGACAAGTTCGGCCTGCCCACCGTGCGCGACATCCTCAAGGAACTGGAAAAGCCCGGCCGCGATCCGCGCCCCGAATTCGTCGCACCCAGCTTCGCCGAGGGCGTGGAGGACGTGAAGGATCTGCGCCCCGGCATGATCCTCGAAGGCCGCGTCACCAACGTCGCCGCGTTCGGCGCCTTCGTCGACATCGGCGTGCACCAGGACGGCCTGGTCCACGTCTCGGCGCTCTCGCACACCTTCGTCAAGGATCCGCGCGATGCGGTGAAGGCCGGCGACATCGTCAAGGTCAAGGTGATGGAGGTGGACCTCCCGCGCCAGCGCATCGGCCTGTCGATGCGCCTCGACGACGAGCCGGGCCAGGCGCGCGGCAAGCCGGCCGGCGGCGATGCCCGCCCCGGCCCGCGCGACGGCCGCGGGCCGCGCCCAGGCGGCGCGCCCAAGCCGGCACCTGCTCCGGCCAACAGCGCCTTCGCCGACGCATTGTCACGCGCGATCAAGCGCTGAGTTCCCGCGGGCGACCGCGCATGCTGCAGCGATGCGCTGCAGCATGCGGTTCCGTATGGAATGCCGTACCGTAACGTCCAGCTAACAAGGCCATCCCGGCCGGGGAGTATCCGCATGCTTCGTACCCGTCACCTAGTGGGCGCCATTGCGGCCGCCCTGCTGTTCAGCACCGCCGCCAGCGCCACCGATTTCAGCAAGGTCGTTGTGTTCGGCGACAGCCTCAGCGACGCCGGCAACCTGTCGCTTGCGCAGGGGTCGCCGACGCCGCTGCGCTTCACCACCAACCCCGGCAAGACGGCGGCGGAACTGGTCGCCGCCGGCTTGGGCAGCCCGATCCAGGCCTCGCTGCTGGGCGGTACCGACTACGCCTTCGGCGGCGCCGGCGTGGTACAGGGCGTGGCCCCCGTGCCGACGCTGCCGCAACAGTTCCAGATGTATCTGGCCGCCAACGGCGGGCATGCCGACGCGAACGCGCTGTACCAGGTATGGGGCGGCGCCAACGACATCTTCTACCTGACCGGCACCACCACCGATCCGAACGCGCTTGCCGCCGGCACTGTCAAGGCCGCGACGACCGAACTTGGCCTGCTCGGCCAGTTGCAGGCGAGCGGTGCCAAGTACGTGGTGGTCTACAACCTGCCGAACATCGGCAAGACCCCCGATGGCATGGCCGGCGGCGCGGCCGCCTCGGCGGGCGCTACCCAACTGGCGGTGCTGTTCAACGGCACCTTGAACACGGGCCTGGCGCAGCTCAGCGGCCAGGGCCTGAACGTGATTCCGGTGAATACCTACGCTCTGCTCAACGAGGTGATCGCCAATCCCGCGGCCTATGGCTTCAGCAATGTCACCACCCCGGCCTGCAACGGCAGTTCGGTACAGTGCGGCCCGCAGGGTTCGGGCCTGCCGTTCTCCTACGCGCCGGGCACCGACCAGAGCTACCTGTTTGCCGACGGCGTGCATCCCACCACCGCGACGCACGCGATGCTGGCCCAGATCGTGCTGTCCGAACTCGCCGCGCCCGGCCAGATCTCGCTGCTGGGCGAGGCGCCGCTGGCCGCCAGCACCGCGCAGACCCGCGCGATCCGCAATGAGATGCTGGCCGACGGCAACGGCAGCGATACCCGTGCCTTCGTCAACGTGGACTACGCGCACCAGCGCTTCGACGGCCAGGCCGACTCGCCGAAGACCACCAGCAACAACGTCAACCTCACCTTGGGCGTGGACGTGCGCGTCGGCGACAACCTCTCGGCCGGCCTCGCGCTGGGCGTGGGCCAGCACACCGCCGACTTCACCGGCGGTGGCGGCTACAAGCTGCAGGACGTCAGCGGCCTGGGCTATGTCACCTGGCACCAGGGTGGCGGCTACGTGGGCGGCTACGCGGACTTCGGCCAGTCCAACTTCAGCGACATCGACCGCCGCATCGCGATCGGCGCCACCTCGCGCAGCGAGACCGGCAAGGCCGACGGCTCGCACCTGGGCGCGGGCCTCACCGGCGGCTGGTGGCTCGACCTCGGCAGCGTGCGCACCGGGCCGTTCGCGAACCTCGAGTGGGAGACGGTCAAGGTCAACGGCTACAACGAGGACGGCAACGACAGCACCGCGATGTGGTTCGGCCGCCAGCAGCGCAATGCGCTGATCGGCACGCTGGGCTGGCGCGTGCAGGGCCACTGGCAGGCCGGCAGCACCGTGCTGGCGCCGTATGCCGAGATCGCCTGGAACCACGACGACAAGGCCGACGCGCGCGCCGTCACCGCAGGCCTCAACAGCATGAACGGCAGCTTCGCACTGACCGGCTACGTGCCGGACCAGACCTGGGGCACCGCCGACCTGGGCCTGTCCGCGCAGTTCAACTCGCGGTTCAGCGGCTGGGTGGGCTACAGCGGCCGCTTCAGCGACAACAGCCAGAAGTACAACAGCGTCAACCTGGGCCTGAAGTACGCCTTCTGATGTTTATTGATGCCACGAAAAAGGCCGGCATTGCCGGCCTTTTTCGTGAAGCGGACGCGGTGGCTTACTTCTTCTTGTTGCCGCCGGCGAGGTTGTAGATGGTCAGCGCCTGCTGCCGCAGATTGGAGGCATCATCGGCATCCAGCTCGCCGCTCTTGCTGCCGGCCTGCTGTTCGTGCAGTACCACCATGCCGTTCTCGGTCCAGCTGGCACTCACGATCGAACTGGGTGCAGCATCCTTGCTTGCCTTCTTCTGCTGCACGGCGACCCACGGCGCACCGTTCCGGTAGGCGAAGTCGGTGCTGGTGAAGCCCTTGTCACCGTAATCCACCAGCTCGCGGATCACCTTCGTCTCGCCGTTCTGGCGGAACACCTGCCAGCCGCGCGAGGCGTTCGGGTCCAGCTTGGTGCCGGTGGACACCTTCATGCCGCCGATCTGCTTGATCAGCGCGTTGAAGTCGGCCAGGTCCTTTTCGGCCGGAGTCTGCTCGGCAACCAGTTCGATCGTGGCCTGGTTCTTGTTGCCCTTGGTCAGCACCGGGGCTTGGATCGGCATCGAGTAGTGGCGGGCACCGTCGGTGAGGATCGCCTTCACCACGTACAGGTCGGCCGGGTTGATCTCGCCCGGCTTGAAGCTCAGCTCGAACGAATAGGGGAAGCTGGCACCCGAGGGCACCGTCTTGCTGGCCAACGGCGCCGAACCCGCCTGCGCGGAGGACACGTCGACCAGGTTGATTACCAGTTGCGCGTTCGGCGACGGCTGGATCGGGCCGCGCACCGTGATCGTGCCGCTCACGGAACCGGCGGTGGCGGCCGCTGTCGAACTGGCGCTGGCGGCGCCGCTCTCCGTTGGCGACGACGTCGACGAACCGCAGCCGGCCAAGGCCAGCACGGCCAACGACATCACCGACAAAACCATCTTGCGCATGGGGGTAAGCCTCGTTACTGAGTTGGATCGGACACGGAAACCGGTAGCGTGGGGCGCCTCGGTTTCATCGCGGGGGAAACGCTGAGCATAGCCCAAATGGCATGGCTACGGGAAAGTCAAGCCGGTCTACCCACAATTTTGTGTGAACGTAGACGAAACGGACACATCGCGCCTGTCAACCGAAACTTCTTGGCGACGCTTATCATTTTCCACGGGAGCCTCCGTCCCGAGCCATCGGTTGAAGGCGCTTGGAGCGGACATGCAGGGGCTGGACCACGGCCGCAAGAACCCATCGCAGTCAAACGCTTCCTTCACGTCACCGCTACGCTCTTTCGACACGAAAACGCGCAAACTTGCGATCAATCCTCCTGTCATACGGCCACTACCATGAGCACGCAGAAGCTTCCGCACGATCCGCTCCAGTCGACCTTCGCCGATCGCATCAAGTTGCTGATCCAGCGTGTGGGCAGTGCCACCGAGATCGCACGGATGTGCGGCTTCTCCGAAGGCGTGGTGCGCAGCTGGCGCGATGGCCACACCGACCCTTCCCGCGCGCGTTGCGTCACCTTGGCCCGCACGCTGGGTATCTCTCTGATCTGGCTCGTCGCCGGTGAGGGTGTCCTGCAGGCCGACCCGAACGCCAGCGGCGGGGACGACTCGCAGTACAGCTCCGAAACTGTCTCGCCACAGCGGGCACGGGGCCGCATCGGCCACGCTCACCACCGCCTGGTGACTCATGCCGATGCCGCGGTCGACCCGAACCGGCTGAACACCGCCATGCAGATCCTGCAGTCGGAACTGGAACTGGCGAACAGCCCGATGACGCTGGCCGAGAACACCGACATGCTCAGCAATCTCTACGAGATCCTGGGCGTCGATGGGTCGAGCGTGAATGCCACGGCCATGCTGAAGTTCAATCGTCAGCTGTCCGAGCGCATCCGCCAGACGAAGACGCGCGAAACCGCCTGAGCGTCCCGACACGAATAACGACGCGGCGATCCGCAAGGATCGCCGCGTTTTTGTTGCTGAAGAGCACGGGCGACCGACGCCTGATCGCGCGGTCGAGGGTGATCGCTAAGATCACCCACGCAGCAGCGCGATGTCGGCCACCGCGCCGAACGCGGCCTTGAGCCGTTCCAGCAGGGCGAGACGGTTGCGGCGCACCGCCGGGTCCTCGGCATTCACCAGCACCTGCTCGAAGAACGCGTCCACCGGCGCCTGCAGCTGCGCCAGCCGCTTCAGCACGCTGGTGTAGTCGCCGCGCCCCAGCGCTTCGCCGGTTTCCCGACCCGCCGCTTCGAGCGCATCGGCCAGGGCGCGTTCGGCATCGTCCTCGAAATGGGACGGATCCACCACGTCCCGCGCCGACGTCGGCTCACCACTCTCCTCGGCCTGCTTGCGCAGGATGTTCGCTACCCGCTTGTTCGCCGCGGCGAGGCTGGCCGCCTCCGGCAAGTGGCCGAACTCGACCACGGCGTGCAGGCGACGATCGAAATCGGGTAGCGTGTCCGGTCGCACCGCGAGCACGGCCTCGTAGGCCTCGGCCGGGCAGCCCTGCTCCGCGTAATAGCCGCGCAGGCGATCCAGCACGAAGTCGACCAGCTCGGTCACCAGCGCCGCGCGCCGCTGGCCGATGTCGACCGCAGGCGGCTTGCCGTCCTTGCCGGGCTTCACGCCGGCCACCAGGGCAGCTTCGGGCAGCAGCTCCAGCGCCTCGACGAACACACCGGGCAGATTCAGTTCCAGCCCACCCTCGATCAGGGTGCGCGCCAGACCCAGCGCGGCACGACGCAGGGCAAACGGGTCCTTGTTGCCGCTGGGCTTCATGCCGACCGCGAAGATGCCGGCCAGCGTGTCGAGGCGTTCGGCCACCGCCAGCACCTGGCCAAGCTTGTCGCTGGCGATACCGTCGCGCGCGAAACGCGGTTGGTAGCCGCTGTCCAGCGCCGCGGCCACTTCGGCCGCTTCGCCGTCGTGGCTGGCGTAGTACCGACCCATCACGCCCTGCAGCTCGGGGAACTCGCCCACCATGCGGGTGAGCAGGTCGCACTTGCCCAAGCTGGCCGCGCGGGTGGCGGCACCTGCATCGACACCAACGCGGTTCGCGATGATGCGCGCCAACTCGGCCACGCGCACGCTCTTGTCCCACAGGCTGCCCAATGCCTGCTGGTAGGTGACGTGCTTGAGTTGTTCCTGGTAACTCGCCAGCGGCGTCTTCAGGTCCTCGTCCCAGAAAAACTTCGCGTCGGCGAAGCGCGGACGGATCACCCGCTCGTAGCCCTTGCGGATCTCGGCGGGTTGCTTCGACTCGATGTTGGCGATGCCGATGAAATGCCCGGTGAGCTTGCCGCCCGCGTCGAACACCGGCACGAACTTCTGGTTGGTCTCCATGGTGGTGACCAGCGCTTCCTGCGGCACGGCGAGGAAGCCGCGCTCGAAGCTGCACGCGATCGCCACCGGCCATTCGGTGAGGTTCGCGATCTCGTCGAGCAACGACTCGTCCAGCCGTGGCACGCCGCCGGTTTCCTTCGCCACGCGCGCCACTTCGTCACGGACGCGGGCGCGTCGCTCGGCCGGGTCGGCCAGCACCCTGGCGCTGCGCATCGCGTCGAGCCAGCCATCGGCATCGGCCACGTGCACCGGTTGCGGGTGCATGAAGCGATGACCGCGCGACTTGCGACCACTGGCCAGACCCAGCACTTCGCCATCGACGATGTCTGCGCCGTGCAGCATCACCAGCCAGTGAGCGGGACGCACGAAGGCGTAGTCGTGGTCGGCCCAGCGCATCGGACGCGGAATCGGCAGGCCCTTGAGCGCCTCGTCCACGATTTCCGGCAGCAACGACGCCAGCGACTGGCCCGGCTTCACCGCGCGGAACACGAACCACGCGCCCTTGTCGGTTTCGAGCTTTTCCAGTTGCTCCACGGTGACGCCGCAGGACTGCGCAAAACCCAGCAAGGCCTTGCCGGGCTTGCCTTCCGCATCCAGCGCGGCGTTGACCGCCGGACCGCGACGCTCGACCGACTGCTCCGGCTGCATCGCAGCGACACGCGGCACATGGACGGCCAGGCGCCGCGGCGAGCAATACGCCTTTGCCTTGTCCAGCGCGGCCTCGATGCCGCGCTTCGCCAGGCCGTCGCAGATGCCGCGCGCGAACGCGGCGGCCAATTCGTCGAGCGCCTTCGGCGGCAGTTCCTCGGTGCCCAGTTCGATCAGCAGCGACTTGGCGGCGCTCATGCGGCCTGCTCCTTGGTGTGCTTCTTCAGTCCCGGGAACCCGAGCTTCTCGCGCTGCGCCACGTAGGTCTCGGCCACGCTGCGCGACAGCGTGCGCACACGCAGGATGTAGCGCTGGCGTTCGGTGACGCTGATCGCACGGCGCGCGTCGAGCAGGTTGAACGTGTGGCTGGCCTTCATCACCTGCTCGTAGGCCGGCAACGGCAGGTTCGCGGCGATCAACTGGTTCGCGGTGGCCTCGCACACGTCGAACCAGCGCAGCAGTTCCGGCACGTTCGCGTGCTCGAAGTTGTAGGTGCTCTGCTCGACCTCGTTCTGGTGGAAGACATCACCATACGTGACTTTGCCGTGCGGACCTTCCGTCCAGATCAGGTCATAAACGTTGTCCACGTTCTGCAGGTACATCGCCAGGCGTTCGAGGCCGTAGGTGATCTCGCCGGTGACCGGCCGGCACTCGAGGCCGCCCGCCTGCTGGAAGTAGGTGAACTGGGTGACCTCCATGCCGTTCAACCACACTTCCCAACCCAGGCCCCAGGCGCCGAGCGTGGGCGATTCCCAGTTGTCCTCGACGAAGCGCAGGTCGTGCACCAGCGGGTCGAGGCCCAGCTCCTTCAGCGAGCCGATGTACAAATCCAGGATGTTCTCGGGGTTCGGCTTCATCACTACCTGGTACTGGTAGTAATGCTGCAGACGGTTCGGGTTCTCGCCGTAGCGGCCGTCGGTGGGGCGGCGCGAAGGCTGCACGTAGGCCGCCGCCCAAGGCTCGGGACCGAGCGAACGCAGGAAGGTGGCGGGATGGAAGGTGCCGGCGCCGACCTCGGTGTCGAGCGGCTGCAGCAGCACGCAACCCTGCGCCGCCCAATAGCGGTTGAGGGTCTGGATCACATCCTGGAAGGTACGTGCGGACATGGCTTTCCGTGACCGTGAACAAAGCGCGTTAGTATAGCGGCAGCGCGGTTTTTCGCCGTTGTGCCGCGCCTTCGGGGGAGTTGTCCGGATGGCCGCATCACCGCAAATCGCAAGCCTGCTCGGCCGCCGCGGCCGGCTGGAACTGGACGAACTGCTCGCCGCACTGGTGGTCGACGGCTACCTGGGCGCCGAAGACGCCAAGCAGGTGCGCCTGGGTTCGCGTTCCGGCCGCAGCGCAGTGGAACTGCATCCGTTGGTGCTGATCGCCAATGCGAAGCTGGCGAACCAGCGCGAACCCGGCCGCCCGCTCAGCCTCGAAGCCCTGGTCGAATGGCTGGCCGGGCATGCCGGGCTGCCCTACCTCAAGATCGACCCGATGAAGGTCAACGTGGCCGCGGTCACCCAGGTGGTGAGTCACGCGTACGCGCAGCGGCACCGCATCCTGCCGGTGGCGGCCGCGACCGGCGAGGTGACCTTCGCCACCGCCGAGCCCTTCGACGCCGCCTGGGCCGCCGACCTCTCGCACATGCTGCGGCGGGACGTGCACCGCGTGGTGTCGAGTCCCATCGACATCAACCGCTATCTGCAGGAGTTCTACGGCGTCCAGCGCTCGATCCAGCTGGCGCAGGACGCGAAGGCGAACGGCGGCTACGACGCCTCGGCCATCCTCAACTTCGAGCAGCTGGTGGAGCTGGGCAAGAGCGGCGAGGTGGGCGCCGACGACCGCCACGTGGTTCACATCGTGGACTGGCTGCTGCAGTACGCGTTCGAGCAGCGCGCCTCGGACATCCATCTGGAGCCGCGCCGCGAGACGGGCCAGATGCGTTTCCGCATCGACGGCGTGATGCACAAGGTGTTCGAGCTGCCGCCGCCGGTGATGAGCGCGGTGACCGCACGCATCAAGATCCTCGCGCGCATGGACGTGGCCGAGAAGCGTCGTCCGCAGGACGGCCGCATCAAGACCCGCTCGTCGACCGGGCGTGAAGTGGAGCTGCGCGTTTCCAGCATGCCCACCGCGTTCGGCGAGAAGATGGTGCTGCGCATCTTCGATCCCGATCTGGTGGTGAAGGATTTCGCCCAGCTCGGCTTCTCCGCGGGCGAGGCGACGCAATGGCGACACATGGTGGAGCGGCCGCACGGCATCGTGCTGGTCACCGGCCCCACTGGCTCGGGCAAGACCACCACGTTGTATTCGACGCTGAAGCACCTGGCCACGCCGGCGATGAACGTGTGCACGGTGGAAGACCCGATCGAGATGGTCTCGCCCGAGTTCAACCAGATGCAGGTGCAGCCTTCGATCGATCTCGACTTCGCCGCCGGCGTGCGCACCCTGCTCAGGCAGGACCCGGACATCATCATGGTCGGCGAGATCCGCGACCTCGAAACCGCGCAGATGGCGGTGCAGGCCTCGCTCACCGGCCATCTGGTGCTCTCCACCCTGCACACCAACGACGCACCCAGCGCGGTGACGCGCCTGCTCGATCTCGGCGTGCCGCATTACCTGATCCAGTCCACGCTCACCGGCGTGGTCGCGCAGCGACTGGTGCGCACCTTGTGCCCCTACTGCAAGCGGGAAGCCATGCAGGATCCGCACGAATGGGCCGCGCTCACCCATGGCTGGTCGTTGCCCGTGCCCGAGAAAGTGTGTGCGCCGGTGGGCTGCCTGGAGTGCCGCAACACCGGCTTCATGGGCCGCACCGGCATCTACGAGATGATGCCGATCTCGCCGCGGCTGCGCGGATTGATTGCGGCACAGCTGGAACTGGGCAACTTCGGCCAGACCGCGCTGTCCGAGGGCATGCGGCCGCTACGCATCTCCGCCGCCGAGCAGGTCGCGCGTGGACTCACCACGGTGCAGGAAGTGCTGGCCGTGCTGCCGCCGATCGAAGCACCCGACGAACACGTACCGATTCCCCCATCCGATCCCGCATGAAACCCGTCCTTATCATCCGCACCGGCCGCGCGCCGGACGCCATCCGTGCCCGTCACGGCGATTTTCCACACTGGTTCCGGCTTGGCGCGCAGCTGCCGTTGCGGCGCCTGCAGGTCGTCGACGTCGCGGCCGGCGATGCATTGCCCGCGCCGGACGCCGTGGCCGGCGCAATCATCACCGGCTCCGCGGCGATGGTCACCGAACGCGCCGCCTGGAGCGAGCGCACGGCCGGCTGGATCCGCCACGCGATGGACGCGGAGCTGCCGCTGTTCGGCGTCTGCTTCGGCCATCAGCTGATGGCGCATGCGCTGGGTGGTCGTGTCGATTACCTGCCCGGCGGCCGCGAGATCGGCACGCAACCGATCGAGATACTGGCCACCGCCGCCCATGACCCGCTGGCCGCCCGGCTGCCGACGAGCTTTCGCGCCCACACCACGCACGAGCAGAGCGTGCTGGAGGCGCCGTCCGGCGCCGTGGTGCTGGCTCGTTCGGCGCGTGATCCGCACCAGTTGCTGCGCTACGGCCCGCATGCGCTCAGCACGCAGTTCCATCCGGAATTCAGTGCCGATGTGATGCGCGCCTACATCCGCCGCAAGCGCACCGACATGCACCGCGAGGGCTTCGACCCGCAACGCAGTTTTCGCGAGGTGGCTGCCACGCCGATCGCGCGCGATCTGTTGCTGCGCTTCGCGCACCGCCATGGGCTGTCCCATGGCGCTCGCCACCGCTGAGGCTCAATGGCGCAGGCGTCGCGCGATCGCATCGCGCGAGAACAACGCGAACACCAGGCCGAACACGAAGCCACCGATGTGCGCCCACCACACGTAGGCGCCGTAGCTGGGGCCGGCGTAGCTGAAGAGCAGCTGCAGCAGCACCCAGATGCCGATCAGCAGGAAGGCCGGCACCCGCACGAATTCCAGATACAGACCCAGCGGCAGCACCAGACCCAGGCGCGCACGCGGAAACAGCGCCACGTAGGTGCCGACCACCGCCGACACGGCGCCACTGCAGCCGATGATCGGCAAGCGCACGCCAGCCAGCGACAGCGCGCCGATCAGGTTCGCCACGATGCCACCAATCACGAACAGCAGCAGAAAGCGCAGCGAACCCAGCGCGCGTTCGCCCGGCAAGCCGAAGATCACCAGGAACAGCAGGTTGCTGAGCAGGTGCAGCCAGGTGACGTGGATGAACAGCGCGGTGAACAGGCGCAGCAGCGAAGGGTCGGTCAGTTGCGGCCACAGCGATTCGTGCGCGTTGAAGATGCTGGCCGGCACCGTGCCCCATTCCTGCAGCATCGCGAGTCGTTGCGGCAAGGGCATCAAGGCCAGGCGTACGAAGCAGAGCACGCAAACGATGACGATGAGCAGTGTGGCCCATTGCCATTGCCGGCGCCGGCGTGTCTCGACATGTACGAACAAGATCGCGCTCCGCTGCCATCGCCGTCACGGCATGATAGGTGATTGCGGCGCCGGCACGATGGCTGAAACTGGCCAACGAGGACGCTTCACACGGTCCTGTGAGCCAGACCCGCCCAAAAACAAACGCCCTCACCGGAATCGGTGAAGGCGTTTGAGGGATAAAGCCCCTGGCGGTGACCTACTCTTGCATGCGAGATGCACACTACCATCGGCGCGG
>Ga0207671_10000678_pt1 | contig 44365 bp, 30 predicted proteins | sample KBSC24metaG_FD_184352 | JGI IMG/M metagenome (GOLD analysis project Ga0207671, IMG submission 184352) | Corn rhizosphere microbial communities from Kellogg Biological Station, Michigan, USA - KBS C2-4 metaG (SPAdes) (version 2) | ecosystem: Host-associated > Plants > Roots > Rhizosphere > Soil...
GGCGCCGAAATGGCATTGAGGAGGCCGACGGTTCGATCCCGTTCAGCTCCACCGAAATATTCAAGCACGCCGCCTCGTGGGACCTGACCACGGCGGTTCACTCGAACCAGTAGTTCAGGCTCCAGGCGCCCTGCTTCCCGTGCAGGGCCTGGAAGCCGCCATCGCCGCGCAGGCGCTGCAGGTCACCGGTGCCCGACCCTGCGATGACGAACCAGGCCCCGTCGTTCTGCTTGTTGCGTACGGTGCCGTCGACCCGCAGCAGGAAGCTGCCTTCGCGGCCGGCCAGCGTCCCCACCACGCGCTCGAGGGTGGCGTAGCGGATGGTACCGTCGGGCCACTGGGCCTGCAGCACGCGCGCCTTGCCCTGCCCCTCGATGTCGCCGCGGAAGGTCTCGACCAGCTCGACCTCGTTCAGCTTCGGACCTTCCTTCGTCGGCCCGTCGTAGGTCTCCGATCGATAGACCGTGACCTCGGTCGTTCCCCTCGCTGCGGTCGTGCTCGGCATGTCGCGAGACCCCCGGTCGAATATGGGCGCGACGTCGCCGATGTTAAGTCCGCCCGGATGGGCGGCCACCGACCGGGGCTTTGCCTTATGCTCACGCCGATGACGATCTCCACCGATCCCGGGCGTGCGGTGTCATGAGCAGATTCGCCTGCGCCCTTTTCTCCCTCGTGCTCGGCGCTTTGCTGCTGATGGCGACGCCCGCGCGCGCTCAGTCGCCCGAGCTCTCGCTGCGTGAGTTCGCGTCCGGGCAGATCAAGAAGGGGGTTCGCTCCATCGGTTTCGGCGGCGATGGGGCGACCTGGGGGAACTACGCGCTCGTCTACCGTGACGCCGGGGGGGCGCTGGTGGACGGCGGTCTCACCGCCTACACCAATGGCAACACCTTCACCTTCACGGCGGTGGGGGCGACCACGCCCGAGCTGTGGCACGGGCTGGCCGTCTACGTCATCGCGCTGTCGCAGCACGCCGAGGGGATTCACCTGTCGCTCTCGTCCCCGGGCCTCGGCCCCACGGCGCGGGCGCTCGTCGGGGGCGGGGCGAATCAGGCTCTGTTCTTCAAGATCGCCATGCCGCTGGGCCACGGGCTGTCGGCCGGCGTCCTCGCCTCGTACGAACTCTCGCAGTTCGACGCGCGTACCGAGGCCACGGAGCCCGTGCCAGCCGCCGTCCGCTACCAGACGCGCTGGCGCCCCTCGGGTGGCTTTGGCGTCACCTGGCAGCCGCACCCGCGCCTGCTCTTCGGCACCCGCGCCATCCTCAATCACGATCAGGAGGTGAGAACTGACGACCAGGGCTCGCGCGAGGCCCTGGCCCGCAGCTACGAGCTCCGTCTCGGCGGCTCGGCCTCGCCCTGGACGGGGGCGCTCGTCGACGTGGGAGGGACCTGGCTGTACCGGCGCAACGGCCTGGCCGACACCACCAAGACGGCGCTGCACCCCAACGTGGGTTTCGAACAGGCCCTGTTCGCGCGGGCGCTGGCGCTGCGCGCCGGTCTCGACGAGACCTCCCTGGGCGGCGGCGTCACTGTTCGCCGCAGGCCCCTTCAGCTGGACGTCGCCTACGTGCGCAATTTGGGGAAGGCCCGCGTGAGCGGCCTGTTTGGCGAGACCAGCAACTCGGTCCTGGCCACGCTGACGTTCGACATGACCTGGCTGGCCGGGCCGGTCGCCGGTGGGGGCGCCCAGGCCGAACGTCATTGAGGCGCCCCTGAAGCTGATCGCGCCGACCGCCTTCAAGGGCACCATGTCGCCGCTGCAGGCGGCTCGACACCTGGCAGCGCCGGGCGATCGCCTGTTGCCGCTCAGCGACGGCGGCGACGGATTCCTCGAGTGCCTGCACCAGGGTCTGGGCGGCACGTTCGAAGACGTGCCGGCAGCCGATCCCTTCGGGCGGCAGCGCCCCGTGCCGATCCTGCGCCTTTCCAGCGGGGGCGTGGCGATCGAATCGGCGCGGGTGGTGGGGATGGCGGGGCTGGACGGGCTGGATCCCATGCGGGCGTCGAGTCGCGGCCTGGCGCAGGTGCTGTCGCGCCTGCGGGAGCAGCCGCGCCTGTGGATCGGGCTGGGCGGCACCGCCACGATGGACGGCGGGCGGGACTGGCCGCCTCTGGCGCTGCCCCCCACCACCGTGTTCTGCGACGTGCGGACCGACCTGGGGGACGCGGCGCGGATCTTCGGCCCGCAAAAGGGCGCGCGGGTCGAGGACATCCCGGCCCTGACCGCTGGCCTGCTGGGCCTGGGCCTGCCGCGCGGACCGCGCACCGGCGCGGCGGGCGGACTGGGCGCGAAGCTGCTGGCCCTGGGCGCCACGCTGGTCGACGGGGGTGAGGCGATGCTGGACCTGCTGGGTTTCGCCGAGGCGTGCCGCGGATGCGACGCCGTGGTCACCGGAGAAGGGCGCCTGGACGCCTCGTCGCTGGAGGGCAAGCTGCCGGTGGCGGTGGCACGCCGGGCCCGCGCGCTGGGGCTCCGGGTGATCGGCCACTTCGGCCGGCGCGGCGACGGCTGGGAGGGCGCCGCCCCGCTGTTCGACGAGATCGCGTTCGAGGAGGACCGGAACGACGGATCGCGGTGAGGGAGCCGTCCGCGTTCGATCACAGCGCGGCGATGGCGGCCGCGACCTTCCGCGCTTCGAGGCCGATCTCGCGCAGGTGTCCGGTGGCGACGATCCGATAGCCGACGAAGAAGACCTTCGACGCCGCCCCGGTGCCTGGGCTCCCGCGCGGCTGGCCAGCCTGGTCCAGCGCACCGGGAACGTCCATCAACTCGGCCAGCGCCGCTTTGAATCCGGTGGCCAGGACGACGGCGTCGAAGTCCCTCGCGCTGCCATCCGCGAAGACGGCGCCCGTCGCCGTCAGCCGCGCCACCGCCGGCCTCACGCCGATGTCGCCGCGGCGAATGGCGGCCACCGTCCCCACGTCGATCAGCGGGATGCGGCCCCGCTGCGCGACGGCCGTCAGCGGTCCCAGCTGCGCCCGGGGCAGTCCGTGACGCGCCAGATCGCCGAACGCCAGCCGTGACACGGCCCGCCCGATCCGGTCGGACAGCCACAGCGGCCATCGGCGCATCCACAGGCTGGTCACCTGGATGGGCAGGCCCAGGAAGTCCCGCGGTACCACGTTCACCCCACCGCGCACGGACAGCGTCGGCTTCGCGCCGTGCTCCGCCAGATCCAGGCACAGCTCGGCGCCGGTGTTGCCGGCGCCGACGACCAGCACGCGCTGCCCCGCGAAGGCCCGGCCGTTGCGATAGGCGCTGGCGTGCAGCACCGTGCCGCCGTAGCCCGGCTGGCCAGGCAACGGGGCGGCATCCGGCAGGCGGTTGTACCCCGCCGCCATGACCACGACGTGCGCGCGACGAACGGCGCTTGCGGTCTCGACGACGTAGTGGTCGGACCCGGGCGCCACGCAGACCCGGAACACCGGCTCGCCGGTGAGCGGCGCGATCCCGAAGCGCGCCGCATACTCCTCGAGGTACGCCACCACGTCGGCGCGCGAGGGATAGCGGGGCACGCTGCGCGCGAAGCGCAACCCCGGCAGGTGCGACCGGCCTTTCACCGTGTGCAGGTGCAAGCGGTCGTAGTGGTTGCGCCAGGCGTGCCCCAGCGACGGGGCCGCCTCCAGCACCAGCGGCGACACGCCCTCACCCATCAGGCAGGCCGCGGTGGCCAGACCGGCAGGGCCGGCGCCCACGATCAGGACAGGCACCACGCCGGGAGCGGGGGACAGCTGTGCCGGGCCAGGCATCGGCCCACATCATATGCAACGGGGTGCGCGGCCGGCGCCGCGCCCGGGCGTCAACCAACCAGGGCCTGCTCGAATCGAAACGAGAACTGTCGCGGGCCGACGCGCACGTGAAGCCACACATAGCGGGCCTTCGGGTACAGGGGCACCATGACGATGCCGCTGACCGCCTGGGCTGGATCGATCGTGCTCCGGCGCAGGGCGGCGTTCGCCCAGAAGTCCCGCTCGATCTGCAGCTTCCCCATCGTGTGCTCGTGGCTGGCGGCGCTGCTGTCCATCAGGTTGGCCGTCGCCGCGGTCCCGGACCCGGTGCTCCTGTCGGCGTGTCCGCTGGCGATCGCACCGACGTCCGCCACCGCGTTCAAGACCAGCAGCACGGCGAGCGCCCCCTGCGTGGCGTTCGCCGAGGCCTGTTCGTCATGCGCTTGCCGGTCGACCCTGGCCAGCTCGGCCTCGGGATCGATCGCCCAGGCCGTGGGCGCACACGACGCGTTCATCGTGCTGGAGCAGGCGGTGAAGGTGACGTTCCTGGCCGACACCTCGAACCGCTCGGCACCCACGTTCGCGATCTGCACGCGCAGGCCCAGCTTGTCCCCCGCCGACTCCGCGAAGGCGACGGCCACCTGGACGCCGTCCCTCTCCTGCTGCACCACCGGTCGACCTGCGCTCCAGATCACCTCCCCGCCGCTCGGCGAAAGCTGGTACACCGGCGGCAACGTCGCACAGCCCCCCAGCGAGACCACCGTTCCGACCAGGACCAGCACTCCGGCGCGCCCCATCATCATGGGCGCCGTTCCCGCAACCACCGTGCCACGCTGAATTTCAGCGCTCCGGGCCGGCGGCCCCGAGAGAAACAGCGTCGACGTAGCGCCCGGGCGCTGCCCCGCCCTCTCCTGTCGGTCGCGGTGTGGCTGCCTCGCCACGCCCGGGTGTCGCGCCGGTACGACGGCCGCGGATCAGCCGTTCTTCTTGGCCGGGCCCAGCGCCCGCTCGATCGCGCCCAGCAGATCGCTGGCGCCGTACGGCTTGGGCAGGAACGCTTGAAAGGCGCCGCTGGGCAGGCGGCGCTCGATGGACCCGTCCAGGTAGCCGGACGACACCACGACCGGAACGGACGAGCCGCTGGCGCGCAGGCGGCGCAGCACCTCGGCCCCGTCCATGTCGGGCATGGTCATGTCCAGGATGACCAGGTCGGGGGCGCCGTTCGCGACCGCGGTCAGACCCGCCTGTCCGTCCTCCGCCTCGCTGACGGTGAAGCCGCGCAGCTCCAGGGAGCGGCGTAGCTGCGTCCGCACCAGCGGCTCGTCGTCGATGATCAGGACCTTGCCCGGCGGCCGCGGGGCCGCCGCGGGCGCCAGCTCTCCGGGCGCCGCTGCGGGGCCCGCCGCGGCCGGCAGCACCACCGAAACGCAGGTCCCCTTGCCTGGTTCGCTCTCCACCAGCACGGCGCCGCCGTGTGACGTGACGATGCCCAGGCAGGCCGCCATCCCCAGCCCGTGTCCCCGCTCCTTCGTCGAGAAGAACGGCTCGAAGACGCGCCCGCGGGTGGCCTCGTCCATGCCGGCCCCGTCGTCGCGCACCTCGATCAGCAGCCAGTTGCCGGGGCGAACGGTGGCGCCCACCGCGGCGTCCCAGCGCGCGTCGACGGTCCCCACCGGACGCGCCCTGATCTCGATCACGCCGGCGGCGTCGCCCAGGGCGTCGGAGGCATTCGACAGCAGGTTCATCATGACCTGGCTCAGCGTCGCGCGATTTCCCAGCACCACGCTGCCTGGCTCGACGACGATGTCGACCCGGGCCTTCTTCGACAGGGTGGCCACCAGCAAGACGCGCAGCTCGCCCACCAGCGCCGCCACGTCGACCGACTCGCGGGTGCCTGGATCGCGCCGGCCGGCGTAGGCGAGCATCTGCCGGGTCAGCGAGGCCGCCCGGTGCGCGGCGGTGACGATGTCGGCGGCGATCTCGCGAGCGGTGCCGGGGGCCACCATGTCCAGCAGCAGCTCGGCGTTGCCCATCACCCCGGCCAGCAGGTTGTTGAAGTCGTGCGCGATTCCGCCCGCCAGCACACCCAGGCTGTCCAGGCGCTGCGCGCGCTCCACCCGCTGCTCCAGGGCCCGCCGCTCCGCCTCCAGGCGCCGCACCGGTCGCAGGTCGCGCAGGCTGGCTGCCCGCACCGGCCGTCCATTCAGCGTCGTCGCCGCCACGGTGCACAGGACGGGGACGCCCTCGCCCGCAGGGCCGCGCGTCACGGCCTCGTAGGCGCCGACCAGGCCGTCCTGCATGCGCTGTCGCACCAGCGGCTGTGACGATGGCGCGGTCAGGTCCATCACCGTGCGTCCGATCAGCTCGTCGGGGTCCATCCCCAGCACGGCGCGCGGATCGCCGTCCACGTCCACGATGACCCCGTCCTCGGTGAACACGGTGAAGTCGAAGGCGGCGCGCACCACGTCCCGGAAGCGCCGCTCGCTCTCCCGCAGCAGGGCGCCGGTGCGCTCGCGCTCGGTGACGTCACGGACCACCGCCACGCGCACGGGCCGGGCGCCGATGTGCCCCTGCTTCGACAGCAGCTCGGCCCGGAACCGCGAGCCGTCCTTGCGGACGGCGGTGATCACGTAAGAGCCCTCGTAGTGGTTGGCCACCCGCTCCAGCACGCCCGGCACGTCCTCCGGCGCCACGCACTTCCGTAGCGTGCCCGGCCCCAGCAACTCGTCGCGCTGGTACCCCAGCATGTCGCACAGCCGCTGGTTGACGTCGATGACCACGTGGTCGACGTGGACCAGGATGCCCTCGAACGAGGCGGCGGACAGCATGGCGCGGCGCTCCTCGGCGCGCGCCTGATCCTCGCGAAATTCCTCGAGCAGGGCGCGGACCCGTCGCCGCGCCTCCTCCGGCTCGTCGCCGTTCAAGGCCTCCGTCAGGCGGGTGTACCAGTCCGTCCGCAGGGGCACGGCGGTATTTTATCCCCAAATCACCGCGGCGGACACGGCTGTCCGGTTCCGCGTCACCCCTCCTTTTCCGAACGGACGCGGCTGCGTGACCAACCTGTTGCACTGTCACGACACGAACTTCAAGTACGTCTCCTACAGTTCAGCGTCGTGACACAACCACTGGTATCGGTGATTGTCCGTTCCTTCAATCGCATTCCCACGCTTTGCCGCCTGGTCGACGCGTTGCTGCGGCAGTCCTACTCGAACGTCGAGATCGTCATCGTCGAACAGAGCACGGAGATGACCGCGGCCGACGCGGCCGCGCTGGAGGCGCGCGCCCGGTCTCCGCGCGTGGTGCTGATCAGGCGCCCGCCCCTGGGCGGGGCGGCCGCGCGCAACGTGGGCGTGGAGCGTTCGAAGGGCGAGCTCCTGCTGTTCATCGACGACGACGACCTGCCCACCAGCGACCGCTGGATCGCCGAGCACCTGGCGGCCCTCGATGACCCGCGCTGCCTGGGCGTCAGCGGCAAGCACATCCACAGCGACGAGCCGGTGCATCGCTACTCGCCGTTCATGGCCTTCGTGACCGGCACGCTGTCGTACGACCCCATCCTCAAGATCTCGACCACATACGTGCAGCACGACCGCCGCACCATCCCCGTTCACGCCTTGCATGGCACCAACGCCTCCTTGCGCCGCAGCGCCTGGCAGCGCTTCGGCGGCTGGGACGAGGACACCGCCATCGAGGACGAGGTCTCGTTCTGCTTTCGCGCGCTGTTCAACAAGGCGCCCGAAGAGTACTTCGCGTACGACCCGCGGCCCACCATCGTGCGCAACCGGGACGTCGCCGGGGGCCTCGACAAGCGGCAGATGAGCGTGAGCGTCTTCTTCGGCCACTATCTGGACTACATCCATCGCATCATCGGGCGCTATTTTCCGCTGCGCGTCCTGACGCTGTACCCGCTGTACCTGCTGACGTGCTACTTCATGTCGGTTGGTACGATCTGGGCGCACTCCCGCCGGTACCGCAACCTGCCGGCGCGCCTGGGAGCCGCGGTGGTGCTGCTCGCCTCGATGCCGGTGCTGGTCGGCGCCTCGCTGCTGCGGCTGCTGCTGCCCGCCAGCGAGACCGGCAAGGTGCAGGCGGCTCGCGCGTCCAGACTGGCCGAGTCACCCTCCCCCGTCACCGACGACACCAGCAGCCTCATGTCGCCGTGACTGCCACCGCCGCGATCGCCCCTGCCACCGAACGCATCTTGCGGCGCAACGTCGCCGTGGGGACCTTGGGGCTGGCCGCGCGCGGGGCGCACGTCATCCTGCTGCTGGCGGTGGGCCGCGCCCTCGGCGAAGCGGTGCTGGGTCAACTGCTGGTTGGGCTGGCGCTGTTCGAGGTGGCCGCGGCGATCGCCGCCACGGGGTTCACCGACGGGACGCTGGTGCTGGTCAGCCGGCGCGCGGGGACCGACGGCGCCACGCGCGTGGTCGTCACCGGTCTGCTGCTGGGCGGCGCGGCGGCGCTGGTGATCGCGCTCGGCGCGACCGTGGGCGCGCGCGCCCTGGCCCACCTGGGCCCCGGCGTGGCCAGCCTGACCGCTTTGCCCGCCTGGCGGTGGCTGGCGTGGTCGCTGGTGCCGGCGGTGATCGCCCGGGTGACACTGGCCGCCATCACCGCCCACCTGCGCCCCGAGTGGGAGGCCATCGCCGGCGGCGCCGGCCCGGCGCTGGGGCTGTCGCTGGCGCTGCCGGCGGTGCTGGTCACTCGCGCCGGCGTGGGCGGACTGTTCATGGCCATGTTCGTGGTGCAGGTGCTGCTGGCAGCCGTCGGCGTTCGGGGATTGTTGCGGCACACCAGCGGCGGGGCCCTGCTGCGCGCGCTGGCGCGGCCCCAGCTGGACCGCGAGCTGCTGGCGTTCGCCGCTCCCCAGGCGGTGAACATGGCGGCCAGCACGTACCTGGGACGCCTGGATCTTCTTGTGCTGGCGGCGTGCGGCCTTCCCGCGGCGACGGTGGGCGCGTACGGGGCGGTGGCGGCCACCATCATCGAGCTGCGCCAGGTTCGGGGCGTGGTCAGCGGCGCGATGGCGCCCCTGATCGCCCGCCATCACCAGGCCGGCCAGCGGGTGGCCATAGGGCAGACGCTGTCGCGCGGGGCGGGCTGGGTGGCGTCGCTGATCGTGCCGCTGGCGCTGGCGCTGTTCGTGCTGCACGCCGACCTGCTGCACCTGGTGACACCCGGCTATCACGGCGCCACCGCCTTTCCGGTGATCCTGCTGCTGGGCCCCCTGGTGAACGGCCTGGGCGGCCTGTCGGGTAACTTTCTGATCTTCCTGCAGCGCAACCGCTACAACCTGGGGAACTCGCTGTTCGTCGCGGTGGCGAACACGGCGCTGGCGTTCCTGCTGGTGCCGCGGCTGGGCCTGGTGGGCGCGGCGCTGGCGGGCGCGCTGGGCATGGCGATCGTCACCGTGCTGGAGAACGTCGAGCTGTTCCTGATCGAGGGGCTGCACATCGAGCGCCAGGCCCTGGCGCCTGCCCTGGCCACGCTGGCCGGGGGCAGCGTGCTGGCCGCGGTGGCCGACCGGCTGGAGGTGTTCCCCACCACGGGCGCCCGCATCTTGCTGGCGGCGGCGCTGGGGTTGGGCGCGGCGGCGCTGCTGCGCGCGGGCGGCGCCACCCGGGTCGGGCAGGAAGCCGTCGGGACGTCCCCGTGACGTCCCGGGTCGCCGTCTTCACCGAGCGCTTCCTGCCCTACTCCCAGACGTTCATCCACGACGAACTCCTCGCGCACAGGCGCTACCGGGCGGACGTCTTCTGCGGGCGGCGGCTGAACCAGGACCGCTTCCCCTACCAGCCGGTGTTCAGCGCAGGCCGGTGGTTCGAATGGACGCGCATCGCCCCGGCGCTGGACCGGCGGCTGGCCGACGGTGGCCATGCGCTGATTCACGCCCACTTCGGCGGCGGCGGAATCTACGCCCTGCCGTTCGCGCGCCGCCATCGCCTGCCCCTGGTGGTGACGTTCCACGGCTACGACGTCCCCTTGCTGGCCAGCGGCGAGCGTCTGTATCCGAAGTACTGGGCGTACGGGTTGCTGGCGCCGGCGGTGCTGCGCGAGATGACGCTGGGGCTGTGCGCGTCGGTCGAGCTGTACGAGCTGCTGCGGGAACTGGGCGTGCCCGCCTGGCGGCTGCGCGTCCACCCGCTGGGGATCGACGTGGAGCGGTTCGTTCCCGGTCCGCGCGCCGAGGACGGCGAGCCACTGGTGGTGATGGCGGGCCGATTCGTCGCCAAGAAGGGACACCTGTACGGGATCCGCGCCTTCGCGCAGGTTCGCCGTCGCCTGGGACGGGGCCGCCTGCTCCTGGTCGGGGATGGCGCGCTACGCGGGCGGCTGGAGGCGGGCGTGCGTGACGAGGAGATGACCGCGCACGTGACGTTCGCCGGAGCGCTGCCGCACGCGCGCATCGCCGCGTTGCTGGGGACCGCCGACGCGCTGCTGGCCCCCAGCGTGACCACGGTGGACGGCGATCGCGAGTCCGGGACGATGGTGGTGAAGGAGGCCAGCGCCGCCGGCGCCGTCCCCATCGTCACCTGGCACGGCGGTCACCCGGAGATCGTCGAGGATCAGCGTACGGGCTTCCTGGTCCCCGAGCGGCGCGTGGAGCCGCTGGCGGCGCGGCTGGAGGAGGTGCTGCGAGATCCCGCCCTGCGGGGGCGGCTGCGACAGGCCGGGCGCGCGAAGATGCTGGCCGAGTACGACAATCGCCACCGGGTGGCGGCGCTGGAGCAGGCCTATGACGACGCGGTTGAAATGTTCAGGACGCGAACCGCCGGCGGCGGCGCCGGCGCTCCATGACCAGCAGCGCCGCCGGCAGCGCCAGCAAGGCCGCCGCCAGGCAGCTCGCCTCACCCAGCACCGCCAGCGCCCCCAGGCTGCGCACCGCCTCGTTGTGCGAGCGCAAGAGCGCCACGTAACCCAGGCTGGTGGTCAGGCTGCACAGGATGACGGGCCCCCCCGCCCCGTGCATGGCGCGCAGCACGCCGGCGGCGCGGTCCTGGTCGTAGCGTGCGTACAGGTTCACCGGATAGTCGATGCCGATCCCGAAGGTGATGGGCAGCGCGATGAAGTTGATGAAGGACAGGCGCACGTCGAACAGCGCCATGGTGGCCAGCACCCAGGCCAGCGCCAGGACCAGCGAGCCCAGCACCATGGCGCTGGGGCCGGCGCGCCGGAACAGCAGCACCACGGTCAGCGCGGTCAGCAGCAGCGACACCACCACCGACCGGGGCATGTCCACCAGCGAGGCGTGCAGCAGATCGGCGAAGATGACGGCCCTCCCCGAGCCGTAGACCATGCGCCCGTCGGGCAGCCGGGTGTTGCGGAAGGCGTCCGCCAGGCGCAGCAGGTAGTGCAGATCGGCCTCGCTCTCCCCCGCGGTCTGCTCGATGTAGACCACGCGCCCCTTCGTTCCGTCCTTCTCGGTGAACGGCTCCACCAGCTCGGCCGGCAAGTCGGCCAGCGTGAACGGTCTCAGGTCGGGCGGCGGGAACAGCGGCCCGAGCTTGCTCCAGGTGGCGTCGTCGATGCCCCCCCGATCGTGGGCCCGCTGCAGTTTTCGCTTCAGGGCCTGCAGGCGGGCCAGATGCCCGGCCTGGTCTGGCGGCACCAGGTCGTCCAGGATGTGCACGTCCTCGAGCGGCCGCTGCGCGTGCGGGACCTGATCGCGGCGCGCCCGCAGGATGCCCGCCAGCTGGGGGGCGTCGGTGACGCGGTCCACCAGCACCACCATGCCGCCGCTGCCGCTGTGACCCAGCACCTGGTTCGCGAGGTCCGACGCGCGGTAAAGGTCGTCGTGCGTGTCGCGGCTGCTCTGCAAGTGGCGCAGGTCGTACTCCATGGCGCCGCGGTGCAGGTGGCGAGCGCCGGCGACCAGCGACACCACGCCCAGGGCCAGCGTCACCGCCAGCGTGGTGCGCGGGGCGCGCCCCACCAGCGCGATGAACGGCCGCTCGAAGTGCGTGAACGGCACGCGCTCGTTCCGCGGCCGCGCCAGGCCACGCCGGCGCAGGAACGACAGCAGGGGCGCGCGGCGGCGCCTGCGCTCCAGCAGCACCGCCAGCGCGGGCAGCAAGGCATAGGTCGTGATCCAGCACAGCACCATGCCGGTGCCGCCGATGACGGCGAAGTGGCGGAAGCCGCGAAAACGCCCCACCGCCAGGGCCGCGTAGGCGGTGGCGGCGGCCGCCGCCGCGCTCATGGTCGCGGGATAGGTCCTCGCCAGAGCGATCTCGACGGCTCGAATCAACGTCGCGCCCCCCCTCCGCTCCTCGTAGAAGCGGCCCAGCCAGATGATGCCGAAGTTGACGCCGTTGCCCGCCACGATGCTCAGCAGGAAGGCGGTGGCGACGTTCAGGTGGCCCAGCGCCAGCTGCGTGACGCCGAAGGTGGCGGCGCACCCCACCCCGATGGTCCCGCCCAGCGCCAGCAAGGCCCGCACGGTGCGATAGAAAAGCAGCACCACCCCCAGCACCATCAGCACACCCAGGCCGCCCACGCTGACGACGTCCCGGCGCACCAGATCGTACTCGGCCCGGCCGGTCAGCAGATCGCCCGCGTAGCTGACGCGCGCGGGCCTGTCGGTCGACTGGCCGAGCGTGGCGTCCACCACCGCGCGCACGCGCTCGAACGTGGCGGTCGCGCCGTCGATGTCGCCCGCCGCGATGGCCGCCTTCACCACGATCACCTGGGCGGTGACGCCGGGAGCCCGGGACGGCCCCTGGAAGTATCCGTCGGGGTAGCGATCGACGGTGCTCAACCTGTCGAACAGCGGTTTGAAGACAGACCGCAGCTTCGGTTGCCCTTCGCGGCTGTCGCCCGACTCCTGCGCCGGGCCCTGCGCAGCCTCACCCTCTTCATCCAGGTCAGCGCCGATGCGGCGACGAAAGGCGGCCCGCTCCTGTTCGGCCAGCTGGTCCTCGGCGTCCGTCAGCTCCTTGTCGGACATGTACAGGCCCGCCCGCGGCTTCAGGAACTGCCGCGCCTCCTGGGCGCCGTCGCGGGCCGATTCCACCCAGGGGCTGCCCACCTCGCGCAGCCTGGGCACCAGCGCATCGGCCAGGCGGCGCAGCTTCGCGGCGTCCCTGTCTTCCAGGACGACGAAGACGTTCGACAGGCCGCGGGTACGGCTCAGGATCCGGCGCAGCTCGACGACGCTGGGCTGATCCTGGGGCAGCAGGTCCGCGAAGTCGGTGACCAGCTTCAGCTTCGAGGCGCGCCAGGCGCCCAGCGCGGCCACGAGCGCGAACACGACCAGCACCATTCGCGGTTGTCGCGTCTGGAGGACGGCGATGCGGCGCCACAGGCGTGCCAAACCGGCAGCACCTTGGCACGGGGCCTCCGCGCCGTGCGTGACGTTTCGGTGGCGGCGCCGGGTTTTCCTTCGAGCGCGACTACCGTTGCATTACGGTGATCGCGGCGCATGAAGCTGGTCGCGGCGGTCAGGGCCAGGACGATCGACGCCGGCGGTGGCCGCTGGGCAGGCCGCGCGGCGCTGGGGCTGGTGCTGGCCTTTCTGGTGTTCGGCGGGACGACGCACCAGGAACGGCGCTCCGTCGAGCGAGACCTGGCAGCCGGCCGGTTCCACGCCACGCCGGCGAACGTGGTGAGGGGGCTGCGCGCCTACCTGACGAACGAAGACGACATGTACCGCTGCTGGGCGTACGCGCAGGCCATCCTGGGCCGGCCCTACCGCGGATATTTCCTGCGCTCGCGCGCCGAATGGGACACGGCCTTCGCGCGAGGCGAGGCCACGGATCCCGACGCCACCGCGATGGTGACGCCGGCGCGACCGCTGGTGCCTTACCGTGATTTCTTGCTGGAGTATCCGCCCGGATTCTTGCTGGTCTTGATGCCGCCCGCCTTGCTGGCCGGGACGCCTGACGGATACGCGCTGGGCTTCAAGGTCGAGATGGCGCTCAGCCTGCTGCTCTGCGCCTACGCGGCCGCGCAGCTGCTTCGTGTCGCGGCCACGCCGAGCGATGGCGCCGCCAGCCCCGTCTGGGGCGCCTTTGCGGCCGCCATCCTGGCGATGGGAATGGTCACCACCCATCGCTTCGACGCGTTCGTGGCGGCCCTGATGATGGCGTCGGCGCTGGCGATGGTCCGGGGCCGCGCCGGCGCCGCCGGCCTGACGCTGGGCCTGGCGGTGGCGGCCAAGGGCGTGCCGCTGTTGGTGGGCCCGGCGCTGCTGGCCTGGTGCTGGGCCGAGCGCGGCCGCCGGGCCGCGCTCGCTTTCGCGGTCACCGCCGCCGCCGTGACCGCCGCCCTGTGCATGGCGGCCGTCGCGTGGTGCGGCCACGGCGTGCTGGGGGCGGTCCTGTACCACCGCGATCGCCCGGTCCAGATCGAGAGCACGCCCGGCGCGTTGCTGATCTTCGCGGACTGGCTTCGGCCCGGCCTGGTGACCATCGTGCACAGCTTCAGCTCGCGCAACGTGCGCGGCGGCGCCGTGCCGGCGGCGGGCGCGATCTCGACGGCGCTGGCCACGGTGGCGATGCTGGGCGCGATGGCGATCTCGGTCGTGCGGGTGGGCGCCGCGCGCCAGCCCCAGGCGCGCCTGCGCGCGCTGATCGAGGGCGTCGTGCTCGTGCTGGCGGCCTACGTGGCCCTGGGCAAGGTGTTCTGTCCCCAGTATCTGGTCTGGCTGCTGCCGTTCGCCGTGGTCGCCGCCTATCTGCCCGGTCAGCGGGCGCGGCGCCGAATGACAGGGCTGGCGCTGCTGCTCGCCACACAGCTCATCTATCCCATCACGTACGCCTCGCTGAAGGCGAAGGCGCCGTGGGCGGCGGCGCTGGTGCTGGTCCGTAACCTCGGCGTGCTGGCGTGGGGCTTCACCTTGCCGGCATCGCTCCCCTGGCCCTGGCGGCCGGCGCCGCTGGGGCCGGCGCGGGCTTGCCCTGATCGATCGTCCTGATCGACCTTTTCCGGGAGCTGACTTTCCGGCGCTAGCGGTTGCCGGGGGCGGCCGTCCCGCTCTCGCCCTCGGGCCCGCGCACCCTCGGGTGGCGCACGTCGAAGGCGGGCCGCTGGTTGGGATCGCAGCGCGGGCCGAAGCCGGCGGCGTTGAAGTGGTGCGCCAGGCGGCCGCGCTTCCCCCGCGCCACGGCCTCCACCTCGACGTCGTGCTCACCGGCCCGGGAGGGCGAGCAATACGACAGCAGGTAGAAGCGGCGCGAAGCCGCCTCGATGCGGTTCGCCACCTCGTCGAAGCCGCGCGCGATGTCGGTTCGGTTCTGCGAGGTGAACATCCCCGACCGGCCGATGCGGGACAGCTCGCGCGAGTCCACCTCGGCGCCCACGCCGATGGCGAAGGTCTCGAAGGCGGCCGTGTCCAGGGTCTTCTTGACGTCGTCCTCCGACACCCGGTGGGCGCGGTCGGTGCCGTCCGTGAACACCACCAGCGTGCCGAACCGCAGCGGCTGCGGCGCGCTGTCGAGCTGCCGGCCCAGGACCTGCACCGCCTCGACCACCGCGCCGTTCAGGTTCGTCGACGGATCCTTGGGGCGATAGCGACCGAGCGCCGCCACGCCCGCGCGCACGTTGCCGCCGAAGGGGACCACCGGGTTGATGTGCGGGCTGCCATCGAACGTGTAGATCGCCACCTTCTGATACGGGCCCACCCGATCGGCGAACGACGCGGCGGCGCTCATCAGGGCCGGCATGTCGCCCGAGCCCACCACGCTGCCCGACATGTCCACCAGCAGCAGCGTGTCGTGGACCGCCGCGATTTCCTGCTGCAGGATCGTCTGCTGGCTCTCCAGCGTCGAGACGGGCTTGCCGTCCTCGTAGATGTGGAAGTCGTTGGGCTCGAGATCGGCGACCGGCTCGCCCGACGTGGTGTCGACGGTGAAGTAGACGGCGACGTTGGAGGGCTTGCGAACCGACGCGTCGACCAGCTGCAGCTTCAAACCGCCGCAGCCGGCGCCGGCCAGCGCCAGCAGTCCCAGGGACGTCAGCAGGCAAGCGAGGCGGGGCTCGGGACGGGCGGGCGACTTGCGGTGGGACCAGGACTTGGGCTCAGACATTGATCACACGAGGGAAGGAGGACTCGGATGGGAACGGAATGGGCCCCCAACGGTGTCGCAAAACATCGCGATTGTCTATTCCGCTGGCTTCGCCGCCAGGCGCCTCCACCCCGGGAACGGCGCGACTGGCTGGTCCACGCTGCTTCACGTCGGCCGGCCTAGGCTAGGACGGGGCCGAGGTGCGGTCGCCGGAGGGGGCCAGTCCGGGCGCGCGCAGGCGCTCCAGCAGCTTCAACAGCTGCTCGACCTGGATGGGCTTCACCAGGTGAGCATCGAACCCCGCCTCGGCGGACAGCGCGCGGTCGGACGGCTGCCCGTACCCGGTCAGCGCGATCAGACACAGGTCCCCCTTGCGCCGGAACTCGCGCACGCGCCGGGCCAGCTCGTAGCCGTTCATCTCGGGAAGGCCCACATCCAGGATGGCGATGTCGGGGTGAACCTCCTCGATCAACTTCAGCGCCGCGGCGCCGTTGGCGGCGGTCCGGCACTGGTAGCCCGACAGCTGCAGCAGCTCGCACAGCATCTCCCGGCTGTCGTTGTTGTCCTCGACCACCACGATCATCGCGCCGGCCGGCACGGAGCAGGCCCGCTGGGGATTGATCGCTCCGTCGACCAGCGGCGCCGGGCCATCGCCCAGCAGCGGGGAGGTGAACACCGGCTCACCGTCGCGCTGCACCGGCGCCAGGGGCAGGCGCACCACGAACTCGCTGCCCTTCCCCTCGCCCTCGCTGTGAGCGGTCACCGTGCCGCCGTGCATAGCGGTCAGCGAGCGGACCAGGGTCAGGCCGACGCCCAGGCCGCCCGCCGAGCGGTCCAGCGTGCTGCGCGACTGCACGAACAGATCGAACACCGACTCGAGCATGTCGGGGCGGATGCCCACGCCGTCGTCCTTCAGCCGCACCACCGCCTCCTCGCCCTCACGCTCGACCCGCAACCAGACGTGCCCCTCGCGCGGGGTGTACTTGATGGCGTTGCTCAGCAGGTTGACCAGAATCTGCTGCAAGCGCGCCGGATCGCCCTCGACGGTCATGGGCCGGGGGCTCAGATCGACCGCCAGCGACAGCCCCTGGGCCTCCAGTTGCCCGCGCACGGCGTCGGTGGCGTCCTTGACCACCAGGTTCAGGTTCAGCGGCTCCTTCTTCAGCTCGACCTTGTTCTGGGTGACCCGGCTCGCCTCGAGCAGATCGTCCAGCAGCCTGGTCATCTGCTGGGATTGCCGCTCCAGCGTGGCCAGCAGGCGATCGGCGCGCCGGCCAACGGCCGACCCGTCGCCATCCCCGCGCGCCCGCCCGGCGTCCGCCTTGGCGACGTCGACCTTCAGCAAGGCGGTCGCGGTGACGATGGCCCCGAGGGGATTCCGGAGCTCGTGCGACAGCATGGCCAGGAACTGATCGCGCCGGCGCACCGCCTCGCGCACGTCCTCTTCCGCGGTCTTCAGCTCGGTGACGTTCCGGAAGATGACGATGGCGCCCACGATGGCGCCCTGCGGATCGCGCAGCGGCATGCGGGTCACCAGATCCCATTCGGGCCGGCCGTCGGCGCGCGAGCGCTTCTCCAGGTTGTAATACTGGGGCTGTCCCGTGCGCAGGACCAGATCGTCCTTGGCGTGGGTCACCACGGTCTGCTGGTGCTTTCCCAGCTCGGCGCCGCGCTTGCCCTCGATCTCCGCCGGCGACTCCAGGCCCAGGCGCTTGGCCATGGCCATGTTGGCGCGGATGAACCGCCCCGTGGCGTCCTTGAAGTAGATGGCGTCAGGAACGGTGGCCAGCAGGCTGTTCAGCAGATACCGCTCGTGGAACAGGGCGTCCTCGGCCTGCTTCAGACCGTCGACGTCGATCAACGTCAACACCACGCCGTCCACCGAGCCCTTGGCCCGGTAGGGCAGGACGCGCAGGAAGAAGGCCTTGCCCCGCACGCCGCGCAGCTCGCGCTCGATGGGCTCGCCGGTGGCCAGCACCCGCCGCAGATCGTCGATCAGCTCGGGGTGGTCCATCTTGTAGGTGAAGGTCTCGATCGAGCGGCCCACGTCGTGGGGCAGCAGCGCGAACGTCTCGGCGATCTGCGGCGTGAACTTGCGGATCTTCAGCTGCCGATCGAGGAAGATGGTGCCCACCTCGGTGCTGGCCAGCAGGTTGTCCATGTCGTTGGCCAGCTCGGTCAGCTCGGTGATCTTGCGCTGGTACTCGGCGTTCACCGTGTACAGCTCCTCGTTCACGCTCTGCAGCTCCTCGTTCGTGCTCTGCAGCTCCTCGTTGGATGACTGCAGCTCCTCGTTCGAGGCCTGCAGCTCCTCGTTGCTCGTCTCCAGCTCTTCGATGGCGGCCTGCAGGTTCTCCTTCGTGTGAGAGAGCTCGGTCTCCAGCGCCCGCAGCTGCTCGCGGGGGATCTGATCGAGATTGATCTCCGTCTCGGCCTGGGGCGGCGGCGCCGGGCGGGGCCCCTCGCCCTCCTCGAACGAGATCAGCAGGTGCGGCGCGCCACCGGTGCGGCTGCGCACGCGCCGGATGGTCACCTTGTACATCCTCTCGCGCGCGGCGTCGGCCCCTGCCTCGCCAGCCAGGGGATTGGCGGCGATGCGCACGCCCCGGAAGACGATGGTGGAAGGCTCGTTCAGGGCCCGCTTCAGCCCGCCCACCAGCACCATCTTCAGGTCGCGGTCGACGACGTCCAGCACGTCGAGATCCTGACGGCCGTCGCGCGGCCGCAGGAAGCGGCTGGCGCCGCCGAAGGCGTGGACCAGCTCGCCCCGATCCGTGACCAGCAGGCTGGGCGGCATGGTCTCTTCCAGCAACGTGTCGTACGTGCCCAGGAGGTGGGTCAGCGAGTAGCGGGCGCCGCCCCCCGCGGACGACGCGGACACCGTGCTCAGCGCGGGTCGGGGCGCCGCCGGCTCCGGCTGCTCGGCGGACGGGGCGCCCGGCGTCTCCGCGCGCGTCTCGGTGCGCGCCTCGGGGCGAGGGTCGGTGCGAGGATCGATGATTGTCCGGGCGTCGGTGTGCTTGCGGTAAAGGCGCCAGTGCTTGTCGATGGTCTCGAAGTCGCGCCCGACCGTGCCGGTGGTCTCGCTGGGGCCCAGGAACAGCACGCCGCCCCGGCGCAGCGCGAAGCGGAACAGCGACAGCACCTTCTGCTGCGCCGCCGGCTGCAGGTAGATCAGCAGGTTGCGGCAGCTGACCAGGTCGACGCGGGTGAAGGGCGCGTCCTTGATGACGTTGTGCTGGGCGAACACCACCATCTGCCGCAGATCCGCCACCACCTGATAGGCGTCACCCATGCGCACGAAGTAGCGAGACAGCCGCTCCTTCGACACGTTGATGACCGCGTCCGCGTCGTACACCGCGCGCGAGGCGCGCTCGATCGACCCGCGGTGGACGTCCGTCGCGAAGATCTGCACCGGCCGCTCGCCCAGCTTCAGCATCAGATCGCGCAGCACGATGGCCAGCGAGTAGACCTCCTCGCCGGTGGCGCAACCCGCCACCCAGATGCGGAGCTGCTCGTCGAGGGGCAGCCGCCGCAACAGATCGGGCAGCACCGCCTCCTCCAGGATCCGGAAAGCTTCGGGATCGCGGAAGAACCGGGTGACGCCGATCAGCAGGTCGCGGTACAGGACGTCCAGCTCCTCGCGCTCGTCGCGCAGGCGCTGCACGTACTCGTCGATGTTGGTCGACCGGGCCAGGGCGACCCGCCGCTCGATGCGGCGGGTGACGGTGCTGGGCTTGTAGTGGGTGAAGTCCAGCCCGAACTCGTCCTGCAACATCCGATAGACCGCCTCCAGCCCCTTGGCGGCGATGGTCTCCTCGGTGGGGACGCCGGACGCGGCGGCGGCGGCCCGCCTCGCCGCATGGTCCAGCAGCGCGCTGGACATGTCCTCGGGCGCCAGGATCCAGTCGGCCACGCCCGCGTCACGGGCGGTCCGGGGCATGCCGTCGAACTGCGCGGAGGCGTTGTCCTGCACCATCACCACGCCCCCGGCCGCGTGGACGTCCTTGATGCCGCGCGAGCCGTCGGTGCCGCCACCGGACAGCACGATGGCGACCGCCCGGGGCCCGCAGTCCTGGGCCAGGGAGCGAAAGAACACGTCGATGGGCAGCGGCGCTTCCTGAGCGCGGTCGCGATCACTCAGCAGCAGGCGCCCATCCGAGATGATCATCTCCTTCTTGGAAGGGATCAGGTAGATGTTGTCCGCCTCGACGCGCATCCCGTCCTCGACCGGATGGATGGGCATCTCGGTGTGGCGGGCCAGCAGCTCGTCCATCACGCTCTTGAAGTCCGGGGACAGGTGCTGGACGACCACGAAGGCCATGCCGGTGTCCCGCGGCAATTTGTCGAAGAGCCGCTCCAGCGCGTTCAGACCACCAGCGGACGCGCCAATACCGACAACGAATCGAGGGGTTACGTTGCTGCTCATGGGAGGGAAGCCCGACCAGGAGAGACCGGGAGGCGGGAGGGCGGCCGGACGGACGTTACAATTCCCGAAATAAGTACGTCTCGCATCCGTGACAAGCCCCCTCCCCCCCGCTCACGTATTTTCGTGCGCCCGGCCGTCAGAGCGACGCGGGGTGGCCGGTCTCCGCCGGGACCGCCTGCCGGGGATCGCCCTTCTCTTCCAGTTCGGCCTGCTCGGCGCTCATCTCCTGCCCGATGGCCTCCAGCTGCTCCTTGTCGAAGAGCTTCTTGACCTTCGGGAAGAGATCGCTCTCCTCTTCCTCGACGTGGTGCTCCACCTGCTCCTTCAGCACCTTGACCTTGGCGTCGAAGGTCTCATCCTCCGCGTCCACCTCCAGCAGATCGGCGATCACGCGCTTGATGCCCAGGTGCTCCTCCAGCGACTCGAGCAGGATGTCCTCGGTCCGCTTCGCCTTCACGGCGGGATAGAAGTGATGCTCCTCGATGGCGGCGTGGACGGCCAGCTTGTCGGCGATCTCCTCGAACAGCTCGGTCTTCTCCTCGGTCGGGGCCTTCTCGATCTGGGAGAAGAGCTTCGAGACTTCGTGGTGCTGAGACTTCAGCAAGTCGATGGCGTTCATGGCTTTAACCTTTCGTTGGGTTGGGTCGGAATTCGTGGTGTGGGCAACGTCCCGCCTGCCAGAGGCGTGCCGACGGTGGTGCCGGCCCGAAAATCGGCGCGCTCTGCCTGGTAACCGTCCCGAGACGTCCACGGCATGCTTCCCTGGCGGTGACACCAAAAATTTTCGCGTCCGGGACTTGTGACGGAAACACCCCTCCTTACATTGCCCCGCACATGCGAAACGTCTGGCCAGGAAAAGCAAACCCCCGCGGCGCCACCTTCGACGGTAAAGGCGTCAACTTCGCCGTCTTCTCCCGGGTCGCTACCCGCGTGGAGGTCTGCTTGTACGATTCGGCGGCCCCCGCGACCGAGGTGGAGCGGTTCGACCTGCCCGAGTCGACGGGCCACACCTTTCATGGATACGTACCGGGCCTGAAGCCCGGCGTACTTTACGGTCTGCGCGTGCACGGACCCTACGACCCCGAGCACGGCCACCGCTGCAACCCGAACAAGCTGCTGGTCGATCCTTACGCGAAGGCGCTGTGGGGCGAGGTCGACTGGAAGCAACCGGTGCTGGGCTACCGCACGGACGACGAGCGTGCTGACCTGGCCATCGACCAGCGGGATGACGCCGCCGGCGTCCCCAAGGCGGTCGTCATCGACGAGGCCTTCGACTGGGGAGACGACCGCAATCCGGAGGTCCCCTGGCGTAAGACGATCGTGTACGAAGCGCATGTGAAGGGCCTCACCAAGCTGCACCCGGAGGTGCCGGACGCCCAGCGCGGCACCTATGCCGGCCTGGCCCACCCCTCCGTCGTGAACTACCTGAAGGACCTGGGCGTGACGTCCGTGCAGTTGCTGCCAGTTCATGCCGCCGTCAACGACGGCTTCCTCGAGGACCGCGGCCTGCACAACTACTGGGGCTACAACACGCTTGGTTTCTTCGCGCCGGAGCGGCGCTATGCCAGTGACCGCTCGCCCCAGGGGCCCGTACGCGAGTTCAAGACCATGGTGAAGGCGCTCCACGCGGCCGGCCTCGAGGTCATCCTCGACGTCGTTTACAACCACACCTGCGAGGGGAACCACCTGGGTCCCACGCTGAGCTTCCGCGGGATCGACAACGCCACCTACTACTGGCTGATGCCGGAGTCGCGCTATTACCTGGACTTCACCGGCACCGGCAACAGCCTGAACGCCTCGAACCCGGAGACGGCGCGCTTGATCGTGGACTCCCTGCGCAGCTGGGTCACCGAGATGCACGTGGACGGCTTCCGCTTCGACCTGGCCAGCGTGCTGGGCCGCATCGGCGCCGGACAGTTCGACCCCTACGCGCCCATCTTTCAGATCATCGGGCAGGATCCGGTGCTGTCGTGCGTGAAGTTGATCGCCGAGCCGTGGGATCCCGGGCTGGGCGGGTACCAGGTGGGCAACTTCCCCGCCCCCTTCCGGGAGTGGAACGGCAAGTTCCGCGACGCCATCCGCCGCTACTGGAAGGGGGACGAGAACCTCGCCTCGGAGGTCGGCTACCGTCTGAGCGGCTCGGCCGACCTGTATCAGGGCGAGCGCCGGCAGCCCCAGGCCAGCATCAACTTCATCACCGCGCACGACGGGTTCACGCTGCATGACCTGGTCACCTACGGCGGCAAGCACAACGACGCCAACGGCGAGGGCAACCGCGACGGCGCCGACGACAACCAGTCGTGGAATCACGGCGTCGAGGGGGAGACCGACGACCCCAACATCATCAACCTGCGCGAACGGCAGAAGCGCAACCTGCTGGCCACGCTGTTCCTCTCGCAGGGCGTCCCCATGCTGCTGGGGGGTGACGAGATGGGCCGCACCCAGCGCGGCAACAACAACGCCTACTGCCAGGACAACGAGATCTCGTGGTTCGACTGGAAGCTGGACGATCGGCGGCGCTCGTTGATCGATTTCACGCGCAAGCTGATCAAGCTGCGCAACAAGCACGCGGTGCTGCAGCGCCCGCGCTTCCTGACGGGCGACTACGTCTGGGACTCGACGGCCAAGGATCTGGACTGGCTGCGCCCCGACGGCGAGGAGATGACGCCCGAGGACTGGCAGAAGCCCTGGATCTCGTCGCTGGCCTTCCTGCTGGGCGGCGACGCCCTGCACGCGCTGGACGAGCGCGGCGAGCGCCTGCTGGACGACAGCGTGCTGGTGCTGATGAACGCCTACGAGGACAGCGTGACGTTCAAGCTGCCCGGCGAGGGGGCGAACGGCCGCTGGCTGGTGCAGATGGACACCGCCGATCCCAACAAGGCCGAGGACACACCCTGCCAGGGCGAATACACGGTCTCGGGACGGGGAATGGTCTTCCTGCGGCAGCCGCTGGAGGCGCAGGCCGCCCGGGCCGCCGCCGAGGCGCCCGCCCGTGCGGCGAAGCGCGAGGCGCAGCGCCGTCGCCGGCGCGCCGGCATCATCATGCCGCTGTTCTCCATCCGCTCGGACCGGGGGTGGGGCATCGGCGAGATCCCGGACCTGCCCCGCTTCGCCGAGTGGGCAGGCAAGGCCGGGTTCTCGGTGTTGCAGCTCCTGCCAGTGAACGAGGTGGGGGGCGCCGACGCCAGCCCTTACTCGGCCAGCTCGGCCTTCGCGCTGGATCCCGCCTACCTGTCGCTCGACGCCTGCGAGGACTTCAAGGCGGCGGGCGGCCGTGAGGCATTGCCCCAGGAGGCGAAGGACTTCCTGGGCACGTCGACGAACGCGGCGCTGGTCGACTGGGTGGCGGTGCGCAAGACGAAGAAGCTGGGCATCGATCTGGCCTTCGGGCGCTTCCTGCGCGACGAATGGAAGAAGCAGACCGGCCGGGCGCGCCAGCTGGAGATGTTCAGCATCGAGAACCGCGGCTGGCTGGAGGACTACGCCCTTTACCGGGTGTGGCACGACAAGCTGGGCACCAGCTGGCTGGACTGGCCGGTGCGGGCGCGCGATCGCGATCCGGGCGCCCTGGCCGAGCTGCGCCAGAAGGAGAGCGAGAGCCTGCTGCGCGTGAAGTGGACGCAGTGGCAGCTGGACCGGCAGTGGCGTCAGGCGCGCCGCGAGGCCAGCCGGTTCGGCGTCGAGCTGATGGGCGACCTGCCCTTCGTGGTGGGCGTCGACTCGGCGGACGTGTGGTCGCACCCCTGGTTGTTCCGCACGGACTTGCACGTGGGCGCGCCGCCCGACGACTCCAACCCCGAGGGCCAGGACTGGGGTCTACCCCTCTACGAGTGGACCGCGCTGGCCCGCGACCGCTTCGGGTGGATCCGCGAGCGCGCGGCCCGGGCGGGGCAGCTCTTCGCCCTCTACCGCATCGACCACGCCATCGGGTTCTACCGGACGTTTTACCGCTCGCCCGATGGCAAGCGGAAGGGCTTCTCGCCCGAGGGGGAGCACGATCAGCTGCGCCTGGGCGAGAGCATGATGCGCCTGATGGGGCAGTTCGGCGAGGTGGTGGCCGAGGACCTGGGGACAGTCCCCGAGTTCCTGCGCCCGTCGCTGGAGCGCCTGGGTGTGCCGGGCTATCGCGTGCTGCGCTGGGAGAAGGAGGGGGACAAGTACCGCGATCCCTCCTCGTGGCCCGAGTCGTCGGTGGCCACGAACGCCACGCACGACACGGAGCCCACCGCGGCCTGGTGGGAGGCCCTGTCGACCGAAGAGCGCGAGCGTCTGCGGCAGGTGCCGGGCCTGGGGTCCCTGGACGTGAGCAAACCTTATCAGGAGGGCCCGCGCGACGTGCTGTTGCGCGCCATCTACGCGTCGCCGTCGACGCTGACCATCATCCCCTTCCAGGACGCCCTGGACCTGCATGAGCGCATCAACACGCCCGGCACCACGGATCCGGCGAACTGGAGCATCCGCTCGCCCCGATCGATCGACGATCTGCTGGCGGACAATGGCACCATCGAGCGACTGGCGAAGCTGGCCAGCGAAACGGGCCGCGCCGTCCCCCGCCCCCCCGCGGCCAAGAAGTAGACCGCCCAGCTGGCCAGCTGCCTGGGCCCTGGCGCCGTCACGGAGGAATCCGTTGCCGGCCCAGGCCCGCGCGCTGGCGCGCAGGCCTTGACTGTCTCGAAACGGCCGTGCCCGCGACGATCTTTTCGCGAGCGAAGGCCAAGCGCGGAGCGCGTCGCCGCGCTACAAAGTGTGCGGCCGCGCCGGACATCACTCCGCCAGTGGCCGTTACCAACGGATATCAGACAAAGGACAGCGCACCATGATCAACCCAGGCACTCCCCTTCCCGAGTTCAAGACTGCCGCGTGCGTCGGCATCGAGGCCGACCAAGAGTTCAAGACGATCGGCTCGAAAGACTTTCCGGGCAAGTGGCTGGTCATCTACACCTACCCGAAGGACTTCACCTTCGTCTGCCCGACCGAGATCGTCGACTTCGACAGCAAGGTGGACGCCTTCACCGAGCGCAACGCCGTGCTGCTGGGCGGTTCGACCGACAACGAGCACTCGCACCTGGCCTGGCGCAAGGATCACCAGGACCTGCGGGGCCTCCGTCACCCCCTGTTGTTCTTCTCGCCCACGATGATGGAGTCGCTGGGGCTGTTGCACGCCGGCGCGGGTGTGGCGCTGCGGGCGACGCTGATCGTCGATCCCGAGGGTGTGGTCCGCTTCGCCAGCGCGAACGACCTGGACGTGGGCCGCAACGTCGACGAGGTCCTGCGCGTGCTGGACGGTCTGCAGACCGGCGAGCTGGTGGCCTGCAACTGGAAGAAGGGCGACAAGACCCTGACCCAGAAGCAGAAGGAAGAGAAAGAGAGAGAGAAGGCGAAGGCGAAGAAGTAGTCGGCCGGAGGCTGAGCGTCCTGGTTGCCGGCCGCACGGCGGAAGGCAGCCCGGCGCGGCCGATCTGCAGGAGAGCGCCGCGCCGCCGGTGACGGCGGCGGCGGCGTTTCGCGGAGACCAGCTCCAGCGCGCCGAAGGGCGGGGCAGCCCTGCTGTCCGACGTCGGAGGCCTCCTTCTACGTGGAGAGCGCCTCCGCCAGGGGGGCGAGATCGGGCTCTACCCAGCCGGCACGGGCCTGCGGCGACATCAGGCGGTCGCGCGAATAGAACTCGAGCAGCAGGTCACGGCGGGCGAGCGGCGACACGATCAGCAGGCGAATCCGCTCGGCCAGGGACGCCTCCGGCGCGCTGGCGCGCAGGTGGGCGTCGATGATCCGGACGTACGCGGCGGTGACGGTCTCGTGATAGCCGCTGGTGGCCGAATTGACGACGCCGTTGCGCTGGTTCAGCCGCGTGATGCGCGCCCGAAGCGTCTCCAGCGCGGCGGCGGCGCCCAGCCGGGCCACGTGCCATGCCCCCATGCAGAGATGGGCTTCGTGTGTCCATTCGTGGCGCGGGAGGTCTCCCGCCGCAAATCGCGACGCCAGCGCCTCGAGCTCGTCGTCGTTCACCGCTGAAAGCTAGGCGCCGCCCGCACCGAAATTCAAGCGGAGGCGGCCGGTGCGGTGCCGCCGCATCGCCCACCGACGAATCGATGCGCCAGGAAGCCCCTTGCGGCGCGGCCAGCGTTCGTCGGGGAGTCATCGCTCCGCACGCAGACTCACCGGGACGGGTCGAGCACCCGCCCCATGAACAGCGTGGCGTTCGCCGCGTCGTCGCGAATCAGGAACAGAAACGGTCGATCGACGCGCAAGGTCTGCACCACGCCCTTCCTGCCGATGATGACGGCCGCGGCGGCGGCGGCCTCGGTCCCTTGCTCGTCGACCGCCACGTTCACCTGATGGATCACGTCCTGGATGAACAGATCGTGGCCGCCGTCGATCCCCGAGAAGTCGGCCGCCCCCGTATCGAAGGCGTCGGTCATGCCCAGGGCCATCAGCGCGGTCTTCACGCTGAGGTGCTGGTCCACCACGAACCGGGGCAGCGACACGCCCTGCGACGCCGCCGTTGCCGCCCCGGCCAGGACTGACTCCAAGCTGTCCGCCGTCAGCGCCGCCTCGAAGGCGTCGAACGTGCCGGCGTCCGGCACAAGCAGCAGCATGGACGTCGTCCCCCCGACATAGGGCAGGCGCGCCGCGGTGTAGCCCGGCCCTGTCCACACCGGAACCTCGGCTGGCCCGGTCATCATGGGGACGCCGACGTCGCCCGCGGGCGCGTGGAAGGTCCCCATCGGACTCTGCGCCGCGAACGGCGTCTCCCAATCCGCATTGAAGTAGATGGCGTTCGTCAGCACCAGCCTGGTCATGACGTCGATCGATCCCATCATCACCAACTCGGGGATCTTCCCCGCGGTCTGCTCCGCCACCCATCGATTGATCAGCAGACGGGCTGGTTCGGGGGCGTGGATGAAGTCCGCCAACCGCACCGCCGCACCATAATTGCGCGCCATCAGGTCCAGGAACGACGGGAGTACGGCGAACCCCTCCTGCGCCCACATGGCGTTCACCACGGTCAGCCGGAACGCGGCCGCCCCGCTGGGCGCCGCGTTCAACGCCAGATCCAGCGCATCGAACGCCGGGTGCAGCCGCTCGGGCGGCAACGTGTAGTGCATGGTGGCCGCCATCTGCGCGGCCGTCGCGCCTGCCGCTCCGCCAAACGTCATCGCCAGCGCGATCGACAGGCTCTCGGGGGCGAAGACGATGTTGCCCGGCGCCGGGCGCAGCGTCTGGTACAAAGCGACGGCGAACGCGTCATTGCCGGCGGCCAGCGAGGCCAGGTCGTCACTGGCGACCTGAGGGGCGGTGACGCGGCCTTCGCTGGACCGGGCCACGTCGGCGGTGGTCTCCGGACCTCCACCGCCGCATCCCGCCAGCGCCACGACCACCGCCAGCGCGCAGACACCCGTTCGCGTCATCACGACAGCTCCATCGCTCATGCAGCCTCCTCGAGGGTCCGGGCCAGCGTTCGGCAATCCAACGACCGGTCGAACGACCGGCGGGCAGTCTGCAAGGGGCAGCAATAACATTGCCAAGAGTCGTCAGCCCCCACCGGTGGCGCAACTTTCACCCCCTCCTCGGCGTCCTGCTGGCCCCCCACGACCCGGGCGGCCATTCCAGTCAGTTTTTCGAGGCTGAAGATGATATTTCGGGGCGGCAATTTCCCGATTCATATGGTCGGATTGTGGTCCCCCCAGACAACCTCGCGCCATCCACGCGCCGCTGCGACCAGCAGAAGAAAGCCGAGTAGAAGCCTACATGAACCGAACCACCGTAGCCGCCCTGTTCTCGATCGCCTCCCTTCTCGGCGCCGGTTGCGCCGCCGCGCCGGCCATGGGGGTCCAGCCCGCCGCCGGCTCCGGCGGCACGACGGGTGGCTCCTCCGGCGGTGCCTCGGGCAATGGTGGCGCTTCCGCCAACGGCGGTTCCTCCGGCACCGGCGGGGTCCCCTCCGACCCTGCCGCCGCGGACGTGCAGATCCAGATCCGCTCCGACGCCGACGTGCACCCCATCTCCCCGCTGATCTACGGCACCGCGCAGCCCGAGAACCCGGCCCAGAACGGGTACGGCCTGCTGCGCTCGGGCGGCAACCGCATGACCGCCTACAACTGGGAAACGAACGCCTCGAACGCCGGCAGCGACTACATGTTCCAGAACGACGATTACCTGTCGCCCAGCAACACGCCCGGCGACGCCCTGCAAACCACGCTGATGGGCGCGAAGATGCTGGGGGGCACGGCGTTGCTGACGATCCCAATCGTCGACTACGTGGCCGGCGACAAGGCCGGCGGTGGCGACGTGCGCAATTCGGGCGCCGACTACCTGATGACGCGCTTCAAGCAGAACCGCGCCACCAAGGGCAGCGATCTGTCCGCCACGCCGGACGCCACCGACGACTACGTGAATCAGGACGAGTTCGTGAACTGGGTGAAGACCACCACGGCCGGTGGTCCCCCCGTCTACTTCGCCCTCGACAACGAGCCCGACCTCTGGTCGGGGACCCACGCCGAGATCCACCCCAAGCCCGTCACCTACGACGAGCTGTGCATGCGCAACGTGACCTACGCGACCATGGTGAAGAACGTGTGGCCCGAGGCGAAGGTCACCGGCTTCGTGTCGTACGGCTACACCGGGTACGTCAGCCTGCAGAACGCGCCTGACTCGGCCAGCAAGGGCGACTTCATCGAGTACTACCTGGACCAGATGAAGGCCGCCGAGGCCACCGCCGGCCACCGCTTGATCGACTACCTGGATCTGCACTGGTACCCCGAGGCGACGGGCGGGATGAAGCGCATCACCGTGTCGGACACGACCCCCGACGTGGTGGCGGCCCGGGTGCAGGCCCCCCGCTCGCTGTGGGACAAGAGCTACAAGGAGACGAGCTGGATCGTGAACTCGATCCACGATTCGATCCACCTGCTGTCGCGCATCGGCGACAAGATCACCGCGCACTACCCCGGCACGCAGCTGGCCATCACCGAGTGGAACTACGGCGGTGGGCAGGACATCTCGGGGGCGGTGGCGGTGGCCGACGTGCTGGGCATCTTCGGCAGCTACGGCGTGGGCCTGGCCAGCTACTGGGCGCTGAACGACGAGACGTACGCCAACCTGGCGTTCCGCGCCTACCGCAACTTCGACGGCAAGGGCGCCGCCTTCGGCGATACGTCGATCCAGGCGACCTCCAGTGACGTGCCGACCGCCACCGTCTACGCCAGCGTCGACAGCGCCCACCCGGACCGGATGGTCGCCGTGCTCATCAACAAGAGCACGTCGGCGAAGAGCGCCGGCATCACCATCACCCACCCGACCTCGTTCAACAGCCTGGCCGTGTACACGCTGACGTCGGCGGGCGCGAAGATCGTCAGCGGCGCCGCCGTGCGCACCGCCGGCCAGAACAAGTTCGTCTACGCGATGCCCGCGATGTCGGTGTCGGTCCTGGTCCCCAGCACCGCGTCGCCCTGAGGCCTCGTTCTGCCGAAATTCGGCGGCGCCGCCGCGCCGGCGCGATGTAATCTCCCGCTTCCCCTCACCCCCCGTGTCCGGAGAAGTCATGCCGCAGTTTTCCGTGCTGTCCCTGTCGACCGCGCTCGCCCTGTCCTGTGTCCTCGTCTCTGCCGGATGCCGCCCCCAGCCCCCCACGTACATCGGCGGTAGTGGTGGCAACAGCGGCAGCGGCAGCGGCAGCGGCCAGACGGCATCGGGTGGCGCGGTGGGCGCCGGCTCGGGGGGCAACACCGGCTCGGGCGGCGGGCTGGGTTCGGGTTCGGGCGGGCACGTGGGCGGCAGCGCCAGCGGCGGCGGCATGGGCAGCGGCACCGGCGGTGCCACCGGCAGCGGAAGCGGTGGCGGCGGCGGCAAGACGGCCTGCGGCGACACCACGCCCCCGGCCGATCCCAAGATGCCGGGCTACCCTGCCGACCAGCACACCAAGTTCGCCGGCATGGCCATGTCGCTGCTGTCCAGCCTGTCGACCAGCGAGAAGGCCGACCAGATGCGCGGCGTGCCGCAGCCGGCGTCGTTCAACAACGACATCTTCCGGCAGCCCGACAACACCACCCACAACATCAAGGGGTTCATGTTCCGCGACGGCCCGCGCGGCGTGAACCTGGACGCCCCCATCAACGGCGGCGGCTCGCGCGGCCGCTCGACGGTCTATCCGGTGCCGGCGGCGCGCGGCGCGACCTTCGACGTCGACCTGGAGTACCAGATCGGCCAGGCCATGGGCGACGAGATGGTCGCCTCCAACCAGACCATGCTGCTGTCCCCCACCACGAACATCCTGCGCCACCCGCGCTGGGGCCGCTCGCAGGAGACCTACGGCGAGGATGTGTTCCTTCTCGGTCGCATGGGCACCGCGAACGTCGCCGGCGTCCAGGAGTACGTGCCCGCCTGCGCGAAGCACTACGCGGCGAACAACATCGAGAACTCGCGCGCCACCAAGACCTCGGCCATGGACGAGCGGACGTTCCGCGAGATCTACGCCCGCCACTTCGAGATGATGATCAAGGACGGCGGCGTGGCCTGCGTGATGGCGGCCTACAACGCCGTCAGCGTCCCCGGCAAGTCGTCCGCCAGCTGCACCCAGAACGGGTACATCCTGACCGACGTCCTGCGGAAGGACTTCGGCTTCCAGGGCTTCACCATGACGGACTGGTGGGCCCTGTCGGCCAACAACTCGGCCGCCACCGGCACCACCGCCACCGCCACCGCCGCGGTCAACGCCGGTCTGGACATGGAGCTGCCCAACAGCATCAACTACAAGCTGCTGGAGAGCATCGTCGGCTCGGGAATCCAGCAGTCGCAGATCGACGCGGCGGCCGGCCGGGTGCTGGAGCAGAAGTTCCGCTTCAACGTGGTGACGGGCAACGGCCTCAAGACCTCGTCGTCGTCCTACAGCGCCGGGTCGATCTCGAACCAGGCGCACGTCGACCTGGCCGAGAAGGCCGCCCGCGAGGGGATGGTGCTGCTGCAGAACAAGGGCAACGTCCTGCCCCTGAAGAAGTCCGGCAAGATCGCCGTCGTCGGCACCAAGGAGGATTACGCAGGGAACCCGGGCATCAACAACAAGGGCGACGACATCAACAACGGCACCATCGACTTCCCCAACGGCGTGCGCGTGGGCGACGTGGGCAGCAGCCGTGTCGACTTCGATCCGGCCAAGGCCATCAGCCCCGCCAAGGGGATCCAGATGGTCGGCGGCTCGGGGGTGACGGTGGTCAGCGGCAACGACGCCGCCACCGCCTCCGGCGCCGACGCGATCGTCATCGTGGCCGGCCTGACCCCGTATGACGAGGGCGAGGAGTACAACGGCAGCGGCGACCGCACCTCGCTGGATCTGAACGGCAAGCTGAACTCGGGCCTGCAGAACGGCCTGATCATGCAGGTGGCGGCGGCCAACCCCGGCAAGCCCATCATCGTGGTCCTGGAGGGCGGCGGCGCCATCAACATCAACATGTGGAAGGACATGGTCTCGGCGGTGATCATGGCCTGGTACCCGGGGATGGTGGGCGGTCAGGCCCTGGGCGAGCTGCTCTTCGGCGACCACAACTTCAGCGGCAAGCTGCCCGTCAGCTGGCCGAACAGCGTGAACGACTACCCCACCTTCGACTCGATGACGGCGACGACCCAGATGGATTACTACCTGGGCTACCGCTACCTGGAGAACAAGGGCACGCCGGCGCTGTATCCGTTCGGCTACGGGCTCAGCTACTCGGGCAAGTTCCAGTACAGCAACCTGCAGGTCCCCTGCAGCAGCGCCAAGGCGCCCACCGACAAGACGCCCGGCAGCATCGTCGACGTGAAGGTGGACATCACCAACGGCAGCGCCGTCGACGGCACCGAGGTGGCGCTGCTGTTCGCCTCGTCGGCCGAGGTGGCGAAGCAGCTGAAGGGCTTCGTCCGCGTCGACGTGCCGGCGGGCAAGACGGTCACGGCGACCATCCCGCTGCGCATCGTCGATCTCAAGTACTGGGACACCGGCAGCAGCTCGTGGAAGTACCCGGCCGGCCCCGTGACCATCATGGTGGGACGCAGCTCGGCGGGCAGCCCCGATACGAAAGACGACCTGGCGTTGACGGACACCTTGACGATCGACTAGCCGCGCGCGAACGTCCTGTCCCCCGCTCCCCCGAGCCAAACGCGAAATTCCCACCCGCCCCGCCGGAGGCGATCGAGACATGACGAAGCCGAGCCCGCAGTTTGCCCCGCAGCCGCCCGGTGTCCCGCAGCCGGACCCTTCATCCGCGATGCGCTCCGGCGCGCCGCCGCAGCCTCTGCGACGGCGCGGCCCGCTGAGCGCGCTGGCGTCCCTGCTGGTCCTGGGGTTCGCGATGACCGCCGGATCGACGGCGGCCATCGCCCGGCCCGCCCACAAGAAGAAGGAGAGGGAGCGGACCGAGAAGAACGAGCGCAAGGCCGTGCGCGCCTCGTCGTCCACGGCGCCCTCGGGGCTGATCTCCGCGGCCGTGACGACGCCCGTGGCACCCGGCCCATCGCCCACGACCTTGCTGGCGGCCAACACCACGTCCACGTTCACGCCGGTGGCCGAGACGGCCCACACGGCGAACCCGGTTCCCCCCGCGCCCCCGTCGGCGCCCGCCACCGAGCCGGGCACGCCCACACCGGACGCGCAGCCGGCGCCTGCGCCCTCCCCTGTCCCGCCCGGCTCGGTCTTCTATGTCGAGCACCTGGGCGCCGAGGCGTACCCGGGTGACAAGCGGGGCCTCTACGGGGGCTCGCTGTGGCTGGAGCCCTCCTTCCACGGGCTGCAGTGGCCGTACATGCCCCGCTCCGGGCTGGGGCTGTCCGGCTCGGTGTGGGTCGACACCGGCTACGAGCGGATCACGCGCGGCCAGGGCGCCTTCGTCTTCGCCAACACCAAGGAAGAGGTGCAGCAGGCCCGCGCCGTCCTGCGCGCCACGCCGACCTATTCGGACGGCAGCTTCTTCGTGCAGGGACAGGTCGAGGTCGTCGGCAACGGCGATCAGATCCACTCGCAGAACGACGTGGGCGCGGGCATCGTCGACGTCGACGACCTGTGGATCCGCGTCGGCACCTGGAACGTGTGGGATCTGAAGGTGGGCCGGTACGAGGCGTGGGAGATGTATCACACCGGCATGGGCCTGGACATCAACACCATCGAGCGCCGCGGCGCCACGCAGAGCAGCTTCGGCAGCAACTTCGATCGACCCGACTACTACGGCGTGACGTTCCTGCACGATCGGCCCGCGCTGCAGAACGTGGGGAACGTGGCCCTGCACCTGTACCCCACGCCCTACCTGCGCTTCGAGCTGCTGGGGCAGCTGGGCGCCGACGGCGTGCAGACCAACGGCGGGTCGAACTACATCGGCGGCCGCCCGGCCGCCATCCTGGACCTGGGCTGGCTGAAGCTGAAGGCGGCCGGGGAGTGGGAGAAGCGAACGCTCAGCGACACGCTGGTGGTCCCCGGAACCGACGCCAACGGCAACGCCATCCAGACCAACGCCGACAGCAAGTTCTCGCAGGTCGAGAAGGGCATCGGCGGCTCGATTCAGTTCGTCTTCGCGAACTGGGAGGCCGGCGTCAGCGGCGGCATGGGCTGGCGCAACTCGAACCCCAACAACGAGGGCAGTCAGGACCCGGTGGGGACCGATCGCACGGGCAGCGTGGGCGTGTTCGCGAACCTCAGCGGCAACCTGCTGACGCCCAGCCTGAAGGATCTGCTGGTGGGCGGTGGCTTCAACTGGACCACCCGCACCGACGCGAACAAGGACACGCAGGGGCGGGTCGACTACACCGCCAACCTGCAGACGTTCGGGGCCGTGCAATACCTGGTGGCGCACCAGCTGTTCGTGAAGGGCGTGGTGGCCTACGCCCGGTCTGACTTCGACCTGTCGGCGCTGAACGGCGGCAACGGCGGACTGTGGAGCGACTACATGCTCAGCCTGCGCGTGCGCCTGATGTACCTGTTCTAGGGCCGGGGGCCGGTGGCACGGGAGGGCCCTCCGTCGCGCGGAGCGCCGATCGGCTCGCTGGCCATGGGCGCTGGCCGAACGGCCCTGGGGACGGCGGCGCACTGGCCCGGCTGTGCTAGCGTTGGGACGTTCACAGCGCTGGAGGGACCGTGCGCGAACCTGCCCATTCCTGCTTCTCGTGCCGCCGGGCTTTGATGCCCGGCGAGGTGCTGTACACGGACGCGGGCGAGATCGCGTGCCAGGGGTGCGGGCCGGGACGGCCCACGGCGAGCGCCGGGACCTGGTCCCGCGCGCTCGAGCAGAGGCGACGCGCCTACCATCGTCGCTGGCTGCTGAGCGGCATCGTCTTCGGCTGGATGGTGGCCGGTCTGTTCGTCGCCTGGCGTGTTCACGGGCGGGCCACGATGGCGACCATCGACGCGCCGGCGGCCCTGGCCACGGTGCCGGCGACGGCGCTGGTGCGCGGGCGCGTGGTGGCGGCGGGGCTGCCGCAGCCGCTGTGGCTGGTGGTGCAGGCCCCCGAGCGCTGCCCCAGCGAGCCGTTCTTCGCGACGCGCGTGGTGGCGCACGCGGACGGGTCGTGGGAGAGCCCGGCGCGGTTCACCGGGGCGCCGGGACAGCGATTCATGCTGACGATCGTCGCCGCCGACGAGCTGGCGAACGCCGCGCTGGAACGGGCCGCCGAGGACGGTGGAGGTCCGGGCCGCATCGCCCCGGCGATCGAGGACGAAGGGCCCTGCCGTCCCCTTCCTGGCGGCTGGCTGGACCTGCCGTCGGGGAGCGTGCCGCTCGCCTCGCGCGAGGTGGTGCGCGGCGACGCGCTGGCGGCCGACGACGCCCGGTAGCAGCAACAGGCCCTGACGAGCCGTCGCCAAGGCGGCGGTGGGGGACCAGCTCGGCGACCTGCCCAGTAGACCTGATTCACGACGCGGCTCGACGGAGCGTCGGGCCGGTTTCGTCTCGACGGGGCGCCGGTGCCACGTACACTAGCCCGACGATGAAAGCAGACAGGTCGGAGATCTTGGCGGCGGCGCCGCGCCTGGCCGGGGCTGAGCCCAAGGCGGTTCTGAAGTGGGCGATCGACCGCTTCGGCGCGCGGCTGGCCATCGCGTCCTCGTTTTCGATCGAGGACTGCGTCGTGATCGACATGGCCCGCCGGCTGGACGTCAAGATCCCCGTACGCGTCTTCGCCCTGGACACCGGCCGCCTGCCCGACGAGACGTACATGACCGCCGAGCGGGTGCGGGCGAAGTACGACGTCGAGATCGAGTGGCAGTTCCCCGAGCGGGCCGCCGTCGAGACGCTGGAGCGCGCCAAGGGCCTGTACAGCTTCCGCGATTCGCTGGAGAACCGGCACGAGTGCTGCGGCATGCGCAAGGTCCAGCCGCTGGGGCGCGCGCTCGCCGACCTGGACGCCTGGGTCACGGGCCTGCGCCGCGAGCAGTCCGTCACCCGCACCGACACGCCCGAGCTGGAGTTCGACGACGAGCACGGGGGCATGTGCAAGGTGAACCCCATCGTCGCCTGGAGCGACGCCCAGGTGCGCGCCTACGCGAACGAGTTCCGCGTCCCCATCCACCCGCTGCACGACCGCGGCTATCCCTCGATCGGCTGCGCCCCCTGCACGCGCGCCGTGGCCCCCGGCGAGCACCCGCGCGCCGGCCGCTGGTGGTGGGAGAACCCCGAGAACAAGGAGTGCGGCCTACACCCGGCGCGCTAACAGGCTGCCGAAACGCAGCGAAGCCGCCACAAAGGCAACCGGCGAAAGGTTCAGTCTCCCTCTCCCGCTAGGGAGAGAGGGTCGCAGTGAGGGTCACCGATCGCACGTCGGCCCAACCTCCGCGAGCACGTCGCCCTTTCTGGACCAGGTCCTTCGCCCCGGTCTATTGCGTCGGCTTGTTGTCGTTCACGAATCTGGTGATGGTGTCGATCTGCCATTGCGCCAACTGCGCGGCGGGCAAGGGCGGCATCGTCAGCGGTATAGTTCTGTCGCTGATGAACATGGGGGCTGCCAAGAATAACGATAGATCCCCCCCCTGAAGCTCGTCGAACGACGGGAAATCGAAGTTCCCCAGGACCCCCTTCCCGGGCAGCGATAGCGGGTCCGCCGTCTTGTCGCTGTTATGGCAGCGGACGCATCGCGCTACGACGATCGGGAAGACGTCGTTCTGCCAGCTCGGGTGCTGTGGCACGTCGGCGCCGCAGCCGGCGATTGCGGCCGCGCCCAATCCAGCGGCGAGAAGCATCAGGGTACGCATGTTCGTCATCGCGCGTGCTCCCTCAAAGGTAGTAGTGAAGCTGCAGCATGCCCAGCCCGTCCGAGGGGCCGTCGGCGAGTCCTGTGCCGTTCAGCTGGTAGCGCCCCAGCAGGACCACCTCGCAGTGCGCCCAGGGGAAATAGTTCAGCTGGATGTCGACGGCGGTGTGGGCCGTGCCCGCCACGCGCAGGTCCTCCTGATACCGCTCGAAAGCGAGCGAGGCCATGAACCCCTTCACCGGGAAGAAGGTCGGGCCGAAGTAGCCGACGAACTGGTTCGCGCCGCCCCCGATGGTGCTGCGCCGCTGCAGATCGCCCTCGGCCATGAACAGGATCTTCGCGCTGTCCAGCCACAGCTTGCCCACCACCCCACCCTGGTACAGCGTCTGGTCGGTGCTCTTGGCCACCCGCGCCTGCAGCGCCAGCGCGGCCATGGACGCGAATCGCTTCTCGGCGTACGCCGCGCCGCCCGAACCGTGCGCCGTGCTCCGCAGCGCCAGCGGCAAGCTCTCGGGCGGGGTCGTGAAAGCGGTCACGTGCAGCTCCCAGTCCTCTTCCAGGTAGCCGCCCGAGACGTTGTACGTCTCCTCGTACAGGTTGAACCCGGTCACGCTGCGCACGTAGTAGATGTGCTCGACCGTGCGCAGCCCGAACGGCGCGTAGAAGCGCCCGGCGCGCACGTAGGCGCCGGTAGCGCTGGGCTTCCACATCAGGTAGTGCTCGCGCGACATCAGCGACTCGAACTGCGCCGCGTGGCTGCTCTGCCCGGGCCGCGTGGTGCCGCGCAGCCCACCCGCCACGTACAGCGACAGGCCGCTGTTGCCGAAGCCGACGCGACCGTAAAGCTCCGCCTGCATGGGAAACACGGCCAGCTCGGGCGGTCCCGAGCTGCCGGCGTCGTTGTCGATGGCGGCGCCGCGGAAATCTCCGCCCAGGGCCAGCCAGTCGGGCGGCGTCCAGGCGCCGTGCAGCAGGCCGCCGTTGCCGCCGCGGCTGATCGTGTCGGCGCCCTCGTCGCGCCCCCACGACGTCAGCAAGCCGTAGCCCACCGGCGAGTAGTGGCACTGGGCGCAGCGCTGCGTGCCCGAGCTGAACTGGAACTGCGGGTAGGCCTCGGCCCGGCGCGCGCCGGAGCACAGCGCGGCCAGCCCCACGACCAGGGCGAGCAGCAGCGAAGCCCGCGTCGTGTACCTGTCGGGGGTCATTGGCTGCCTCCGCTCTTGGGCGGTGGTGCCATGGGCAGATCCCCCGGCTCGCTGCCGGGGCCGTCCCAGTTCGCGCCAGCGGCGATCCAGGACCCGATGAGCGCGATGTCGGCCTCGGGCAGCGGAAAGTCCGGCGGCATGCGCCGTGAGCCCTGCCCGCGCAGCAGCGCCATCAGCGCCGACCCGTCGGGATCGCCCGGCAGCACGAAGTGCCGCGACTTCAGCTGCTGATAGCCGTCGGCGGTGGTGTCCAGCACCACCCCGGAGCGTTCAGCAAGCTGTGAATGGCAATTCGCCGTGGCGCAGCTTGGCTGGATGATGACCGGAGAGATGAACGACCACTTATCGGGTCGCGTATCCTCGGCAGAACCGCAGCTCGTGAGAACCCCGCCCAGGACCAGCACCAGCCCAATCAACCTCGACGACGCGGACGAAGCGGACAATGGTGCCCTGTTCATCGAGCGGGGATTATCACCGATGGGGCGAATCTCTCAACCACTAGTTGCGAGAACCACACCGTGGCGCCGTCAGGAATGGACCCGACGGCGCCCGGCTCGACGTTCACGTCCAGCGGCAGCGCGCCGCCGTCGTGATCGAAGATTCCTTCGACGGAAAATGAAGGCAAATCGCGAATATCTGCCTGGTCGCGCCCGCCCGCGGGTACAGGCGAGGAGCCCCTTCGCACCAGGGTCCGTGCCACCGTGCTGGGCCCTGCAGTGACGGCCACCACCACGTCCGGGCCCACGCCGGCGCCCGTCACCGCGACGGCCGCCCGCAAGCGGTATCGCCCGCGGCCCAGCGGCAACACCGTTTGCGCCGAGGCCGCGACGTCTTCGGACGTCCTCTGATCGATGCGCAAGCCCACGCCGTCCCAGGTACCGCGAACCGGGGATGGACCAGGCAGCGGTAACCTCCGCCGCCAGCTGCAAAGGTGCGCCTCGGCCGCGGTGGGATACGCGCACAGCGACACCGCCCAGCGCGTTCGCGCGCGCAGCGACGTTCCCTGCGCCAGCATCGCCGCCCACAGCAGAAAGGTGGACACTACCGCCACGCCGGCGGCCAGCCACAGGCGCCCGTCCCCGCGACAGCGGCGGCGCCCCGAGTCGACGCCCCAGCACAGCGACAGCGCCGCCAGCGGAAACAGCAGCGGCGCCACGGCCAGGTGGTAGCGGACCTCCGAGAAGAACGAGGCGTAGATGACCACCATCGCGCCCGGGAAGACCAGCAGCGCCAGGGGCCGCCGATCGCGGGCCGGCGCCGCCAGCACCACGCCCGCCACGAACAGCGCGACAATGACCCACCAGAACGCGTCGCACAGCCGCTCCAGCGCCGCCCGGTGCGCCTCGAAGAACAGGCGCGCGCGCGCCCCAGGCGGCAGCACGCCCTGCCGGTAGATGGGCCAGTAGAGCAAGTTGCGCTCGTGGGACAGCAGGCGATCGGCCTTGGCCGCCAGCAGGCCCAGCGCATAGGCCGGTTCGAACGCCGTCCAGCTCTTCGCCAGCTGGTACGCCGCGCGGTCCGAGGCGCGGTGGCGTTCGGGCCCATCCGTCAGGAAGCTGAAGCCCGTGGCCTTGGTGAACATCAGGTTCAGCGATCGGCTGTACGTCCCCTCGCTGTCGGGGTTCGCGCCGACCAGCGCCGTGTGTCCGCCGTGGCTGTCGGTGAAGAAGGTCTCGCCGTACAGCTTGTGGTTCCGCAGCGCCCAGGGCGACAGCACCGCGAACGCCACCACCACGCCCACCAGCGCGCGCAACAGTGCCCGGCCGGGGCGCCGCTCGACGGCCCACCAGTAGAAGAAGGACAGGCCCGCCAGCGGCGCGGCCACGGCGCGCACCCACGCCCCCAGGCCCATCACCACGCCGAAGACGATGGCGGCGCGCCAGGGGTGCTCGCGGCTCCAGCAGACCAGCGCCAGCAACGCCAGCGCCACCAGGGCGCCCGCCGGCAGGTCGGTGCCGGTCACGCTGGTGACGGCGATGCCGGCCGGCCACAGCGCGGCCAGCGCCGCCGCGACCAGGCCCTGGCGGCGGCCCCACAGGTGGCCGGCGATGCCGCCGGCGGCCGCCACGATGGCCGTCCCCGCCAGCACGCCGATCAGCTTGGCGACCAGCAGGCCGCCCCCCAGCGCCTCGACGGCGGCCAGCAGGAACACGTAGCCGGGCATGTAAATGAACTGCGGGTCCAGCGCGCGGTGCTCCAGCAGGTAGGCGGCCGACTCGCGGTACAGCGCGAAGTCCCCCACCGGCCGCGAGGGCACCAGCACCACCCACAGCAGCCGCAGCAGGAATGCGAGCGCGATCAGCGCGCCCATGCCGCCTCCGGGCAGGCGGCCCAACGCGACCCGGGCGCGCTCGAACAAAGACCGGCGGGGAGGGACGGGCAATCGAGCTGTGGGCACGCGGGGCTCGCTTCCTTGTTTCCCGGCTTCCTGGTCCCTGACCCTACCGCGATCGCTCGCGCGCCACCGGGCGCATGTCGTAGCCACCGGGGACGCGCCCGGGCCAGTAGTGCGCCACGCGCCAGCCCCCGAAGCGCACGCCGTCGGAAGGCCAGTCGGGGATGGGCGTCCTGCCCCACGACTCGTCGTGCGCCGCGAACCAGGACGCGGCCGTCCGCGCCCGCGTCTCGGCCAGCGTCGCCGACGGGGTGCGCGTCGAGGACAGCGTGGCCGCCTTCTCGATGGGGATGCCCGCCGCCTCGATGATGACGATGTCGGTAAATCCCAGCGGGTCGATGAACACACCTTCCTCGGGCCGCCGATGCGTGCGCAGGAAATCCACCAGCGCCCGGTCCTCGGCGTCCAGGCGGGTCAGCGGCCCCAGGCACTCGGCGCCGGACCAGCTTCGTCCGGGCCGCGCGAAGGCCAGCACCTCCAGCGTCGCCGAGAACGCCACGGCCAGCCCGACCGTCAACCCGAGCAGGGCCGCCGGCGAGCGGGTGCCCCAGCGCCGCACCAGCTCGGCGGCGACCAGCGGCAACAGCACCGCGCCGGGCGCGATGGCAAAGCGAGGCAGCGGCTCGAATTCGCCCAGCACCAGGCCCTGCACCAGGTAAACCCCGATGGGCGACAGCGCGGTGACCAGCGCGACCCGGGTCGCGGTCGAGGCCTGCCGCCACACGGCCGCCCCGCACGCCAGCCCCAGAAATGGCAGCGGCGTCATGGCGGCCGCGAACGAGATCAGCCAGATCGCCAACTGGCGCACGCGCGCCGCCGCCGGACCCAGCCGTCCCGCCGCTGCGGCGGCCAGCTGGGCGTGGTCCTTCGTGATGTGGTGGACGAAGAAGAAAGGATCACCGGCCGCCATCAGGGACCATCCCAGGTAGGCGGCCGGCAGGACCGCCGCCACGCCCAGAAACGAAATCACGTCGATCAGGGCCCGCCGATCGCGCGGCCCCAGCACCAGCACGGCCACTCCTGCCGCCGGCAGCGACAGCCACATGTCGTAGCGGGTCACCGCAGCCAGTCCGCCGAACAGGCCCGCCAGCAGGAAGGCCCGCCGGCTTCGCCTGGCCACGCCGTCGTGCAGCCACACCAGCGTCGACAGCAGGAACAGCAGGTACAGCGCCTCGGTGGCGGCGGTGATCGAGACCTGCACGTGCAGGGGCGCCAGCGCCAGGCCCAGCCCCGCCAGCAGCCGCGCCCGGGCGGTCACGCCGAAGCGACGAGCCAGCGCGAAGAAGGGAAAGAACGCCAGCACCCCCGCCAGCAGCGAGGGCAGCCGCGAGGCGACCCGCGTCTCGCCGGTGGCCGCCATCAACGGGCGCATCACCTCGATGGGCAGGGGCCCGAACTGGCGGAACCCCCGCGGATCGGCGGCGGCGGCGGCGCTGCCGTTCATGTGCTCGGCCAGCAACGCCCGGATGGGCGCGTCGGCCTGCTTGTTCTCGGCGAAGGGAAACAGCGCCAGCCGAACCACCACCGCCAGCGCGATCACGGCCCAGCAGGCGGGGGTCAGGCCCGCCACGGGGCGGGCGGCGACAGAGCCGGGGTACGGGGAAGCGGCGACGACGGCGGGCGACACGATCGCGCGATAATACAGATCGCCGACGGCGAGGGGCGGCCTACCCGCGGGCCAGCGCGGCCCGCACCCGTGGCAGCGCGGCGTCGATGTCCTCCAGCGACACGGCCCCCACCGAGATGCGGAACCAGCCGCTGTCGTCCTTCAGGCCGAAGGCTTGAAAGGGAACGACGGCGAACCCCGCCTCGTCCAGCAGGCGCTTGCGGATCTGCTCGTTGGTCTGCCCGGGGATGGGGAAACGCACCGACAGATAGATCGCGCCCTGGGGCGGAATCACGTCGACGGGCAGGCCCGCCGCGCGCATCTCGGCGAAGCCGCGGGCCAGCCGCTCCAGGCGGGCCGCCACGCGCTCGCGCATCTGCGCCAGGTAGGTGGATACGGCCGCGTCGTCATCCAGCAGCGCGGCCATGGCCACCTGCTCGGGCCGCGGCGCCCAGGCCCCGACGTGCCCCAGCAGATCGGCCATGCGCTGCCGGACCGGCGGCGCCATCACCGCCCACCCCACCCTCAGGCCGGTGGCGGCGAAGCTCTTCGAGGCGGCGTCCAGGATGATGGTGTGGGGCGCGATCTCCGGCACCAGCTCGGGCGGCGTGACGTGACGGACCGCCTCGGTGCTGCTGCCGTGCCCGAACACCAGCTGCCAGTAGACCTGGTCGTAGCACAGCCACAGCGGCCGGGCGCCGGCGCGCGCGCGCCGCTGGTTCTCCTCGACCACCGCCTCGCAGATGGCGCGCAGCTGCGCCGGCGCGATGGCGGTGCCCGTGGGATTCAGCGGCGAGTTCAGCATCAGCAGCCGCGCCACCCCCAGGTGGGGGCGCAGGTCGGCCACGGTGGGGAAGAAGTTCGCCTCCGCGGTCACCGGCAGCTCGATGGCGCGCGCGCCGCTGAGATAGGCGTAGTGGTCGTTGTTCCAGGACGGCACCGAGTAGAGGACCACGTCCCCCGGGTCGACCAGCGTCATGAACGTGCCGTACAGCAAGGGCCGCGCGCCACCGGTGATGACCACGGACTCCACCGGATAGGTCAGCCCCAGCTTGCGGGCGTAGAAGCGGGTCACCGCCTCGCGCAGGTTCAGCATGCCGTCCGAGGGCGGATAGTTCGTCTCCCCCTTGGCCAGCGCGTCGCGGACGCCTGTCAGCAGCGAAGCGGGAACGGGAAACTGCGCCGGGTCGAAGTCACCGACGGTCAGGTTGCAGATGGCGGCGCCCTTCGCCTTCATGGCGCGGATCTCGGCGGCGATGCGCAGGATCTGCGACCCGGTCACCCCCTGTGCCAGCTTCGACAGAGCTCCCTCGAGCGCGGCGGGATCTCCGAGGCGTGCGGTCAAGTCCATCGGCGAAGCTTACACCCGGCCCCTCGTCCCGCACGCCAGCGGGCGCGCTGGCCTGGCGGCACGCCGTGCCTGCTGGCCCCCCCGGCCCCGCCTTTCGCAATCGTGACTAGAACGTGAGGGCCGCCGCGAAGTTCATGAACACGCCTCCCGGCGTCACCGTTCCCAGCCGCACCGGCGCTTCGGTGCGCGCCGGCGCCGCGCCCTGATGCGAGGACAGCGCGAGCGCGGTGCTGCCGGCCAAGCCGTACCCGCCCTCGGCCGTCAGCCACAGCGCGAAGACGTGCTCGCCTGGCCGCGCCAGCTGCCCCACGCGAAAGGCGGCGCCCGCGGCGCCTTCCAGGGCCAGCGCCCAGTGCGTCTGCGACAGCGACGCGTCGTTGCCGTACTGGTTTACGTTCAGGACCGAGCTCTCGGAGAGAGCGGCGTTCAGGCGCACCACGCCGGGGGCCAGCCGCGCGAAGACCGACAGTCGCCTCCAGACGGAGCGCTGCGCGGCCAGCGAAACCGACAAGCGATCCAGATCCAGCGTCGAGGCGGTCCCGCGCGCCGTGGAGCTGGCGCGCCCCCGGTTCCAGCTGGCGCCGACCGTCAGACCGGCGTCCAGCGATCCGGCGACCCGGTAACTGGCGGCCAGCGCCGTCTCGGCCATCCAGCGATCTTCCGAGAAGGCCTGGTACCCGGCGCCGCCGAACCGCTCGGTGCGCCCGCCCACCGACAGCTCGATGCCGAGCGGCGGGCGAGGTTCCGCCTGTACCAGCACCGGCAGCGCCTGCGCGCGGGCGCTTGGCGCCGCCACCGCCCATACCGTCACCAGCGCGGCGCAAGAGATCGTGGCACTAGGGCGCATCGGTTCCCTCCAGCAAGATGCCCGAGAGGGCGGTGTGAGCGTCGGCGTCGCCGACGGCGGCCGCGTCGTACACGGTGGCGCCCCAGGTCCCCTGCTGCGTCAGCGCGACCAGGGAACGCGTCGGGTGCATGGGATCATCGAGGGCGTCTATCTCGAACAGGCTGGAGATGGGCCGCTCGTCTCGCAGGTCCTGGGGATGCAACGTGAGCAGGTCGACGGCCGCCAGCTGGGACGTGCCGGGCACGTACGCCCAGGCGCGATCACCGGTGCTGGACGGCAGCATCGTCACGCCCGAAGTGGAGGTGACGAACGGGGCGGCGGTGCGCGCCTGCAGGTTCAGCAGGAAGAAGCTGGCCTGGCGCGTGCCCAGGATCTTCAGCTCGGGGTGGTCCCCGCCCACGTCGGTCACCGAGGTGACGCCGGCCGTGACGCCCACGGTCTCCACGCTGCGATAGGGCCGCCCGGCGACGCGTCCCAGCTCCCAGAAAGCCACCCCGCCGTTGCCGCTGTTGGCGCCGTTCCACAGCAAGGCGACGTCGACGGGCGCCGGCCCGGTGCTGCCCGACTCGCCCGATTGCCCGGTGACCAGGGACAGGCGG
>Ga0207671_10000682_pt1 | contig 44147 bp, 38 predicted proteins | sample KBSC24metaG_FD_184352 | JGI IMG/M metagenome (GOLD analysis project Ga0207671, IMG submission 184352) | Corn rhizosphere microbial communities from Kellogg Biological Station, Michigan, USA - KBS C2-4 metaG (SPAdes) (version 2) | ecosystem: Host-associated > Plants > Roots > Rhizosphere > Soil...
AGATCGTGCGAGATGCGGACGACACGCAGCCCGAGGCGCGGGAGATCGTGGACAAACTGCTGATGGTGCTTGCCGCCTGATCGCATCCGGCTGTTCGCTGCCGGACTGCGGCCTGATGCCTGCCGCCCGGCCGTGGCCGGGTGCTTGTTGTTTGACCGCTGCCAGTTGCCCAGGTGCCCGCTCCCGCGCGGGCATCTGAAGAGAAGCCCCGTGAGCCGGACCGCGCCAATGCTGAAAATATGCAGCTGTTGTTGGTTCTCGCGATGGGCTTGTCACCGGTCGGTGTCGTCATGTGCTGGGTGGGCGTGCGGACGCTCCGCGAGCAGTGGGTTCTCCGGCGGCGCGGCATCCGGGTCCCGGCGATCGCCGAGCGCTGGGACTCCGGTATCGGTTCCTTCGGTGTCTACCGCTTCCTCGACACCGGCGGACGGACCCGCTTCGCGAACGCCGAGCGCGTGCGGACCATCCCCGCCGCCGAGGTGACGATCGCCTACGACCCGGCGAACATCACGATGGCCCGGGAGCGGTTCCGCCTCGCCGAGACGATCATCGCGGTCTTGTGCGTTCTCATCGGTGCCGTGGTGACCGTCGCCGGACTCACGACCCTCGTGCTGGCGATCATCGTCTTCGCGTGAGGCCTACTCCGGGGTACGTTCCTCGGCGTACTCGCGATGTCCGACTCCCGGCCGATGCCGGAGCAGACAGGCGCGGGAGAAGATCGCAGGCATGGCGACGGATGAGCTGGACGTTGCGAGCCCCGAGGCGGAGCCGCGCGACGTGGTCGACCTGCCGCGCCGGCCTTGGCATCGGCGGGTCCTCCGGCGCTTCGCCAAGACGGCCGCGGTCGTCTTCGTGACGCTGACGATGCTGTCGGTGCCATACAACGCCTACACCGCGGGCACGGTCGCGCCGCCGCCGGGACTCACGTACGTCACCGCGGCCGGCATCCACACCCGCTACGAAACCTGGGGGACCAGCGGCTCGCCGATCGTGCTGGTCCACGGCGCTTTTGAGGACTCCGACACGTGGCAGGACCTGGCCGCGCTCTTGGCGCAGGACCACCGCGTCTACGCACTGGACCTCACCGGATCCGGCTATAGCCAGCGCGTCTCGCCGTACACCCCGCAGCACATGGCCGCCCAACTCACCGGCCTCGTCTCCGCGCTCCACATCGACCACCCGGTCCTGGTGGCCCACTCCAGCGGCGCGGCCGTGGCCGCCGAGGCGGTGCTGGAGGCTCCGCAGGCCTACAGCGGTCTGATGTTCCTCGACGGCGACGGACTTCCCATCCCGAGTCCAGGTGTCACCTGGGTTCTGGGGCCTGTGCGCACCTCCGTGTTGCGGTTGGTGCTCCGCTCCGACTGGGCCATCCGCACCATCTACGCCTCGGAATGCGGTCCGGCCTGCCCGCGCCTGGACGCCGCCGGTGTCGAACGCTTCCGGCGGCCCTACCAGGTCGCCGGGGCCGAACAAGGACTCTGGGACACCCTCGACACCGTCGGCGGCCCGGGACTGCCCGCTTCTCGGCTGGCCCAGCTGAAGCAGCTGTGCCTGCCCAAGGCCGTCACCTTCGGCGCGCAGGACTCGATGTTCCCCGCCGACGCGCCCGACAGCGTCGCCGCGAACATCGGGGCGCCGGCGCCGACCGTCATCCAAGGCGCACACCACCTGTCGCTGGTCTCCCATCCAGCGCAGGTGGCGGCGTCTGTGGATGCCTTGGCGGGCCGCGCCAAGGCCGGTTGCTGAGCGCGTGAGGGTCGGGCTTCAGCTGACCGTGACCACATCCAGGTCCGGCGCGTACGCCGTGTCGTTGTGGAACTTGATCGTGTTGTTTCCGGCGTTGAGCTGAATCGTCACGCTCGCCGTGGCGGGCGTCGCGAAACTGGTGCCGGTCAGCTGCTCCACGATGTCCGGCCCACCGTTGACGCTGATGGAGAAGCTGCGGGTGCCGCTGACCAGATAGCTGAACGTCAGTGTGTGGCTGCCCGCGGCGGACTCGGTGATGCCGTTGACCGTCACGTAGTTCGCCGCGCCGTTGCCGATGTAGCCGACCTTGTGGCCTCCGGAGCACGCCGTGCAGGTGGCGACTTTCGCCGCGCCGGCGATCGTGTTGCCGGAGTCCTCGGCCTCGACGGTGGTGCTCCCGCCGGATCCGGAGGGCACCGCCTTGATCAGCTTCACCGCGCCGGCGCCGAGCGTGACGCTGTACGTCCCGCTGATGGTCCCGACCGACGCGCCGCTCCACAGGTCGGTCGCGGTCGCGCTTCCGGAGATCCCTGCGGCCGACAGCGGGACGCTCACGGTGGTCGACCCGGTCCCGCTGTAGTTGAACAGGCCTATGACGACGCTGCCGTCCTTCTCCTTCTTGCTGTAGACCTGCTGGTTGCCGTTGTTCACGATGCGCGAGGCATCGATCGCGTCCTGGTCGACAGCCAGGACGCGACCGTTCTTGAGGTAGCCGAGCTCGGTGGCGTTCAGCTTCGTCAGGTCGGTGCCCAGGATCAGCGGGCTCGCGCCCAGCGCCCACAGGCTCATCTGCGACTGCTGCTCGGCGTCGGTGAGGCCGGTCGAGGAGCCGTTGCCGACCTCCAGGGAGTCGTAGTCGTTGAACGCGCCGGGGCCGCCGTACGGCTGCCACGAGGCGACCTGCCCGAAGCGGCTCTGCACGTGGGACCAGTCGGTGAGGGTCCCGGAGGTGGTGCAGCTGCTGTAGCACTCGATGTCGCCGCTGGTGCGCCAGCCGTTGGAGTACTGCTGCCAGGTCGAGGCGCTGCCGATGGCCAGGTTGTTGGACAGCTCCAGGTGGATCGGGCGCCCGGTCTGCTGCAGCGCCTTGGACCAGGCCTGGATGTCGGGGACGTCGGAGGTGCCGACGCCGTCGATCTTGACGTAGTCCACGCCCCACGAGGCGAACTCGTTCGCCCAGGAGTTGATGAACGCCTGCGCGCCGGGCTTGCTGTAGTCGATGCCGACCATGCCCTTGCAGTTGTAGTTCTTCTCCGCCGTCGTGGTCGCGATGTCCTTGATGTGGTACGACGTGCCGAGGATCGCGCTGTTCTTGGAAACGGCCTGCGCTGAGACGCCTGGCGTGACGTAGAGGCCGAACTGCAGGCCGTCGGCGTGCACGTGGTCGGCGACGACCTGGATCCCGTTGGTGCTGCCGGACGCCGGGAACTTCGTGGTGTCGGTGACCCAGCGGCCGTTGGCGTCGACGTTCGGGCCCTGGCTTCCCGGGCACTGGTACCAGAAGTCGTCGACGTTGACGTACTGGAAGCCGGCCGCCGCCAGGCCCGAGGACTTCATGGCGTCGGCCTGGGCGTCGATCTTCGCCGCGGTCGGGTCCTTGCGGACGAAGCTCCAGCTGGACCAGCCGAGGGCCGGGGTGAGGCCGACGCCGTTGTTCTCGGCGTGGGCCGGGGCTGGGGTGCCGAGCGGTGGCAGCAATGCCGCCACGACCGCGACCGCCAGCCCGGCTGCCGCGGTCCATGTTCTGATCCCTCGCGGGCGTCGCCTCATCGGTGGCTCCTGCACTAGTAAGGCTAGTAAGGTTGATTAACCAGGTTTTGCTGCGCACCGTACAGCGCGCCGAACCGGGTGACAAGGGTCGGATGAATGATCTCAACGTTCGATGATGGATTCACACAAAAGCCTGTTGAACTCAAAACTTCAGTAAGGTTCGTTGCCTAAACCTCGGATGTTTGCTTGACTCCGCCGCATGACGAAGCGTTCTGTGCCCCTCGGTATCAGACCATTGACCATCGCGGCGGCGACGATCTCCCTGCTGGGCGCGGCGGGATGGACCGCGGTCGGCCAAGCCGGTCCTCCGCCGTCCCCGGCGGCCGCCGCGGCGGGTGTCACCGGACAGGTCTACGTCTCGCCGAACGGCAGCGACGGCAACCCCGGGACCTCGGCGGCGCCGGTCCGGACGATCGGCAAGGCGCAATCCCTGGTCCGTGCTCTGGACCAGGACATGAGCGCCGATGTCACGGTGGTCCTGGAAGACGGCTTCTACCGGATGAGCAGCCCTCTGACACTCACCGCCGCCGACTCCGGCACCAACGGCCACAACGTGATCTGGACCGCCGACAGCGGTGCGCATCCGGTGGTGGCCGGTTCGGACCAGATCACCGGCTGGAAGCAGATGAGCTCCGGCAGCCCGATCTGGGTGGCGCAGGCCCCGGCGGGTCTTCAGACGCGGCAGCTGTACGTCAACGGCTCCCGCGCGACGCGGGCCACCGGCGCGCTTCCGGCCTCGCTGACCGGCCAGGACTCCACCGGCTACAGCGGCGGCGGCTCGACGATGGCCGCCTGGCGCAACCCCAGCGGCGCCAAACCGCAGCTGGAGTTCGTCTACCGGGGCGGGCTCGGCGCGTGGACCGAGCCGCGGTGTCCGGTGGCTTCGTTCAGCGGCTCGGCGGTGGTCATGGCGCAGCCGTGCTGGAGCAACTCCACGACGCGTGCCGGGTCGTTCCCGGACGGCCGGGCGTACAACCTGGTCGGCCGCAGCTCCATCACCGAGCAGCCGACGAGCGTGGAGAACGCCTTCCAGTTCCTCAGTGCGAGCACTCCCGGCCAGTGGTTCCTCGACCAGGGTGACAGCAAGCTGTATTACGTCCCGCGCTCCGGCGAGACGATGAGCACCGCCGACGTCGAGGCGCCGGTGCTGCAGCAGCTGGTCACCGGCGGCGGGACCGCTTCGGCGCCGCTGCACAACGTGGTCTTCTCGGGGATCCAGTTCTCGTACGCCACCTGGCTCGGACCGCAGTTCCACACGCAGGGCACCAGCGACGGGTTCTCCGAGATCCAGGCGAACTACCAGGTGACCGGCGCGAAGGGCGCGGCTTCGCAGGGCCTGTGTCACATCCCGCCGTCGAGCTACACGCTCGGCACGTGCCCGTATGGGGCGTGGACCCAGATCCCCGGCAACGTCTCGCTGACCTACGACCAGAACATCCAGTTCACCGGGGACGCTTTCGTCCACCTCGGCGCTGCCGGCCTGGCCCTGGGCGACGGTTCGCAGAACGACGTGGTCAAGGGTGATGTGGTCACCGACGTGTCCGGCAACGGGATCGAGCTCGGCAACGTGGACATGCCGACGGCGACCGGGGCTTCGCAGACCTCTGGGAACTCGGTGACGGACAACCATGTCTTCAACGTCCCGGTCGAGTTCCGCGGCGGCATCGGGATCGACTCCGGCTACACGGCCCACGACTCGGTCAGCCACAACCAGGTCGACCACACGCCGTACACCGCGATCTCGCAGGGCTGGGGCGGGTGGCCGGACAAGGAGAAGGAAGCACCGCAGGCCAACTTCTCGCAGAGCAACGCCATCTCCAACAACCTGATCTTCGATCACATGAGCCTGCTGAACGACGGCGGCGCGATCTACACGCAGGGGATCACCGGCACTTCGCTGGCCACCGGCGAGCACGTCACGGGCAACCTCATCCACGACCAGGCCGGCAGCGGGCACGTCATCTACACCGACAACGGGTGCACGTTCGAGACCATCACCGGCAACGCCGTTTACAACAACACCAGCGCGCAGGCCTGGGCTTCGCGGCACAGTGACTACGCTCCCGGCGCGACCACGACGTACGACCCGACGGACGTGGAGAAGAACTACTTCCAGAACCCGTCCGGCTACACGACCGGCGGCGGCGTCACGGTCGCGAACAACACCACGATCACGAGCGCGTCGCAGGTCCCTGCCTCGATCGTGGCCAACGCGGGGATCGAGACCGCGTACAAGAGCGTGCTCAGCTGGACGCAGGCTCCGCTGCCGCCGGTCCCCAGTTCGGGCGGCGGTGGCGGTGGCGGGGTGGTCCTGTCCGGCTTGACGGTCAACGACTCGGCGAACGCCACCAACTGGTCGATCCAGAGCAACCTCCAGGTCGGCGCGCAGATCTATGGCGACCGCACGTACACCCTCGCCACGCTGCCGGCCACGCTGGCCGGAGCGGCGTGGGTGCGGGTGGCGAACGCGTCGAAGACGGTGACCGCGGACCCGCTGGTGACGTTCACGATCAGCCAGGCCGCGACGGTCTACCTGGCGGTGGACACACGGACCGGCAAGCGCCCGTGGATGGACGCGAGCTGGGGCGACACCGGCACCGCGCTGACGGACGACGAGAGCGGGACGGCGCGGACGTTCGAGGTCTACGCGAAGGGCTTCGCGGCGGGCTCGGTGGCGCTGGGGCCGAACGCCGCGAACAACGACGGGTACGACATCGCGGTGGTGTGACGGGCGGGGTGTCGGGCGCGGGGGTGTGTGGCGGGGTGGTGTCGGGCGCGGGGCGGGTTTTTCGATCAATGACATGGCTGACTGAAGGAGTCTGATGATGCTCGCTGCCCTCCGGACCCGCCCCCGGCGCCTGGTCGCTGCCGGCCTGGCCGGTGCCTGTTGTCTCGTCGGCTTGCCGGCCGCCGGCCAAGCATTCGCCGGTACCCACACCGCGGTGACGGTCGCCGTCAATCACAGCTCCGCCGGCTCCGTCGGCACCGGCTTCGCAGGGTTCAGCTACGAGAAGTCCATGGTCGGCGCCGGCATGTTCGATCCGGGCGATGCGGCGCTCGTCAAGCTGTTCCGCCTGCTCGGACCCGGCTACCTGCGGGTCGGCGGCAACGAGGTCGACATCGTCAACTGGAACTCCGCCGGCGTCGGCGGCTCGGCGACGGAGATCGCGCCGGCGGACGTCACGAAGCTGGCCGCGTTCGCCAAGGCGACCGGCTGGAAGGTCATCTACGGCATCAACCTCAAGACCAACACGCCTGCCAACGCCGCGTCCGAGGCGGCGTTCGCGGCGCACGCGCTGGGCAAGAGCCTCGTCGCGTTCGAGATCGGCAACGAGCCGAACGTCTACGACACCGAGGCCGCGTACGAGGCCTCCTTCAACACCTACACCGCAGCGATCCGCGGCAAGGTCCCCACCGCGGTGTTCGACGGCCCCGGCACGTACCGCCACGGCGCCTGGGAAGCGGCCTTCGCGGCCGACGAGAAGAAGAACGGCCTGGCGATGATGTCGATGCACATGTACATCGGCAGCAACACCAACGCCTCGATCGACGGCATGCTCGCCTCCAACCCCGGCAGCTTCGCGACGGACGCCGCAGCGATCGCGGGCGCCACGTCCGCGAACGGCATCCCCGGCTGGCGCATGACGGAGACCAACTCGTACTTCCACGGCGGCGCGGCCGGGGTGAGCGATGTCGAGGCCTCGTCGCTGTGGTCGCTGGACTTCATGGAGGGGATCGCGGCCGCAGGGGCCTCCGGCGTGAACTTCCATGGCGGCACCTCGGCGCAGTTCACCCTCAGCTACTCGCCGATCGCCTACGACGGCCTGACGCCCACCGGCGTGCAGGGCGTGTACTACGGCGAACTGCTCTGGAAGCTGGCCGGCGCCGGCAAGCTGCACACCGCGACGGTCAGCGGCGCGACCGGCGTCTCGGCGTGGGCGATCGGGAACAACGTCATCATCGACAACAAGGGCACGACCGCGATCACGGCGAGCGTCACCCTGCCGGCGGCGGCGAGCTCGGGTTCGGAGTACGTCCTCACCGCGCCGTCCCTCACATCCAAGGCGATCACCATCGCCGGCTCGTCGGTGAGCGGCGCGGGCGCGTTCACCCCGAAGCCGACGCACGTCACGGTGAAGGGGGCGCGGATGACGGTGAGCGTGCCGGCGGGGAGTGCTGCGCTGGTGGTCACGCAGTAGGTGGGTTTGCGCTGTGTGGGATGCGATTCCCGCTGGCGGCTGGCGGTATTGCCGGGCAAGACCGCGTGTCGGTCCGAGTCACAAAAAAGGGCGCGCGCCCCAAAAGGCGCGCGCCCTCCCACGGGCTTCCCTCAAACCCCGCGTCTCATGAAGGCAGATTCCACTGCTGGTTCGCCCCGTCCGTGCAGTCCCAGATCTGCAGCCGGGTCCCGTTCGCCGAGCTCGGCCCGGTCGCGTCCAGGCAGCGTCCAGAGTTGGTGTTCACCAACTCTCCGTTCGCCTGGTGCGTCCACTGCTGCGCGGCCGTGCCGTTGCAGTCGTACAGCTGCACCTGCGTTCCGTTCGCCGTCCCTGCGGAAGTGACGTCCATGCACTTCCCGAGCGCCTGCAGCGAGCCGTTGCTCGCGACCGTCCACTGCTGGGCGGCGGTGCCGTTGCAGTCGTAGAGCTGCACCGCGGTGCCGTTCGCCGTGTTCGCGCCGGCGATGTCGACGCACTTGCCGCCGTAGCCGGTGATCTGGCCGGTCTTGCCGCCGCCACCGCCGGTGCTCTGCGTGCCGCTCCAGGTGAACGTCGCCGAGGTCTGCGCGGGGAGCGAGTAGCTGAAGTGCTCGTTGCCCCAGTTCACGGTCAGGGTCTGGGTGCTGCCCGATTCGTTGTACGCCACCAGGGCCTTCGACCCGTCGGGGTTCTGCCACGCCACGTTCGGGACGCTGCTGTTCGCCGTGGAGTCGACGCGGTAGGCGCCCGGCTTCACGAACTTGGTCAGCTGCCCCATGTCGTAGTACTCGATGTTGTAGTCGACCTGGCCGGAGCGCGAGTCGCCGTTGTGCACCGTGATCAGCCCCGTGCAGGTGCCGCACCCACCGTTGTGCGGGCCCATGTTCTGGTCCACGGCCAGCGACCACTTCACCACCGACTTACCCCAGTTGCGGGTGTAGTCGATGATGTTGTTCATGTCCTCCTGCTGCTGGTTGGAGATCCAGGTGCCGCCGGAGTGCTCGGTGTCGTAGGCGTCCACGCTCGGGTACTGGTTGTGGATGTCCGTCTGCGTGCTGACGCTGCCCTCGTACCCGTGCCAGGCGATGCCGCCGAAGTTCGGGTCGTTGCGCACGGTGGCGTCGTCGACCGTCGGGGCGCCATAGGAGGCGTAGCTGTCCGGGTTCCAGTCCAGGGCGAGGACCTTCGTCGACAGGCCCGCGGCGTGGAAGGCCGGCAGCAGGTCGTTGACCGTGAAGTAGTCCAGGCCCGTGCCGTTCCACTGCATCGAGGGGTAGCCGGAGCAGCAGGTGGGCTCGTTCTGCGCCGAGACGAAGTCGATCGGGACGCCCTGCGCCTTGTACGCCTGGATGTACTTCACGAAGTACTGCGCATAGGCGGCGTAGTACTGCGACTGGAGCCAGCCCTGGCTGTAGGCGCCGCTGTCCTTCATCCACGGCGGCGCGGTCCACGGCGTGGCCATGACCTTCAGCCCCGGGTTGAGCTGCTGCGCCTGCTTGGTCAGCGGCAGGACGTCGGCCAGGTCGTGGGCGATCGAGAAGTTCGCCAGGTTCGGGTCGGTCTGCCCGGAGGGCATGTCGTCGTACGTGTAGCTGTAGCGCGCCAGGTCCGAGGCACCCATGGGATTGCGCAGGAAGTCCAGCCCGATGCCCGTCGTGGGGTTGAACAGGTTGTTCATCAGGGTGCTGCGGGTGGCGGCGCTCAGCGCGCCGCTGCTGTTCATCAGCCACGCGGCGGTGTCGGTGAAGGACGCGCCGGCCCCGGTGAACTGCTGGTAGCGCGTGTTCTCGTCGACGGTCACGTTCTGGCCGGAGCCGCCGGTGCCGGCGCTGAACGAGATCGGCGTCTGCTGCTGCAGGCCGCGCGTGACGTTACGGCCGCCGGAGTCGTTCGTCGTGGTCAGCCAGATGTTGACCGACTCGTTCGCGGCATGCGCGGGCGTGTCGGCGATCGCGAAGCCGGACGTGACGAGCGCCGCGGCCGAGACCGCGCGGATCAGGAGCCTGATCCGGCGTCTCGCGGTGGAGCCTTGGTGCGATTTCGGCATGGGGGTACCACCTGAGGACTACGTGGGGAGTGTGGGGAGGAGGGCTGATCGTCACAGCCCTTTTATTCACTTCTTAGTTCAAGACGTGATTGAACTCCGGGCGCCGGTTCTCGTCAAGGGTCTAAACCAATCGGTCCAGACCAATTCTGAGCAAAGAAACCGCACACGACCCTCGCGCGCCGGGGCATGGCAGAATCGCCTCCCGTGACCTCCCGAGCCCAGAAAACGACACGTGACCTGCGGTGGCACAACCGCTCGGATCTCCTGACGCGTCTGTATCTGGGCGAGTGCACCAACCGCAACGATCTGGCCCGCGCCTCGGGCCTGTCCGCGGCGACGATCAGCAACGTCGTCTCCGACCTCATCGCCGACGGCCTGGTCGGCGAGAACGGCTCGCAGAGCTCGGCCGGCGGCCGTCCGCGCTCGCTGCTGCGCGTCCTGCCCGGCTTCGGGCACGTGGTCGGCGTGGACATCGGCGAGACCGAGATCCGGGTCGGGCTCTTCGACTGGACGCTGAACCCCGTCGCCGACGAGGTGCGGCCCGTGGACACCCCGAACGTCCCGCCGCGGGAGGTGGCCGACCAGATCCTGTCCGAGATGTCCGCGGTCACCGGGCGCGCCGGGATCGGGCTGGACAGCCTGCTCGGCGTGGGCATCGGGGTTCCGGGCGCCGGCGGCTCGGTGATCCACGCCCCGACCCTCGGCTGGTCCGCGGTCCCGCTGGCCGGTCTGCTCCGCGACGGTCTGGGCTTCACCCCCGACGTCGACAACGGCGCCATGGCCCTCGGTCAGGCCGAAGCCTGGCGCGGAGCCGCCCGCGGCGCCGAACGCGCCGTGACCCTCCTGCTCGGCATCGGCGCCGGGGGAGCGCTGTCACTGGCCGCCGGTCCCGGCGGCCGGGCGCGCAGCTTCACCATGGAATGGGGCCACACGGTCGTCGATCTCGAAGGCCCCACCTGCCGCTGCGGGGCGCGGGGGTGTCTGGAGACGTACATCGGCGCGGAGGCGATCCTCACGCGCTATGCGGCCGAGCCGGGCAGTATCCCGCCGGCCGTGGACGGCGTCGAAGCACAACTGGCGGAACTGGTCGCGCGCGCCGTCCAGCATCACGAACCCGCGGCCCTGGCCGTGCTGGAGGCGACCGCCACGTATCTCGGCGTCGGGATCAGCAACCTGATCAACCTGGTCGCCCCGGACCGCGTCATCATCTCCGGCTGGGCCGGCGCGCTGCTGTGCCAGGCGCCCCTGCTGCCCGCCGTCCGCAAGGTCGTGCGTCAGCACGCCCTGCCGTACCTCCAGGAGTTCACGCGCATCGAGCCGGGAGAACTCGGCCCCTCGGCGACGGCTCTCGGCGCCGCGACCCTTCCGGTCGCACGCCTGCTGGCCGACGGTGGCCGCCGCGGGGACGAGTGAGGATGAGGGGCTCCCCTCGCCGGGCCCGGCGCGGCGGTGGTGGCGACTGGCGCCGGCACCGGGCCCACTCCTCATCCAGCCCGCTGTCGCGAGCTCACTGGATGTACGAGGCGACCTGAGCGGCGGGGTCGTAGGAGGTGTTCTCCCACTTCCAGCGCGTCAGCCGCGGTATCACCCAGAAACCGTAGACGCCGAACGTGATCACGGTGAGGAACCACCACTTCAGCCAGTTGCCGAACAGGCCCCAGGCCGAGCCGGCGAACACCAGGCGGCGTCCGTCGATGCACGAGTGCTTGGCCCGCCAGCGCTGCATCAGCACCACGCCGAACGGGTAGCAGATGCCGAGCGTGAACATGGTGACGAGTCCGGCCAGCAGGGCGGTGCCCCAGAACGTGGCCGCACCCCCGTCGAACGTGAAGCGGGTGCCCTCGCGGGTCATGGCGGTGACTCCTTTGTGCTTGATGCAGGATCCTGGTCCGTTGTCGCGGTGGCACCACCGTGGACCTGTTCCGGAGCGGACAAACGGTCTTTGTACGGGATTCTCGATATCCGATGTCAGGGTTCACCCGGTGTTCGTTACGAGTCCCTTCCCATCCTCGTCGGTGAAGCGCATACGGCACTGCGCCGAGCATTGGGCGGAATACTGGGAATACCAAGCAAAGGCGTTTTCATGGAAACGCGACACTGTGGAGCCTGTCGATATCCCGAACGGCGATCCGACGATAACCGTTGTTGACAATGCCGGCCTCGCGCAGGTGTTTCAGGGCTTTGAAGACCGTCGGTTCGGCGGCCCCGACGAGCGAGGCGATCTCGGGCTGCGTGAGCGGCCACCGGATGACGATGGACGTGCCCTCGGGCTCGCCGTAGGTGACGGCGAGGTCGTAGATGACGCGCGCGAGCCGCGTCGGCGCGTTGCTGCCCGCGAAGCCGATGCGGCGGCTGGTGGCGGCGCGGAGCTTGTCGACGACCGAGCGGCTGACCGCCTGCGACAGGACCGCGTCGGCGGTGAGCGCCGCGAGGAAGTCCGAGCGGGTGACCAGGCGGTACACGAGCGGGCCGCAGGTGGTGACGGTCGCCGAGCGCGGCTTGCCGTCCAGCGCGCCGAACTCGCCCACCAGGTCGCCGCCGACGCGTACGGCCAGCAGCGCCTCGCGCTGGTCCGGCGTGCGGCCGGTGACCTTGACCACCCCGTCCAGCAGGACCAGGACGGAGGTCGACTGGTCCTCCTCGCGTATCAGAACCGTGCCGGGAGGCCTCTGCACCATGATTCCCAGGCTCAGGAACCGTCCGCGCGCCGCCTCGGGCAAGCCGCCCAGAAGGCTGTTCTCCGGCCAGCGCCATGTGCCGCGCGCGGCGGACCGCTGTGGCCTTCGCTGGGGACCCGGCCCTGAACGGTCCGAACGGTCCATGCGGTTCTCCTCCACCATCGCCCGAGAAGTGGGATTGCCGAAATCATTGTGCGCCTCTTACATCCCCGGTCGTCCGGTTTACACAACAGCCCAGGGGATTCCACGGAATCCGTATTGAGATGGGGTTCGCGGGCCGGAATTGGTGAACAGTGGGGCCGGCGTTGGGGAGGAGCCGGTTCCGATGCTCTGATACCTAGGGGGTTCGCATGACGGACGAGGGCAATGGATCGCAAGGCCCGGATACCGGGGCCCGGCGGCTGTGCGCGGCATTGTCCTCGGACCGGCCGGGATTGCTGGCCGAGGCCTGCCGGGAGGCGGGATTCGGCCGCCTGTTCCTGGCGGTTCTGACCGACGGCACCCAGGTTGTGATCGCGCCGTCCGGGATCGAGGAGGTGCGTCTGGTCCACGACCTCGTGGACGCGCTGACGGCCCTCGTGCCCGACACGCCGGAACCCGGCGGCCCGCCGACGGGGCCGGCGCTGTTGGCGCTGAACGTCGGCATCCTGCGCGTGCTCGACGACGGGTTCACCGGGGCGGGCCTGGAACGCGCCCGCAGCCTGGCGAACGACGCGGCGGTCCGCGCCGCGGTCGGCGAGCACCTCGGTGCGGACGGCGAGAAGCGCGGCGGATTCGCGGTGGTGCTGTCCGCGGGGTTCTACGCGGATCTCTGCGACGAGGGATACGAGCTGCAGGACTGGCACCCCGTGCGATCTTCCGCCGCGTGGTTCCGCTGGAGAGACGGCTGCCCCGATAAGCTGCTGTCTTCCTCGCCGTAACCAAGGCTCGGCCGCCGGCCGGGAACAACTACAGCAGGGTCCTCATATTCGGGTGCTTCTATTTTCCGGAACCGTCCTGCCCGCGGCGCAGTGCAGCGGCATCGCCTACAGCGACCCCTCGACGACCCGCATCACGTGGGCCGACGGCACCTTCCGCAGCATCAGCCTCGACCAGGCCGACGTGGTCTCGGTCCTGGGCACCGCCTCGACCACCGGCACCGGCTCGGTGAGCGCGGACAGCACGAAGTTCACCGGCGACTCGATCGACGGCGCGGTGATGGGCGCCGGCGACGGCTGCGGCACGGCGGCCGGGCAGCGCACGATCACGTCGATCCTGGTGTTCACGCTCGCGCACTGAGCAGGACGCGAGCGAGGTTCGCCACCAGGCATCACGCCGCGCTGACGTTGGTTCGCAGCGCGGCGTGATGGGCTCAGGTCAGGGTGTCGTCGGCGCTGACCGCGCGGGTGTCGGTCGCGCCGGCGGCCGGTGGCGTGCCCACCGTGTACCTATCGCTCTCTCCCCACCCTCCCGCCTTCTCGTCAACCTGGGTTGACATCCCGCCGTGCGTCAACCTACATTGACACCATGACCGAAGCAACAGACCTGGCCGCCGCGGCCGGCAGCACCGACCCCCGCGAAGGCCTGCGGGCCGTCGCGGCGCTGGGACGGCTGCTGGAGACCCTGGAGTCGCTCCAGGTCGCCCACGCCCGCGCCAAAGGCTGGTCATGGCAGGAGATCGCCGATGAGCTCGGTGTCAGCAAGCAGGCGGTCCACAAGAAGCACGCCGGGCGGACGCGGGGAGCGTCCGTTCCGACGTCCGGACGGGAGATGTGATGTTCGAACGGTTCACGCCCGGTGCGCGGGCTGCAGTCGTGGTCGCTCAGGACTCGGCCCGGTTTCTGGGGCATCGGTACATCGGGACCGAGCATCTGCTGCTCGGGCTGCTCGCCGCGCCCGACGACACAGCCGGTCGGGTGCTCGCAGGGCTCGGAGTCACGCGGGTCCGGGTGCTGGCCGACATCGAGCGGATCGAGAAGGCGCACCAGGAGCCCAGCCGAGACCTCCTGGAGAAGGACACCGCGGCGCTGCGCACCATCGGCATCGACCTCGACGCCGTCCGCGCCGCCGTCGAAGAGTCCTTCGGCCCTGGTGCGCTGGACGCCGGGACCAGCGCCTCGCACGATGACCTCCCGGGCCCCTGGTGGCGCCGACGGCACCGCCAGCAGGGACAGCCTGCCGGCTCCCCGCGCGGCCACATCCCCCTGACCCCTCGCGCCAAGAAGGTCCTGGAGCTCTCGCTCCGCGAAGCCCTGGCGCTCAAGCACGGCTACATCGGCACCGAGCACGTCCTCCTCGGCGTCCTGCGCGAAGGCCAAGGACTGGCCGTCCGGATCCTCAGCGACGAGGGCGTCGAGCTCGACCACCTTCGCGATCTCGTCTTCGCCGAACTCCAGCGCGCCGCCTGAGGCCGAGGCTCGGCCGCCTCAGCCCGCGGCGGAGGCCGCCGTCGGCAAGCCGGCCAAGGCGACCTCAGCCCCGCACCCCCGAAGACCGAGCCTGCTTCACCAGCGTCTTCCCGAAGTCCCACATCATCCCCGTCCCCTTGTGCGCGTCCTCCATGACGTCCCCGAAGGCCGTCAAGAACTCCTCGACCTCCCGCTCGCCGATGGTCAGCGGCGGCAGCAGCTTCACGACCTCCAGGTAGTCGCCCGAGACCTGCGTCAGAATCCGGTGCCGCCGATACAGCGCCATGACGATCATCTGCGAGAACAGTCCCTTGCGCGCCGCCTGGAGCATCGACCATCCGGCCTTCAGCCGCAGCGAGGAAGCCTTCCCGAACTCGATCCCGATCATCAGCCCGCGCCCGCGCACGTCAGCGAGCATCTCGTATCGTCCGATCATCTCCGTCAAGCCCGCTGTGAGCTGCTCGCCGGCCCATGCCGCGTTCGCCGTCAGCTCCTCGTCCTCGATCACGGACAACGTGGCCAGGGCCGCCGTCATCGCCATCGACGTCGACCCGAACGTCGAGTCGTGCACCAGCACCCGGTCCATCGAGGAGTAGACCTTCTGGAAGATCCATTCTTTGCCCAGCGTGGCACCGACCGGAACGAATCCTCCTGACAGCGTCTTGGCCACCGTCACCAGATCCGGCGACAGCCCCTCGGCCTCGTACGCGAAGAAGGTCCCCGTCCGCCCCAGTCCCGTCTGCACCTCATCGCAGATCAACAGCGCCTTGTGCTTGCGCAGTAGCTCCTGAGCCTGCGCCAGATACCCGGCCGGGGGCACGAACACGCCCTTGCCCTGAATCGGCTCGACGATGAAAGCCGCGACATCGCCCTTCCGGAGTTCCGCCTCCAACGCCGCCAGATCCCCGAACGCGACCCCGCCGCCAGGCAGCAAAGGCCCGAATCCCTCCCGGAACTCCCGGGCGCCGTTCACCGACAACGATCCGGCGGTCAGCCCGTGGAACGCATGGTCGGCATACAGCACCCGCGGCTTCCCGGTCGCACACCGCGCGAACTTCAACGCCGTCTCGACCGCCTCGCTCCCGCTGTTGGCGAAGTACGCCCGCTCCATCCCCGGCGCCTTGCCCACGAGCTGTTCGGCCAGCACCCCGGCCAGCAGCGCGCAGTCGAACTGCACGAGGTCCGCGAACTGCGCGTCAAGGTACTGGTGCAGTGCCTGCCGCACCACCGGGTGGTTGCGACCGAGCCCGAACACCCCGAACCCGCTGAGGAAGTCCAGGTACCGGTTCCCGTCGGCCCCGATCAGGAAAGCGCCCTCGGCCTGCTCGTAGACGGTGTCGAACCCGATGGTCCGCAGCATCCGGGCGAGCTGGGGGTTGCCGTACTTGGCGTGCAGGCCGTACCCCTCGCCCCGGCGTGCGGCGAGCAGTTCGGCGAGGTCGAATCCCATGCAATGAGTTTCGCCTACAAAGGTCCGCTAAGGGACGTTCGACACGATTCACCCGCGGCGGCATAGCGAGGCGGGCGGCGGATCGTCTTCGATCCGCCGCCCGCCGATGTCACATCAGCATCGCTGAGGTCAGCTCACGTTCAGCGCGTTGTCGTCGACGACGAACGACGTCTGCAGGGAGGAGTCCTCGGTGCCGGTGAACTTCAGGGTGACGCTCTGGCCGATGTAGCCGGCCAGGCTGAAGGAGTGCTGGGTGTAGCCGCTGTTGTGGTTGAGGTTGCTGTAGGTGGCCAGCGTGCTCAGGACGGTGCCGGAGGAGTTCAGGACCTGCACCGACAGCTTGTCGTAGGCGGTGCTGGTCGTCGTCTCGGCGGTGTCGATGTGCAGCCAGAAGGCGAAGGTCGCCGTCTTGCAGGTGGACGGGATCGTCACCGTCTGCGCGGCGGTGTCGGTGTGGGTGGTGCCGTAGCCGTCCATCCACGCGTCCCAGCTGCCGGAGTGGGCCGGCTCCGAGGACGTGTCGCTGTTGACGACGCCGGCGGTCGTGGTCCACGGCGCGGCCGAGCCGGTCTCGAACCCGGCGTTGCCCAGCAGCTGCGTCGCGGTGCAGCCGCCGCCACCGCCGGTGGGGTTGACCGTCCAGGTGAAGGAGGCCGAACCGGAGGCGGTGCCCGAAGAGGCGGTGACAGCCACCGTGTAGGTGCCCGCCGCGCTCGGGGTGCCGGTGATCGCGCCGGAGCTGCTGATCGCCAGGCCGGCCGGCAGGCCGGTGGCCGAGTAGGTCAGCGCCTTGCCGGCCGAGTCGGTCGCCGAGATCTGCAGGGTGCTGATCGCGGTGCCCTGGGTCGAGGTCTGGCTGCCCGGGCTGGTCACCGAGACGGTCTCGGTGCCGCCGCCACCGGTCTGCAGGCCGGCGATGCCGTTCGGGGTGCCGATGCCGGTCGGGCCGTCATAGCCGGTGCCCGCGGTGCACAGGTAGGACGGGCTGCAGGACGAGGCGTCCTTGCCCGAGGTGACGTCGTAGAAGTTGGCGGTGTGCTGGTAGATGTCCTGCGCCGGGTTGGCGCCGGCGTTGCCGGCCAGGGCGAACATCGCGGCGACCATGGGGGAGGAGGCCGACGTGCCGCCGACCTCGTTCCAGCCGCCGTCACCGTTGTAGGTGTCGTAGACGGCGACACCGGTGGCCGGGTCGGCGTCCGCGGCGACGTCGTTGTCGACGCGCTTGGAGCAGCCCGAGGGCAGGCCCAGCGAGGTCTGCCACGCGGGCTGGGCCTCGTACGCCGAGCAGCCGGAGCCGGTGCCCTCGGAGCCGGTGGTGGTGTTCCAGACCGACTCGGTCCAGCCGCGCGAGTTCGAGGCCGTGCTCAGCGCCGTGCCGCCGACCGAGACCACGTTCGGCGAGGTCGCCGGGTAGGACACGCCGTAGTCCGAGTCGCCGGCGGACACCGTGGTCACGGTTCCGGTGGCGTGCTTGAAGTAGGTGTTGTCCGTCGAGGGGTCGCTCGAGGACTCCGAGCCGCCCCAGGAGTTGGATATGTAGGAGGCCTTGGCCGCGGCCGCCGCCTGCGCGACGTAGAGGCCGTCGCTGGAGTCGTCGTTCGCCTCGACCAGGACGATGTTGCACAGCGGGCAGATCGCCGAGGCCATGTCCATGTCCAGGGCCGCCTCGACGGTCCAGTCGTCGCCGGAGGGCGGGGCCGACGGCAGCGGGGATGTCGCGCCGTTCTGGTTGATCTTGGTGAAGTTCGCCGCGGGCAGGCCGGCGGCCGAGCGGTAGGCCGCCAGGTCGCTCGCCGCCGTCGGGTAGTCGTAGGCGTCGACCAGGGCGATGGTGCGGCCGGCGCCGTTGGACGCCGAGGCCGAGGTCAGGTTGTACGCCGACTGCAGCTGCGAGGGGCCGTACCCGACCCCGGACGGGATCGCGTCGGGGGAGGCCGCCGCGGCGGCGGGGTGGACCCCGTTCCGCTTCAGCGCGAAGCAGGACTGGTGGCCGACCACGATCACGGCCGAGCAGGCGTGCGTCGAGCCCGTGTTCTCGGCCGTGGCCGCGGGCTGCGAGGCGTGGGCGGAACCGGCGGCCACGGCGGCGATCAGGTGTGCGGACGCCGACGCGGTCGCGGCCGGCGCCGGGGAGGCGGTGGCCCCCGAGGCGACGGCGATGGTCAGCGCGCTGCCCAGGGCGACGGCTGTTGCCAGGCGCGCGGTCGCGCGCAGGCGTGGACTGATTCTCACGGGGGTGGTTTCCCTCTCGGTGTGGGGAGGCGCCGGCGCTGTCGGACAGGCCGCCGCCTTTCGGCAGGAGGTGGCTCGGGAGGGTCGAGAGGAGACCTGGTGGTGCGCGTGGGGTGCGCAGGCGGCCTGTGGAGGGGGTGGTGCCGTGTGGGTTCCCGCCGCAGCTGCTTGCGCGTCTCGATCCGGCCGTGCCGTTTTTGTACGCCTTGCTGTTCTGCTGGGCGGGAACGACCGAACTTCGTGCCGACCGAACGGACGGTTCCCTCCAGGCCTCGACTAGGGAAAGTAGCGCCGCGCGGATGTCCGGTCAACGGTCTGTCATATAAGGCTATGGATATGAGACCACTGAGTGCCGTAGAAGACGTACCTGTCGGTAATGGCTATTGGCCTGGGATTTTCAGAGACGTTACGAAACGGGCAAGGGTCGTTGGCGGGCTTCAGCCGTCAGGTGCATCGCCTTGTGCTACGGCGCATAGTATTCAAGAGAGGGCCGTGTCAGCCCTCTGGGAAGATCAGTTCGGCGTTGATGCCGTCGGCGAGCAGGAAGTAGCCGAGGAACGTCACGCCGTCCTGCTGGGCGTCGAAGCGGGCGATCCGCACACCCTCCGGCTCGTGGAAGACGTCGCCGGGTCGCAGGAGGACGGCCGGCTCGCCGTCGATCTGGTACACCGCCGAGCCGGTCTCGATGCTGCCGAACACGGGGCCGTTGTGGACGTGCAGTCCTGCCGGGTGGCCGGGCGCGATCGTGATGCGCCGGATCTCGACGCGTCGGGTGGCGAGAGCTTCCGGCAGCTTCTGGTCCATGACGATCACGCGGCTCATCGGCGGGGCTTCTTCGGGGCGCGCATCGGTTGCGGCGTCATGACCTGCGGCGTCATGACCTGCGGCGTCATGGCCTGCCAGGTACTCGGCATCCGTGACGGCTTCGGCGAACTCGGCGGTGCGGCCGTCCTCGGGCAGCTCCTCGATCGCCAGATGGGTCATCGCGCCGTCGGGGGATGCGCCGTGCCAATGCCATTCACCGGCTTCTATCCGCACTGTGTCGCCGACGGAAACGGATTCCACCGCACCGCCGCGCCGCCGCACGAGCGCGGTTCCCTCGGTCACGACGAGCACCTGGCCCAGCGGATGCCGATGCCAGCGCGTTCGAGCATTCGGGGCGAAGCGCACGCTGTCGATCTGCGTCCGCGACGGGCCCTGAGGCGTGGCGAGTTCTTCGATCACGGCGTCGCCGGTGATCCACTCGGACGCGGCCGGAACACCGACGCGGGGAGCACGGGAAATCTGCATGATCACACGTCCTTCGCAACAGAACAGGCGGCGAGCAGCGCGAGGACGCCCTCGACCGCCAGCTGGAACATCTCCGGGTCGTCGGCGGCGCGCGCCAGCACGTATCCGCCCTGCAACGTGGCGACGATCGCAGCCGCCGTGGCCGCCGGATCGATACCGGCGCGCAACTCCCCGCCGGCGACACCCTCCGCCACCAACTCCGCCAACCGCCCACGCAGCCAGCTGAACGTCTCCTCGACCGGCGCGACCAGCACCGGCGCGGCCATCACATCAGGATCCTGAGTCAGGCGCCCGATCGGGCAGCCCTTCAGGACGTCGCGCTCCCGGCGCAGGTAAGCCGCGATCCGCTCCAGCGCACTGCCCGGCCCGGACAGCACGGCCTCCACGCCGGCGCGCATCTCCTCGGCAGTCCGGTCGATGGCAACCCGGGCCAGCTCCTCCTTGCCGGAGAAGTGGTGGTACATGCTGCCCTGGCCCGCGTCGGCCAGGTGCTGGATGTTCTTCGGGCTGGTGGCGACGTAGCCGCGTTCCCACAGCAACGTTCGCGTGCTCTCGATGAGTCGTTCTCTCGTACTCATGGGGCCAGTGTACATACTAGTAGGTACAGAAGTTGCTCATTTTCGGGCCTCACCTCCAGCATGAGCGCTCGGTCGCGTGCGGCAATTGCTCAAGAAGCCCGGCGGCGGGTCGACAGCCAGTGGGGGCATCGCGCGCGAGCGGCCGGGGACCCTGAAGCAGAAGCCTGACATAAGGGCACGGCCTCGTCTCGTGATGCGAGACAAGGCTCAAGAGATCAGTGGCCTGTCCTCGGGTACCCTGGCTCCATGACAAGCGATTTGTCCACATTGCAAGACACCGACGCGGCCCAGGACGCGGGGACCCGCCTCCTGGAGCTCCGCGCCAGCATCGACAACCTCGACTCGGCGGTCGTGCACCTGCTCGCGGAGCGCTTCAAGTGCACCCAGCAGGTCGGGCGGCTGAAGGCTGACCACGGGATGCCGGCCGTCGACTCCGAGCGGGAGGCCGTGCAGATCAAGCGCCTGCGCTCCCTGGCCGAGGAGGCCCGCCTCGACCCGGAGTTCGCGGAGAAGTTCCTGAACTTCATCATCGACGAGGTGGTGCGCAACCACCGCTCGCTGTAGGCGCGAGCGCGAGGTTCTTCGCGGTCTTCCCCCGCCGCCGTCCACCGATAGTGGTGGGCGGCTGTTTCTTTCGGGGCGGCTCGGCGGCCGGCTGGTGAGAGGCTTCCTCACCCCGAAGTGGCGTCCAAATGCAGCCGCGTCGTGATCCGGTACCGATCCCCCCGGTACACCGAGTGCGCGAACTCCACGACGCGCCCCGTCGTGTCCTTCGTCGTCCGCTCGACCTGGAGCAGCGGCGCGTAGACCTCGATGTCGAGAAGTTCGGCCTGCTCCGGGTTGGCGACCGTCGGCTCCATCGTCTGCACCGCGTCCGAGACCACGATGCCGTGGCGGTCGCGGAGCAGGTGGTAGAAGTTGCCTGATTCGACGTCGGCCGGCTTCAGGTTCGGGACCAGCGCGGCGGGGACGTCGAGGCGCTCGATGGCGATCGGCTCGCCCTCGACCAGCCGGACTCGGACGATCCGGAGGATCGGGGCGTCCGCGGCGATGCCGAACCGGGTGGCTCGCGAGGGTCCGGCGGGGGAGGTGCGGAAGGTGACGACGTGGCTGGTCCATGTGCCCTCGGCGGACGGTGCCGCCAGGGCCGCGGCCCCGTCGGCGCTGTCGCCGGTGAGGGCCTGGTCGATCTTGCGGGGGCTGGTGAACGTGCCGCGGCCCTGGTGGCGCACGAGGTAGCCGGAGCGGGCCAGGTCCTGCAGGGCGGCGCGGACCGTGGGGCGGGAGACGCCGAGGGTCTCGGCCAGGTCGCGTTCGGAGTCCAGGCTGGTGCCCGGGGCCGCGGTGTCGATCAGCTGCAGGAGGTGGTCGCGCACGCGGTCGCGCTTGGCGGTGGCCACTTTGCGGGCCGGGCGGGTCTCGCTGCCTGTCACATCGGATGATTCTGCCAGGTCTGGCCGGTCGGGCGCCCCGGTCGGCCGGGGCGGCCGGGGCGGCGGGCTTCGCCGCGCCGGTGGGGCACGGCGGTCGTGCGGTGGGGGTGCGATGGTCATGCGACCTTTCGGAAGCGGATGGGCCACACCAAGGCGGCGTGCCCCGTGCTCGGGTCGGCTCGGGTCGGGCCGCACCAAGACGGCGCGGCCCGTGCTCAGGTCGGGCCGCGCCGCCGGTCGGGAGCGTTCCGGCCGCGGGGCACGCCCCGCGGCCGGAACGGGTGAGGGAGAACCGGACTCAGCTGTTCGGGACGGTGTCCGTGAAGTGCGTGCCGCCCGAGTAGAACTTGTTGACCGCGTTCTGCACGTCGGTCGGCGACTGCGCGACGCCCTTGGCGTAGTACACCCAGTTCACCTTCTCGTTCCAGGTGCGTGCGCCGGTGATCGGCAGGTCGATGAACCACTCGTTGAAGTCGATGGTCATCGCCTGGCGCGGGTAGTACTTGCCGGTGCTGGAGAACACCTGCTTGCCGTCGATGTAGTACGTGACGGTGCCGCCGTAGACCGTGGCGACCAGCGTGTGCCAGCCCTGCAGGCTGCCCATGGTGTCGTTCGTGACCCGGTCCATCGCGTCCGCGCTGTACCAGGTGGTCGTGTACATCGAGTTCGCCGGGCCGCCCCAGCCGCCGTTGGGCAGGTACTCGAAGTCGTCCTCGCTGTAGAGCGAGTTGTCCGGGGTGATGGTGTAGAAGGTCTCGTTGACGTGGTCGCCGTTGGGGCCGGTGGTCGGGGCGTCGTTGAAGTAGACGCGGGCGGCGTAGGTGCCCTCGAAGAACTTCTGGTGCGTGGTGTCGATCTCGGCCTGCTTGGTGCCGCCGGTGGTGCCGTCGGTCGAGGCCGCCAGGTTCATGACGTGCCCGCCCTGCGCGGTGGAGTCCGACGGGAAGCTGAAGGTGTCCGCCGACCACGTGTTCTGCACGCCCGGCCCGCCGGAGCCGGTGCGGATCGCCCAGCCGTGCGCGCCCAGGTTCGGGTCGGACGGGCCGGTGTAGGAGAAGTCGTCGAACAGCGTCCCGGACGGCGTCCCGCCGCCCCCGCCGGTGGACGGGCTGGTGCTCGGGGAGCTGGACGGGCTGGTCGGCGGCGGGTTGCCGCCGGGCGCGGTACCCGAGACGATCGCGCCGTCGACCGCCAGCGTGATGGTGCTCGAGGACCCGTAAGAGGTCTGCGACGCGTTGAACGAGTAGTCGTTCGCCTGGTTCACCGGGGCCCAGCCGGCGGCGTTCATGCGCAGCTGCATGTCGCCGGTCGAGGCGCCGGGGGCCAGCGAACCGCCCGAGAACCCGACCTCCAGGTAGTGGTCCGCGGTCGCGGTCGGCGAGGGCAGGGTGCCGATGGTGCCGGTGATGTTCCCGCAGCCGATCTGCGCCCATTCGCAGGTGTACTGGTAGGAGGACGCCGAGTCGATCGTGAAGTAGTAGCGGATCTTCACCGTCGACAGGCTGAGGGTCTGGCCGCTGGTGTTGGTCACGGTGAACCAGGGCTCGACCATGTCCGAACCGGCCGAGCCGACGTGGTAGGCCAGCGCGGCGGGGGCCCCGGCCGCGTGCGCGGTCGTGGTCAGGACGGCCGCGGTGAGGCCGAAGGCGCCGGCCACGCCGGCGGCGGTGAAGGCCGCGAGCGAGCGGCGGGGGGCGGAACGGTGGCGCATGTCAGGGAACTCCTCGGTGGGGGTCGGTGCTGCCGTGACGGTGCGGTGAGGTTACCTCCGAGCGGACCATAGGTAACTTCTTGGCGGTGCTGGCGTTCAGGATGCGACCACGCCACTGGTCTGTCAAGACCTCGCCGCACGACGTCAGGTTTTGCCATTTCTTGAGGTCACAGAAGACCTTCGGTCCGTTGTGCGTGAAGCGGAAGCGTGCCTGGTCTGGACCATTGACATTACCAATGGGAAAGTGCAAGCATCCGTCGCACCTCGCTCAACTCCCAACGACTTCAGCTCGAAGGTGAGGATCACCATGCGCACACGCACCTCCGCCGCGCGGGCCGCGGGCAGTGTTCTCGTGCCCTTGATAGCCCTCGGCGCCACCGCCTGTTCCTCCTCCGCCTCCGGCGGTTCGGCCACGACCGGAGGCGGCGCCGCCCCGGCCGCCGCGGTCGCCGGGGCGGGCTCGGGAGCCGGCAAGACCCTGACCGTCTGGTACATGGACGGCGACCTGTCCACCGACGCCCAGAAGGCCATCGGCGACAAGTTCACCGCGGCGACCGGAGCCCAGGTGAAGGTCGAGATCCAGCAGTGGGACGGCATCAACACGAAGATCGCCACCGCGCTGGCCCAGGACAACCCGCCGGACGTCATCGAGATCGGCAACACCGACGTCCCGCTGTTCGCCGCCAGCTCCGGCCTGACCGACATCACCTCGGTGCTGCCCCAGCTGCAGAACGGCCAGCACTGGCTGCCCGGCCTGGAGGGCCCGGCCACCGTCGACGGCAAGAGCTACGCGGCGCCGCTGTTCGCCGGCAACCGCGCGGTCGTCTACAACAAGAAGATCTGGGCCGACGCCGGGATCACCGCGGTGCCGACCACGTTCTCGCAGCTGACCGCGGACCTGGACGCCATCAAGGCGAAGAACAGCGCGCCGGATTTCTCAGCGTTCTACTTCCCGGGGCGCTACTGGTACGGCGCGCTGCAGTTCGTCTGGGACGCCGGCGGCCAGCTGGCCGCCGAGTCCAACGGCAAGTGGTCCGGCGCGCTGGAGTCGCCGCAGGCCCAGCAGGGGCTGACGGCCTGGAAGACCTTCATCGGCAAGTACTCCTCGGCGGCCTCCCAGGACGTCGACACCACGGCCCCGGACTTCAACACGCTGTTCGCGCAGGGCAAGACCGCGACCATCCTGAACTCGAACGTCAACAAGATCCTGAAGGTCGACCCGTCGCTGAAGGACCAGATCGGGACCTTCCCGTTCCCCAGCGCGACCGACGGCAAGACCCAGCCGGTCTTCCTGGGCGGCTCCGACCTGGCGGTCGCGGCCAAGAGCAAGAACCAGGCGCTGGCCCTGGCCTACCTGAAGACCGCCGCCGACCCGTCGGTGCAGGCCTCCGCGATCGTCGGGATCGACCACTGGATCCCGGCGTCCTCCGAGGTGATCGACCAGACCATCAGCGGCCTGCCGGACGTCTCGAAGGCCTTCTTCACCGCGGCCAAGACCTCGGTGGCGACCCCGGCCGTGGCCGGCTGGGCGACGGTCGAGTCGGACAAGACCATCAACGACTTCTTCGCCGACATCGCCACCGGCCGCAAGTCCCCGGCCGACGCGGCCAAGTCCCTGGACGCGCACCTGAGCCAGGCGCTGAACGCGCCGGCGCAATGACGGTACCGATCCGCCGACCAGGAGGGAGCCATCCGTGAACGCGCTGCCCACCGACGCCGCACAGCGTCGGGGTGCGCCTCCGGCGAGGCCCGCCGCCCCCACCGATCCGGGGGCGGCCGGGCCCGGCCCGCGCCGGCCGCGCCAGCTCCAGCCCTACGTGCTGCTGGGGCCCGCGGTCCTGGTGCTGGTCCTCGTCGTCGGCTATCCGCTGGTCCGGCTGGGGGTCATCTCCACGCAGGGCTTTGGTCTCCGTACCCTGATCACCGGCAGGACCACGTCTGTCGGCGCCGCCAACTACACGGCGATCCTGCATGACAGCGACCTGATTCCGGTCCTGCTGCGGACCGTGGTCTTCGCCGCCACGCTCGTCGCCGGCACCGTGCTGATCGGGCTCGGTGCCGCCTTGATGCTGGTGGCCTCAGGTCCCCGGCTGCGGGTGGCGATGATGCTCGCGCTGCTCGGCGCGTGGGCCATGCCGACGGTCGCCTCGACGCTGGTCTGGCAGTGGCTGTTCCAGCCGACCTACGGCGTGGTCAACTGGCTGCTGACCCAGCTGCGGGTCTTCGGCGACTACGAGCAGCACGACTTCCTGGCCGGGACCACCTCCGGCTTCGTCGTGGTCTGGCTGCTCGTGGTCTGGATTTCAGTGCCCTTCGTCGCGCTGACTCTCTACGCGGGGCTCAGCCAGATCCCGGGCGACTACTACGAGGCCGCCGCGATCGACGGTGCGGGGTATCTGCGGCAGCTGCGCACCGTCACGCTGCCGTTCCTGCGGCCGGTGCTGCTGCTGGTCACCGTCCTGTCGGTGATCTGGGACTTCAACGTCTTCAACCAGATCTGGATCCTGACCAAGGGCGGGCCGGACGGCGCGACCACCACGATCGCGATCTGGTCGTTCACCAAGGCCTTCGCCTCCCAGTCCTACGGGCAGGGCGCGGCCATCGCGGTGTTCTCGGTGGTGCTGCTGGCCGTGCTGGTCGGCTGGTGGGTGCGGCGGCTGGTCGTGGCCGGGGAGGAATCATGAGGGCATCGCGACGTAACAGGATCCTGCTGAACATCGGCGGCTGGTCGTTCGTCGCCGTGTGGGCGTTCCCGCTGTACTGGATGGTCAACACGGCGTTCAAGCCGCAGCACGACATCCTGACCTCGACTCCGAAGTTCCTGCCGTTCCCGCTGACGCTGGCCAACTTCGCCGACGCCGTCGGCAAGCCGCACTTCGCCGGCTATGTCGTCAACAGCCTCGTCGTGACGCTGTCGGTGGTGGTCGTCGCGACCGTGGTCGGGTTCCTCGCGGCGCTGGCCCTGGCGCGCTTCCGGTTCGTGGGCCGGCGCGCGATCCTCGTCACGATCTTCGGCATCCAGATGATTCCGGCGCCGGCTCTGGTGATCCCGATGTTCCTCACCATGAAGAACCTGCACCTGCTCAACAACCTGCTGTCCCTCGGGCTCACCTACACCGCGTTCGTCGTCCCGCTCACGATCTGGATCCTTCGCGGCTTCGCGCAGGGCATCCCGGTCGAGCTGGAGGAGGCCGCCAAGCTCGACGGCGCGAGCCCGGCCCAGGTCATCCGGCACGTCCTGCTGCCGCTGCTGGCCCCCGGCATCATCGCCACCTCGATCTTCGCCTTCATCACGGCGTGGAACGACTACATCTACGCCTACGTGATGATGAAGGACGACGCGCACTACACGCTCCCGGTCTGGCTGGCCACCTTCTCCACCAACACCGGCACCGACTACGCGGGCCTGATCGCCGGCTCGACGCTGTTCGCGGTGCCCGCCGTCGTCTTCTTCCTGATCGCGCAGACCCGGCTCACCGCCGGCATGACCGCCGGCGCCGTCAAGGGCTGACCCGAAAGGTTCTTCGTGATAATCCCCCGTCCCGCCGAGTACACCGCGCACTCCGGCGAGTTCGTCCTGGGACCGGCCCTGAACCTGGCCGCCGGTCCCGGGGCCGAGCGCCCCGCCGAGCTGCTCGCGGGCTATCTCGGCGCCGACCGCCCGCGCACCGACTCCGGCCCGGCCGCGGCCATGTCCTTGCGCCTCGACGACGGCGCCCACGACCATCGGCACGGTTATGACTTGCTGATCACTCCGGACCGGGTGACGCTCGCGGCGCCGAGCGAAGCAGGGCTCTTCAACGGTGTGCAGACGCTGCGGCAGCTGCTTCCGCCGCGGGCGCTGTCGGCCCAGGACGCTGTCGTCCCGGCTGCCGATCGGCGGTGGCCGGCCTGCCATGTGCGGGACGCGCCCCGGCTGGCCTGGCGTGGCGTGATGCTGGACGTGGCGCGGCATTTCATGCCGATCGGGTTCCTGCACCGGCTCGTCGACGAGATCGCGCTGCACAAAATCAACATCCTGCATCTGCACCTCACCGACGACCAGGGCTGGCGCGTCGAGATCGACGGGCTGCCGCTGCTCACCGAGATCGGAGCGACCCGCGGCGAATCGATGGTCGGCCGGGCCGGGTCCACGGTGTTCGACGGGGTCCCGCACTCCGGCTACTACACGCGCCGGGAGTTGGCTTCTCTCGTCGAACACGCGGCTTCGCGCGGGGTGACGATCGTCCCCGAGATCGGGATGCCGAGTCACACCCGCGCGGCCCTCGCGGCCTATCCGGAGCTCGGGAACCACCCGGACGTGCGGCTGCCGGTGTGGACGTCGTGGGGCATCAGCGAGGACATCCTCGGCGTGCACGACGCGGCGCTCGAGTTCTGCCGGCATGTGCTGTCGGACGTGATGACGCTGTTCCCGTCCCGGAACATCCACATCGGCGGCGACGAGTGCCGGACCGCGCAGTGGGAAACCAGCGCCGACGCGCAGCGGCGGGCTGCGGAGGTGGGGCTGCCGGACGTCTCGGAACTGCTCGGCTGGTTCCTGAGCCAGATGCACTCCTTCCTGGACGACCACGGCCGGCGGGCCGTGTGCTGGAACGACGCGGTCGGGGTCGGCGATCTCGATCCGGGCGTGGTCGCGACGGCCTGGTTGAAGCCGGAGCACGCGGCGGAGGCGATCGCGCGGGGCCACCAGGTGATCGTGGCCCCGCATGAGCACACCTACCTCGACTACCGGCAGACCGGCCATCCCGACGAGCCTCCGTCGGCTGACGACCGCGTCCTGACCCTGGCCGACGCGTACTCCTTCGATCCGTTGCCGACGGGCTTGAGTGCTGTCGGCGTCGCGGCTCTGTTTGATGGTTCCGGCGGGGCCGGTGTGTTGGGGACGCAGGCGCAGTTGTGGACCGAGTCCGCACCGACGACGGAAATTGTCAGGCATTTGTTGTACCCGCGGTTGTGCGCCTTGGCGGAGGGGGCGTGGAGCGATGAGCGCCGCGACCCTGCTGACTTCGCGGCCCGGCTTCAGCACCACTTGCTCAGGTTGGCCGCGCTTGGGGCGTTGCCTGTGGCGCGGCCGGGCGGGTGGGATCCGGGGGCGGGGGTTTTCGTGGGCTGATTTGGTGTGGTCTGGTTTGGTGCGGACCGGGATTGTTTGTTATCTGGTTCTAGTGCTCGTCAGCTCCGCGTGAAGGCGGCGGCATTGTCCGCCGCCCACTCGGCGAAGGTCCGAGGCGCGGTGCCGGTGACGTCGGCGACGGTGGTGCGCACGGGCGACTCGTCCAGGGTCCCGGTCTCCTCGGCGTAGAAGTCGAGGAAGGCGTCGATGTAGCGCTGCGGCGTCCCGTCGGCGGCCATGGACTCGCGGGCCTGCTCGTCGGTGAGCCCGACGAACTGAAGCGGCCGGTCCAGGACGCCGGCCAGGACCGCCACCTGGTCGCGGGGGAGCAGCGCCTCCGGGCCGGTGGGCAGCAGCACCTCGCCGGCGTACCGGTCCGGGTCGGCGAACACCGCGGCGATCACGGCGCCCAGGTCCGCCGGATGCAGGCAGGCGGCGGCCTTGGTCGGGAAGGGCAGCGTCACGGTGTCGCCGGTGCGGACCTGGTCGGCCCACCGCAGCGCGTTGGTCATGAACGCCGAGGGCCGGACGACGGTGTGCGGCAGCTTCGACTCCGCCGCCGCCTGCTCGCTGCGCACCATGTACTCGGTGACGGCGTTGGACATGTCGCCGAGCCCGGCCGACGTCCCGGACAGCTGCACCACGTGCCCGATCCCCGCTTCGCGCGCCGCCGCGTACACGCCGGGCATGTCGGCGTACCCCGGCAGCAGGAACAGGGCGTCCGCGCCCGCCAACGCGGAGACCAACGTCGAGGGCTCGTTCAGGTCGCCGATGGCGCTCTGCACGCCGTCCTCCGCGAACCGCGCCGCGTCCGCCTCGCCGCGAACCACGGCCCGCACCGGCCGGCCCGCCGAGGCCAGGGCCGCCACCAGGGACCCGCCGATGTTGCCCGTCGCTCCGGTGACCACGGTCAAAGCACTCATTGTTGCCGCCTCTCAGCTGATCTTTCTCGCATCCACCACCCCAGTGGACGACACAAGATTAATCAGGTGCCTTACTTAGCGAGAGGTTCTGCTGTGCGAGGTCGTGCCCGCAGAGCGATGGAGCCGCCGGCATGACCGACGGCTCCACCTCTCGCCTGGACCGTCAGCAGGTCAGATTCCCGCCCGGCGATACCCCGAGCACCCCGGTGATGCTCTGGTAGTCGTTCACCCGGTCCTGCATCTCGGCGGTGTTCCCACCGTTGCACTCGATGCTGCCGTTGATCGCCCAGATCGTCTGGCCGAAGCCGGCGCCGTTGACCATCGCGTTGTGCGCGGTCATGGTGCCGGGGCCGCTCTGCGTCATCCAGTACCAGAGCGCGGTCTTCCACGAGGTGGCCGAGTCCGTGGCCGCCAGGTCCGGATTGTCCAGAAGGTCGACGCCGATAGCGTTTCCGGCGGCGTAATAGTTGAAGTTCCAGCTGATCTGCAGCGGGCCGCGGCCGTAGTACTGGTTGCTGCCGGCCGGGCAGCCGTAGGGCTCGCTGGCGCAGTAGTTGCCGGACTGGTCGATCTCCCTGATGTACACCAGGCCGCCGGTCTCGTGGTCCACGTTGGCCAGGAACGCCGCGGCCTCCTGCTGCTGCGTCGCGGTGCTGCCGGTGGTGGCGAAGCCGGGGAAGGCGCTCACCGCGGCGACCAGGCCGTCGTAGGTGTAGAAGGAGTTCCGGTTCGGGAAGATCTGGTTGAACTGCGCCTGGCTGACCACGAAGCCGCCGCCGCCACCGCCCCCTCCTCCTCCGCCACCGCCGGTGCAGGTGTACGGCGACCAGTACCAGGTGCTGATCGTCGGGTCGTAGCCGGGATTGGCGTTGGTGGCTATGTAGAGGCCGCCGTTGGGCGTGTACGTGACGATGGCGCCGACGTTGTAGTACTGGCCGGCGACCCAGGCCGGGTAGCCGCAGCTGCTACCGCCTCCGCCTCCGCCCCCGCTCGACGAACACGCGCCCTGATCGACCCAGACGTCCTGAGCGTTGTTGCCCGGGACATCGCCCTGGGTCCACCACTTGGCGGACCAGTTGTCGCCGTTGTAGGACGCGGTCTGTCCACCGGTGTACGCCACCGTGGAGCTCCACGGCGCCGCGCAGGCCGACGCCGCGTGCGCCGGCGTGGCGGGGAGGGCGATCAGCGTAATCCCCAAAACGCTGGCCACAGCGGCCAGAAGCGCCAGCAGGCGCGTGCGTCTTGGCGGGTGAGTAAGGGTCATGAGCCACTCCTCTGTGGGGGAAGGTGTGAGGGAGGTCACTTGGGAGTGAACAAAATTGGTACAGACCAGTCAAGGGTTTTGCCGAAAATTGGTCCAGACCAGAGACAAACCAAAACCCTTGCTTGATGGCTGCGGCGCGGGTGAACGGGCCTGTGAAGGACTCCCAGGCGCTCGCGCAGTTCGACCCCAGTGCGCGGTCCGGTACTTCTTCGCCGCTTCGTGCAACCTTCGGCCGCAGTCCTTCCGTCCTAGGCGGGACATGGGAGGGGAGCTGCTGAATGCGCCTTAGAGATGAGGCAGAGTTCAAGGAGTACGTCGCCGCGCAATCCCTCGCGCTGCGCCGGACTGCCTATCTGATGTGTGGCGATTGGCACCAGGCCGAGGACCTCGTGCAGACCGCGTTGCTGCGGCTGTACCGGTCGTGGTCGAAGGTGCAGCGCAGTGACAGCCGCGACGCCTACGTCCGCCAAGTGCTCGTCCGCTGCCTGATCGACGAGCGGCGGCGCGGCTGGCGGCGGGAGCGTCCCTTCGCCGAGATGCCGGAAGTCGGCCTGCACATGCGGGACGAGGACGGCGCGAGCGGCGAGGACGGCCGGGCTGAATCAGGGTTCGAGATCCGGCTCGGCTACCGGGACGAGATCTTCGCCGCGCTCGCGAAGATCCCGCCGCGCCAGCGCGCCACGCTGGTCCTGCGCTACTGGGAGGACATGTCCGTCGAGCAGGCCGCCCACGTGCTGGACTGCTCGGTCGGCACCGTGAAATCCCAGTCCGCGCGCGGGCTGGCGGCTCTTCGAGCACTGCTGCGACCGATCGCAGAACCCTCCATCCGTCTGGCCGAGAAGGAGTGGGATCGATGAACGACATCCGGAACCCCGACGAGTCCGTCCACGCCCTGTTCGCGCAGGTCGCCGCCGACCCGGCGCCGCCGCTGGGCTTCACCGCGGACGGCGTCGCCGCGCTCGGGCGGCGCGGCGTGCGCACCCGCCGCCTCGCGGCCGTCAGCGGCGCCACCGCCGGCATCGCGGCGGTCGGCATCGCGGTCGCCACGCTGCCGGGCACCGCCGGGCCGGGGCGGGCCGTCGCGGGCTCGACGCCGACGAGCAGCGCTCGGTCCGGCTCCACGACCGCCCAGCCGGACCCGGTTTGCGTGGCGGACGTGGCGAAGGCCTTCACGAACACGGGCGGCGACCCGCTGAGCGAGAAGCTGGCGCTCCAGGAGTGCCCGGCCCTGCGCGCGATCGACCAGGTCTTCGACCCGCACGGCGGGCACCTCGTCGAGATCGGCAGTGCCGGCCAGGCGATCACGCCCGACATCGTGTGGGGCGGGATGTGGTCTCAAGACAAGGTGGCCGGAACCTCTGCCAGTTTCTGCTATACCAAAGGCGGCCGTGCCCCCACGCCGAGCCAGGGTTTGTGCGCCGATCTTCCCGGCGTCTTCTTCACGGTGAACTTCAGCCTCCCCGGTGCACCGGACCCTTCTCCGCAGACCGGTGACCTGACGCTGGCCGATCGCAAGCCCGGCGTCGGCAGCGGATCCGCGAAATGGAACGAGAAGAGCAGAACGACCCTGAAGGACGGCTCCGTGGTCACCGTCAGCGAGGTGCAGAACGGCGACCGCGTCGCGATGAAGGCCAGACGCGTGCTGACCTCCGGTGCGGCATTGACGATCACGGCGATCGACGCCTACGACAGCACCTCGGCGGTCGAGCAGCCCGGATCGGTCTTCGACCCGTTCCCCTTCACCCTCGACCAGATGGCCACGGCGGTGAGCGTGGAGAAGTTCGTGCCGCCGACCGTGCTGGAGGAGATGAAGCCGCCGCACTTCTCCATGCCGTCGTCGACTGTTTCGCCGCCGGGCGGCAGCCACAGCTAGCTCACGCCTCGCGCCACCCGGCTGCGTTGGAGAACGATTCGCGGCTGATGCGGGAGCCCGTCTGCGGCCACGAGCCGAACTTCTTGTCGTGGAGATGCGCGAAGAAGTAGCACATCCCCTCCAACTCGTCGTCGCCGGATGACGCGGCGTCCGGATCGGCCAGGACGGCGTGGTACGCCTCGCGGCCCGAGCCGACGATGAAGCCCCGGGCGTAGAGGAAGCCGTCGTCGGAGCCGCCGACGACGGCGTGGATGTCGGCGCGGTCGAGGTCGTACAGCTTGCGCTCGACGACTCGGTCGAGGTCGGTGAGCTCGGCGGACGACATGTCTTCGCAGAGTTCTGCCAGGGCTCCCAGGAAGGCTTCGTCCGAGTCGCCGGCCTTCGACCGCGCTTCGGCCAGCAGCGACCAGAAGCGGTCTTCCTCGTCGTCGGTGGGGAGTCGTGGCCCGTCACGCTCGTCGGTCTGCATAGCCGGGAACGATAGCCCCGCCGGCCGACACCTCCGGGACACCGCCTGAACCCTCAGCGGCTGCGGCATCGCCGAAACAGGCGAATCATGAACACATGGGATGGATTGCACTGATCATCATCGTCGCCATCGTGTTCGGCGTCCTCGGCGCCGTGATCAAGGGCCTCCTCTGGCTCCTGGTCATCGGCGTCGTCCTGTTCGTCGTCGGCGCTCTTTACGGCGCGGTCAAGTCGCGGAGCCACAGCGGTACACACCGCAGGTGACCGCGATCGCCCGATCGGCCGCGCGTGGGGCTCGCGGGGCGGGTGTGACGCGCGTGCCTGCCAGCGTGTGCCTCAGTTCCCGATGTTCTCCTCCACCCCGTCGATCAGCTTCGTGTTCGGGATGTACGGCGATCCGATCGGGAGCAGCTGGCTGGTCCCGGGCTTCTGCGCATAAGCGTTCGTGTTGTACCCGACTGGCGTATCGCTGGCCAGCGTCTCGTAGACGGCGCTCTCGCTGAACGAGACGACCATGCCCGACTTGAGATCGTCGGCGACAGCGTTCTCCAGGCCGCTCATCCCCCTGCCGCTGACGTTCACGGGGTTCTGCCAGCAGGTCGTGAAGTTCTCGTCGTAATCGTTCGAACCACCGAACCGCGCGGCCAGGAAGTGGCAAGCCGCCAGCGGGTTCGGGTCTCCGGGATCGAGCTGCATGAGTTGTCCGGCCCGCCGTACCGCTGCGTCCCATCCGACCGGCCGCACCTGCGGGTCCGTCTTCTTGTCCGGGCCGTAGCCGAACAGGCACGCCATCATGCCCGTGGCCCGCCCGTTGGGCCCGAGCGGCCCGTAGAGCACCCACCCGCGGTTCGGCAGATCCTTCGCGCCGCCGGGCTTCTCGTCCCGGCAGTCCTTGTTCTTGTCGTCCCGGCTCGGCGACGGTGCCGGCGTTCCGCCTCCGCTCGGTGCGGGCGCGGGTGCCGGCGAGGGCCCGGGCTCGACGACCGTGTCGGTCGCGTCGACGACGGCGCGCCTGCCGTTCACCGTCGTGGTGGCCCGCGCGCCCTGGTTGATGGCGTTGTTGAAGGCCGCCTGCCCCGGCGTGAAGCCCGAGCCCGGGGACACGACCTCGATCGCCTTGTAGTTCCCCGACGGTTCGCGGACCACGCCCTGGAACGTCGCGGACGGCGTCACCTGCGCGGCCTGGGTGGGAGACATGGACCGCAGCGCCTGCGGCGGCAGCTCCACGGTGACCGGCTGCTCGATGACCGTGACGCCGTTCTGCTGCCCGTAGGTGTCGAGTGCCGCGCTCTGGCCCGCCTCGGACGGCATGTCGCCGCCCGCGGAGTCGTCCATCGCCGGGTCGGACTGCACCGACGACGAGGAGGACGACTGCGTCGAGGGATCCGACTCGTCGATCGGCTGGGGGGCGTCGCCGCCCTCGGCCATGGCGGTGGCTCCCGGCGAGTCCATTTCCGAAAAGGCCGCCGCGGCCTCCTGCTGGTTGACGGCGTTCTCCTCGTCGGTCGCCATCTCCTCGGCGATGGTCTGCCGTTTGTTCTCCAGCTCCTGCTGCTTGTTCTCGACGGTGGTGATCTCCGCGTCGAGGGCGTCGATGTCGCTCTGGAGCTTGTTCAGCTCGGTGGTCAGGCCGGTCCGCTCGGCGTCGAGCTGGTCCTTCTGGGCCTGCAGCGAGGTCTCCTCCGCGTCCAGCGCGGACTTCTCGCTGTTGAGCTCGTTGGCCTCGGCCTGGTAGGCGTCGGCCTCGGCCTGCTGGTCGGGCAGCGTGAAGGTGTTCGGCTTGGCGTTGTGCGCGTCGATCCGCGCCTGCAGATCGGAGACCTTGCCGTTGTGCGCGTCGATCTGCGAGTTCAGGGCCGTGGCCTTCTGGTTGAAGGGGTCGGCCTTGGCCTCGAGCGCGTCGGCCTCGGCGATGATCTGGTTGCCCTTGTCCTCCACGTCGCTCATCTGCGCCGTCATCGCCTCGAACTCGGCGTCGTAGTCGGCGATGTCGGCGTTGGTCGAGGAAGAGTTCGCCGGGTTCTGGTCGAGCACCGCCACGCCGCTGTCGTTGACCGACGGCGCGCTGGGCACCGTGATCGGCGCGTTGGGGTCGGCGAAGTACGCGACGTGCGCGAGGCCACCGTGTGACGCACCCGGTCTCGCACTCGCAGCCGCCGACGGTGCAGTGCCGGCGATGGCGGCCAGGGCGAGGGATGTCGCCGACAGCAGAGTGAGCGACAGCCGGATCAGAGGCCGGACATACCCGCGCCGTATATGCATGCTCACCCCTTCACCCGCGCCGCGAACTGGTCGGCGACCTTCGCCGCGATCGCGTCGCCGTTCCCGGCGTCGCAGACCGCCACCTGGAGCAGGGACGTCCCTGTCACCCGGGCCTGGTGATGGCAGGCCCATCCGCTGCTGGCGCCGTTCTCGGCGGCGGTCCAGCTGACCGACGTCGCGGCCTGCGCCCCGACCTTGTATTGCCACTGCGTGGCCCGCCCGGACCGATCGGTCACCGAGGAGGACGGGCATCCGCCGAGGCCGCCGATCAGCGTCTTGAGCGCGGCCGTCGCGGCGTCGGCGCTCGGGAACACGGCTGCGACCTGGGTCACGGTGATCGATCCCTTGCGCGCGACGTCCTGGTACGTCACGGACAGGAAGCCGGTCCAGGCCTTGCCGTACACGGCCTGCGTCGCGGGTCCGACGGAGACCGCGCATGCGGGCTTGTCCGCGGTCAGCGGCGCGGGCGGCACGCTGGCGCTGGATGCGGGGATCACGGTGGTGCCCGCCAGGGTGCTGACTTCGTCGGCGGACAGTACCGTCGCCTGGACCGTGCCGGCCACCAGGTGATTCGAAGGGCCGGACGACGTCGGCCAGGCCAGCCAGGTGACGCCGGCCATCACGACGACGCAGGCCCCGATGATGGCCGGCAGGAACCAGCGCGGATAGCGGCGCGGCGGTTTCGGGCCCGGCGGCGGTGCTATCGGCGGTGTCGGTCCTGGCTGAACCGGTCCTGGCTGAACCGGACCCGGCTGAACCGGTCCTGGCTGAACTGGTCCTGGCGGCACCGCGCCAGGTGGCGTCGCCTGCGTCGGTGGCGAGGGCGGCGGCCAGGTCGGTGCCGGCGCGCCGACCGTCTGCGGTTGCGACTGAGACTCAGGCTGAGAGGGTGGAGCCGTATTGCCGCTGCCCGTGGGCAACGTCAGCGTCTGCAATTGGTCGGTCGCGAGCCACGTCGGTGCCGGCGCTGGCGTTTGTCCCTGTGCCGAGGTCTCTGCGGAAGAGTCGTCCGGCTCACCCGGATCGTGTGCGGTGTTCGGGTTGTTCGTGCTGTTCGGTTCCGTGCCTGAAGAAGACTCCCCGTAGTACCGAGTCACGTCGCATCCCCCAAGCGTTCAGTCGCTCTCCAGGGACACACCGTAGTGTTTAAAAACACTGCTGTACATAGTGATCACCGCTTCAAACGCGGTGCGGCAGGCTGTGAACTTCGACGTCGCCGAGCCGACCGTCCTCCACCACAGCGGTCATATACGTGGCGTACGGCTGCCGCCGACGATCGGTCGGCGAGCCCGGGTTGAGCAGGCGCAGACCGCCGGGAGCCGAACTGTCCCAGGGAATGTGACTGTGGCCGAAGACAAGCACGTCGGTGTCAGGGAACTGCGCCGCGCACCGCCGCTCTCGTCCCTGCGCAGGTCCGGTCTCGTGCACTACTGCGAACCGGCACCCCTCAAGCTCGACCCGCGCCACCAACGGCAACCGCTCCCGCAACGCCGGTCCGTCGTTGTTGCCGTAGACCGCTACCAGCCGCCGGGAGCGACTCTCCAGCAGGTCGAGCGTGCCGGTATCGACCCAATCGCCGGCGTGGAACACGACGTCTGCCGCGTCCACCGCATCGAGCACTTCCGCAGGCAGAACCCGTGCGCGCTTCGGCACGTGGGTGTCCGCGATCAGCAACAGGCGCACGCGCATCTCCCGGGAGGTTCCATCGGCCGTCGTCAAGATCAGTGTACGAACTGGTTGCGATGGTGCGCGGCAGCACTGGATCAGCTTCGCATCAGTGTCGAGTCGGCGTCGTGTCGTCGCCCCGGAAACCCGATGGCACCCGCCCGCCCTTGGCGGCTATGGTCACCGCGGGTCCGATCAGGGCCCCCGAACCCGGAGGTGGTCACCATGAACCGTTACGAAGACACCGAGCGCTCCTTTTGAGCGAACCGCCAAGCGCCGCCGGGGGTTCCCCCTAGCGAAACGCAGGTGAAGCGGGGCGACCGCAGCGTCGGCCTCGACAAAGAGTTGATAGAGAAGCTCGGCGGATCCGACCCCTGCCCCTGCGGCTCCGGGCGGCGGTTTCCGCAGATGCTGTCGGGCCGGCGGACGGTTCGACGGCGTGTTGGGCGACTACTACGTCCGTGAGTGAAGTCCGGCGGGCGTTCCCGTCCCCTCCCGGCAGTGAAGGCTCAGCCGGGGGCGAACACCAAGTCGGAATCGATCCGATAGCGATCGCCGCGGTACACCGCGCGCGTGTACTCGATGATCAGGTCCCGCGAGTCCCGAGTCGTCACGTCGAACAGCAGGGCCGGGCTGTACGGCGGCACTTCCAAGTGCTGCGACTCGGGCTCGTCGGTGACCGTCGCCTCGATCGACTGCGCGGCGCGCGCCATGGTGATGCCGTACCGGGAGTGCAGCAGCTGGTAGAAGGAACCGCGCTGGAAGTCGTCGCCGGTGATGCCGGGCACGTACTTGTCCGGGACGTGGATCCGCTCGATGGCCAGCGGGGCGCCGTTGACGATCCGCAGCCGCTCGACCTTCACGAGCGCCTCGCTGGGGGAGACGCCGAGTGCGCGGCCGAGCCGGGCGCCGGCGCTGGCGCGCTCGAAGCGGAGCGTGCGGCTCTCCCACACCCCCTCGGTCAACGGCACCCGGAACGAGTTCGCGACGCCCGCGGTCGGGGCCAGAGGCTGAGCGACCTTCGAGGCCGCTGTGAAGGTGCCCCGGCCCGGTCGGCGGATCAGGACGCCTTCCTCAACGAGTTCGTCGACGGCGGCGCGCAACGTCGGACGGGAGACGCCGAGGGCTTGGCAGAGTTCGTGCTCTGACGGCAGTGCGTCACCGGCATCGGTCGCGGCCACCATCGTGAGGATCGCCTCGCGGGCCTGGGTTCGCTTGACCGCCGATCGCATTGACAAAGGGTATGGCTTCATCGTGGCCTGCGCCAGCCTCGGTGCGGGGATCCACCTGGCCACGAGGATTTTGGTTAAGACTCTTGACTTGACGTTTTGTCAGCTTAAGAATGACCGCGTGACGCCTATGAAGAACGGAATCAGAAGGCTGGGAGCCGCGGCCGTTGTAGCGGTCGTCGCTCTCGGGACGGCGATGGCGAGCGCGCACGGCACAGGCACGCGGGCGACCACGTCCGCGCGACTGTCCGTGCCGGCGGACATCACGCCGACCAGCGCGGCGAACGGCTACCGCTTCCTCGATCAGATGATGGACAAGTACGCCACGGGCAGTACGGCCCGGTTGGTGCAGAGCTTCGTCTCCGACAAGGCGATGGGGACGTTCACCGACTCCGTCACCTACGACGACGCACTCGTCATCGACGCCCTGCTGGCCCGCGGCACCGCCGACGACCTGGCCCGCGCGAAGGTGATCGGCAACGCTCTGCTGTACGTGCAGGCGAACGACAAGTCCAAGGACGGCCGCATCCGCGCCGCCTACGCCCCGACGCCGCTGACGTCGCCGAGCAAGGTCAGCGCCACCGACGACACCAGCGACGTCGGCAACATGGCCTGGGTCGGCCAGGCCCTGGTCCAGCTGTACGCCAAGACCAAGGACACCGCCTACCTCACCGGGGCCACGCGCGTCGCGACCTGGATCCAGACGAAGGCGTACGCGACCAACGGCCCCGGCGGGTACACCGGCGGCTACGACTCCAGCGGCAAGCTGACCTGGAAGTCGACCGAGCACAACCTCGACGTCTACGCGCTGTTCACGATGCTGGCGACCGAGACCGGCGACAGCACCTGGACCACGCGTGCGGCGCATGCCAAGGCCTTCGTCGCCGCCATGTGGGACAGCGCGAACAGCAAGTACTGGGTCGGCACCAACCCCGACGGCACCAGCCTGAACAAGGGCTTCCTGCCGGAGGACGTCAACACGTGGACGTACTTGGCGTTCAAGGACTCCACGCGCGCGGCGTCGATCGACTGGGACGTGAGCAACCTGGCGGCGACCGACGGCGGGTTCACCGGCGTCAGCTTCGGGGCCTGCGACAAGAGCAAGGTCTGGTTCGAGGGCACGGCGCACCTCGCCGACGCGCTGGCGATCCGCAACGGCAGCGGCGACGCGGCGAAGGCCCAGAACTACCTGAACTCGATCCAGCTGGCGCAGACGACGGCGCTCCATAACGACGGGCTCGGCATCGTCGCAGCTTCACATGACAAATTGTCAGATTGCGACTCCGACTACTACTACGCGGCGCCGCACACTGGCGCGACGTCGTGGTACCTGCTGGCGGGGACCGCGACCGACCCCTTCTATCTGCTGCCGTAGGCACCAGCGGACGGCGCGCTGTAGCGAACTGGCGCGCCGTCTTGGCCGGCTTGGGCTGACGGCGGGGCCTCGCCGCCACCGTGAGGCCATCCATCCGATGTTTCATCGTGTTACACCCCCGACTTGGGTTGATTCGTGCCGTCACAGGGCATGATGGTCAGACCAATCGCGCGCTCACGAACGGACGGCATGGCAGGTCCCCGAGCGAAAGGTCCGAGGATGGCGGCGACGATCCGGGAGGTGGCCCGGCAGGCCGAGGTGTCGATCGCGACCGTCTCCCGGGCTCTGAACACCCCGCACCTTGTTGCGGAAGGCACCCGGAGCCGGGTCGTGGACACGGCTATTCGGCTGGGCTACCCGTCGCGTCGTCCTCGGTCCGCGAGTGCGGGTGCCGGTACGGGCGCGGGGGCGTCGTCGTCCGCCGGTCGCATCGGGTTCGTCGGCGCGGTGCTTCCCGACTTGGCGAACCCGTTCTATCCGGCGGTGCTGTACGGGATGCGCTCGGAGTCGGTTCCGGCCGGACAGCATGTGCTGTCCCTGGACGCCGCGGAGGATCCGGCCACCGAGGCCGACCTGATCCGCATGATCGCCGGTCAGGTGGACTCCCTCGTCCTGCTGTCGTCGCGACTGCCCGACGAGCGTCTTCGTGCCCTGAGCATCCCGGGCCGGACGGTGCTGTTCAACCGGCTGATCCCCGGGCTGCCGGGCGTCGTGGTCGACTATCTGGACGGTATGCGGCGCGTGGTGGCGCACCTGGTGTCCCTGGGCCACCGGCGGATCGGGTACGCCGGTGGCCCGCGTGCGTCGTTCGCCGACGCTGAGCGCCGACGGGGCCTTGCCGTGTCCGGTCAGGTGGCGGGTTTGCGCATCGTCGATCTCGGTCCGTACCCGCCCTACTTCTCCGCCGGCGCCCGGATCGCCGACCGTGCGCTGCGTGAGAGCGTCACCGCGGTCATCGCGTTCAACGACCTCATGGCGCTCGGCACCTTGGTGCGGCTGCGGGAACTGCGGATCGACGTCCCGGGGCGGATCAGCATCGCCGGCTTCGACGGCATCTCGCTGGCCGCTGCCGGCACGCCTCGCCTCACGACGGTGGTCCCGCCGCTGGGCCGCGCGGGCCGGACGGCGATGGCGTTGTTGCGAGCGGCCACCGAGACTTCCGCGACCACAGCCGCGGGCTCGGGCGCGTCGGCGCGGTGGTGCGTTCTGCCCGTGCGGCTGATGGTCGGGACGTCGACGGCTCCGCCGCCGGGGGTGTGAGCGCGATCCGCCTGCGTGCTACTTCGTCGTGATGAACGTGCCGGGGCTCTGCACGACTGGTGATTCGAGATACAGGCTCCGGTACTCGTCGTGGATCCCGGAGTTGTGGACCTGGATCGCCAGAGGACCGACGCGCCCGGCCTTCGGATCCTTGAAGTCCAGCACCTCAGTCGCCTTGCAGGTGGCCGCGCCGGGCGCGAGCGGGCAGCAGGCCATGCGGGCCACGCCGGTGGACTGGTCGGCGATGATCTCGCACTGGGCCCACGCGGAGGTCGGGATCTTGGTGTGGGACAGCTGCTTGAACTCGCTGCCGCCGCCGTTGTTGTGCCCGGGGCGGTAGTCCCAGTGGCCGCCGTTCGGCGGCTGGAACTGGATCGCACTGAGGGCGTCGCGCAGCGGGGCCGTCGTGCCCCAGATCAGCACGGTCGGTGCGTGGTTGCCGCTGACCTGGCGGACGTTGAAGATCCAGCGGAAGGTGCCGGCCTGCTGCACGTTGTAGTAGATCCAGCCCCGGGCCGTGCCGTTGCCGTGGATGGCGCCTCCCACCACGGACCATTCCCCGGCCTGCGCCTGCGTCCACCCGGTGAGGCTCGTGCCGTCGAACATGGAGACCAGGTGCGGGTCGCCGTACGGGTTGGAGGCTGCCGCGCCGGTGTTGTGGGCCGGCGGGGCCGCGGTGGCCGCGGCGGCCGGCACGGCGATGGCGGCGATCACGGCCGTGAAGGCGGCGGCGAGGGTGCGGAGAGATCGGCGCATGTCTGGTCCCTTTCCGAGCATCGTGAGAATGCTGATACAGCGGATGCTCGCCGCGCGTTGTGTGCTGGGGCAACGACGTTGTGATGTGTTTCAGGCCGATCGCGTGGTTACGCAGGGGGCGAGTTCTCTGTGTTTCATACTTCGCAGTGAAACGTGATGAAACAGACGGTCGCTGCGGCGAAGCAGTGGTGCTGGTTCCCCTGCGGGCTGGTGGGTGTGGTCCGGGAGTGGTCTAGGAGCGGTCCGGCGTGGTTCGGGCGTGGTTAGGGCGTGGTTAGGGCGTAGATCGGGACCGGTAGAGTGCCGCCGTGTCCCACCCCGGTATAGATCCCGAGCGCATGCGCCTGGTGCTCGCGGCGTTGTCCGAGCTCAGCGAGTTACCGCTCGACCACCCGCAGGCGATCGAGCTGCGCAGGGCGACCTCCGACGTCTACCGGGAGGTCAAGCGCCGCCGTCGTCAGGAGAGCCGGACGGCGAAGACGGAGAACGACCGCGCCGTCACCGAGCGCACCGCCACGGGCGCCGCGACCCGGATCGACGACGAGACGCAGGGCCTGCAGCTCGCCAGCGGGACGACGGGCGCGATCGCCGGGATCCTTGAGCGCCCGCGCTCCTGCTACATCTGCAAGACCCGCTACGTCGAGGTCGACGCGTTCTATCACCAGCTGTGCCCGGGCTGTGCCGCCGAGAACCGGGCGCGCCGCGACGCGCGGACCGACCTGACCGGCCGGCGTGCGCTGCTGACCGGAGGCCGCGCGAAGATCGGGATGTACATCGCGCTGCGGCTGCTGCGCGACGGGGCGCACACCACGATCACCACGCGCTTCCCGAACGATGCGGTTCGGCGTTTCGCGGCGATGCCGGACAGCCACGAGTGGCTGCACCGACTGCACATCGTCGGCATCGACCTGCGGGATCCGTCCCAGGTCATCGCGCTGGCGGAGGAGACGGGTGCCGCCGGGCCGCTGGACATCCTGATCAACAACGCGGCGCAGACCGTACGGCGCTCCGCCAATGCCTACAAGGAACTGATCGACGCCGAGGACGCGCCGCCTCCCGCCGGCGAGCTGCCCCGCGTGACGACGCTCGGGCGTTTCGACATGAGCCGCCAACCGATGCTTCCGACGCCGGACGCCCCGCGCCGCGCGAAGCTCAGCCCGCAGGCGTTGACCGCACTCGCACTGACCTCCGGCTCCGCGACCGCCGCGCTGATCGAGACGGGCACCGCGATCGATGCGGGCGGCCTGGTCCCGGATCTCGACGACGCCAACAGCTGGAGCCACAAGGTGCAGGAGGTGGACCCGATCGAGCTGCTGGAGGTGCAGCTCTGCAACGTGACGGCACCGTTCATCCTGGTCAGCCGTCTGCGCGGAGCCATGGCCGCGTCCCCCTCCCGCCGCAAGTACGTGGTCAACGTCTCCGCGATGGAGGGCCAGTTCAGCCGCGGCTACAAGGGCCCCGGCCACCCCCACACCAACATGGCCAAGGCCGCCCTCAACATGCTGACCCGCACCAGCGCGCGCGAGATGCTCGAGCAGGACGGCATCCTGATGACGGCAGTCGACACCGGCTGGATCACCGACGAACGCCCCCACCCCGACAAGACCCGCCTCCACCACGCCGGCTTCCACGCTCCGCTGGACCTCGTCGACGGCGCCGCCCGCGTCTACGACCCCGTCGTGCGGGGCGAGGCGGGCGAGGATCTGTTCGGGGTGTTTCTCAAGGACTACCGTCCGCATCCGTGGTGAGGTGGTTCCAGGTCGGGATGTGGTCTGCAGGTGTTTTTAGCGCTTGTGACCTATCCGTCTGTCGTGGCGGCCCTGGCGGCCGTAGCGCGGGTGGGAGGGGTGGTGCTGGTGTGTGGTCGGTGCGGTTGGTCTGTGGTTTGACAGGCGATTTTTACGGCTTCGCGCGGGTTTAAGAAGGATCCGCTGGTGGCGCAGTTCGGTGGTGCGTGGCTGGGGCGCGTTGGCGGCCGGCGGTCGTGTGGAGCGTCTGAAAATCAAAGTCAAAACCATGGTGAAGAGCCGGTGCCTCCGGCGGGCGCTCTGCAACGGGGGGTGGGGCTGGGTGGCGTTGTCTGCTGGCGGCCGTTGTTTGTGGTCGCCTTCGTCCCGGGTCCCTCGTCGCTGTCGTCGCCCGGAGGGAACCATCCCGGCCTGGCGGTGTCCAGCCGGATCACACGCTGCTGTGGTCCGGCTCCGTCCGGCTGGACACCGCCAGTCCGGGATGGTTGTGCAAGCACCGCCGACAGCGACGAGGGATCCGGGACACCCCACCTGTGGGAAGAGATCCCCGGGCCTCGTGCACGGGTCACGTCCGCGCTGGTGGTGTATGAGACGGCCAGCGGGTGATCTGTGTTCAGGCTAGGCGATCAGGGCGGCGGGTTCGGTGATCGCCTCGCCGCCGGTGTCACTGACGGCGAGGCGGCGGATCTT
>Ga0207671_10000684_pt1 | contig 43958 bp, 47 predicted proteins | sample KBSC24metaG_FD_184352 | JGI IMG/M metagenome (GOLD analysis project Ga0207671, IMG submission 184352) | Corn rhizosphere microbial communities from Kellogg Biological Station, Michigan, USA - KBS C2-4 metaG (SPAdes) (version 2) | ecosystem: Host-associated > Plants > Roots > Rhizosphere > Soil...
CCGTCCGCCGCAGGTCGCTGGTTCGGCTCCGATGCACTGCGTCGCGACCGGCAAGGCCCTGCGCCTGCTGGCCGAGGCCGGGTACGCCGATCGCGTGCCGACGGCGCGGGGCGCGGTCAGGCCTGGGGCAGCGGCCGCAACGACAGCGCTGCGCGCTGATCTGTCTCACCTGGCCGGATCCAACGAGGTGTTCTGTCGGCTGCGGGCCGCAGCGCGTGCTTCGGGCGGGAAGGCGGCTCTGGAGGAGTGGCGATCGGAGTGGTCTGCCTCGCGTGCGTTCGGCGGCCAAATTCGGCCCGACGGGTTCGCACGCTGGCGTGAGGGCGCGACGTGGTGCGAGTTCTTCTTCGAGTACGACACCGGGACTGAGGCCCTGCACCGGCTCGTCGCCAAGCTGCGCGGCTACGCGGACCTGGCTGCCGCCACCGCGGTCAGCGTGCCGGTGCTGTTCTGGCTTCCCAGCTTGGAGCGGGAGCAGAACCTGCTTCGGGAGCTGGCTCGTGCGCCCTCGATCGTGCCGGTCGCCACTACCTCCGGCGACCCGCGGTCGAACGCCCCTCACCAGGCTGTGTGGCTGCCGACCTGGGAAGCGGGCGTTCGGCGGTCCGCCCTGGCCGGAATCGGAGCCGCCTGGGCGACTCACTCCGGCGTGCCGCAGCGGCAGCATGCCATCTGAGCTGGGATTACACCCGGCTTTTACCTCTGCGCGTGGCGTCCGCGGACTCGACCGGGGGGCGTCACGCAGCCTCCTGATCGGAGCCGTTCAATCAGCATGCTCACTCGGATCGCCGTGCTCTCAGCGTCCGCTTTTACCTTCCTCGTCGTGCTGATCACGGCCGCCGCGTCGGCCGTCACTGCCGCCGTCTCCAGCCCGTTGAGCACGGTCTGGCACGCCGTGACCGACGATCCCGTCCGTACCCAGGCGGTCTTTAACGCCGGCAGTTATGTCAGCCTGATCGTCGCCGCAGAACGCGGAGCACCTACGCCCCAGGCTAGTGCTGCGATCTCGTTCGCCGCGGCCCAGATCGGACGCCCGTATGTCTGGGGTGGGACCGGGACGAACAACAACCAGGCAGGATATGATTGTTCAGGGCTCACACAGGCGGCCTACAAATATGCCGGAGTCGATATCCCGAGAGTCGCTACCGCGCAATATGAGGCGGGAAGTAAAGTCGAATTGAAAAGTCTTCTTCCCGGAGATCTTGCCTTTTATGGCACCTCGGCGTTCGCCCACCATGTCGCGATCTACCTCGGCGTCGTCGGCGGGATCCCGACCGTCCTGGATGCGCCCAGGCCTGGCGCAGTCGTCCGGCTCGACCCGCTCAACGCCGGGGGAGACCTCTTCGCCGCCACGCGCCCCACCGTTGGGTCCGCCGGTGGCCCCACCATTCCGGCCTCCGTTCGCCCCACCGGTGCCCCGCACTCCCCGGCTAGGGTATAAAGCCAGTTCAGGGCATGATTTTACGCGCTGCGCGCCAGGCCGACAGATCGTGATACACGATCTCTACCGTCTCCCATTTCACGGTCTGGCCGGCCACCTTCCATCCGTGTCACCGTCTACTTCGCCCAATCTGGCCAACCCTCGCTGGTCTCTCCCATCCCCCTCAACGCGGCTTGGCGCTGGATGCCGCCGCCGCTGGCCTTGCCGCGCGCGAGAACGCCAGCTGGCTGGTCGAGCTGTCCGGTGAAGTCGAATTGGCAATTCTGGCAGTCCGGGGAGATATTCGGCAAGAATTCGTAGTCCAAACGGGTGAATAAATGGCCGCTCTGCGCTTGGTTGTGAGCGTTGATCGAGATATCTTGGGTATGTCAAGAAGTGAAGGACGAAACGGCGACCATCCAACGCAAGCCTGAAAGGAAGGGGAATCGCAATGTCCGATGCCCGCTCGACCACGTGCGAAGTGTGCGAAAACCTCCCCGGCCCACACTGTGCCGACACGTTGTGCCGCGAGTGCAACGAATGCGGCGCGAACTCCGGCGCACCGTGCGAGCCGTTCTGTACGGCCCCGTTCGGTCCTGGCGGCCCGCTGGAACGCAAAGACGCATAGCTTGCCCCGGCGGCGGGATTAGGCCCCCACCGCCGGGATGGGTCCCGACCACACCCACCAACCCTCTCAAAGATCAGCAAGGAGTCTGTCGTGAACCCTGACAGCATTATCGCGCAGCTGCGCGAGTTGGCGGCGAACGCCACGCGGGCCGCGAAAGGACCGGCCGCACCGTGCGGATGCAGCTGCCCGGACGCTTACCGCGCTGCGGCTCTAGCCGCGCGATTCACCGAGATCGACGCGATCATGTCTCACAGCGGCCGCATGCCCAAGGCATGGCTGTCTCCGTTCGTTCCTGCGCAGCGCGATCCGCGCTGAGGCAGCGAGCGGCTGCCGGGCGGGCCTTCCCGCACCGTCCGCCCGGCGGCCACCACTTTCGAACTCAACGCCCGACGTGGGCGAAGCCATGTCTGAAGCCACCAAAGGACACACCATGTCGATGGACCAGAACACCCCTGCTCTGAACCCGAACCGGTTGGCCCCGCTGCTCTCGGCGGCAGGGTTCACCACCCGCGAACTCCCCGGCACGTACGACTTCGGAGCCGAACCGCCGCGCGTGATCCACCACGCCATCACTGATAACGGCCAACTGGTCACGGTCCTGGAATGGATCGAAGACCACCGCCGTCCCGCCGCCCTGACCACCGAACTCGCGGTCTACCCGGACGCGAGTCACCTGCCGGTCGCCGAGAGCGGCCCGATCAGCCGGATGCACGCTCGCGTCTTCGCCGTGACGTTCGCTGCGAACGTACCCGCCCCGGTGGTCAGTGCCGCCGCCGTCGCTGCGGCTCACGGCATCTCACACTGACGCCTTCCGCACGCGGCTGTGACACATCCCGCCGCGTCCCTGAACCGGCCGCCGGGCCGCACGTGCCCCCGTCCGCCAGCCCGGCGGCCGCCCCATCACCAAACACTCGATCGACGACCCGGGGCGGAGCCATGCCGAAAACCGGCCGCCCGCCACCGACGACCACGATTGGTAACCGCACCATGCCCAGGCCTTCCCTTCCGCGCCCGTTCCCGCTCAACCCCGAACGGCTCGGCCCCTACCTGACCGCCTGCGGGTTCACCCGCCACCTGATCAACGACTACCCCGGATCGATCGGGCGCGGCCCCGCGATCGTCCACCTCGCGCACCCCGGTCACACGGTGGCGGTCATCGAAACGACCGACCCGAACGACGCGCTGGGCCGCGTCCACACCGAACTCGCGGTCTTTCCCGGCGGAGCCCGGCGCGTGGCCCTGACAGGCGGCCCGGTCGAACGCGTTCACGCGCAGATTTTCGACGCCACGTTCGGCTCGAACACCCCACCCGCCGTGATCCACGCCGCCGCCGTCGCCGCGCTGATCACCCGCCCGCGCCAGGTCACCGACCGCTGAGCCCGGCCTGACACCGACTAAGGGAGCCACCCCGAAATGAGCACCACCTCGACGGTCGCAGCCGCCGTCAATGCGAGCACGCGTCTCGCCCCCGGCGTACTTCGTGCCACCGTCGCCGCTCACCTCGCAGCCGACTCATCGACTGCGTTCACTGTGACGCAGGTCGCGAAGGCCCTGAACGCGTCTGGCGGTGCGGTCGGCAATGCACTGCTGGCATTGGCCGCCGCAGGTCTCGCAAGCCAGACCTCGGATAACCCGCGCATGTTCACAGCGAACCCGAACACGTTCTCGGCAGTGATCGGTGCAATCGCCCCCAGCGCGCTGCCGGTCGCACCCCCGCCTCCGCAAGCCCGCCGCGCAACCCCGTCTCTGTTATCCGTACCTGCCCCGGGTTCGCCGACCACTGCGACGCTGGTAGACCCGGCTGCGCCGGTAACTCGGCCGAATGGCACCCTGTACCGGCCGCGCGCCCTGGCTGGGCTATCGGACGTGGCAGCCCTGCGAGCCGCACGGGAGGCTGAAGCCCCGGTCCTGCTGTACGGTCCGCCGGGAACCGGCAAGACGTCGCTGATCGAGGCCGCTTTTCCCGACGTGGTGACAGTGACGGCCGACGGCGACTGCGCCGTAAGCGACTTCGTCGGAGAGTGGACGCAGAATCCCGACGGCACGTACAGCTTCGTCTACGGCCCGCTGGTAACCGCGATGACCGAGGGCCGCGTGCTGTTCGTCGATGATGCGACGCTGGCTGCCCCTAAGGTGCTGAGCTGCCTTTATCCGGCGATGGACGGCCGCAAGGCCATCGCGGTCAAGGCGCACAAGGGCGAGACGATCACGGCTGCGCCAGGATTCTTCATCGTCGCTGCCCACAACCCCAACGTCAGCGGCGCCCTCCTGACGGAGGCTCTCTCATCTCGCTTCGCCCTGCACGTGCACGTGGCGACCGACTATCAGATTGCGGATGAGCTCGGAATCAACCGCAAGGCCGTGCGCGTAGCGAAGAATCTTGCGACCCGTGCGGAGAAGGGCGAGCTGACGTGGTCGGTCCAGCTGCGTGAGTTGCTGGCGTTCGCCAAGGTCGAGCAGCTGCTCGGCACAGAGGCCGCGTTTGCGAACCTCATCGGCATCGCACCGGAGCCCGATCGCGACATGGTCGCCGAAGTGGTCGCTTCCGTGACCGGAGCTCGCGCCGAACCACTGTCGGTTGGAGCGCGCCTTGCCTCGGCGGCGAAGTCTGCACGGCCCTGACGGATCGCCTGCGGGGCCGCTCCATGGGCGGCCCCGCCGCTGCCAGCCAACCAATTTCCGAACCTGTCAGGAGCCTCGTATGCCCGCCCACATTCATGCGTACCACACTGCGCCTGCTCCCGTCTCGACGGCAGGGCGAAACAGTATCGATGCCAAAGCGCGCCTAGCGCTGTCCGCCGTGCTGACGGATCACGCCGCCGACCTCGCCGACCGTGAAGATCTGATCGTCAAAGTCGCCCCGGGCGTCTGCGACACCTACCACGCTCCGGCGCTCATCCACTTTCCGACCGCGACGATCCACATCGACAGCGCCCTGTTCGAGACAGGCCCCAACGGGAGCCGCACGGTCGCCCCGACCGACCCGCACGCGCGCCCTGTCGGCTACGGCGCGCTCGTCCATGAGGCCGCACATGCTGCCCACACCCGCTGGAAGACCGGTGTCGTCCAGCATCGGAACAAGGCGGATCTCGGGGCCGCCGACCTGATCGAGGAGATCCGCGCGGAAGCGGCGCAGCTTGCCCGCCGACCGGCGGACGCGCGATGGCTGCGCGCGATGGCCGCCGAACTGATCCTTGAGGGCACACCGGCCTCGGGCGACGAGACCCCGTGGTCCGCAGCCCGCGCGGCACTGCTGGTCGAGGGCCGCGTGGCAAACGGCACACTCACCGCATCGGAGGGCGAGCCCGTCAGCCTGGCCGCCGAACACGTGCTCGGCGCCGACTTGCTGGGCGACCTGCGCGCGGTGTGGACCTTCGCCACGCATCTGGACGACGACGACACCGACGGCATGCTCGCGGCTGGGCGCGCCTGGTGCGATCTGCTGAACGCCGACCCTGACAAGCCTGAGCCAGCTCCGATGCTCGGCCCTCATCCCGAGGGCCGGGAACCTCTCGGACTCGTGGCACAGGCAGTGCAAACGGCGGCCGCAAAGGTCAAGGACAACGCCACGGCCGAGCTCCCGTTCCCTGGGCCGTCGCCGGCCGAGGCGGCCAAGGCCGAACGCGACGAGCAGGCCCGCACCGCCAAAGTCGCCGCCGGAGTCTTCGACCAGTCTAGCCCGCGTGGCCGGGTCACCGGCTCGCGCCCACCGGCGGCTGTGGAGCGCCAGGCGGCTGCCAGGCTTGCGCAGCAGCTCCGCCGCGCAGCGGTCCGCGAGCGTGCCGCATCCACGACCACATCAGCCCTCCCACCCGGACGGCTGAACGTGCGGGCCGCGCTCGCCAAGGATGCACAGTGTGCAGCCGGAGCCGTCCCGACGGCCGAGCCGTGGCGAGCGGTGAACCGCAGGACCACTCCTACGCCGCCGCTCCGGATCGGGATCGTCGTGGACACCTCCGGCAGTATGGGTCCTTTCACAGCTCCGATCGCTTCGATCGCCTGGATCCTGGCCCGCGCTGCTGCGTTGTCCGCGACCGATGCGACGACGGCGACCGTGCATTTCGACGGGCGCGTAGTCGCCCCGATCACCCGGCCCGGTGACAACCCCGCCCACATCCCGGTGTTCGACGTCGGACGTGGCGGGCATCCGATCGGCCACGCGATCGATGCCGTGGATGGCGGCCTCGGCTTGGCCAAACCGGGTGCGGCTCGGCTACTGGTCGTTGTGTCCGACGGGGTGTTCGGCTTCGACGAAATCGGGGCCGCGCGCAGCCGAGTCAAACGGCTGACCGCCGCCGGATGTGCGGTTCTGCAGATCACCGCCAACGGTCAGAAGGCCGAGGTCATCCCAGGCGCGATCCACACGGTCGTGGCGAGCGCCGCCTCCGCAGGGGACGCCATCGGAGCCGCCGCCGTCAAGGCCTTGGCCACCGCATAGACCGACTGGCGGCGGCCGCTCAACCCAGGCCGCCGCCTCCCTCACCAAGAGAGATCTGATTCCCATGAGCACCACCAACAGCCCGAACTCAATGAGCCTGACCAAACCGCAAGTTCATCGAGACGCCCCGGTCCTGGCTGCCGCCGACCTGGCCCAAGCCCTGCTCGATGCTGGCTGGACCCTGACCGGAACGGCCGTCCGGGTCATCCACACCGCGCGCCTCGGCGGCGACGCCGGGCTCACCGTCGCGGTGTCATCCGAGGCCGGCAAAATCCGCCTCGACTTCGACTCCGAATATCGCAATCTCGGCGGCTACCTGTCACGCCTCGCCTGGCACGCCGAAGCCACTCGCGAACTGCCGGTCGAGGTCCTTGCCGCAGTTGCCAGCGCGAATGCCGCTGCCAGCGATGACGATCCCACAGACGTGGGCGAAATGCTGACCGCTGCCGGGTGGTCGCAGCTCCACTCGGACGACCGCTCGTGGACCAGTCCGGACGAGACTCGGGAAGTCCAGTTCATCGACGACGAGCTCGTAGACACGACGCTGCCCTGGTCGATCCGCTGCGAGGCCGGACGCCCGGTCACCATCGACGCCAGCGCCGACACCCCGGCTGCCGTAATCGTCGCCTTCGCTGTCACCGAGGCCCACCCGCTCTGACGTTTCGCGTCTGGCCGCGCCGCTGATGGCGCGCAACCCCAAAAACTCCGGCGGGCGCGCGAGTGGCTCCCCGCGCCCGCCGGTCCCACCACGACCGAAGAGGACCCCCGATGAACGACATCTCCGTTCGGCCTGCCCCTGTCGCGGCAGTCGTGGCCGAGCTACGCGCGGCCGGATTCGCCGAGGCACCGCTTCGGACGAGTACGGCGGTCGCGGTGTTGGCCACTGCCTCAGCACGCGTGGCCGTGCTGGTGCGAATCGTGCCCCAGCACACCGCCCGGCACGCCTTCGTCACCCTGATCTGCGCGACCTGCCGTCGTCACCGCGTCTGCGGCTGGCGAGCGCTTCTCGGCGCTGACGTCCCGGCATCAGTTGTCGCGACCTGCGCGCAAGCAGCCCTGTCCGCGCCGATGCCCTGCGAAAGCGGACCGTCCGCAGCGTCACATACCGGCAGCGAACAACACCCCACCCCCACGACTAGGAGTAGCGCGCCATGATCTGCACCCCCTCCGCCACGAGCCTGCAGCTGGCTCGTGCCGAGTACCTCGCCAAGGCCCTGGGCCGTCGTGGCTGGATCGGCCGCCGCACATCCCCGGGCGACCATCCCGGTGCGATTGGCGTCACCTCCCATGTCTACAACGGCATCGGCATCCTGATCCTCAGCCTCGGCGGGCGGCACGGCCAAATCATCGAAATCATCGCAGAAGATGTCAGGCGGCATCGCAACGACGGCGGCCGTCGCGTTCGCGAAGTCAGCCGGTCCTGGCGACTGACCGCTTACGATCCACCGACTGCGGCGATCCTGGCCGCCGCGCTGACCGCCCACGAACCTTTCCGGCAGCCGAACGAACTTGAAAATGCCGGCTGGACGGTGACCCACGCTCAACGCAAGGGCGGTACCCGTGCCTCATGCACCGCACCTGCCACCCGATTCACCAGACCCGATGGAGTGGTGACGGCGACGTTCCACGTCCCGACCTACAAACCTCCTTGCGAGCGCTGCGACCACCACGGCGAACTCGGAGACGTGGGCGGATGGATCATTACCGGACCAGGATTTACGGTCGAAGCCACCGCCCACGTTCCGCCCGGCGTGATCGGTGCGTTCGTACACGCTCTTCCCGGTGATCACGACCAGCCAGCCAAGATGCCGGCGGCCAAGTCCCCACTGCCGCCGTCTGAGGCGGTGCGCTGATGCCTTCGCAGCTGTTCGAGAGTCAGCGTGCCGTCGGCGAAGAGCTTCTTGCCGCTTGCTGGCAACCCTCGTCGATCGCCGTGAGTAGCAAGCCGGGCTCCGCGTGGGTGCTGAGCGACCCGTCGAGGCAGATCAGGGTTCGCATGTGCGCCGATCTTGCCGGTGTGGCCGCCGAGGTCACCGCTGCCTGTAAGCCTGGCAGCCGACGGATGCCGTACCCGTGGCGCCTGACGATCAACGACGCGCCCGAAGCGGCGATCGTCGCCGCGTTGCTGGCTGCCCCGGGCGCCGACGCCGGTACCGGCCGCAACTGCCGCCGGACCATGAATGCGCTGCAGGTCGCGGGACTGCGGTGCGATCGCGGGCGGCTGATGCGTGCACTTTCCGGGACTGCCAACTGGTCAAGCGCTGATCGTGCCGCGTCAGCCACTTTGAGGATGCCCTCCTCCCGAACGGACTCAGGAAATCTGCGGATCCTCACGCCTGCCACTGATCTGGAGTCGTTCCCCGGCACGCCCGCCGCCGTCCTGATCCCGCTCATCAACGCCTCCCGACGACTCGAAGGAACACAGCAATGACGACTACCGCGCATCGCGACGAAGCGATGCTGATGTACCTCGCCGGAGACGTCGACGTGCTAGCTGCCGCGGCCCGCATCTGGGACGCATCCGGATACGTTCTCGCCGCTCAGCGTGAGCTCGAGGCCGCTACGGGCGACTACTCCCGGGCGATCACTGCCTCGGGTATCCCCGCCGATGATGCCGAACGTCTGGGCGCCGCGCTCATGGTGCGGCTGCACCGCGCCGCGGAAAAGGCCCGGCTCGGACACACCGAGCCCGGCGACGTACTCGACCTGTGACCTCGACATCGCCCGCGGCGTGTTCTCCACCGCGTCGAAGGCGGACTCGCGACATCTGAGATCAGCCCATGCCAGAACCGAAAGGAACCCTCTAGTGAGCAGCGCCACGCCCGAAGCCCGCACGGCACCCCTCAACTCCCCTTCGCAGGTGCCCCGCGGCACGATGCCTGGTCCCGCGCCGACCGCGCCGACCCCGTCGGCGTCGGACATGTGTGTGAACTTCAACCTTCCGGACTCTCGGGTCGTCTGTCTGTCCGTCCCGGTGAATATCACCTCGCTCGACGCCGAGTTCATCCTGACCGTGCTTCAAGCGCACGTCACGGCCACCGTCCGCCGCGGGCGCTGATCTCGGATGAGCAAGAAGAAACAATGCCGCGCGAAGAAACCGGAGCGTGTGGCGCAGCCGGTTCGACACGACCGACCGGTGCCTCGACATGAGCAGCAGCTCGCGCTCATCGGCGATGTCGTACTGGATATCGAGGCGGCCTTTCGGCTGCTGCGCTCCAAGCCACGGCGCACTGTTCGCATCGATGTCGAGTCCTGGGCCCGGACCTACGGGATGGACGGGTCGCCAGACTCACCGGCCCGCCTGGGGCCGCTTTTCGACCACGAACACTCCAGGACCGCGGATCTGCGAAGACCCCTGATTCTCGCGACGTTCGTTGCCGCCAGAGGAGACGAAGCCCACGTGATCGCAGACGGCAGTCATCGGCTGTTCCGCGCGTTCACCGATGGCCGCGACAGCCTCCCGGGCTGGATCCTCACCGCCGCTGAAACCGAAGCCATCACCGTCGCCGGTCCCACTCTGAAGGGTTGCACCAAAGCATGACCACCTCGTCCGCAACGATCATCTCAACCGTTAGTGCGACGCTGGCCTCGGAAGGCTGGGCCGAAGTCCGGCCACCCCTGGCAGACGCTTTCGCGATCGCCTTCGCCAGCCCGGAAGTTACCATCCGTCTCGTGGTTGCTGTCACGCCTGGCGGCCAGCTTGCGGCCGAACTGGCGGGGACCCGGTCGGTTACCCGTCTACCGCCATCTGGTCGTTGTCGGTCACCGATCCCACAGAGGCACATCTGCTCGAGATCGCGCGCGCCGCCGCCGATGACCGCGTGCACGGCGTGCTCGACTTAGCCGGCTATCTGGCGGGAGCTGGCTGGACGCTGGAGGCCGGCGGGCCGGGCTCCCGGGCCCTGTGTCGGATGACTTCCGCCGACGACGGTCACGCGCTCATCCGGTTGCGCGGTGCCGAGGACGCGTCGAGTGGTTGGGCCATCGACGGCGACGGTGTCCGCGCCGACGCTACCGACAACGTCCCCGCCGCAATACTCGCTGCCCTCGCGACCGCGCCGCGGGGAGAGCCCGGAGGGGAGTCTGAAGGGGTCTGTGACCCGGGTCCGGCTCTGAAGGCTGAACGACCGGAGCCTCCCAAACCCGATCTAGCGTGAACATCGACTTCACCCAGGCGGTCCGCAATCTGCGGGCCGCCTCGTGGCGTATCTGGTGTCACCCGTTCGATCGGATCACAACGGTCCACGACCCGGCCAGCGTCTGGACCACCTGGGCGGTCGGGGACCAGGCTGGGCCCGACCTCTTGGCGCTCGGCGCTCTGACTCTGGGCGGCCTGGTCGACCCCGCCGACGCGTTGTTCATCGCCGTGACTGAGGCCGGTCGGCGCGGCGATCCCTGACCGGCCAACGGTCCAGTGCGCGACCGGAGGAGCACGTCCGCGCCAGAGAGTTGGTCGACCTACGAGGAGGCTATGTGTTTCGTCGTGTCCGTTTCTACCGCCCTGTGGAGAGTTCCGCGAGCAACCAGGCGACCAGTCTGCATCGGGTCCCGACCACGGACCCGACCACGCCGTCGGCCGGGCAGCATCCCGTGCATACCCCGGCCTCTGCGATCCGTGTGGCCCGGATCGGCGGCACGATCGCCGACGTCGCCGCAGCCGCCTTCAGCGCTCACACCCTGTACCACCTGGGCGGACAACTCGACCTCGGTCCGTGGACGGCCTGGCTTCTGCCGGCCGCGCTCGACGTCTTCGCCTTCACCGCCCTGGCCACCGGCTACAGCCTGCCGGTGGACCACCCCGGTCAAAGGCACGTCCTGCGCACCGCGAGACTTGCCTTCACCATGACGGTCGGCAGCAACTTCCTCGACCACTTCCTGCAGAAGGCCGGCCAACTGGTCGACCCGACCGTCCGTGACCTGCTGCTGGTGGTCGTGGCCACCCTGCCATCGCTGGTGGTCGAGCGTCTGCTGAACTTGCAGAGTCATCTGACCGGGCGCCGGGTGGCCGGCATCGACGATGAGGTCCGGGGACAAACAGGAGGCCCGAGCTCCGACCACCTCGTGGGCCAGGGGCCCCTGGCCCACGAAAGGCATCAGAGCCAGATCGCGCCCTGCGGCCTGGCGACGGACGAACAACCGGTCCCGAGGCCCGACCACTGGGCCGCGAGGCGGGCCAACGGTCGTCCGGACTGGACGGTCGAGGGCGCGGCCCCGTTCGCGGACTTGTCCTCCCGGCTCGGCCGCCGCCCGTCGGCGCGCGAATTCCAGCAGGAGCTGGCGACAATCACCAGGACGCTGATTGCCGACGGGCGGATGGAGGCCGGCGCCCGGCCTCCATCGATCACCACGGCCAAACGAGTTCGGGCGGCTTTGGAAGCAGCCGACGACGAAGGGAATACGGCAGCCCTCTCCGTTCAGCGTGCCGACTCGTTTGAGGTCCTCTCCTAGTACGCGGGTGCGAAACGGCGATCTGAGGCAGAGGCCGCCCGTCCACGATCCACCCAAGTGATCCCTATCTAGGAACTTGTTCACGTGGGACCAGGACCACGTCAGTATTGCAATGCCAAAAGGGCCGGCCTCCGGTGGGATTGATCGCTACTTGATCTATCTTTTATGTGGATCGCGGTTGGATCAAGTTCTGCCTGCCCATTCGTAGGCCGGTGTTAAGAGTCGCCGCCAGAGGAAGACCGCCTTAGCGAATCACGGCTGGAGCGCCGGTCGAATAGATCTCGCCGAGAATACGTGCAGTGAGTAGCTCGGCTGCGCTACGGTGATTCATCCAGGACGATCAGGATGGTCGATCTTCATTGAAGTTGGCGTCGTGAGCCAGAGCCATCAGAAGACTGGCGATGGTCAGGCGGTCATTGTCCGCATCGGCCAGCTCTTCGCCTCCGTGACTCGGAAGTTTCCACGGACGTTGCTGTCGTTAGCTAGGACGGTGAGCTGGTCGGGCTCAGCTGCGGCGGCCGAATCGGTTGTCCGAGACTGGACTTCGACGCCGAACGTGTGATCGGTGTATGGCTATTTTGAACGTCACAGCTAGCAGCGCGGAATGACGGCGACAACGGCCTTGCCATTGCCCGGCGCGGCGGACAAGAGCGGTGGCGCGCCACACAGCGCCGCCACGATCGCCAAGCCGCGCCCCGACTCCGAAAGGGCCTTCGGTTCGCGGACGCAGACGTTGCCATCCGGTGACGGGTCCCACACCTCGACGGACACCCCCTCGGCGAGCAGCTTCAGCACCAGACGGCACACCGCTGGGCCACCGTCCAGCGCTGCGTGCCGGACGGCGTTGCTGACGAGTTCGGAAACGACCGTGCAGCAGTCGTCAACCAGCTCGGGGACGCCCCAGCGGGCCAGGATGTCCGCAGTGTGTCGCCGAGCCCAGCTGGCGGCGCTGGGCATCGCGGCGAACTGTTGGGCGACGCCGGCCAGCGGTCGCTCGGTCTCGGGGGCGGGCAGCCGAGAGCGGGAGGGCGCTGGCGGTCCTGACCGCTGGACGGGCATTGGTGCCTTTGACGTGGGAGCCAGGGGAAGTCCTGCCGGTGGAGGTGGCATCCGGCGTACGGGGATTGGGGGCGGATCAGTAGGCGAGCATGGCACGACGGTGACCCCTTTCGGGCAGCCAGAGATACGGGGAGCAGAGGAACGGCTGCAGCCGGAATCGGTGGAGGGCTCAGCCGGGCATCGACCGGACCGGCAGGCCGCCGATCAGGCTTCCTTCGGCGCCGGAGAAGCGACGTGCTGGTACCGCTTGGGCTTGTCACACGTACGCCGGACCGTTCCGGACGTGGCCATCTTTTCCAACACGTTGTGGATGGCCCCTGCGCTACGGCCCTCCAGCATGTGACTGACCATCGTCGGGGTGTACTCGATGTCGGGGTGCGCCGTCAGCACTGCCTCGACCATTGTGGCCAGCTCGCCGGGCGCCAGGCGCTTGGCAGCCGTGACCAATGTGGAGGCTTCCGGAGCCAGGGACGTAGTCGCTCCCACCGCCGCTGCCGACGGTTCGGCCGACGGCACGAGCGTGGGGGAGGGGTCGGTCGTGTTCTCGGTTTCGATACCGGCGTCGTCTGCGGGGCAGCCGGTCGGTTCGGTCGGCTCAGATGCTGAGCGGTCGGCCGAAGGCGCCGTGGCGTCTCCCGAAAGCAATGCTGCCAGGGCCGGACCGGGTGACCACAGGTTGGCCTCCCGGATTCCGTTGTGTTCGCGAATGGTCCGGATTGCAGCCTGCTGCTCCTCCAACATCGCGAGCGTCATTGCCGCGGACGACTTGCCTACGCCGGCGAGCGCTTTGAGCTCGCTTGCGGTCGCCTGGTGGACCTCAGCCAAGGCTGCGGCGACGCGTCGCTGGCCGGGGGTCAGAGTGGGTGTGGTCGGAGCGGACGGGTTGGTGGTCTTTGGGTTGCAGTCGGTGGCGTTGTCAGTGCTCGGCATGGTGGCGTTCCTTTCGGCAGGGTGAGCAGGTGGCCTGATCGGTCCGGACGTCCGGACATATCCATCGACGCTCGAATCACCCACCGAGGGGAAGCGATATGGACGCTTGACGCGCAAAATCGACCGTCTCAGGTGACAGGGTATTGACTTATTGCGGATAGTCGAGTGACACTCGACGGCTACGGCGCGCCAGCCTCCTGCCGGGTGAACGCGCCGCTGCGACACGCGCGGCACCACGGATCGCAGGGCTACTGCCGCATACGCTGACCCGTACCTGTCCGGTGGGAACGTTTCTGATGATCCCGTCCATGCCGTCTAGACATCTGCGGGAGTTCCGCGCTGTGCTGCTTGTTCGCCCTGGATCTCGGCCTGCACCCGTGACGGCAGAGAACTCGGAATCGATCGCACCGAGGCCGACGTACCTGACGACGCGAGCCTGGATTGCCACCGCCGTCCTCGCCGGAGCGCTGTCGATCGTGTGCGCTGCGCGGATGCATTCGGACCCAGCCGTACTTGCCTGCTGCTACTTTTCGGCCGCTGGCACTGTGATGGCTGCGATCGACACCGCAGTCATACGACTACCTGATTTCTTGACTCTGCCGTCGTATCCGATCACCTTGATGGCCTTGGCGTGTGCCTCTTCGTCGACGGGCGAAGTGCGACCGCTGTATCGAGGACTCGAAGCCTCGGTCCTCTTGCTGGTGCTCTTCGCGGTCTTGAACATCGCTGCCGGCGTCGGGCTCGGCGACGTGAAGCTCGCCGGCTTGGTCGGGATGCTCCTCGGCTACTTCGGCTGGATAGTGCTGTTCCGTGGGTTGTTCGTGGCGTGCATGATCGGGCTGGCTTGGGCTGGCCTGATCCGCCTGTGCGGCAGGCGAGCTACGCACATCCCCATGGGTCCGGCGTTGGTCGCCGGGACGCTGTTCGCGGTCTTGGCATAGTCTCGAATCAGTCCTACTTTTCACTATTTCGAGTCAATTGGGCGTTTAAGGGTTTTCCATGAGTGTGTTCGTACGCTGAAGTAGTCGAGCACGAGCGCTCGAGATGTGAATCCCGAGCTGGTAAGCACACGGAAAAGCGCGAGGACTGGCGATGGGGCATGGGTATCGGGTCGGGCTGGCGGTCGGGATCGTGGCCGTCGGAGCTCTGACCGGCTGTGGTGCGACCTCGGCTCCGAAGCAGCGGGTTGGGGCTACGTCCGCTGCGGATCCGGTCGCGGCAGCACGGCACGACGCGGTGGCTGCCTACGAGGGCATGTGGGACGACATGGCCAAGGCGGGGGAGACTGCCGACTGGCAGGATCCCGCTCTCGCGACGCATGCCACCGACAGTGCGCTCGACATTCTGGTCCAGATCCTCAAGGCGGACGACAAAGACGGCGCGGTCCTGAAGGGCGGCCCGCCGACTATGAACCCGACGATCACTTCGATGCTGCCCTCGTCGAGCCCGGCCGTGGTGACTCTGAAGGACTGTCTCAAGTCTCCGAACTGGCTGATGTACCGGAAGTCCACCGGAGCGTTGTGGGACGACAAGCCCAGCGGCAACAGGGCGACCACCGCCGAGGTCGTGCTGAGCCAGGGTGTGTGGAAGGTCGTTGCCTTCTCTTCGGGCAATCTCGGGTCATGCTGAGGCCGACACTCACCATCCTCGGGGGTGCCGCCATCGTCTTCGTCCATGCCGGCGCCGCCTCGGCGACCGGGTGGCTTCCTTCCCCTAATACAACAGCTCACTGCGCTACATCTGACGCGGCGCCGATCTTCGGCTACACGGCCGCGGTCCAAGGCGACTGCGAACTTAAGCAGCAGAGCCCTCTCCGACCTGCAGAAGCAGCGAGAGCTCACACCAACGCGGGCCCGGCTCCGGCTTATACGTGCAGCTACGTCGACGTGCAAAGCAGTGTTCCGGGCGGCGAGATGTTCAAGTCGTGTACGGGTTCGCTGAGTGCAGCGGCGCCTGATCAGCCGCTGCCCGTCCCCTTCCTGGTTCCTAAGCCGACTCCCGGGCCGCCAGTGCCGGCGGCGAAGAACCTGGCGCTATCGGAACTACGCAACCTACACCTGGCTCCTCCGGTCCTCCGGCTAAGCCCAGGACTGAACCAGCCGCAAGTCGTGAACGCTGATGCCTGGTACTGGCTGGACTCGGCTTTCTGGCAGCCGGTCTCTTCGTCAGTGTCCAGTGCCGGAATGACGGTGACCGTCACAGCGACGCCTGTCACCGCGACCTGGACCTCTGGCGATGGCGGGTCGGTGACTTGCGCGGGCGCCGGGACGCCGTACCCCGTCGGGGCATCGGATCCTCCGGCTCAGTCTCCTACCTGCGGACACGCGTTCACCCGAGCATCGGCCGGGTTCCCCGGCGGGGTGTACTCGCTGACGGCCCAGGTGTCCTGGCAGGTCGGCTGGCGGGCGTCGGACGGCGAGACGGGAACGTTTCCGGCGATGGTGACCTCGGCGACGGCCCAGGTGCGAGTAGTGGAAGTGCAAGCTCTGGTGACTGGAGTGCGGAGTTGAGTATCACGGCTTCGAAGGGGACGAATTCGTCCGCGACCATCCCCGGACAGTCCGGTGCGGGTCAGCGATCGGCTGCCACGGCCTCGGCGAACACACTGCTGTCGACGCGGCGAGTGAACGTTCCCCGGGCGTTGTTCGGCGGGCTGGGCGTTGTGGTCTGCTCGATCGGCGCGGTTGTCACCTCGCACGTGCTGGACCCGCGTACAGCGGTACTTGTCATGATGAAGCCGGTCGCGGCGGGCCAGGTGATCACTGCCGCTGATTTCGGTACGGTGCCGGTGACGGTAGGCCGAGGCGTCGACGTGATCCCCGGAGCGCAGCTTTCGACTGTCCTCGGCCGGCCGGCTGCGGTGCCGTTGGCGGCAGGAGCCCTGCTGGGCATCGCGGATGTTGGCTCGGCTGCCTTCCCTCCCGTCGGACAGGCGGTGGCGGCGGTCGCGCTGAAAGCCGGCATGTACCCGCTGCACTTGGCCGCTGGGGACAAGGTGCAAGTGGTTTTGCCACCACAACCGGCTGTGTCCGCGGCTCCGGCTGCTGTGCAAGCGTCTTCTGCCTTGCCGCTGGTGGCGACGGTGAGTGCGGTCGGCAGGCCGGATTCGCAGGGCTCGATGGTGGCGAACCTGTTGATGGACGCCGACGGCGCGGCGAAGGTCGCTGCAGCTTCGACGTCGATGTCCGGGGTGGCGGTCACGCTACTGCCGGCCGGAGGCTCCTGATGCTGGTCGCTGTCGGCTCTTGGCGCGGCTCGCCAGGAGCCACGACGGCCGCTCTTGCGCTCGCCAAGTCGTGGCCCACCGCGGCGAAGACGTATCTCGCGGAGTGCGATCCTCGCGGCGGGACGCTCGTGCCGAGATTCCTCATGCCCGGCCCGAGAGGCTTGGCGGCGCTCGCAGGACAGGCTCGTCACACCGGAGACCTGCGCCTGTTGAACGAGCACGCGGTCTCGGCGCCGAACGGAGTCAGGGTACTGACGGGCCCGGAGGACGGGCGGCAGCTGCGTGCCGCGCTGTGCGCGTTGCTCGTCTCAGACGGAGTTCTTGAGCGCGCCGCCGAAGACCCAAACACGGTGTTCATCGCCGACGTGGGTCGTGTCAACACGGATGTCCCAGAAACGGCATCGCTGCTTCTCCTGGCTGATGTTCTGATGCTGGTAGTACGGCCAGTACCGGAGCAGATCTTGTCTCTCGCCGGGACGAACGAGCGGGCGCGCAGACCGCACCGGGATACGGGCTTGCTGCTGATCGGTCCCGGCTACCCGTCCGAGCATGTCGCCGAGTTGCTGCGGTTGCCGGTCTTCGGACAGCTTCCCTTGATTCCGGCGGGTGTCGCAGCCGCGTGGAAGCGCCTGAGCCGACGCGATTCGTTCCATGCAGCAGCGACGAATGCAGGCCAGGCCGTCATCGACCGGTTCGCCGCTGAGATCCCCGCAGCACGCCCGGCGGTGCACTTCGCCGAATCCGCGACGTCCCATGAAAGCGCTGAGGTATGACAGGCATCGACTATCTGTCCGAGGCCCGGCTGGGCACGCGGATCGCCGACGTGGTCGGGCTGAGGCTGTCCGAGCTATGCCAGGCCGAGGAGCACGCGACCGGCACGAACGTCGATAAAGCACGGCGGCGCGAGCTGGCCGAAGAGCTGATCGACAAGGAGCTCGCCGCTGTCGCGAGCGAGGCGTTGTCCCGAGCCGAGGAGATGCTGGGACATGCTGCCGAGGCCCGGGTGGCCCAGTGGGTGCGGGACCGCTTGTTCGGACACGGCGGCCTGGACCACTACCTGCGGGACGAGTCGGTCGAGGGGATCGACGTCAATGGCCATGCCAACGTGTGGCTCACCTTTGCCGACGGCCGTTGCGAGGCCGGCGACCGCCCCGTCGCGGCGTCCGACGAGGATCTGATCGCGCTGATCCAGGACCTCGCGTCGGGATCCGGCGCCGACGCGCGGCGTTTCGATGTCTCTGCTCCTTCGGTGAACCTGCAGCTGAGTGACGGCTCGCGGCTGTTCGCAGCTGCGCATGGGATCTGCACGGTGCCCACCGTGTCGCTCCGCCGGCACCGGTACCAGCGGGTGACTCTCGATGATTTGTTCGAACTTGGCACTGTTGACGCCGGGCTCAAGGCCTTCTTGGCTGCTGCGGTGAAGGGTCGGCTGAACATCCTGATCGCGGGAGGTCCGGCGGCGGGCAAGACCACGATGCTGCGCGCCTTGGCCGCGGAGATCTCTCACACGCAGCGAGTGATCACTGTCGAAGACACGTACGAACTCGCGTTGGACAAGGATCCTCATCGGCAGGGCAACGTCACCGTCTACCAGACCAGGGAAGCCAACACTGAGGACGTCGGCGCGATCGACATGACGTACCTCATGCGCTGCACGTTGCGAGGTTCCCCGAAGCGCGTGATCGTCGGTGAGGTTCGGGGCCCTGAGATCGTCTCCATGTGCAATGCGATGAGCATGGGGATCGATGGCAGTCTCGCCACGATCCACGCCAGTACGTCTGGCGGAGTCTTCGACAAACTGGCGACCTACGCCGCCCAAAGCGAAGAGCGGATGAGCCGCGAAGCAGCGAACCTGATGGTCGCCTCAGCGGTGAACCTGGTGGTCCTCTTGGCTGAATCCCGGGACGGCGTCCGTGTGGTGTCCTCGATCCGCGAGCTGACTGGCGCCGACGGTCCGCACATCGTCACCAACGAGATCTGGGCCCCAGGTAGCGACCGCCGGGCCCGGTTCAGCGTCTACCCCTCCGATCGTACTCGGGAAGCGCTCGCGCTCGGCGGCTTCGACGAGGCCTGGTTCACCGCTGAGGGATGGGAGGCGCAGCTGTGAACGCGGCGCTGGTCGGCCTGCTCGGCGCGGGCCTTGGGTACAGCCTCTATCTGCTGGGTTCGGCGTTCTGCCGCAGTTCAGCCTCGACGATGAAAGTCTCGCGACTGCCCGTCACGGTGGACTTCCGGATGCTGGCAGCCCGGTGGCGACGGCTGTTGATCGCCGTATCGGGCGGGGTCGTGGTGGCAGTGTTCACTGGCTGGCCGGTCATGCTCGTGATGATCCCGGCCGCCATCTGGTGGCTGCCGGCCTCGCTGGGTCCGGACCAGGAGTCAGCGGCTTGGGTCGAGCGCGCTGAGGCCTGTGCTGGGTTCGCCGAGATGTTGCGCGACACTCTCGCGGCGGCTTCGGGACTACAGCAGGCGGTCGCCGCAGCTGCTGCGGTGCCGCCACCGGCGATCGCTGAACCCCTGCGCACTCTGTCCGATGATCTGCGGCTGGGAGTGCGCCTGGCCCCGGCCCTGATCAAACTCGCCGACACGCTCGCGGACCCCGTCGCCGATCGGATCTGCGCGACTCTGATTCACGCCTCGACCCGTCCGGCGAAGAACCTGGCGCCGGTGCTCGGGATGCTCGCCGCCGATGCGCGCGAGCAGGCCCTGGCTATGCGAAACACCATGGCCGAGCGGACGCGCAGCCGTACCGCGGTCCGCACCATCACCGCTGTGATTGCCGGAGTCTTGGGCATTCTGCTCGCTGCCGACGCCGAGTACCTCGACCCGTTCAACACCGTGCTCGGGCAGCTCGACCTTGCGGTGGCCGGCGGGCTTTTCGCCGTCGGCTTCATCTGGTTGCACCGGATGACACGACCTGTGGTCGCGCACCGGTTCCTCACCAGGCTCGACCGCATGGAAGCCGCGAGGAGGACTACTCCATGATCGCCACAATGCTCTGGGGCGCCGGAATCGGCATCAGTTTGCTGGTGGCCTGGTCTGCGCTGCGGCCACTTGCCCCCTCGCTCGCTGAGGCACAACGAAGGATCGCAACTGCCCAAGACACCCCTCTCTCAGCGCCGCTAGGTTCAAGGGCGCGACTGTCCGCCTACACCGTCCGATGGCTCGGGCGTCTTGGTCTTCCAAACCCCGCGTTGAAGGCGGATCTGGCGCTGGCTGGGATCGACGTCGAGGCATTCCTGACCAAGAAAGCCGTCAACGCGGTGATCGGGCTGTTGATGCCGGTGGCTGCGCAGGTGGCGTTGGCCGCTGCGGGCATGCCGGTTCCTGCACTCGTGGTATTTGGTGTCGCCTTGGTGCTTGCGGCCTTGTTCTTCCTGGCTCCTGACTCGGAGGCTCGTCGCAAAGCGCAGGACGTGCGCGACCAGATCCGTGAGGCCCTGGACGTGCTTCTGTCCTTCGCCGCGACCTCCATGGCGGCCGGCGACGGGGTCGAGTCGGCGCTCGAAGGTGCTTCCGCGATCGGCGACGGCAAGGCGTTCGAGTACTTCCGTGCCGCCACCGCCGCCGCGCGCACGTCCCGCCGTCCGGTCTGGGCTTGCTACGCCGACCTGGCCGAGCAGCTGGGCGTCGTCGAGCTCAGTGAGTTGTCCGCGACTGTGAATCTGGCCGGCGGACAGGGCGCGAAGATCGCCGAGTCGCTGGCGGCGAAGTCGGCCTCGCTGCGCGGGCGCCGCAATGCCGAGCGCGCGGCTGCGAACATCTCGGCCACCGAGCGCAGCCACATGCCGGTGTCGGTGATGATGCTCGGTTTCCTGTTGGTGCTTGTGTTTCCCTCCCTCGACCGGTTCCTCACCGGGTTCTAGAAAGGACTCTGATCCACCGTGAACTACCTGGCCGCCGTCTACACCGTCCGTACTGCAGCTGCTCGTGACTGGCTGTACCGCCAGCTGACCGCGTCGGATCGAGACCGGGGAAACATTCCAGAGGGTGTCGTCTGGATGGCCGGATTCGTCCTGCTGGCGATTATTGTGGTCGGCGTCATCTCCTCGAAGGTCATCAGCAAGGCCCACAGCATCGACCTCGACGGCAGCGCCGGCTCTGGCGCCGGCCAGTGACCATGCCAGGTCACGCAAGTCGTAGGCGCGACGCCGGATCGGTCAGTGTGGAGCACGCCATCGTGTTGCCGGCCTTCATGACCTTGTTGATATTGATCGTGCAGGCGGCGATCTACTTCCACGCGGAGCACATCGCGGCTGCGGCAGCCGCCGAGGCCGCGGCCACGGCCGGCGTCGACGGTGGCAGCGGTGAGGACGGACGCACCGAGGCGACTCGCATCCTGTCTGCGACTGCCTCGGGGTTCTTGTTGCACCCGACTGTCGAGGTGACACGGGCTCCGACACTTGCCACCGTGCGGGTGAGCGGCCATGTCGTATCGCTGCTTCCGTTCGTCCACCTGACGGCCTCCTCCGTGGCGCACGGGCCGGTCGAACAGCTGACGGTCGGAGCCGCGCCGTGACCTCGTGGTGTGTGGGCCGCAGCGGCTCGGACCGCGGTAGTGCTCCAGTGGAGCTCGTGATGCTCGCGCCGGTGCTGGTGCTCATCAGCGGCCTGGTGATCGGGTTCGGCCGTATCGAGGAGGCCAACCTCAATGCCACTGGCACGGCTGCCGCTGCGGCGCGCGCCGCGTCGCTGGCCCGCACTCCGGCCGCGGCTGAGGCGGCTGCTCGCACGATGGTGCTCACCGACCGGGGGTCCTGTCCGAATCCGAAGGTGACGGTGGATACCGCGGCCTTCCATCCTGGTGGGCTGGTCAAGGTCACTGTGGTGTGTCGGCCGAGTCTGGCCGACCTCACCGCGATCGGGCTCCCCGGCCACGTCCGCCTCGCGTCGACCATGGCGTCCGGCATCGACCAATGGCGGGAGACGGACGCCCGATGACACGCCGCTGCGCATGGGCCGCCAGACTGCGTCGGGACGAGGGCTCGCTGACCCTTTTCACGACCGTCGTGCTGGGCACGCTGATGCTGTTTGCTGCCGTCAGCCTCGACTTCGGCGCGGCCTTGAACGCGAAAATCCGGGCCTTGCACGCCGCATCCGAGGCCGCGCGGATAGGCGCTCAGCAACTCGACCTGCCAGCTCTGCACAGCGGGCGGGTCCGCGTCTTGAACCCTGAACAAGCCAAGGCCGCTGCACAAAGGTTTTTGGCGTCGAGCGGCGCCACCGGGACCGTCACGGTGTCTGCGACGTCGGTGACAGTGAATGCCAAAGCCCGGCAGCGCACGTGGATCCTGCCGATCGTCGGCATCGACACGGTGACCATGACGGCCGACGCGACCGCCAGCCCTGAAACCGCCGTACCTGTCCCGTAGCCGCGACGAAGGGGGAGAAGAAGGAGACCGCCGGTCGTGAACACGCTGCGCACAGCCGCCCGGGTCATCCGAGCGCTGATGTTGCTTTCGCTCCTGGCTGCCGTGGTTGTGGTGCTGCCGTGGGGACTGTGGCACTTCTTCGGCCCACCTTTGGGCGGCCGGGTGCCCAGCTACAACGACATCACGACCTGGCTCGGTCAGGCCCGGCTCTCACCCGACTTGGCCGCGGTCCAGGTCCTCGACATCGCGGCGTGGGGCTACTGGGCGATGTTCACCGCCCAGATCGCGATTCAGCTCCCCGGGGTCACCGCCGATACCGTTCGAGCGCTGCGAGCGCGTGCTCCACTGTCGGCAGAGATCCACTCGAACATCGCGGGGCGACTGCTGTTCACCATCGCGATCAGCATCGTCGCCGCACGGGGGACGGTCGCTGCCGCGTCCGTCGGCACCAGCAGCGGCGGCAGCCTGGCAGCGCCGGCGTCGAGTATCGCCACACAAACGACGTCGGCCGACGGAGTGTACATCGTCGTTGAACGCGACAGCTTGTGGCGCATCGCCGAAGAGCGTCTCGGCGATCCACAGCGCTGGAAGGAGATCTACGAGCTCAACCGATTCCGCGTGCAGCCTGACGGCGGCGTCCTTACTGATCCCGAGATCATCCGGCCAGGCTGGACCCTGACTCTTCCGGCTGATGCCGGTGCGAATGCCACTTCCCATGATCCTGTGCCAGTCGTCGTTCCTCGGCAGCAGGGGCTATCTGTCCAGGCGCCGTCTACTCCCTCAGCTGTCGCGGCACCGACGTCCACGCCTTCATCGACGCCCTCCTCTGTATCGATCCCGCACGAGCATCAGGCCCCGTCGGAAGTACGTCGACCGGTCGCGGTTCACCTGCCCACCGGCGGCTACGTCAGCCTTACGCTCGGCGCGGGGCTTGCTGCTGCGCTGGCCGCGGCTTCGGTCCGTTCGCGAGTCAGCGGCCGGCGGCGCGCCATGGGCGAGCCACGGCCTGAGTCCGAGGTGCGCAGGGAACCGGAACCATCCCTTCTACAGGCTGCCGCAGCAATCGGATTTGGCCGTGACGTCAGTTCCGATCCGTACGTCGACGATCCTGCTGACGGGGAGTCGGCGCTTCCCCAGGCACTGACCGCACTGCGTGCTCCAATCGCGGTCTACATCGGAAACCGCCACGGCCGACCCATCCCGCTTCACGCGGTAGCGGCTGGCGGACTCGGCCTCGTTGGCGACGGCGCTCATGACGCCGCTCGTGCTCTGCTGGCCTCTGCCCTCTTTGCCGGAGGCTTCCTGGCCGGTTCCGCTGTCTACCGGGTCATCACTACGACCGACGACCTACAGATCCTGAGCGGCATCAAGTTGGAAGGCTGCATCAGCGATCGCCTGATGGTCTACGGCATCCTCGAAGAGGCCTTGGCCGCGGCGGCCGCACCGAAGGAAGAGTGTTCCGGGCAGCGGCCGTTGTTGCTGGCAGCAGTCGACACCGCGACGGTCTTGAACTCCGCGACGCTGGGCGAAGTCGAATCCGTCCTGCTCGGCTGCCCCGACGCCGCGACCGTCGCAGACGTCGATCTCACCGGCGTGATCAACGCGCGGGGTGCCGGCGCGGCAGAGCTCGATGGAGCAGAGTCCTATCGCCTCGACCTGGCCGAAGTCCGTGCGCTCTTGGACCGCATGCTGGCGGCGGCGCCTGCCGCCGAGCCAGAGGCTGTCGCGCCAGATGATCCCGGCGACCCCAAGTCTCCGACAGCACCGGACTCATTCGACGCTCGCTTTCCACAGGCGAACGACGGCGACCTCCCGGAACCTGCGCGTACAACGGCCGATCCACCGATCCCTCCCCAGGCCTCCGGCGCGAGCCCAGTAGCCTCGGAGGCCGCCCTGAGCGTCAACATCCTGGGGCCGCTGCAGGTCACGGCGGCAGGCCGTGACGTCACCGCACTCTTCCGGCCGCTGACCGCCGCAATCCTCATCCAGCTCGCGCTCAACCCCCGCGGCATCACCCGCTCAGTCCTGGCCCTCGACCTCTGGCCGGAGCGCGAGCTCGACTCCGAAACCCGTGCCAAGCGCTTCAAGGCCACCTTGTCGCACGTCCGCACGGCGCTCGCTGAGGCCCACGGGACGAAGGCGGACCACATCCGCGAAGCCCGACCGGCCAGACTCCTGACACTGAATCCGGAACTGGTCGCCGTCGACGCCTGGCACTTCGACGAACTCCTGGAGTCTGCCGGCTCCGCAACCGCACGTCAGCAGCCCGAGCACGCCGCAGCGCTCCTGGAAGCGATCGAACTACACCGCGGCTCAGTCGCTCACGGCCACGAACACGCCGAACCCAACCGCACCACGGACGAGGCGTGGCTGGCCCCACATCGCGAGGTCTACTTCCACAAGCTCATCGATGCCCACACCGACGCCGCCAAGCTGCTGCGCACAATCGACCCCGACCGCGCGATCGACCTCCTGGGACGCGCGGCCGAACTCGAACCATGGAACCAGGCCCTGTCCGAGCAGATCATCGAGATCCACGTCGAACAGGGTCGGCCCCACGCTGCTGCGCGTCGCCTCGCTGTTCTCACGGCCCACCTGGCACACCTCGGTATGCGGCCCAGCCCTGCTCTTGTTGCGTCGGTGGGATGCGTTTCCACTGAATAGTGGGTGGGTTTCTACGAGCCAGGACCGCAGCACCGGCGACGCCGGTGCTCAGGCTGACGAAGTCTGCTCGTTCCGTCTGCTCATGATCGTGTTGTGCCATTCCTGGGATGACATCGCAACGGCAGCATCAGCCAGAAGCTGAGCGGACTTGGTCTTCAGCTTCTTTCTGCTGCTTTCGATCCAGCCACCCACATTCGCGTAGCCGGCGTCGCGGTACTCGATAGCCTGGAACAGGCATTCCAACTTGTCAGCGTCATGCGCACACTCGACTTCGAGGCTGCTTCCGCCCTCGTAGTCGGCGATCAAAGATCGGATATGGCCTGCTGCGGCGGATGGGATGCCGGCGGTCTGATCCTCAGTGACCTGCTCGTTGCTTGCCGCGTCCAAGTATCGACGTCCGAGATGCGGGATGTCGCCGACTCGTGTTTCCTGCGAGTCGTGCCACACGGCCAGGAACGTGGCTCGGGCGGGGTCGGCACCTTCCATCGACGCGAGCAGGCCGGCAATGATCGCGGTCCGGAAGCTGTGTTCGGCGATGGATTCGGGGTCCTTGATTCCGCACAGCCACCAGCCGGTGCGCTTCGACAGCTTGAGCAGGCCGGTCTCGAAGATCAGTCGAGCGGCGGCATCAATCTCGGTTTCGTCCACGAAGTGCCTTTCTCACCTGGTGTGCAGCCGCACCGCGAAGTTGATCTCGGCTAAAGCCTGGCGTGCGGTCGGGGACATCCTGCCAGCATCCAGGAGGCGTTCGACGGACTCAGCGAGCGTGGCAACCGACTCGGGGTCTTCGTCCAGTAGCCTCGGACGAGCGGCGAGAAGCGTACGAAGGGTGTGAATCCCCAGGTCTGCTACGCCTTCCGCAGCGTCCAGGCGGCTGATGAGGTGCCGCAGAATTTTTTCACCACGCCAGGCACCCAGCCGAACAGGCATGAAGGAATCGTCTCGTTGGGTGCCGACTGACTCACCGACCCAGTACGCCCAGTAGTTGAGATTGGCCACGTGTCCGGCCTCATCGGCAAGGCCCTGCTCCGAAAAGTCGATCAAAATACTGGGGTCGCCGTAACGGACCATCGATGCAGCCAAGGTCCGCAGAGCCGGCCATTGACTGGACCACCCCGAGTGTTGCCGGGGAAGTCGCCGATACTGCTGTGCCATCCATTCGCGAGCGTCTTCGCGCTGGTCGTAGCTCTGAAGATAGAGGGCCTGGCGGTAGAGGAGGTTGTCCTCGCTTTGGCTGGCTTCCACGACCTGGCGCAGGTGGTCGTATACCTGGTTCCGGTCCCCGTTGCTCAACTCTGGTCCAGCCGGGACGGGACCATGGCGCCGGGCACCTGAACCCGCGGGAATCGTCTGCGGTTTTCGGCTGCTCAACGGCCACGCGACGAGCTCGATGACCTCGCGCCGGTGGACGTAGGCGCCCAACGGATGGAAATCGCTGCGGCGATGCCGGTCAGCCCTGCAGCGCGCATGGTCCAGGATCTGGTCTGCCTCCATCGCCACGTCCATCAACCGCACGAGGTTGGGTGCGGCACCGATGCGGATGAGGGTGGCCTTCAGCAGGAGAACTTGGGCCGCTTTGGCCGCTGCAAGAGGCCGGCGGCCGGATTCCCACCCGGCTTCGGTGTCGACCGAGATTCCGAGCAACTCGGCCAGGCGTTCTTGACTGCAGATGCTTGTGGAGGATTCGCGGGCAAGCCGCAGCACGGAACCGGTGATCAGCGCCTGCCTGGCAGGCTGCTCGGAACCCTGACTGCGACTCAGGGTTCGGCGCGGATCCTGCCTGGCCAAGGGGTCTCTCCCACCTTCGGACCCGTACCACGGGTCACTGTGTGATCACTGTCGCCGCATCTATCGTCGTATCCAGGTCGCGATCACGCAGAGGGTAGTTGGTCGGCGTCTCGCTGTATCCAGAGGTTACTCCACCGGCTGCGTCCTAAGAACACTGATGAATGGAGGCGTTTGTGATGAAACCAGTGGGCTCATTGGCTGCGGATGTCAGCGAGTCTGACCGCGGCAGCGTCACCTCGGGGCACCTGTGCTCGGACGAAGCCGCGATCTTTCCGCGGACCGCCTGTGCATGCTGTGCCCACCCCGTTCCGACGGTGGCGTCCGGCACAGGAGGGAAGCACACGCCGCCCGCGAAACCCCGACTACGAACTCGATGCAGAGGACGACAGCGATGAGCCGATCCGTTCCAGCCGCCGTGTTCACCATCGACAAACGACTTGGCCAGCGCGGCGGCATAACAGTCATCGAAGCTATAGGTGAGCTCGACTTCTATACCGGGCCGATGCTGCGGAAAGCCTTCTCGGAGTCCGTAGCGGAGGGCAACGCGTTGATCGTGACCGATCTCGAAGGTCTCGAATTCCTCGATTCGACGGGCCTGGCGGTGCTTATCAGGGGTCTCAAAGAGTGCAACGCCGCAGGTGGCGCTTTTGCCCTGGCACGTCTGACCCGGCGGACCACGCACACGCTGCAGACAGCAGGCGTTCTGCATCTCTTCAATCTCTACGACACCGTGGAGGCCGCCGAGGATGTCTTGTCGTACTCGAGTGGAGTCCGTTCGGGATAGGACCACCGAGACCGCCGGTCGATCGCGGTTCCCAGAGTGGTACCGCCACTGTCGAGGTCGCTGATACCCGCGCTGACACCGTGGCGCCGGCTGCTGAACGTGTCGCGATTGGCGCCACGGTGCTCCACCGACCGGGGCAAAATCGTCGCGGCCACCCTGATCTGCAAGCTGCGCACCCTTGGTACCAATACTCAGGAGAGCTGATGACGTCGCATGACAAACTTTATGAGCGCATTGAATGTCGTCCGCCGCTAGCCGAAGATCGGATTATCCGCGACGTCTACGGCTGTGACGCTGGCCGCAACTGTGCCCAGACCACGCTTGAGCAGCGTTTCTCCTTTGAGAAGCAGATCGTCGAACGCATCGCAGCGCTTCCGGCCCATCTCCGTAGGGGACATGAGCGATGCTGCTGGGCGGGGGATGGGGCGGCGGATACCGGTGGCGAGGGTGCGAGCTGCGCAGGCGAGCAACCTCGAAGGCACGTCGGCGACGTGGATCTGGGGTCTGCTGGTCGGGCTGCTTACCGACGGGGAATTCGATGTGTCTGAGGTCGGAGGAACCGATCTGCGACCGGCACCACGCAGGCCAGGAACAGACCTAAATCAGGGCAACGGCTCTGTCAGAACGTAGTGAAGAGGCTGCTGGCCGGGCGGCCACACCCGCCAGGCTGGCAGCACACCCTGCGGGGCCAAGGCGTACGACACGCATCACAACAAGTGAGTCAGGCCGGGCAGCGCGCAACCAAGCGGGCTATAGCCCGGACGCCCGCATGGGCCGATCGAAGGGGCAATCATGACAGCGATACCCGTCGTACTCACACGCCGACCGCCTTCGCCGCCGTCGGTGGACTTCACGGCGTTGGCGAACTTCACCACCTTGGGAGGACAGCTCTGGATCGTCACCAGCCCGCACTGCAACATCGAGTGCGACTTCTGCCACGACGAGGGCGACATCCCGCCGCACATCACTCGGCACGACCGCACCGCGCAACCCCGCAGACGCGAGCTGAACGCCGAGCGGTATGAGGCGGTTCAGTGCTTCTACGACCGGCTGAGCAAAGACGACCCCAGTGCTTGGGTCCTGGAGACCGACCACGCCGGCCCCAAACTACTCACCGAGCTGATCCTCGACGAAGCAACCACCCGCATGTCATGACGACCACGCCAAGGCGCAGCGCCGCGTGCTGGAGGACTGAATAATCCTCTAGCACGTTAGCCGGACTTCGGTCCAGCGGCGATGATCAACGCCCTCGTTATCGCCGAACTACTTCGCACGTGGGAAGCCGTCAGCCTCGAGACACAATTCCTGATCATGACCAAAATGGCGTCGCTGCAACGAGCTGCCGCGTAACGTCGTGCGGAACCAGCGGTGTTGAAGCCGCCGACGACCGGGCACCGAGGCGGAGAACAGACGGATGGACCAGCACAGGCAGCGTGCGCAGTTCGGGATCGGCGTCCACCTCATGATGATCAGCAATGCCAGGATTCTGCTGCTGCGGCGATCCAACACCGGCTTCGCAGACGGGCAGTGGCAAGTCCCGGGAGGCGGCCTGGAACTCGGCGAGAGTCTGACCGCGGCCATAACCCGCGAGGCCAAAGAGGAGGTCGGGACCCTGATCGCGGAGCACGACCTGACCTTTGCCCACGCCTGCCAACATCGCGATCCTGACGGGCTGGACCGTCTCGGAATGTTCTTCGCCACCAGCGTGTGGAACGGCATCCCCTGCAACGCCGAACCACACAAGGCCTCAGCGATCGACTGGTTCCCGCTCAACCAGCTGCCGCGGGACATGGTCGGATACGGCCGCCAGGCCATTGAGCAGCACCTGGCCGGCAGCACCTTCAGCCAATACAACCTCGAATAGGACCACGGGTGAAGCGCGGTTTGACTACACGGCGGAGAAGGCCTTCGCACGAATCATCGGTGACCTACGGACCGCGCGACGCTGGTCGCGCCGAACGCCCTGCTGCATATGCGACCGGACGGCTCGACGCATTCCGTGTTTCCGGAAGACAGCGCTGGACGCTGGCCCGGATCATTCGGCTGGTCGGGCCGATGTTCCACGTTTCGCATACCCGGCGCGGTGCATGGGGGGTTGCTGCGACGCAACGGCTGATCCTGGCTTGCTCAGGTCCGACCCGGCGCGCTTGGGTCGCTTCTTCGCGCGGATCGGACTAAGCAGCATTTCGGTGAGAGGGCATCGAACCAAGTACGTGTCCCCGGATACCGGCGCTGTAGGCAGCAGATGGCTACTGCCGTTACAGCCTCCCCACCGCTGAGTCCCTGGGGACCGATAGCGTCGGGGCCCGCCGAGATTGACGGGCTGCTCAGACGTGATGGTCGGTACCTGCTCGGTGTATATCGGCCCCGAGCGGTCCGATCATCGCTGGTCCCGGGCTCGCGACATGATCATCGGCTGCCACCGACTTCCGCTCACGGTCATGTCTGCTGGTCACTAGCCGACGACCAGCAGACGTGGGAGTGGCGTTATGGATGACGCTACTTGGTGGGTGCCGATGGGAATCTCGCGTTGGCGGTGCCGACCGTTTTTCCTTGCGCGTTATAGAAGGTGACGGTGGCCTTGGGCTCGCCGTCCCTGGTCCCGGGTACCAGGAAGGCGTAGTAGGCGGTGTTCTCGCCTGGTGCTTTGAGCAGCGGTTGCCGCTCTCCGGTGACGCCGTCGATGGTGAGCGTGGCGGAGACCGCGGTTGCGCCGTCGAAGCCGGCGGCTGGCCCATACCCGATCGCGGTGACGTAGGTCGGATCGCCGGTTGCCTTGTTCGAGCCGTTGCTGAAGGAGCTCGGCACGAACTGCCGCGGTGCTGCGTACAGGTCCGGGTTCCATGCTTGCGGCACGCAGCCGGCCTGGACGTCGTAGGCCGGGCGGGAACCCGGCGCTGCGTCTCCGAACTGCAGGCCGAGCGCTTCACAGGCCGCGGTTCCGGATTTGCCGTAGTCGCTGAACGGCAGATGGTCCACGTCGGCGAGGAAGTCCGTGGGCGAGTTCTGGCCCGCGGAGCCGTCGATGATGAACCGGTCTCGTACAAGCCGCCAGTTACGACCTTGGAATGTCCCGCTGCCCAGGACGACGATCTGGTCCTTGGACTTCGGCGGTGTGGAAGTCGGGGCCGTCCCCGGTGTCGGGTGGGGAATCGCCGTTGAGGACGTCGATGGGGGAGTGGTCCCCGTGCCGAACGCCGCTACCGCGACGGCGGCCGCCGCGCTCAGCGTCACCGCGCCGGAGGCGATCCCCACCCTGTTTCGGTGCCGTCGCACGGCGCCGTCGTGCATCATCGTCGCCACGGTATCGGGCGGATCGCGAGTCCCTGGGTTTCGTGGGCCAATGCCGCCCGCAGCCCATCAACGTTCTGTGGTTGTTCCCAACGATCTGCGTTCACTTTCTGATTCCTCCGTCTCGTGTTTCCCCTCTGCGGGCCGCGTGAGCTGACTCGTCGAGCCTGTCGGGCGGTTCGATCACGCTGAGCGCTGGACTGCTACGCAGCCGGGCCAGGGCCTTCGAGGTCTGACTCTTCACGGTGCCGGTGGAGCAGCTGAGCATTGATGCGACCTGTTTCTCGGACAGGTCCTCCCAGAACCGGAGCACCACGATGGCCCGCTGCCGTGACGGCAGCTGCGCCAGTTCCGCCATCAGCACCGAACGCTGCGCCAGCGGTGCGTGTGGCTCGTGCGAGGCACCGTCGGGTGGCGTGGCGCTCAGGTGCTCGGCCACCCGCCGTTTGCGGAACCGGCCGGTGTTGGCGTTCACCATGATCCGGCGCACGTACGCGTCGAGGTTGTCGACTCTGCGGATCCGCCGCCACGACGTGTAGACCTTGGTCAGCGCGATCTGCGCGAGATCCTCGGCGAGGTACTCATCACCGGTGAGCAGATACGCCGTCCGCACCAACGCCGGCCACCGCGCGAGCACGTATTCCCGGTACTCGTTGTCCGCGTTTGATGGCTCTTCTTCCATGGGCGACCCCCTTCCATCCCCCCAAAGCATTGATTCGTGCCAGGAGGTTGCCCGGTGGGGAAATGCGCCAGCAGTGCGGTCAGCGAGGTCGGCGCGTGTCGTCAGCGACTGTTGCGCTAGTCCCGTCTGGGACGCTGCCCATGGCGGTATTCACTTGCCCGAGTCCTTTGTTTCGCCGATTGGACCCGTGAGCTGGACTCGCAGTTTGCGATCGTAGCCCTCGGAGCCGCCGATCGCGGCGGCCGGGAACGAGCGCTGGTGCGACTTGAGCCGGTCGAGATCCAGGTTCTCGAAGTGGCCTCGAGCTTCGGATCTGCCGAATCGCCGCTATGCGGGACGTCATCCCGCTGGCCCCAGCACGCTCCGACGCCCGGGGCATGCATGTCTGGCGGGCCGTATCCGCGCTTTCTATTCAGGTCAGTGTGTGTTTCGCTGTCCACGGCCGACCTGATGACGGTAAGGGATGCTCAGAAGGCGATCGTGAACCGGCCGTCACCGAGTTTTCGCAGCCAGCCGCGATCGGCGAGCTTGGTCATCTTCCCGCGCAGCGGCTCCAACTTGCCGCGCATCTCCACCGCCTGACCGAGCTTGGCGCCGACCTCCTTGACCTTCGCTGGCCCGGCCGCATCGCGCACGATGGCCAAGATCTGCTGGTAGTCCGGCGGGAGCGCCTCGGCGTCGAGGCCGCCGACACGGGCCGGGATCAGCAGCACCGACCGGCCGCCCACCTGCGCCTCCGGCGGCGCGGGCGCGAGCGACAAGTACTCGCCGAAGCCCTGCTCGCTGATCCGCTGCACGACGCGCTCAGTCACCACGAGTTCGTCACGCTCGACGCGCACATTGGCCAGCCGCTTGACCAGCTCCTCTTCCAGGAGATCCAGCTCGGCACGCCGAGCGGTGATCCGGCCCAGCATTACGGAATCCGTCATTACAACCGAGCCTAGAAACAGCACCACGCCCCGCGACCCCGAAACGGCGGAACGTCAAACGATCGAGACCACAGACAGCCGCGCACGACCAGCACGAGCGCCCACGAACCACGCCATGCCAGCCCTCTGAACAGCCATTTCAGGATGGTGGATCTTCAATGACTCCGAGCTGGGTGAATAGGCAGGCTTCATCACTCGCTCATGCCCATCGCCGGGTGGCCGGGGGTGGTTCGGGCAGTACGGCCCGAACCACCCCCGGCCATTGGTCACGTCGGTAACCGGATGTCACATGTAGTCGTAGGTGTGGAGTTCTCCAATCGACCACCAGTTGGGTGAGGCGGCGGCTGTCAGGGTGATGCGTATGTACTGGGCGTTCTGCTCGGCGAAGGTCGCCGCTGCGGTGGCGCCGCCGGCGGTGCCGCTGGCGACGGTCGCCCAGGTGTTGCCGTCGTTGGAGACTTGGACCTGGTACCCGCGGGGGTAGTCGCCGGGCCACAGGGCCGAGTCCAGATCGACGGTGTTGAAGTGGGTTTTGGCGCCGAGGTTCTCCTGCCAGTACATGCCGGGGGTCTGTGCGGCGTTGCTGGTGAAGCGGGTGGTCGGGTCGCCGTCGATCGCGGCGGCGGCGTTGCCGCCGGTGTTGGTCGAGGCGCTGTGGGCGCTGGCCTGCCGGTAGACGGTGAATATCGCGACGCTCCACCAGTTGGTGCTGCTGGGCGCGTTCAGGCTCACCCGTACGTAGCGGGCGGTCTGGGTCGGGATTGGGATCAGTTGTGGTGAGCCGGTGCCGACGCCGGTGGTGGCGGTGGTCCAGGCGGTGCCGTCGTTGGACACGCTGACGGTGTAGGCCTTGGCGTAGTCTCCTGCGTTGCCGCCGGAGTCGAGGTCCAGCTCGTTGAAGGTCTGCGGCGTGCCCATGTCCACCTGGTAGTACAGCCCGGGGGCCTGGTAGGTGTCGCTGGCGAATCGGGTGGTGCTGGTGCCGTTGACCTGGTTGGTGATCGCGTTCTGCGGCACGTTGGTGCCGTAGGACGCGTTGGAGGAGGCGACGAATGCGGACTCGTCCAGCGGTGCTTCGTGCACGCAGGTGCCCGAGCCGGCGGAGTTTCCGGATCCCCACACGCGCAGCGTGTAGGGGTTGGGGGTGTAGGTCGGCCCTGATGTGAGGTTGTTGACGAAGAACTGGACGATCGACCACCAGGTGTTGGTGGCGCCCGTGAGTGTCACCCGCACGTAGCGGGCTGTCTGGGCCGGGAAGGTCGAGGTCTCCGGGCTTGCGGTGTTGCCGCCAGCGGAGGCCACGGTGGTCCAGGTGGAGGCGTCGGTGGAGACCTGCACCTGGTAGGCGCCTGCGTAGTCGCCTGCGTAGCCGCCGGTGGTGTTCATGACGATCTGGTTGAACGTCTGCGCCGAGCCCAGGTCGACCTGGTAGTACAGGCCGGAGGCCTGGTTGGTGTCGGTGGCGAAGCGGTTGGCGGAGCCGGCGTTTCCGCTGAGCGCGTTCGTGATCGCGTTCTGCGGCACGTCGTTGCCGTAGGGGGCGTTGGAGCTGGCGGTGAAGTGCGACTCGTCCAGCGCGGTCTCCACGCCCTGGGTGGTCGCGGTGGCGGTGTTGCCGACCCCCGACACGTTGCCGGCTTGGTCCTCGGCCTTGATGGTGTAGCTGTGCGCCGTCAGCGGTGTGAGGCCGCTGTCGGCGTAGCTGGTGGCCGGAGTGGTGGCGATCTGGGTGCCGTCGCGGTAGACGAGGTACTGCTGGACCTTGACGTTGTCGGTGGACGGCTGCCAGCTCAAGTTGATCTGGCTGGTGGAGACTCCGGTTGCACTCAGGGTGCCGGGTGTGGTGGGCGCCGCGGTGTCGCCGCCGAGGCGCTGCATGGGGTCGGTGGTGATCAACAGGCCGGGGCCGACGGTGACGGTTCCGGTGGTGCCGGAGGAGTTGGCGAAGGTGATGGTGACCGGGGAACTGGTCGGGTTCCACACCTGCGCGGTGTAGGTCGAGCCGTTGCTGAAGATCTGCGCCGGGGCGCCGCCGGTGGTCCACACGGCCTGGGTCTCGTGCCCGTATGATGCGGCGTTTTGGATGAACCAGTAGGTGTTGTAGACGGATTGTGATTCCATCGTGGGCAGGGTGTTGTTGAACTGGGTGATGGCGTCGGCTGGGTTGCTCAGGGCCTGGAAGGGCAGCAGGATGTGCTGCCACAGCGTCGGCGGGCCGCCGTTGTCGTTGAGGTAGCCGGCGTACAGGTTTGCGGCGTTGGTCTGGTTGACGCCGTCGTAGGCCAGCCAGGGTGCGGTCGGCAGCATCTGGATGCCGTAGACGTAGGAGGGCTGGGCGCCGAAGTAAGTGCCGAACCAGTAGGAGCTGCCGTAGATCTGTCCGGCCGCGGCGTGGGTGTAGCCGGGCAGGAAGTCGTTGCCGGCCCAGTTGAAGTAGTAGTCCTGGGTGGCGCGCAGCTCGGTGGTGAAGCCCCACGCTCCGGCGGCGGTGTAGGTCTGGTTGCCGGTGACGGCTCCCCACAGGTATTCCGCGGCCCAGGATTGCAGGGCCTCGCTGGAGGATTCCTGGTTGGCGCCGTTGGCGTTGTCGGCGTAGCCGCCGGCCCAGGAGTGTCCGGCGTAGGGGTCGAAGTTGCGGAAGGTCGGGAACAGGCCGTCGCCGCGGTTGGGGTCGGCGTAGTCGTCGAGGACTGTCTGCACCATCGGGCTGTAGCTGGCGGCCCAGGACGGGTCGAAGGAGGCCAGGATGGCTGAGGCGTAGATGTAGTAGCCGTAGGTCAGGTGGTGGTCGTTCAGGTTGACGTTCATGCCGTAGGCGCTGTTGAACGGGGTCAGGGTGCCCCAGGTGGCGTTGTAGGCGAAGTAGTTGCCGTGCAGCGGGTCGTCGCAGGAGTAGGTGTAGAAGTCGTCCAGGACGGTGCGCAGGACGGTCAGGTACAGGTTCAGGTCGGAGGCGTCGCCGATCTGCTTGGCCACCATGGCGCCCATCATCGCCTGTTGCAGGACCTTGCCCTGCCAGTAAGGTTCGGAGTTCTGGGCGATCCAGCCGGCCGGGCTGGTGCCCAGCCAGGCGTCGAGCTTGGCCAGGTATGCCTGGGCGGTGCTGCGGCTGTAGCCGGAGGCCGTCGGTTCGGCGAACTGCGGCAGCACGCCGGTGAAGGTGTCGCTGGTGCCGAAGCTGTCGCCCTCCAGGATCCGCAGCGGGCCGCGGACGGACGGGTAGCTGATCGAGGTCAAAGTGTTCGTCGTGGTCTGCACCTGGTTGGGCATCAAGCCCATCAAGGTGGTGTTCGCGAACCCGCTTCGCTCCAGCGTCGTGGCGTCGGTGAAGGTGCTGGTCACCGTCGAGTTCGCCTGGTTGTAGCCGTAGCTTGCGGTGGTGCCGGTGACGAACGCGTAGGCGTGCTGGTAGTAGTACGCCAGGTTCGACAGGCTCGGCAACGTCGCAACCGACATGTAGCCAGCCCCCCCGCCGAGGTTCATCGCGATCATCGAGCCGATGCGGGTGAACACGGTGCCCGCGGGGGCGAAGATCCCGTAGTAGCGGGTCTGGATGGTGCCGGAGGCGTCTGTGTTCTGGATCGTGACCCCGAGGTGGTCTCCGGTGTAGGTGGCCCCGTCGGTGGCCAGGACCGGGTTGCCGTTGGGGTCCTGGATGGCGCCAAGGCCCGGGGAGGTGATGTAGGGCGAGGTGGGGGCGGTGAAGGTGTTGTAGACGAACGGCGAGCCCTCGACCATGGTCGTGCTCATCTTCGCGGTGCCGTCGTCGGTCAGCCAGGCGTTGACCGAGTAGTCGCCGTAGCCGTTGACCAGGGTGTTCAGGTTCTGGGTGTGGGTGATGCTGCTGGTGTCGATGTAAAGGTCCGGTGACGCGGCGGCGTTGACCGCGCCGCCGTCTGTACTGGCGTACCCGGCGCCGGGGTTGTACAGGCCCAGTCCGGAGCGGGAGTAGTAGCCCTCCAACGGCAGCGGCACCAGGGAGTTGCCGTTGCCCAGGGGGTCGACCAGCAGGCTGGACCACCAGGTGTTCGACTTGATCGGGCCGGTGACGTTCGCGGTGACGTATTCGGGTGCGTATGGTGCCAGCTGGGTGATGTCGCCGGTGGCGTAGCTGCCTGCGCCCTCGGCGACCACGCCCGGCGTCGGCAGCGCCGGGATCGTGTAGACCGGTGAGGCGTCACCGTTTTGCCAGCCATACACGCCGAACTCGCACATCGCCAGCCCGTGGTTCTGCTGGCGGGCGTAGGCGTACATGCGCACATAGCGGCCGTTGGCATCCAGCGGGATCGTCTCAGTGCCGCCGTACTGGCCACCGGTGCCGTTGGTGCCACCGTCGGCGTACAGATTGCGGTAGACAGTCGTCCACGTGGTGGCGTCGTTGGAGACCTGGATGTCGTAGGCGCGGGCGTAGTCGGCGGCCCAGAACCACGACAGCGCCACCCGGCCGATGTGCGTGGTCTTCCCCAGGTCGACGTAGATCCACTGGTGGTCGGTGTTCATCGACGTCCAGCAGGTGGAGGTATCGCCATCGGTGACGTTGGAGGCCAGGTACATCGAGGTGGCCAGGCCGTCGACGGTGTCCTGGGACGATGCGGTGGCCGGTGCGCCCAGCGCCAGGTTCGGCCGGTTGTCCGGCGGGGTGTTGACGCCCCCGGTGCCGTAGACCTGGAACTGGAGGATCTTGTAGCCGTACTGCGCGAAGGAGCGGTGCAGTCCCAGGATCCGCACGTACCGTCCGCTGCCGGTGACGTTGACGACCTGCGTACCGCTGCTGCCCGTGGTCGTGGTCAGCGTTGTCCAGGACAGCTGGTCGTTCGAGGTCTGGATGCTGAACTGGGTGGCGTAGGCGGTGTCCCAGTACACGACGACCTGGGTGATGGCCGCCGAGGCTCCCAGATCGACGTAGAGCCACTGCGGGTCCACGGCCCAGGTGCTCTCCCAGGCCGTGCACGTGCTGCCGTCCACGGCGTTGGCCGCCATGTTACCCGTGTTCTGCTCCACCGAGGAGGCGAACGCCGGCCGCAGCAGCGACACCAGGTAGCTGCCGGTCTGCGGGGACGGGCTGGTGGTCGGGGCGGTGCAGCTGCTGGCCGCTGGCGCAGCCGCCGCAGCCGTTGCTGCGGTCTTGGGATTAGCCCTCTCAGCGGTCGTGGACTCTTGGCTTGTTGCGGCGCGGATGGACTGCGCGATCGCGTTCTTGCCCTGCTGCACGGCTTGAGCGGCGCTGGAGGACGGTGTGTCGGCTGGGTACGGCGGCGGCTGGGTCGGCGGTGCGGTAGCGGTGTGAACGATGGCCGGGGCGTGCGGCGCGACGGTCGCGGCGGCGGGAACGCCCACTGTCGCGACGACCACGAGGGCGCACCATGCGGCAAGACGACGAAACATGGCTCTCCTGGCTCTAACGGGTTGGCTGGTGGCGCCGATCAGCGAGAAGGCTTCGGAGGCGGGCCCCGGGATCGCCGGGGCCCGCCAGGAGAGGGTGGATCAGGGGTAGGACACGACGTCGCGATGTCGACGCCCTGGTTGAAGAAGCTGTAGCTACCCATGCCGTAGCCCTGGAAGGACGTGACACTGTTGGGGACGTAGAACGCCGGGTAGCCCTTCTTAGTGCCGCTCGCGCTCCGGCAGCCTGGCTGGGAACGTCGTACGGGTTCTCGTTCTGGAAGAAGATCACCGTACCGCCCTGGCCGTTCCAGACCGTCTCGTTCTTCTGGTAGTGCTCGACGGCCAGACCGTAGGAGGTGACGTTGTTGCCGTTGACGACCACTTCGGTGTCGGCGGTGTTGGCGGTCCAGCCCACGCCGCTGCCGTGGTCGGCCCGCCAGGCCCACACGTTGTCGATAATCGAGTTGTTGCTGTTGTCGACCAGACTCACCGTCGCCGAGCCCGCGGAGACCCCACCGATCCGGAAGAACACGTCCTGGATGCTCACCGGGTCGGCGGCGTTGTCCGCCGTCGAGCCCTGCCTGCCCACCTGCAGCAGCGTCGGCTCGGTCGTCGGCCCGGCGTCGAAGATCAGTCCGGAGACCGCGACACCCTGGACGTCGGCGACGCTGATCGTGGTGTTCCCGCTGGCGGCGACCAGCGTCGGGAAACCCAAGCCGACGATCTTCGTGTCGGCGTGGGGCACGGTGAGGGTCTGGCCGATGCTGTAGACACCGGGCGTGAACAGCAGGTTGTCGCCCGCCATCAGCGCCGCGTTGATCTGGGCGACGGTGCTGGCGGAGTTGACGACGTAGAACGTGCTCAGCGGCAGCGAGGTACCCGGGGTGATGCCCGCCGCCCAGCTCGGCCCGTTCGAGGAGGGCGCGGCCGAGGGGACGGACACGTTGTAGTTCCCCGCCGAGTCCAGGTACAGGTACGGCGCCTCACGCGTGACCGGGCAGTTAGCCAGCGTAGTGTACGGCGCGGTGCCACCGGACAGGCCGGAGTTGGCCGAGAAGCTCTGCGCAGGGGCCCCCGGGTCACCGCAGAACACCTGGTTCCACACCCCGTTGCTCCAGCTGCCGATGCTGGTGTTGCGGGTCATGAACTGCTGCTGCGAGCCGTTCGTGATCGTACCGGTGACCTTGGAGTCGGCGATGAAGCCGCCGCTGGCCCAGTCCGGGGAGCCGGTGAAGAAGTCCATCGGGCTCAACGCGCCATTGACGACCACCCGGCGAAGCGGCGCCGCCTGCGAGGTGGCCCAGAAGTCGGTGTTGGCATAGCAGCCGTTCTTGCCGGCGACGTTGATCGTCAGGTTGCTGACGGACCGCCAGAAGTTCGTGGTCGCATAGCACTGGGTCTGGACGCCGTTGGTGCACTGGTTGTAGGAGTCGATGCTTCCGTTGATGACGACGTCGCCGGGGTTGCGCCCCAGGCCGGCGAACGCCTCGTAGAAACCGACCGGGATGTTCAGCGGGCTGGCAGCCGAACCGTAGGTGCCTGGCTTGAACAGCAGCTCGTAGCGCTGCGTGCCGAACTCGTTCGTGCCCTGCTGGTTGCTGATGGTGGTCAGCGTGTTCTGGATCGAGGACTGCGCCATCGTCTGGTCAAACACGACCACGTTCGCTCCCAGGCTGCCCCCGGTCGGCGGCGCCGTGGCGGTGCCGAAGACCTGGAACTCCCACAGCGAGTAGCCGTACTGCGTGTTGCGGGCGGTGCCGTACATGCGGATGTAGCGCCCCGAACCGGCAACGTTCAGCGTCTCGATGCCGCCGGGGCCGGTGGTGGTGGAGTAGACCGTCGTCCGGTTCGCAGCGTCGTTTGGAGGTCTGGATCTGGTAGGCCTTGCCCGAGTTCAGCACCACCTGGCAGATCGTCTGGGTCGACCCCAGGTCGACCTGCAGCCACTGCGGGTCCGAGTATTGCGAGGACCAGCGGGTCGCGGCGTTGCCGTCCACGGCCGACGACGCCGGGGTTCCGGCGTTCTCCACCGACGACGCCGTCGCCGTCGCCGACTGGTTGAACGCCAGGTTGGTGGTGCCGCAGCTCGCCGCTGACGCCCTGGACGCGGTGAGCCCGGGGTAGATCAGTCCAACGACCACGACCAGCGCCGCAAGCACGCCGATCAGAGGTCTGCCGCGCGTGCGCCGCATGGCAGAGACGGATAGAAAGGATGTCACAGTGTTCCTCCAAAACGGAACGAATGGTCGGCACCGATACCCAAACCAACGGCTGGTGGCCGTACGGAGCCCCGCTTCGGAGAGCGCTCTCTCGGCCTCGATGTTGCGCCCCTGTTACACCGGTGTCAATACAAAGTTGGTTCCGGAACTGTCTTTGGAAGCGGTTCCGGAACCGGGCCCTGTAAGTGGTACCCAGCGGAGGTCTGACCCCTGCCGGCAAATCAGGTCTACGGCCTCGGCACGGCCGATCGCACAATGCCCCACCTCACCTCCGGCAACGGCGCCGAGTAGCCGAACTTCTACGGTGGCTTGATGTCCGAGGCTCGAGTAGATCCGCGGTGACGGCGTGACGCTCCTACAGCCAAGACCCCTCCAGATAGCGCGTGTCGAACGGGTTGCGTCTGCGCGCCACAGAGCTCTGCGACTCGGGGGCACGCCGGCCAGCGGGCTCGGGGCCCAGGCCTGGCACGATCGTTTCCACACGTCAACGTGGGCTCGGAGCCCGCTGTGGAGGCCTTCCGGACGCGCGCTCGGACCGGTTGGCCAAACCGATGACGTGCTTCGACGCATCCGCGAATCCAGGTCTGTGCCCAGGGGCGCCCGCCACTGCGAGACCGAAAAGCCGGACGGACGTCTCCGCGCGCGAAAGAGCTGCGGCACAAGAAAGTAATGGGAAACTATTACCGTGATGGCGTGCGCGAGCAACTGCGGCAATCTTGGCTAGCGCAAGGCGGCATATGTGAAAACCGCACTGCAAGAGCACATATAGTCATGATATCAACAAGGTCTTGCAGAATGATTCACCTCGCATCACGAGACTTCGCATGATGGCCGCGTGAAATATGGCAGGCCGACGCCCGAACACCGCGAGTGGGCAGGGTGAACATCGGCGACATCAGGGATGGGGCGCCGTAACCGGCGCGCCGAGGGCGAACGCGCTTGCCCTGAGGCGACGCACAAGCCGTGGTAGTCGCAGGTGTCGGCTGGGGACGCCGGGACGGACCGGGTCGCCGGTCTTCGGGGACGTGGAGTCGGCTGCTGACGGGCTGGCGCCGTTGGCGCCGTGTTGTTGGCGGCTCAAGATGCCGGGGACATGACGGTGACCTCACCTGCGTATTGGCGGATCTTGGTAGCGGTGGCCGAGGTGAAGGGGCCGGTGCGCAGCAAGGACGTCTGCGTCGTGGTGGGTTGCCACGCACCAGACCCGGGTAGCGGCGAAACCCGACAGGACTTCTACCGAGCCGCCGTTGCTGGCCGGACCGAAGTTGGACGGAGCGGTGCTGTTCGCGCTGGTGGCGAGCCGTGCGCTGGCCGAGCAGGTGTACTTCTGCGGCCAGGCTCGAAGGCACGCTGTCGACCAAGCCCGGCCTGAAACGGTTCCTGCGCGTCACGCCCAGCGGGCTGCTGCGCGCGGACAAGAAGGTGATCACCGCCGAGGTCAACCCTGGATGGGAAGTACCCGCTGCGTTCCTCGGATCCCAAGCTCAGTCCCGAGGACATCGCGCTGGGCTACAAGCAGCTCCCGGAAGTGGAGCGCGGCTGGAGGGACATGAAGTCGATCACCGATCTGCGTCCCGTCTACCACCGGTTGGAGGGCCCGATACGTGCTCACGTGCTGCTGTACTGACTCGCGCTGCCGCTCCTCCGCGTCGCGGAGACACCACCGGCCAGACCTGGAACCGCACCCGCGCCGAAGTCCAGCGCCTGCACGCGGTCACCTTCACCGGCCCGGCCGGCACCTTCCGCCAGACCACCCAGCGGCCGGCATTGGCTTGGCGCCCAGTGGTCGTTGTCCCGAGGCACGCGCATCCCCGGATCCGGACGCCGGCGTCCAGCAGCAGCGCGAACAGCAAGCGATCCCGCAGATGCTCACACGCGTCCAGAACTGAACCTGCGCAGCCACCGGCACCTGCGGCCGCACCCGGTGCGCCTTCACGCGACGTTGACAAGTACGTAGACATTGCGGTATTTCAACGGGTCCGTCGGAGGTCGCCGTGCGAGGAGAGTGGGGACGCACACAGGGTTACCCCGTCGCCGCCGCACGGAACGCGTCGCCGCTGACTTCGCGGCCGCGGCTTTCCCGGCTTCGCCGGAGCCCGATCCGCAGCACAAGATCCACGCTCTGCTCGAAGGAGGCAGTCGTGATCACCACCGATACCGCAGTCGGCCGCAGCCGTATTCAGCCCGCCCGACCCTGTCCCCACCAGCCGCCGTGCCCGAGGGTCAACGCCCCAGACCGAGACGCGGCGCACATCCGCATCACCCATCCCGAGCAGGGCTGGTCGTTGCTGTGCAACGGCATCATCTCGTTCGACGACACTGGTGAACTGCTGCCCGACGGCACCGCCATCGCCCCGCACCGCGCCGACGGCCCGACCGCGACCTGACACCGACCGGATCGCACAGCGCCATGTCCGCCACTGCGCTCGCCACCGTCACGGCCCTGATCGCGGGGTTGTTCCTCGGCGTAGTCAGCGCCTGGCCGGAGCTGCGGCAGGTACGCGCCGAACTGGCCAGCAGCCTCCGCCTGGCCGAACACGACCCGCTCACCGGCCTGCCCAACCGCGCCGCGGCACAGCGCCACTTCCAACTGCAAGCGGCGGCCAGCCGGGCACCTGCGGCAGTCCTGCTAGACCTGAACAACTTCAAAACCGTGAACGACACCTGGGGCCATCAGGCCGGTGACGCCGTCCTGACTACCATCGCCACGCGGCTGGTCGACGCCTGCGCCCCGATCGGGGGGCTGGCCAGCCGCCTCGCCGGTGATGAGTTCGTGCTCCTACTGCTGCCCACCGACCCGCCCACGGTCGTCAATCACGTGGACGCCATCCTTGACCGGCTCAGTGAACCGATTACATTCGTCATCAACAACACTCTCACCGCCACCGTCGCGCCCAGCGCATCGGCCGGTATCGCCTTGCCCAAACCTGGGAGCACGTGGACAGATTCCCTGCGTGAGGCTGACATCGCCCTCTATCACGCGAAGAGCCGGCCCGAACTCGCCGTGCTCTACACCATCGGCATGCGCCAGCCACCTCTTCCCGACGTCCGCCACGGGCCACGCTTCCGCGATCAGAACACCAACAACCGGTAGTGGACGCAGGCCTGACACGACGCAGCCCCAGACCAGGAGCGCCGCGACGGCCTCCGGTAGTCAACGACAGCGCGCGCGGTATCCCCAACTGCGCACGGGCGGTCATAGGGCCAGCGCCCGCACGGACCTCACTCGGAAAGTAGTGACCATGAGCAACACTGCCAAGCCGGGGCCAGGAAGTTTCAAAGGCGGCGTTAGCCATCTCGTCGCAGCCACTCGCGGCTGCTACACCCCCGGCAACCGTGATGAAAGAAAGCTTGCCGCCGCCTACGTCGACCGCTACGTTCCCGACAAGGCTGCACGCCTTGAGGTGAAGATGGCACTGTTCGCCGCCACCCGATGAGCCACTTCACCCGGCGCCGACGGGTGCCTCGGATCCACCTGCCGCGGAGCCGATGCCGCACAGTGCCCTTTGTCACGTCCCTTGGGCACACCGCAGCCCAGTCGCACACAACGACGGCAACTGCCCGAGCCGCGGTCACGTCCGCGCTGGTGGTGTATGAGACGGCCAGCGGGTGATCTGTGTTCAGGCTAGGCGATCAGGGCGGCGGGTTCGGTGATCGCCTCGCCGCCGGTGTCACTGACGGCGAGGCGGCGGATC
>Ga0207671_10000685_pt1 | contig 43842 bp, 41 predicted proteins | sample KBSC24metaG_FD_184352 | JGI IMG/M metagenome (GOLD analysis project Ga0207671, IMG submission 184352) | Corn rhizosphere microbial communities from Kellogg Biological Station, Michigan, USA - KBS C2-4 metaG (SPAdes) (version 2) | ecosystem: Host-associated > Plants > Roots > Rhizosphere > Soil...
ACCCTCACCGAGACCCTTGGCCCTGGCGCCATCCTCAGCGCAGCCGATATCGTGATGCAGCCAGTGTCGGCCAAGTTCGCCGACAGCGGCAACATCGCAACGATCGACCAGCTCCTCGGCAAGCAGCTGCAGCGGCAGAGCCGGGCCGGTATGGTGCTGAAGATTTCTGATGTCGCCGACCCGCAGATCATCTCGCGCAGCGACCTCGTCACCGTCTATCTGCACGTCGGGGCGCTCACGCTGACGGTCAAAGGCACGGCGCTCAATGCGGCGAGCCTCGGCCAGCAGGTGGCAGTGCTCAACTCAACCTCGAAGAAAATCATCCACGGCACGGCTCGCGCCGATGGCGCGGTCGAAATCACCTCGGCGCCGCTGAGCGTCGCTGGCCTCTAACCTCCTCCCGGAACCGCAACCATGACTGCCGTCAAATTCACCGCCGCCCTGTCGCTGGTAGCTCTCTTGAGCGGCTGTTCGACCTTCGACCAGCTCGCCAACGTCGGCCAGACGCCCAAACTGAGCCCTATCGACAACCCGACGACGCAGGCCGGCTACCAGCCGGTGAGCATGCCGATGCCGGCGCCCGAGCAGGCCTACTACCAGCCCAATTCGCTGTTCTCGACCGAGGCCAAAGGGTTCTTCAAGGACCAGCGCGCCCATAAGGTCGGCGATATCCTGCTGGTGCAGGTGACCATCGCCGACAAGGCGCAGATCGCGAACCAGACAGCCAGTGCCCGCACGGCAGCGAACGGCGCCGGCGCCGGCGGCGTGCTGGGCTCGCTGTTCACCGCCGCAGCGCCTGCCCCGCTCAACACGGTCGATCCGACCAAGGCCATCGACATCAATTCGAGCATGTCCAATACCGGCACCGGCTCGGTCAACCGGTCGGAAACGGTGAGCACACAAGTCGCCGCCGTGGTGACGCAGCTTCTGCCCAACGGCAACCTCGTCATCGAGGGCCACCAGGAAGTGCGGGTCAACTTCGAAATCCGCGACCTGATCGTCGCCGGTGTGGTCCGGCCCGAGGACATCGGCTCCGACAACACCATCGACTCGTCGAAGATTGCCGAAGCCCGGATCGCCTATGGCGGCCGCGGCCAGATCACCGACGTCCAGCAGCCGCGCTACGGCCAGCAGGTAATGGACGCCATCTTGCCGTTCTAGTCCTTTCGAGCACCAGTTTCCCCAACCCGCGCATTCCCCCAATTTGGCGTGGTTTGGGTCGAGGGGCGCGGCAACATCCCCGTTGGCCGCGCCCTTTCTCGTTTCGTGCATGGTGAAATGTCGGCGGGGAATGGCTATGTCTTCCGTCCACGCCTGCCCGCCAAGCGCTTCCTTCCGGAGTTCCCATGTCTTTCGCCAAACTCGATGCCCTCGGCCAGAAGCTCGAAGCGCTGGAGCACGCGATTTCGATTTTGAGTGCCGACGAGGCGACGAATATGCCATCGGGCGGTGGCGAGAAACGCGCTGAATCCGTGGCGGCCCTAGCCGGGCTCTATCACGCGCAGGCCACTGCGCCCGAGGTTGCCGATTGGCTTGCTTCCGCTGAGGCACAGACCGACCTCGACGACGACCAGCGCCGCGCCGTTGCCGAGTTTCGCCGCGACCACACCAACCGCACGTGCCTGCCTTCGGAGTTCGTCGAACGGCAGGTGGCGACGCGGATGCGTTCCGAGCAGCTCTGGCGCGAATTGCGGGCCAAGAACGACTGGAAGGGCTTCGCCCCGGCGCTCGAAGGCGTCGTCGCGCTGGTCCGCGAAGAGGCGGCGCTGCGGTCCGAGGCACTGAACCTCGCACCCTACGATGCGCTGATGGAGCAATACGACCCAGGCAATCGCACCGCCGACATCACGCCGGTGTTCGACGACCTCAAGGCCTTCCTCAAGCGCTTTGTGCCCGAGGCCATCGAGAAGCAATCGGCACGCCTCGCAAAGAAGCCGCTGAAACCGCTGCAGGGGCCCTATCTCATCGATCGCCAGCGCGCCCTCGGCCTCGAAATGATGAAGGTGCTGGGCTTCGATTTCGATCACGGAAGGCTCGATATCTCCCATCACCCGTTCTGCGGCGGCGTGCCGACCGATGTGCGGATGACCACGCGTTACGTCACCACCGATTTCCTCTCCTCGCTGATGGGCATCCTGCACGAGAACGGCCACGCGCTCTACGAACAGAACCTGCCTAAGCAATGGAGCCACTGGCCGCTCGGCAAGGCACGCGGCATGGGCGTCCATGAGAGCCAGAGCCTGTTTGTCGAAAAGCAGATCGCCCGCAGCGCCGAGTTCTGGACCTGGGCCGAACCTACAGTCCGGGAGTTTTTGGGGCGCGAGGCGTTGGAGGGTTGGACGCTCGAGGACATCCTCACTCACGTCCATCTCATCCAGCGCGGCCTGATCCGCGTGGATGCCGACGAGGTGACCTACCCGCTGCACGTCATCCTGCGCTACGAGCTGGAGCAGGAGCTCGTCACGGGTCGCCTCGCCGTCGCCGACCTGCCCGAAGCCTGGGATGCCAAGATGCGCGACTATCTCGGCCTGTCGACCATCGACAACCCGAAGGATGGCCCGATGCAGGATGTCCACTGGCCATCCGGCGCGCTCGGTTATTTCCCGTCCTACACGCTCGGCGCCATGATGGCAGCCCAGCAATGGGCCGCGCTTGAAAAGTCGAACTCCGCGGCACGCGAGGATATGAAGCGCGGCGATTTTTCCCGCATCAATGGCTGGCGCCGCGACAACATCTGGACACAGGGCTCGCGCTACTCGACCCCAGAGCTGATGACCCGCGCCACCGGCGAGCCGCTGAACGCCAAATACTTCATCGCGCATCTCGAGCGGCGTTATGGCGCGTGACAACCCGCCCTCGTTCACCGGGGTAACAGTCAAACCGCCGGTCATTCCCGCGAAAGCGGGAATCTCTGTTTCTCTCGAGCACTACGTCTGTCCAAACGGAGATTCCCGCTTTCGCGGGAATGATCAGGTGGGTAGTCGCGAGCGCCAGCCATGAGCGACGCGGAAAAAGTACCGCCGCCCTCCCCTTGGCTCGCCCCGCTTCGGCTCGTCTTGCGTATTGTCCTCTCGATCCTGCTGATCCTCTGGACGCTGCTCGAAGCGATCCTGCTGCCGATCCTGCGCCCGCTGCTCTCGGCGCTGGGCAGCCTGCGTCTGTTCGAGGCGATCGGCGCGGGCCTTGGCAGGCTGCCGCCTTATGCGGCGTTGGTCGCCTTCGCCGTGCCGTTCATCATCATCGAGCCGATCAAGGCTTTTGCACTCTACTGGCTCGGGATCGGCCACGTCGTAAAGGGCAGCATGCTCTACGTGCTGGCCCACATTGCTTCGATCGTCATCGTCGAGCGCATCTACCACGCGGCGCACGAGCCGCTGATGCGGATCGGCTGGTTCAAAAAGCTGATGACCTGGCTCGCCGAAATCCGCGATATCGGCATCAAATGGGCGAAATCGACCGCCATCTGGCAAGCATCGGCAAAAATCGTTACGCCGATCAAAGCGCAATTCGCAAGCTGGATCAGCGCCTTACGCTGAAACGGCCCGTTTCCCGAAAAAATCGTGAAGAATCTTTGAGCGGCATGTCGATTCACTCCTCGGCCGTTCGTTGTCATATCAGAGCAAGGGCAATTAGCCTGCCGAACCAACAGAGGAGACGAACATGCGCTTCCTGATCATCCGCAAAGCCGACGCCGAAACCGAAGGCGACGATGTGCCCACACCTGAACTTTTCAAGAAGATGGGCGACTACATGGAGGAGATGGCCGCGGCGGGTGTCCTGCTTTCGGGAGAGGGCCTCAAGCCGAGCCGCGAAGGCGCCCGGGTGAAGTTCCATGGCGGCAAGCCGACTATCATCGATGGCCCGTTCGCCGAGACCAAGGAACTGGTCGCCGGTTTCAGCATCATTCAGGTTGCCTCCAGGGATGAGGCCATCGCCTGGGTCAAGAAGTGGCCGCAACTCGACGGGCATGGCGAAGTAGAGGTCGAGATCAGGCCAATCTACGAAGCCGAGGATTTCGACGAGGCTTTCACCCCCGAAGAGCGCCAACGCGAGGAGCGGATGCGCGCTGAAGTGGCGAACCGCAACAAATGATCTCCGGCCGCGCGGCGCGTCCAATTCGCAGGCGCTCCGCCTCTGAAAATCACTCTTTGAGGAGAATCGAGATGCGCTTTCTGATGACCGTGATGGGCAACGAAGACTACGAATGCGGCAAGCCCCCGCCGCCTGCCCTCTATGCGGCCATGGACGAGTACATGGCAAAATCGATCAAGGCCGGCGTTTTGGTCTCGGCGGGTGGCCTCGCGCCGACGTCGGAGGGTGCAAAGCTCAAAGCCCGCGGCGGCCGCATCGCGGTCATCGATGGCCCGTTCGCCGAAGCCAAGGAAGTCATCGGCGGTTACGCCTTCGTCGAGGCGCCGAGCAAAGCCGAGGCCATCCGCATGGCCACCGAATTCATCGAAGTCCACTTCAAGGCCGGCGTGATGAACGTCGACGTCGAAATCCGCGAAGTTCAGGGCGGCCCGGTCGACGGCGTCTGACCCCCAACCCCAAAATCAAAGGAGACCAAAATGCGCTTCATGATGATCGTCAAGGCAAGCCGCGAAAGCGAAGAGGGCCAACTCCCCACGGCCGAGGAATTTGCGGCCATGGGCCGTTACAACGAGCAACTGATCTCGGCCGGCATATTGCTGTCTGCGGACGGGCTGCAGTCCAGTGCCAAGGGCTTCCGCGTCAAATACAACGGCGCCGGCAAGACCGATGTAATCGACGGCCCGTTTGCCGAGACCAAGGAACTGGTTGCAGGCTTCTGGGTCATCGACGTCAAATCCAGGGACGACGCACTGGCCTGGGCACGCCGCATTCCCTTCAGCCACGGCGAGGAAGTCGAAGTTCGGAAGGTCATGGAAGCCGCCGATTTCCCGCCAGACCTCGTCCCTGAAGAGGCCAAGGAAGCGGCCTGGCGCGAGGCTAACCAAAAGCCGATCACCAACTAGCGCCCTCCCCCTCGCTCGGGTCGAGGGGTTGCCTCAATCGCCTGCGGCTGCTTTTCTCCCGCGCCGTGAGCGCGACCGAGACCAATCGAGCCATCGAGGCCACCTATCGCATCGAAGCCCCGCGACTGATCGCGGGGCTGACCCGTATTGTCCGCGATGTCGGATTAGCCGAGGAACTGGCGCAGGATGCGCTCATCGTCGCGCTCAAGCATTGGCCGGAAGGTGGCGTACCGGCTAACCCCGGCGCCTGGCTGATGACCACCGCCAAACGCCGCGCACTCGACTATTTCCGACACAACAAGATGGCGGCGCGGAAGCTCGACGCCTTGGCCTACGACATCGAAACCGACAAGGACGAGCCTGATCCGGACGCGGCGCTCGACGACGATGTCGGCGACAACCTCCTGAGCCTGATCTTCACCTCGTGCCATCCGGTGCTGTCGACCGAAGCCCGCGCGGCGCTGACCCTGCGGCTGATCGGCGGCCTCACCACCGACGAAATCGCCCGCGCCTTCCTCGTTCCGGAACCGACGATCGCCCAGCGCATCGTTCGCGCCAAGCGCACGCTCGCCGAAGCCGGGCTTCCATTCGAAGTGCCGCGGGGCGCCGATCGCGATGCCCGCCTCGCTTCGGTGCTCGAAGTCGTCTACCTCATCTTCAACGAGGGCTATTCGGCGACGGCTGGCGAGGATTGGCTGCGGCGAGAACTCTGCGACGAGGCACTGCGGCTCGGCCGCATCCTCTCCGGGCTCGCGCCCGCGGAGCCGGAAGTGCATGGGCTCGTGGCGCTGATGGAGATTCAGGCCTCGCGCCTCGACGCGCGCATCGGTCCGGACGGCGAACCCATCCTGCTGCTCGACCAGAACCGTTCACATTGGGACCAGATGCTGATCCGGCGCGGCATTGCTGCTCTGACCAAAGCGGAAGGCCTCGACGGGACGCCGGGACCGTACCTGTTACAGGCCGAGATCGCGGCGTGCCACGCCCGCGCCCGCCGCGCCGAGGATACCGACTGGTCGCGGATCGCGGCGCTCTACGGAGCGCTTGGGGCAATCGCCCCGTCACCGATCGTGGAGCTCAATCGCGCCGTCGCTGTTGGGATGGCGGATGGCCCCGCTGCCGGCCTCGCGCTCGTTGATGTACTGGCGACGGAACCGGCGCTGAAGAGCTATCACCTGCTGCCAAGCGTACGCGGTGACCTGCTGTTCAAGCTCGGGCGGATGAACGAGGCACGCAGCGACTTCCTCCGCGCCGCCGAACTCACCCGTAACGCGCGCGAGAAATCACTCCTCGAAGCCCGCGCGGCGGCGTGCGACCACTAAGGGCCGTATCAATCGTAAAAATAGGGATCGAGCACGCGGATTGCGGTGATCTTGCTCGCCGGCGCTGTGCTCTGCGCGGCGGCGCGGATCGCGTCGGGCGATGGTGCGTCGTAGATGCAAACGCACTGCGTCTCGTTCGGCGAGGGAAACGACTGCACCCAGCTCACGCCGTTGGCGCGGAGCTTGATCGCGGCATCGGGGATGGGACTGACATTGTCGTTGGAGGGCGCTTGGAGGTCTTCGGGAAAGCGGCGTTCAACCAGATAGCGAGGCAACTCAAACTTCCTTACGCGGGCGGCGCGCCCGCAGTGAAATGCCGGCGCGCATGCTGGGGGCAGTGCGCGCCGGCCCGGGCAACGGTAGTGTGTCCATTGACCGAGCCATTCGAATACAGGACGCCCAAATAAGCGGCGTCCCCCCTTCGGAGGACGCGGGTTTTTGTCCCCAATCGTGGCGCAAGAAGGGCGCGCGGCGGACAAATACCGGTGAACGGTTGCCGACTCGTTACGGCTGCAACCGGGCGCTAGGAAATCGGCAATACCTGTGGCCATCTGAGTGCCGACCGTCCGGGACCAACCATGCGCGCCTTCCTCGATTTTGAAGCCTCTTCGCTCGCCAAGCTCGGCTACCCGATCGAGGTTGCCTGGGTGTTCGAGGACGGCCGCTCCGAAAGCCACCTGATCCGGCCGCTGCCGGCCTGGACGGACTGGGATGAACGCGCCGCCGCGGTACATGGTATCTCGCAAGCGCTGCTGATCACCGAGGGCAAGCCGGCCGAGATCGTCGCCCGGCGCGTCCTCGACACACTTTCCGACCACACCGTCTATGCCAGTTCGCCGTCATGGGACGGCAAATGGCTAAGCCTACTGCTGCGAGCCGGCGGCCTGCCACGTCACGCGCTTCGCCTCAAGGATACCGATGAGGCGCAATACGAGACAGCGGCGGAAATACTGGCGGCATCGGTGGCCGCAGGCGAACTCGATGGGTCAGTGAAAGCGGTGATCGCCGGCGTCCGTGCCGGCGCAGACAGCCAGCCCATCGCCCACCGGGCACTCGCCGACGCGATGCATGAGCGACAGATCTGGCTCGATATCCGTGAGGCGGCCCGGCAGAAGGCGGAACACGTGATTGCAAAACCGGGCAAAACCCCTTGAGACGGCGGGCTAGGCAGCGCATCAATGCAGCCAGCACCGCCCCCGACGGAGACCGCCATGAGCATCAGCGCCCTGAAACGAGATACCGCGGCCGCTGCTTCGGGCTCGTCGCGCGGCGCGACTATCGCCGCTGAGACTATCGGCGAGGCTTGGCTCGACGTAGCTGCCCTGATCCTTGACAAAGGCACGCCCAGCGATTGGGAAGGCCTGCCGCTCACCGAAATCGAGCTGGTTACGCTCGACGTCGCCAGTCCCGACCCAGATGACGCGCTAATTACAAAACACGCGGATGCCGACTGGCTTGCCTGGATGCGCGCGAATTTTACCGAGCACGCGCGTGTCGCAGCCCTCGGCCATGCCCGCAGCTATGCGAGCCGCATCTTCGATTACGGTGGTACAGGCCGTGACCAGGTCGACTGGGTCATCAAAAAGCTGACCCGCGATCCGGTGACCAGCAATGTCACCATCACCATGCTCGAGCCGCTGACCGATGTCAGCTATGTCCCCTGCGTCAGCCTGCTCGATTTCTGGCTGCGGGGCGGCCGCGTTGACCTCGTTGCCTATTGCCACTCGATCGATTTCGGCAAGAAGGGTTACGGCAATCTCGTGCAACTCGCCGACCTGCAGCACCATATCGCGGAGCGCCTGAGCGTCCCGGAAGGCCGCCTGACCATGATCGTCAAGTCTGCCCATATCTACGAGACCGAAATCGACCTTATGGCGGATATCGTGAAGGCCGCCGCCAAGGGCTGATTATCTAGGCGGTCGCGCCTCCTAGAACACGAGATACCAGAACAGCGCGACTTCGCGGCTGGCTGGGTCCAGCCCGCGGTAGAGATTGGCGTCAAAGCCAGCGAGCACAAAGCCCTGCCCTTGATAGAGCCGGCAGGCAGTGACGTTGTTGTTCTGCGTTTCGAGCATGACGCCTGGCAGGCCGCGAGCCTTGGCCCAGTCGATGGCCGCGCCGATCAGTGCGGTTCCTAGGCCGCGGCGGCGAAAGCCGGTATCGACGCGCAAATCCTCGATGAGGGCGAAGCGGTTCCAGTTCTCCGATAGCCGCACCAGACCAGCGATTTCGCCGTCGATGAGTGCGACCAGCGTCCGGCCTTTGGCCCTGGGTTGACCATCTGCGCTCGGATAGGTCTTCCGGTAAGGTGTCACTGGCCGCACAGAATAGCCGGGCACACCGCCGCTCAGCGATAGGTCGAGTTCCTCCGTGACAAGGAAGGAGCCGTCGATTGCGGCAATCGCGGCGCGGTCTTCGCTGCGGCTTGGCTGAATCTCGATGGTCATCCTCACCTCCGAAACAATAAGGCCCGCTCATTGGCGGGCCTCAGCATATCGGCAATGAACGGCCAGCGAACCTATTCGTCGCGATAGACCTTCTCGCGGCGCTCGTGCATTTCCTGAGCTTCAAGGCTCAGCGTCGCGATCGGGCGAGCGTCGAGCCGGGCGACACCAATCGGGTCACCGGTTTCTTCGCAATAGCCATAGGTGCCGTCGTCGATCCGCTTCAGCGCCGCATCGATTTTCGAAATCAGCTTGCGCTGGCGGTCGCGCGTCCGGAGTTCCAGGGCCCGGTCGCTTTCCGACGAGGCCCGGTCAGCCATATCGGGGTGGTTCTGGCTCTCTTCCTGGAGGTTATCGAGCGTCTCGCGGCTTTCCCGCAAGATCTCGTCCTTCCAGTTCTCGAGCTTCGCTCTGAAATACTCCCGCATGCGCGGGCTCATAAAGGGTTCGGATTCGGTCGGCCGATAGTCCAAGGTGGCGACGGGAGCTTGCATAGAAGGACTCAACTCCAGAAGGCTCTCACTGTTGGCGCCTTATAGTGGCCGGACCTGTCACGGGCAAGACAGTAAAATGCAGGCGATCGTAGGGACGTAGCGCGCCGTCAGAGCCCGGCGAAGCGGCCGAACTTGGCGAGTTCGACGCGGGCACGGAGCTCGATGTCATCGAGGAGGGAATCAAGACCCGGGGCGACGTGCTCGCGCGCCTGCCCAATGAGTGCCAGAAGCTGGTTGAGCCGGCCCTCGCTGACCCGCCCGGCGAGCATGTCCGATTGCATCTCGTCGAGCGTATCGAGCAGTGCCCTGCCCCGCCGCAAAACTTTCTTCTTCGCCCCGAGTGAATCGCCGGCGGCCTGCAACGCCAGCAGCGCATCTATCGCAGACGCCGTCGCAATCGGTCCCGCCGGCGCCGCAACCGTCGCCTGGGTCGCACCTTCCGGCGCAAATACCTCGCCGCCCGCGCGCGAAGGCGCAGCGCGATAACCGGTCACCTGGCTTGGAGAACTGCCCTCGACGCGCAAATTGGACTCAGCTGACGGCTGGAATTAACGACCTCGGCAAAATCGGCCGGTTGTAGTTAACGAGCCGTTAATCGACCCGGCAGGAATTGCCTGCGATGCGGATAGGCCGCTCGCTCTCACGCTGGAAGCGATTTAACAAAATGCCGATTCACCTTGATAAATCAGCATCTTGGCAAGCTAGCGCTCGTCGCTACCGAACTCTGGCACGCTTTTCGCAATACCTCTGGCGACAGCAGCCCATGGGGATGGGATCGCCGTCGAAACGGGGATCGAGATGATTTCGCACAAACTGCGCGTTCTGTTTGCCGGCATCCTGGCGCTGACGATGAGCCTTGCGCCGCTGACGGCCGCACACGCCGCCACCGCGCGCATAAAAGATATCGTCAGCATCGAAGGCATCCGCGACAATCAGCTCGTCGGCTACGGCCTCGTGGTCGGCCTCAACGGCACCGGCGATGGGCTCAACAATGCGCCCTTCACCAAGCAGAGCCTGCAGGCGATGCTCGAGCGTCTCGGCGTCAATACTCGCGGCGAAAACATGCGGACCGGCAACGTCGCCGCCGTGATGGTGACTGCCAACCTGCCGCCGTTCCAGACACAGGGCACCCGCATCGACATTTCCGTCGCGTCGCTCGGCGACGCGTCGAGCCTGCAAGGCGGCACGCTGCTGGTGACGCCGCTGCTCGGCGCCGACGGCGAGGTCTATGCCATCGCCCAAGGTCCTGTTGCGATCGATGGTTTCAAGGCATCCGGTAACGCTGCCAGCGTCGTGTCGGGCGTGCCGACCACCGGCCGCATCGCCGCCGGCGGCCTCATCGAGCGCGAGATCGACTTCAAGCTCGCCTCGCAGCGCAGCCTCCGGCTGACGCTCCGCAACCCCGATTTGACCACTGCGCGCCGCATCGCACTCTCCATCAACGATTTTATCGGAGTGCCGACCGCCGCGCCGGAAGATCCGGCGACCGTCCGCGTATCGCTGCCGCCGCGCTTTAACGGCAACATCGTCGACCTGCTGACCGACATCGAGCAGTTGGTCGTTGACACGGATCAGACGGCAAAGATCGTCATCGACCAGAACTCCGGCATCATCGTGATGGGCAAGGATGTGCGCGTCTCGACGGTGGCGGTGGCGCAAAGCAACCTCACCGTGACCATCAGCGAGGGCGCAACGGTCAGCCAGCCGGCACCGCTCAGTCAGGGCACCACACAGGTGACCCCGAACACCTCGATCAATGTGAACCAGAAGAACAGCGATCTCGCGCTGGTTCCGGAAGCTGTGACGCTGCAGCAGTTGGTCGACGGACTCAACGCGCTTGGCATCAGCCCGCGCGACCTCATTTCCATCCTGCAGGCCATCAAGGCGACCGGTGCGCTGCAGGCCGAGATTCAGGTGCTCTGATGCTCCAGTCCATCAATTCACCCACCGCAAAACCTTACGCCGCCGCGTTGATGAAACAGGCCAAGGATCTCGAGGGCGTGTTCCTCAACACCCTGACCAGCCAGATGTTCTCCTCGCTCAAGACCGACGGCATGTTCGGCGGCGGTTTTGGCGAAGAAACCTGGCGCTCGATGCAGTCCGAACAGATGGCCGACTCGATCGCCAAATCCGGCGGCATCGGCCTCGCCGACCAGATCACCCGCAGCCTCCTCGACGTGCAGGAAGCAGCGCAAAACCAGAACACCGACGGAGCCCCCGCCTCATGAGCGCCGCTGACCGCCTCGCCACCCTCGACGAACTCGATCCGTTCGAGCTCTGCGCCCGCACGGAAACGGTGCTCGGCTCGCTCGTCGAAATCATGAACGCCGAGACCACGCTGCTGCGCGCCGGACATCACAAGCAGGCGACAGCGCTGACCGGCGAAAAGACCCAGCTCGCCCAGGACTATGTCGGCCTAGCCCGCTCTATCCAGCGGCGACTGCCGCAACTTCGGGACCTTGTACCAAACGAACTCGACCGGTTGCGGCGGGGCCACGACAGCCTGGCGACGCAGATGGCCGAAAACCTGCGTGTCATCGCCACCGTCCGCACGGTCACCGAAACGCTGCTGAGCGATGTGGCGGCAGCGGTGGGCGCGCAGAACAGAACGCGGACCTATGGCGCCAATGGCACGATCAACAAATCGGCTGCCGGCTCGGCCCGGGGCATCGCCATCAACCGGGCGCTCTAACTGGCGAAGGATGGGCGCCACGCTGGCGCTACGAATTGTAAATGCGAACGGCGGATATCTTGCGTGTTGCACTAGGTAAAATGCGAGTGGGGCGGAATACCACCCGGTAAGCGCCGGCTTCTAACGCTCCCTCGGTAGGCCCTGTCCAAACGGGAGCGTCCGATGAGCAATAGTGTTGCCCCTCTACCCAGCGGCGTCGGCGTCGCCTCGATCGCTGAACACCGGCCTCGCCGCGAGCAGGACGCCCAGCATCAGGCCGACGAGGAGGCGCGCGCCGATGATGATCGCGACGCGCCTCCTTCCGACGACCAGCCGCGCGAACACCGCGAGGGTCCTGCCCCGACTGCTGATGAAGAACTGGTGCCAGCCGAAATGCTTTTCGCTACCGCGCTGATCGCCAATTCGCTGGTGCCACAGACCCCCTCGCCGGAGGAGCTGAAGCTGAGAACCAGCCACGGCTGGACCCCGCCCGACTCGCCGCTGCGGCTCAAGGACAAGCTGATCTGATCCACGCGCTGTGACAGAACAACGCAGCCTCCATTAACCCGAAGGATTTGGCCGTTTTCGCCCGGTTAACCAAGCGTCTCAGCCCGTTCAATTTATCGCCAAAACGGGCGCCGTTTAACACTTCTTTATGCGCTCGGGGCCGATAGTTGAAACACCGCCTCAGGACGAGGCGCCAATACGAAGAAACCCCAGAAGAGGAATCTCTCTATGTCCGATATCGTTCTTTCGGCATCGGTTCGTCAGAACCTGCTCTCCCTGCAGTCGACCGCCGATCTCCTGTCGACCACGCAGAACCGCCTCGCGACCGGCAACAAGGTCAACAGCGCCCTCGACAATCCGACCAACTACTTTACTGCCCAGTCGTTGAACAGCCGCGCGAGCGACATCAACAACCTGCTCGACGGTATCGGCAACGGCGTGCAGGTTCTGCAGGCTGCCAACACCGGTATCACGTCGCTGCAGAAGCTGGTCGATACGGCCAAGTCGATTGCCAACCAGGCGTTGCAGACCTCACAGGGCTACACCACCAAGTCCAGCGACACCTTCGTCGGTAGCGCCACGGGCGGCACGGGTGCGGCCACGGCAGCCGACCTGAACCAGGGTGCTCTCACCGGCGCCAAGTTCCAGATTCAGGATTCGACCGGCAACAACATCACCATCACGATCGGCTCCACCTATTCGGCGCTGAGCGGCGGTGCGGCGACTGTCAAGTCCGTCGACGATCTGAACAACGTCCTCTCGGCAGCCGGCCTCTCGGTTTCGGCCTCGCTGGGTAGCGCAACTGACTCGCTTACCTTTACCTCGACCAACGACAGCGCCGGTCAGACGATCACCCAGACCGGCAACGCGCCGACTGCAGCCGACGCCATCGACATCAAGGCGACCGGCGCCACCGGCACCGTAACTGCCGCCGTCGCCGACGTTCAGTCGCAGGCCACGCGCGCCAGCCTCGTTTCGCAGTACAATGCGGTCCTCGACCAGATCAAAACCACGGCTCAGGACTCCTCGTTCAACGGCGTCAACCTGCTGAACGGCGATAACCTCAAGCTGGTGTTCAACGAAACCGGCAAGTCGACCCTCAACATCGCCGGCTTTACCGACGATGCCACCGGTCTCGGCCTCAATACGTTGGCCAATTCCGACTTCCAGGACAACACGTCGACGAACTCGGTGCTCACGGCCCTTAACGACGCCTCGAGCACCCTGCGTTCCCAGGCGTCCAGCCTCGGTTCGAACCTCTCCGTTGTGCAGATCCGTCAGGACTTTTCGAAGAACCTGATCAACGTCCTGCAGACCGGCGCCTCGAACCTCACGCTTGCCGACACCAACGAGGAAGCGGCTAACAGCCAGGCGCTGTCGACCCGCCAGTCCATCGCCGTCTCGGCGCTGGCCCTCGCCAACCAGTCGCAGCAGAGCGTGCTCAAGCTGCTTCAGTAAGCGGTACTTCTGCCGAATTGAGAGAGGCGGGCTCCGGCCCGCCTTTTTCTTTGCGCGTTTTCCGGTAACTGTCGCAACACTGTTCAACCGGAGAGTCGCGCGTGTCGCTAAAAGTCGAACTGAAGCCTGGCGAAAGGCTGATCATCGGCAGCTGCGTCATCACCAATTCCGACCAGCGCACCCGCCTCACCATCGACGGCCGGCTCCCCATCCTCCGGGAAAAGGACATCATGAAGCCGGAACAGGCCGACAGCACGGCCAAGCTCATTTACCTCGCAGTACAGCTCATGTACCTCGAAGGCAGCTTTCAGGCTTCAAGAACAGAATATTTTTCTCTCGTGAATACGATGGCGACCACCCAGCCGAAAACCATTCCTATACTGGACGAGGTCAACAACGAGATCTTAACCAACAATCTTTATAAAGCTCTCAAGGCGTCGAAGAAACTAATCCTGTTCGAGCGAGAGCAATCCCAAAATGCAGAATCAAGCGGTTGAAGCCTACCAGCAGGCCGCCCGCCAGACCGTACCTCCGCGTGACCTAGAGGCCAATCTGCTGTCGAAGGCCGCGGCTCATTTCCAACGCATCCGCAACGACTGGAAGGGCCTCGGCGACGAGTTGCCGACCGCGCTGATCTTCAATCGAAAGCTCTGGACGATCTTCCTCACCTCCGTGACCGACGAGGAGTCGCAGCTTCCCCTGCCCGTACGTCAGAACATCGCCAGTCTCGGCGTGTTCGTGCTGTCGCAGACGGCCGAACTGCAGGTCGACCCTGCGCCCGAAAAGCTCGACATTCTGGTCAAGATCAACCGCGAGCTGGCCGCCGGCCTCCGCGGTTCGGCGGAATAGCACGGCAACGCAGAGCCCTGCGCGCCGGCTCCTTCGGCGGCCTTCCATACCTCTCCGCCGTCATGGCCGGGCTTGACCCGGCCGCCCAGCAAGACAAGCAACAAGCATTACACGACAGATCGCTCGCGTCGCGCCGGCGCGCTCGTCACCTCACGATTGAGAGCTGCGGAGAAGCCGGCTGGATGGCCGGGTCAAGCCCGGCCATGACGACCGAGAGGTTTGCGCTTCCAACTAGAGCTTGGACGTTCGCCCCTGAAGGGCGTCGCAGCAACCGCTCAGGTAGCGAGCGTCGCCGTTGCCTGGTTCACCGATGTGGTGCCGGAGATTGGGTCTGTAACAGCCGTAGCGATGTTGGCCGTACCGTTCGGACCGAGGCTGAACTTGGTGTCGCCGATGCGGAACGAGCCGTTCTTGATCAGCACCTGACTGTAGTTCACCGTGCCGTTACTCTGATACTCGACCTTGGCCTTGAACCCGTCGACCTGCGAGATGGTCAGCGAGAACGCTTTGTTGTTGCCATACTTGCCCGACCAGGTGCCGGTGTACTGCGTCGGATCGACCGGGACGTACTTGCCCTGCGAATAGACCGTGGTGCCGACGGTCGAGTAGTTCGTCTGCAAAATGCTGAAAATGTCGGCCACGGCGAATCTCCTGAGACGGCTTATGTCGTGACATTAAGGAATGTCGGTAAACGCTTTGCTTCGATGGGCCCGCGGGGCCTACTTCAAGTAGTTCGCGAGCTGCAATTGGCTGATCATCGCGGTCGCCGAATAGCTCGCCGAGAGACGGGTCTGCAGCTCGAGCAGCGCCGAGGCGATCTCGTTTGGATCGGCCTGCTCGGCGTTCGAAAGCACGTCCTGGAGCTGGGCGCTGTAGGCCGTGTGCCGGTCGCTCAGGTCCTTCAGCGTGGTCTGTGCGAGGCCGAGATCGACGCTGATGCTGGCGATCGAGCCCGGCGTGCTGTCGTTCGCCGCCGAGAGGTTGGCCTGCTGGCCCGCGGCCACCGCATCGAACTTCGCCTGGCTCGCCTCCGTCGTCGCATCATCCGTGGTCGGATAGGTCTGGATCGATTGCACCGCGAGGCTACGGACGAGCTGGGTAAAGCCATACTCGTTGGCCTCGGCGCCGTAGCTCACATTGGTGCTGTCATCGACCTTGGTCGAGACGCTGGCGCGGGCGTTCGCGCTGTTCTCGCCGGTGTACCATTGTACGGTGTCGCCGGCCGTCTGCGCCGCGCTCTCATAGCCCGTCGCGTTGTAGTAGGAGTTTGTCGCCGTATCGACAGCAACGCGCTGCACGGTCTGCCCCGACGAGTTGAAGAAATTGTTCGCCGCCGCGTAGTTCGAGGCAACGGCCAGCTTGGTTGAGCCTTCCGTTTGGAGCGACGAGTTAAGCGCCGTGTTGAAGTTTGCCGCTGTGGCGTTTGCATCGGCGCCGATCTGGAACTCGCCAGGATTTTGCGGCGTGCCGGTGACCGCCTTCATGGTTAGCGTATCGGTCGTGCCATCGGGCATCTTGAGCCCAATGCTGACCGTGTCGCCGGCGGCAGGCTGGCTGGCGAACTGCACGGAAAGCGAGGCTGGCGAGCCGGTTGGCTGCGTCACGGTCACCCCCGCGCTGCTCGTGCCGACTGAAGTCAGCTTGAAACCGAAGGGATGGGCGCCGTCCTCGGCGAGGGCGGTAGTGTTGCCGGTGGTCGACAGCGTCAGGCGCCCGAGCCCGTCGGCACCCTGATCGGCCTGCAGTCGCTGCGCTGCGACGGTCTTGAAACCGGCAAGGCTGCCCGACCCGTTCATCGCCGTATCGAGCGTCGCAACCGGCGGCGACTGCGTGGTGCCGCCACCGAACAGGTAGTGGCCGTTGATATCGGTATTGAGGCTGCTCAGCACCTGATCGAGCTCGGTCGAGGCGGTGCTCGGCGCGGTCGTGAGGTTGATGTTGTTGGTGCCGTAGGCGCCCGGGGTCGAACTCGCACGCGCATCCGAATTGACCGTCGACAGGCTGGTCAGCACCTGGTTCATCATGTTGAGGCGCAGGTTGACGGTGTTGATGTTGGTGTCATAGCCGCTGAGCCGGCTGAGCTGCGACCGCACGGTCAAATCGGTGAAGCGCGTCGTGCCCATGTCGGCGAGCGACGACGCCTTGAGCCCCGAGGCGAGCTGCTGCTGCAGCGTATCGAGCTGGGTCTGCAGCTTGGTGACGCCGGAATAGCTCGCCGGCAACGGGTACATGGAATTGTTGACGATCATCTCAGTGTTCCCGTTACACGCCCATCGCCTGCATCAGCGAATTGAGCAAATCCTGCACCACCGACACCACGTGGGCGTTGGCGGAATAAGCGGCCTGCAATTGGACGAGCTGCGCCATCTCGTCGTTGACGTTGACGCCGTATTCGCTGGTCATTCGCGACGTCACCGCGCTCATCGCGTCGGTATGGTTGTCGCTGTCGGATTGGGCCGAGGCCGCGGAGCTGCCCTGATAATCCATCGTCTGCGTGATGAGGTCGCTTACCGTGCCGGTCAGCGAACCGCCGATCCCGGCCGTGTTGTTCGGCTGGTCGGAGAACGTCATCGAATTGAGCTGATCGTAGAGGTAGTTGACGCGATCGACGTCGCCGATCGGATCGGTCGAGGTGGCCTGCACCAGCTTGGTGTTGTCGGCGAGGATCGCCGCATTGACGGTGATGCGGCCGGCAAAGCCGACTTTCTGCCCCTGACCGTCGAGGTCGCCCGTATAGGCGCCATTGCCGCCATCGGTGAAGAGGTTCAGCCCGAGACTACCATCCTGCAGCGCCGTGCTCGTCGTGCGGGCGGTGAGCCCGCTGACGGCGGTGTTCGCCGTACCGTCGTTGAGCACCGTCAGTGTCGTGCCGGAGCCCGAAACCTGCACGCCGCTGCCGAGCGCCGACTGGAGCTGCGTCGCAACGCTCGTCGCGCCGGCGGCGAAACTGACGCCGACCGTGCGCGTGCCGCCCGCATCGACATAGTCCATCGGCAGCTTCGTGGTGTCGTCGACGCGGACCACGCGAACGGTCTTCGATGCGCCGCCAACGCTGTAGTTCAGGAGCAGGTCGTTGCCCGGCTGGACGTTCGAGATATCGACCGAGAGGCCGGTCGCGCCCGAGCCGTTGCTGGCGGTCGTACCCTGCGTCTGGTTGGTCGAGAACGCCTGCGCCAGCCCCGCGGCGATGCCGTCGAGTTGATCCTGTGCCTGCACCAGCGTGTTGTCGCGAAGGTTGATCAGGCCGGATAGTTCGCCCGATTGCAGCACGTTCTGCTTGACGAGATCGATCGTCAGCCCGGATGGGCTGGTCAGCGTCAATTCGCCGACGCCGTTCTGGGCATCGTCGTCGCTGAACTGCTGGCTCGCCGAGATGTTGGTGACCGGATTGAACGAGAAGACCGAGGCCTTCTGGTCGAGGATGCCAACGCCCGAACGCGTCGCCAGCGCTACGCTGCCATCCTGCCGGTAGGTGACGTTGAGGTCGACGACACCCGCAACCTGCGACACCAGCCGGTCGCGCTGGTCGAGCAGCGTCGCCCGCGAGGTTGCGTCGGTCGAAAGGTCGCTGAGTTGGTTGTTGACCTTGACGAGCGCGGTCAGCGCCTGGTTGACGCTGTCGACATCGCTCTGAATCTGCCCGTTTGCCTGCTGCCTCAGGCCCTGCACCTGCCCAGTGAGCTTGTTGAGCGTCGAAGCAAGGCCCTCCGCCGTACTGACGGCCGTCGCGCGGGTTGAATAGTCGTCGGGGCTCGCGGTCAGCGCGCTGAGCGCCGTCTGGAAATTGCCGAACACGCTGCTGAGCGAACTCGTGGCGCTCGGCATGCCAAGGTAAGATTGCAGCTGGTTGAGATAACTCGCCTGGACGCTCGACGAGGCCGAGTCCGAGGTTTCGTTGGTGTAGTAGGTTTGGAGGGTCTGATCGAACGCCCGCTGCACCGTCGAGGAGATGGCAAAATTGCTGCTCGTCCCCGTCTGGTCGATGACGTTGACGGATTGCCGGTGGTAGCCGGGCGTCCCGGAATTGGAGACGTTCCGCGACAGCACGTCGAGGCTGCTCTGGGTCACGCTCAAACCTGAGAGCGCATTACTCAGAGTGGTCGACAGGCCCATCGATGGAACTCCTGTTCGCGGTTAGAGGGCGACGCCCGGCTCGGCCGAACCTCAGCGGATCATGCTCAGCGCCTGCTGCAGCATGTCGTTGGCGGTGGTGACGATCTTGGTGCCGGCGGCGTAGGCCTGCTGCGTCACAATCAACTTGCTGAACTCGCTCGATATGTCGGTGTTCGACGCTTCGAGCGAACTGCCGGAAATGGTCGGGTCGGTCGACAATACCGGGCTGCCGGATTCGCTCGTCTCCGCATAGGCATCGCCGTTGAGCTGCTTGAGCGAATTGGCGCCGTTGAAATTGGCGGTCACCACCTGCGCCACATCGATCTGGATGCCGTTGCTGTAGGATGCGACGACGCGGCCGGAGTCGTTCACCGCGACCGAGGTGAACTTGCCGGCGGCATAGCCATTCTGCGTCAGCGTCGTCACCGATGAGCTGCCGTTCGAGTCGGCGAACTGCGTGACACCGTTCGTGCCGTGATCAAGCGTCACATTGCCGAGCGAGATGCCATTGACCGTCATATTCGGGATGGTCGTCGAGGTGATCGCGGGGCTCATCGAACCATCGGCGGCGAACGTGTAATTGACCCCTGTATTGGTCCACATCGTCTGCCCGTTGGTCGCGCTGCTGTTGGAGAGGTAATAGAGGTTCCAGGTGTCGATGCCGCCCGTCGCAGCGCTCGATGTCTTAGCCCATTGAAGCTGCACATTGGCCGGCGCGCCGTTCGACGAATAGACGGTGATGGCGCCGCCCGAAATCGACTCGCTGAGGAACTTGTCGTTATCGGCCGCCGAGATGGTGTTGACCGGGCCAGCCGGAGCCGGGCCGGTGGCGGCAACGGTCTGCGAGCCCAAGCCAAGGCCGGTGGTCGACGGCGTCGTGTCGGCCACGGTCAAGTTGTCGGTCAGGTTGCTGCCGAGCGTAATGGCAACCTTGCCGCTTGAATTGAGCCCGGCGGTTGCCGTGGCGGTCGAACCACCCAAGCCCTGCAGCGTCGACTGAATCTGCCCAAGCACGGTGTTGATGTCGGCCGAGCTGACATCGATGCCGGTATTCGTGCCGGAGTAAGTGCCGGTGTAAAAATCGAATGTCGTCGGGGTGCCGTTGACGGTTACCGTCAAGGACGACCCAGCAGGCATTGCCGTGCTGGCGGCAGCGGTGCCGGTAAGCGTCGTCGAGCCGGTGGCGGTAGCAGGCGTCGTGATCGTGGTCGGCAGGAAATCGCTGGTCTTAAGCAATTCGCTGCCCGGAACGCTCGCCTGGTAAGCAGGGTCCTGCGGCAACTGCGGCAGGTTCAACTGATAGTTGATCTTGGTCGTCGGCAGCGCCGGCAGCAGCGCATTGGAAACGGTCACAACCGACGGCACGGAGCCCGAAACGTTGCCGGTGCTGGCGTCGATCGGCAGGCCTTCGAGGTAGTAGCCGGCGCCGTTGACGAGGTTGCCGTCCTTGTCGAGCTGAAAATCACCGCGCCGCGTGTAATAGGTCGCGCCGGAGAACACGGCGTGCCCGTCCGCCGTGCCGGTCTTCTGCTGCACGACGAAGAAGCCGTTGCCGTTGATCGCCATGTTGGTGGCGGTCTGCGACGACGAAATGTCGCCCGCGACATTATTGGTGGCGAGAGCATTGGCGACCACTGAGCCGGCGACCTGCGACTGCGGCGAGTCGTCGGGGATCATATCCTGGAACGAGGTATCGATCCTCTTGTAACCAACGGTCTGCGAGTTCGCGATGTTTCCCGAGATGTTCTCGAGGGCATAGGACTGCGCCTGAAGCCCGGTTACTGCGGTTGAAAGAGCGCCATAGATGCCCATGTGAAGCCTCGTTTCCCAAACGGCGTGCCGGCACGCCAAGCCTACACAGGCGATGCAAGCCGAATGCCAAACGGCACAACATTGATTTTGCTGCATAATTTTTGGCGCGAGCAGTTGGGCTGATCGCCCTCCCCGGCAGAACCCGCCGACAAACCGGCAGAATTTGCCGTGGAAACCCCATAGCTTGTGCGCAAATCGCGCATCGTCTAAAGGCCTTGGCCAACTATTCGGGGCTGCAACGCCATGCTGTTCAAACACGCCGAAGACTTTCGCGCCGCCCCGCGTCATGCGGTGACGGTGTTCGGCATGTCCGGCGTCGGCAAGACGCGGCTGGCCGCGCTGCTACGCAAGAGCCACTGGTTCCACTATTCGGTCGATTACCGCATCGGCACGCGCCACATGGGCGAATACATCGTCGATAACTTCAAGGCCGAGGCCATGAAGGTGCCGTTCCTGCGCGACCTGCTGCGTTCGGATTCGATCGCGATCTCATCCAACATCACCTTTGCGAACCTCGAGCCGCTGTCGACCTATCTCGGCTGCCCCGGCAATCCGGCCAAGGGAGGCCTGCCTTTCGCCGAATACCAGCGGCGGCAGGCCCAGCACGGGGCGGGCGAAAAGCTGGCCCTACTCGAAGTGCCGCAGTTCATCGAACGCGCCCACGATCTCTATGGTTACGACGACTTTATCGCCGACACCGGCGGCTCGCTGATCGAAGTCATCGATCCGGACAACGCCGACGACCCGGTGCTCAAGGAGCTGACCGAGAACACGCTGCTGCTCTACATCCGTGGCACCGAAAAGGACGCCGCTGAGCTGGTGCGCCGTTTCCGTGAGAGCCCCAAGCCGATGTATTACCAGCCGGCTTTCCTTGCGGCGAAGTGGAAGGAATACAAAAAGCTCAACGGCATCAAGGACGACAACGACGTCGATCCGACCGATTTCGGCGCCTGGGGTTTTGAGGCGCTGCTGCACGACCGGCTGCCGCGTTACCAGAAGCTGGCCGACAATTTCGGCTATACGGTCGAAGCGGCGGACCTCGCCATCGCTCGCGACGGCGACGAGTTTTTAGACCTCGTGGCAGGCGCCATCAGTCAGCGCGGCCGAATGTGACGCTCATCTGAGAACCAACCGCCCGGCGCGCCTTGTGGCGGCGACGGGTTATTGGCCGCCTTTGGCGGCCGTTCCAAAGAGCTGAGACAAACAAAATGCCCATTCGTATTCCCGACAATCTGCCCGCGCGCAAAACCCTCGAGGAAGAGGGCGTGGTGGTTATGGATTCGAGCCGCGCCGGCCGCCAGGATATCCGCCCGCTGTCGATCGGCCTGCTCAACCTGATGCCCAATAAGGAGCGTACCGAGACGCAGTTTTCACGGCTGATCGGCGCCACACCCCTCCAGGTCGACCTGACGTTGGTGCGCATCACCGACCACCAGTCGAAACACACGTCGGAGGACTACCTCAAGACGTTCTACAAGACTTGGGAGGACGTGCGGCAGCAGAAGTTCGATGGCTTCATCATCACCGGCGCGCCGATAGCGCACATCCCGTTCGAGGAGGTGCGCTATTGGCCGGAGATGGTCGAGATCATGAAGTGGACGCAGACACACGTGCACCGCACGATGTTCATCTGCTGGGGCGCTCAGGCGGCGCTACACTACTTCCATCAGGCCCGGCGCTATCGCATGGACAAGAAGGCGTTCGGCGTCTTCCGGCACAAGATCGTCAACCCGCGCTCGCACTGGCTTCGGGGCTTTTCCGATAGCCCGATGATCCCGGTGTCGCGGATCAACGATATCGACCGGAAGAGCCTCGGCAAGGACCTCGAGATCCTCATCGACAACGAGGAGATCGGCGTGTGCTTCCTCGACGACCCGAAACACCGGGCCGTGCACATGCTCAATCATCTCGAATACGACAACCGCTCGCTCGCCGATGAATACGACCGCGACATCAAAGCGGGGCTAAATATCGCGCCGCCGGTCAACCTCTTCGCCAACGGCGACACGACGGTCGAGCCGGAGAACCGCTGGCGCAGCCACGCGCATCTCTTGTTCCAGAACTGGATCAACGAGATCTACCAGACCACGCCGTTCGATAAGCAGAAGATCGGCTCGGCCTGAGCCGGCAATCTAGCCAAGCTGGATGAATGGCAGGACGCTGTGGATGGCCTTAAGCCACTCCGCGTCCTGCCAGAATGGATTGACCATCCAGCTCAGGCCGACGGCAACGCCCAGCGTTGCGAGCGCCAGAACACGCATCCATAGCTTGAGGTGTGCGATAGCCAGCCACGAGCCGAACGTCGCCAGCAAGGCGATCGGCGGGCCCCAGACCGGCATGTTCCATGGGAAGATAATCCCGCCGATCGCCAGATAGAGCGGAAGCGCCACCACCGCGACCGCGCTCCAGCGCCGCGGCGTCTCGCCGACATTCGGGACGAAACAATAGAGCAGCGGGACGATCAGCACCGGCGCGAAATAGCCGAGGGCCGCGAACATCCCCTGCCAGTTGCCGAGCCCGATGGTGCGAAAATCCGCGACGTAGGGCAGGACGAGGTTGGTGACGTCAAAACCCGCCTGCGCGGTGAAGCCGATAACGCCGACGGCCACGATAATCGAGGGCAGCACCGCTACCAGCACCATGGCGACAAAGGCGCGAATGTCGCGGCGGCCGTCGCGGTCGGCGAGCGCCGAGGCCACCGCCAGCGGCAGGATCAGGGGGGTCGTCGTCGGGCTGGCCAGCAACAGCAACGGGAGCATGAGACCGAGGCTGATCGCCGACTGCACGTCGCCTACGCTTTCAAGCGCCCGGATTGCCGGAATGAGGGCAGCGAAAGCAATGAGGAGGGGAATGGCGCGGCTGCCGCCGGTTACGGCATAGAGCGCCAGCGCATGGCTGCCGAGGGCGGCGACGAGCAGCAGCGCCCCGATTGCGTACCAGCCAGTGGCCCGCAGCCGGCCGTAGAGCACGCCGAGAATGGCCCCCGCTGCCGCGGCGCCGACAAGCGACAGCGCGCTCTGGCGGACATTGTGGTCCGGAACATAGCCGACGATGGTGAGAACGATCTGTGACAGCCAGCCGCCGCGCTTCCACGCCTCGCCGGCTTCGAGCGCGGCGATATCTGCGCGCTGGTACCCGGCCTCGATCACATGCTGCGCGATCCAGAGAAACGCCAGCATCGCGGCGAGCGATACCGCGAGGTTGACGATGCGGTCGCCAACGAGGCTCTTTGCCGATCGAGCGGTAAGCCCGTCCGCCGGGCCGGCAATACTCATGCGGCCTCCTGCTGCTTGAAGGCGTCGAGGGTTTTCTGCGTGACGCTCGACGTGCCGTGCTCGGTCTTTTCCCAATAGTGTGGTTTGACCATCAACTGCCACGCGGCCTTGTAGGCGGCGAGCGACTGCAGCAGCCAGTAGCAGGGCAACAGCACGCCCACGATCACCAGGTCGAAGTAGCGGCGCTTCAGCGCCGCGATCACCCCGAAATAGACGAGGAACAGATTGCCGAGCGCGAGGTTGAACATCGCCATCGTGCCGAACGGTTCGGGGAACAGCCAGCCGAAATCATGCGTGTGGGTGAGCCACACCAGCCCGGTCATCAGCCAGAGAATTGGCGCCATCAGCTTGGTGAAAGGCGGCGCGCCGATGAAGAACTGGAAGCTGAAAAACCCCTTAGTCCCGATCGAGCGCCAGAGCTGGATCGGATGCCGCATATGGACGAGCCAGGTCTGCATATAGCCCTTGATCCAGCGCGAGCGCTGCTTGATCCAGCTCGGCAGCACGCCGTTGGCTTCCTCATAGGTCGTCGAATTGATGACGCCGACCGTGAAGCCTTCCTGCGCCAGCCGGACACCGAGATCGGCGTCCTCGGTGACGTTATAGGGGTCCCAGGCACCAACCTGCCGCAGCGCCGAAAGCCTGAAATGGTTGGACGTGCCGCCAAGCGGGATTGGAACCTTCAACCAGTCGAGACCGGGCAGCAGGAAATCGAACCACTGGCTGTATTCGAGCGTGAACATTCGCGTCAGCCAGTTTTCCGAGCGGTTGAAATAGTTGAGCCGCCCCTGCACGCAGGCGAGCTTGTCGTCGGAATTGCGGAACGCCAGTACCGCTTTCTTGAGCTGATCGGCTTCCGGCTGGTCCTCGGCGTCATAGATCGTGACGAACTCGCCGCGGCAGAACTGCAGCGCGTAGTTGCAGGCCTTCGGCTTTGTCTTAGGCTGCGATTTCGGCACGCGGACAATCTCAAAACTGCCGGGCAGTTTCAGCGCCTTGGCGGCATTGATCGTCTCGTCGTCATCCTCCTCAAGCACCAGTTTCACTTCGAGCTTTGAGGCTGGGTAGTCGAGCCGCTTGAGCGAACCGACAAGCAGCGGCAGCACCTTCGCCTCGCGGTACATCGGCACCAGCACCGTGTAGATCGGCATCTCCGGATCTTTGAGCGACGCCACGGCTTCCGGGCTGATTTCCATATCGACCCGGCGGCTCGACCCCACCCAGGTCAGAAGGAATTTGAAAATGAAGGTCAGCGAATAGATTGTCGTAACGGCGGCCATCAGCACGACCAGCGTCGGTCGGGTCGCAACGATCAGGCAGAGCAGCAACACTGCCGCCATGATCCAGATCGTTGCTTTCTGCGCACTGGTGACGGTGAATTTCGCCGAATGCTCCGGCTTCCACGAGAACAGCGCCTCGCGCGCAAAAAAGCTGTCCCATTCGCGAAACAGCGACTGCGTCTGCCACAAGATGTCGAACGGCGAGGTAATGACGAAGTCAAAACCGTGCTCGCCGTAGCGCGCTTCGGCCCATTCGAAGTGTCGCGGGGTGATCGATGTCGTGGCGATCACCGTCTTTCCGTTCCGCAGCTGCCAGGGGATGAGATTACGCTCGGCATAGTCGGCACGGTCATCGACCGACGTCAGCGCCGGATCGACGGGCTGCTTCGTGAGATCGACGAAGGGTAGCCCGTAAACGTCGGCGACGGCGGAATAATAGTCGATGCGCCGAACGTGGCCCTGCGCGATGAGGATATGCGCCAGATCGTGGCCCCAGCTCGACCGCGCCTGCAGCGCTTGGGCAAGCCCGGTCAGCCGCACGAGCTTGCGCTCGATCAGGAGCTTGGCGACCTCGATATGAAACAGGTCGCCTTCCTCGGCATAGCGATCGATGCCAAGGAGTTCGGAGCTGTCGCCAGCATCCGCAGCTTTGCGCGCGAGATAAGCCATTCTGGTAATTTGCCGGTAAAGGCTGAATCAACCGTCAAGCGCAAACGCGTAGTTGGATACCATCCCTATGCCGATGCTTGCATTCGGCGCGCGCGCTCCTACCTTCGCTGCTCGGATATCCAGAGGGCCCGATGCCGCAATCGCCGACCACGCTTTCCGACGAGATCGGCATTGCGTTCGCCAACCTGGCCGACGCGGCGACGGGCGCTTTCATCCCGACGCTGCGGCTGGGGGTCACCGGTCTCAGCCGGGCCGGCAAGACCATTTTCATCACGGCGCTGGTGCACAACCTGCTGACGGGCGGGCGGCTGCCCGGCTTCGCCGCCCTGACCGAAGGCCGCTTCATCGGCGCCAAGCTGGCGGAATATCCGGACGCCAGCGTGCCGCGCTTTGCCTATGAGCAGCACCTCGAAGCGCTGACGGGCAAGCCGGCGCATTGGCCGGAATCGACCCGCCGGATTTCTCAGCTTCGGCTGACGCTGAAATACCAAAGCCGCCGCTGGTTCACGGGCATGCGCGGGCCCTCGACGCTGAATCTCGATATCGTCGACTATCCCGGCGAGTGGCTGCTCGACCTGCCGCTTCTCTCATTGAGCTTTGCCGAATGGAGCGCCGAAGCACTGGAGCGCGCCCGGCGGCCGGGAGCCGCCAGCGAAGCCGCCGCGTTCGTCAAAGCTTTGGCGGCAGTCGATACGGCGAGCGAAGCAACCGACGTCGCTGCCGAAGCATTAGCGGTGGCCTTCACGGCCTACCTCCGCAACAGCCGCGTCGACGGTCGCGCCTTGTCGACTCTGCCGCCCGGCCGTTTTCTCCTGCCCGGCGACCTCGAAGGCTCCCCGGCGCTGACCTTTGCGCCATTGCCACCGCCTAACGCTGCCGTGCGCTCCTCAAGCCTCTACGCCATGCTGGAGCGCCGCTACGAGGCCTACAAGGACGTCGTGGTGCGGCCATTCTTCCGCGATCACTTCGCCCGGCTCGACCGGCAGATCGTGCTCGTCGATACCCTTCGCGCCCTCAATGCCGGGTCCGACGCAGTGCGCGATCTTGAAACGGCGCTGACCTCGATCCTCTCCGCCTTCCGGCAGGGCGAGAGCAATCCGGTGTCACGACTTGTCTCCCGCCGCATCGACCGCATCCTCTTCGCCGCCACCAAGGCCGACCATGTGCATTCGAGCTCGCACGATCGACTCGAAGCCATCCTCAACCGGCTGGTCGCACACGCCTCACGCCGCGCCCGCTTCGCCGGTGCCGAAACCCGCTCGCTTGCCCTCGCCGCCATCCGCGCCACGCGCGAGGGCGTCGTCAGCGAAAACGGCAAGCCGCTCGACGTCATCATCGGCACGCCGACGGCAGGCGAGCGGCTGGGCGACACGACCTACGACGGCAAAACAGAAATCGCTCTCTTTCCTGGGGACTTGCCCGAAAATCCTGAATCGGCATTTGAGGAAGGCCGGCCGGTAAAACTCAATTTCCTGCGCTTTGAACCGCCGCAAAAGCTCGAACGCAATGTCGAGGGCGCGGTGGTGCTGCCGCATATCCGCTTTGACAGGGCTCTCGAATATCTCATCGGAGACTGGCTCAGATGACCGAACCATTTGCCCGTACGATCGAGAGCGGCCCCAACCAGGGTGAGCCGGTACGCGCGCCAAAGGCGTTTGTCCCGGCGACCGTTGAGATCGTTGAGTCCGAGCCCGACTTCAACACGCTGCCTGAGGGAATCGAACCGGCGCCGCCGGTACGGGGCATGGGCTGGCTCGGCCGGATCGCCTGGAGCGCCGGCGGCCTGCTTGTTTCGCTCGGTCTCGGTCTGATGGCAGACCGGCTGATCGAGGACTTGTTCGCACGCTACAGTTGGCTTGGCTGGGCAGGCGTGTCGTTGCTCGCTGCGTTCTGTGTAGCGGTGCTGGCGCTGGTCATCCGCGAGATCTGGGCCGTCCGCCGGCTTAAAACGCTGGATCATCTGCGCCGGCGGGCCGCCGAAGCCCTACTGAGCGACAAGCGGGACGAAGGGCGCGCCATCGAGAGCGAACTGACCTCCCTTTATGCCGGCCGGCCTGACCTGGCGCGGGCCCGCGAAAACCTCATCGAGCACGCGCCTGATATTTTCGATGGCGGCGAACTCGTGCGTTATGCCGAACGCACCTTGATGACGCCGCTCGATATGCGCTCGCGCGCGCTCACCGCCGCATCGGCGCGACGCGTCGCGCTGGTCACCGCCGTATCCCCACGTGCTCTGGTCGACATTGGTTTCGTTGTTTTCGAAAGCGTGAGGCTGGCCGGCGCCATCGCCGCGCTCTACGGCGCCAAACCGGGGTTCTTCGGTTTCTGGCGACTGACCGGCGCCGTGCTTAGCCACCTCGCCGTAACCGGCGGCCTCGTGCTGACCGACGGCCTCGTCGAGCAATTGGTGGGACAAGGCGTCGCAGCCAGATTGTCGCAGCGGCTGGGTGAAGGGGTGGTCAACGGCCTGATGACTGTCCGGGTCGGCATCGCCGCAATGCGGGTCGTTCGCCCCCTCCCCTTCGAGGTCGAAAAACAACCGCAGGTCAAGGACTTCATCCCTGAACTGATGAAGGTTGCCAAGGGCGGCTGAGAGCGCGTCGCGCTCCTCCTCTCTGACCGTCGATCGCCCCCGCTCAGACCGGGGTCGCCGGATATTCTCTCGAAAATTACAGAATTTTGCTTTTTTGTAACTTGAAGACACAATCCAGCGGTCGTACGTCCCATACACGGATTTGCCTGAATAGAGTCGACAAATCCTGCTGACAACAGCAGTCGACGCGACAATATTATTCACGTGATCGTGATATATACACGTCGTTGGTGCGACAATTTGACTCTATAAGCATGGGGAATAAAATGCGTAACACATATGTACTTGCTGGCATCCTGGCGATGACTATTGGCTTTGGTGCCATCTCCACTGGATCTGCCTCAGCCGCCTGCCTGTCACCAGAGGTGGCGACGCCGCCGGTCTCGCTGACTCACAACGACATGTCGGATATGTCGGCCAATGGCGCCTGGTCGAAGGGCTTCGGCTACGACCGCGACGCCTATCTCGCTGCGCTCGCCAAGGGCAATTCCTGCAGCGTCAGCCAGCAGTCTGAGCCCGTTGCAGCGACCCAGTTGCCGGCTCATCACGCCCAGTCGGCGTACAACTGACGCATATGTCCGGAAGAGCGCTGGAGGTTACGCACATACGGTAACCAGGTTTCCAGCGGAGCCAGCAAGGATGCGCATTGTGCCTCCTTGCTGGCTCCGGACGGCGGTGGTTGAAGAAGGCTTCGATCGTCGAGTTGCCGCCAGGTTTGGATTTTTCGGCGGCAGCGGACACATGGGTAGTCAGTTGCGGCACATTGCCGGAATGTTACAAAAATTTTCAAAATCTGAACCGCTTGTAACTTGAAGACAGGTAGCGACCGTCCTACGTAAGATACGCGGGGTCAGCTAGAAGAAGTCACTGAACTCCAGCGGTCAGTTTTGTGACACTCAACTATCAAGAGTATTTTCTCTCGATTGGTGACGTTTGTCATCATGACTGGTCTTTTTGACTTCAATCGAGATGGATATATAAAATGCGCACATCTATTCTACTCGCCGGCCTTGTGGCAACGACGATCGGTCTTGGCGCCGTTTCCACTGGGTCGGCTTTCGCAGCGGGTTGCCTGTCGCCGGAACTGGCGACTCCGCCGGTCTCGTTGAGCCACAACGACATGGGCGACAAAGGCACCAACTTTGCCGGCGCCTCGTCCAAGGGCTTCGGCTATGACCGCGACGCGTACCTGGCGGCTCTCGCCAAGGGCAATTCCTGCGGTGTCGATCAGCAGTCGCAGCCGGTGTCGGATACCCACATCAAGCCGACGGCCCCGGTCTACAACAACAACTGATAAGCTGCCCCCGCAGTCAGCGGGCCACCTACGAACAACGGCCGGAGCGGGAATACCCTCTCCGGCCGCTTGTTTTTCAGCGTGATATCAGGCCGCCTCGACGTCGCTGGCGGCAGACGGTGCGATCGTGACTTTGAGGCCATCGAGGTCGTCGTTCAGCAGAATCTGGCAGCTCAGCCGCGAGTTCGGCTTCTTGTCGAGCGTCGAGTAGAGCAGGTCTTCCTCGTCGTCGCTGGGCTCCGGGAGCTTTGCCGTCCAGCCGTCTTCGACATAGACATGGCATGTCGCGCAGGAGCACGAGCCCCCGCACTCAGCCTTGATGCCGATTCCCCAGTCGCGGATCACTTCCATGACGCGCCAGCCATCGAGCCCTTCGAGCTCGTGCTCCGCGCCATGGGTATCCGTGACGAGGATTTTCACCCCACAACCCCGAGTTTGCGCTGCAGCTTGGTGGACGACGTCGTGTACTGGAACACCACGCGCTCATCCGGCGAGGCGACCTTCTTTGCCGCCTGCGCCATCAGCGCCGCCTCATGGAAACCCGATAGGATGAGTTTCAGCTTGCCCGGATAGGCGTTGATGTCGCCGATGGCAAAAACGCCGGGCACCGACGACTGGAATTTCTCAGTATCAACGGCAATCAGGTTGTCGTTGAGCTCGAGCCCCCAATCGGCGACCGGGCCGAGCTTCATCGTCAGGCCGAAGAACGGCAGCAGCCGCGTCGCCGGAATGCTGAGATCGCCGGCATCGGTCGTCAGATGTACGTGGTTGAGTTTGCCGTCGTCGCCATCGATCTTGGCGATCTGGCCGAGGAGGAAGTTGATCTTCCCCTCCATCACCAGCTCTTTCATGCGGTTGACCGAGGCAGGCGCTGCCTTGAAGGCATCGCGCCGGTGTACCAGCGTCAACGAGCGGGCGATCGGTTGCAGGTTGAGCGTCCAGTCGAGCGCCGAATCGCCGCCGCCGACGATCACCACGTCCTGGTCGCGGAAATCGTCCATCTTGCGCACGGCGTAATAGACCGATTTGCCTTCATAGGCCTCGATGTTTTCTACCGGCGGGCGCTTGGCCTGGAATGAGCCGCCGCCGGCCGCGATGACCACAATCTTGCAGCGTAGCACGTCACCGCCGTCGGTGGTCAGCCGGAAGCCACCGTCAGGCAGTTTCTCCAGCGTCGTGACGATCTGGTTGAAATGGAATTCGGGGGTGAACGGCGCGATCTGCTGCATCAGGTTGTCGACGAGGCCCTGCCCCGTCACCACCGGAAAGCCCGGGATGTCGTAGATCGGCTTTTCCGGATAGAGCTCGGCGCATTGCCCGCCGGCTCGGTCCAAAATGTCGACGAGATGGCATTTGAGATCGAGCAGCCCGAGTTCGAACACGGCAAAAAGCCCCACGGGCCCCGCGCCGATCACGACGACATCGGTGACGATTTCTGCTTCGGACACTTTTCTCTCTCAATTGCTGAAAGGCGGTCTCTCACCTCGCCTTAGTTCAGGTTTGATCCCCGCGAAAGCGGCGATTGTGGACAGGCCTAACGGAGATTCCCGCCTTCGCGGGAATAACGCGAACGCTCTTCACAGAGGCGGTGCTACGCCGTTTCGACTTCCTTGCCGGCTTTTCTGAGGAACGGCCGCGTACCGACCGGCACTTCGGTCACGCCGACCGGCTGGTAGAACAGCGACACCTCCGGCAAGTGGCCCGCTTCAAGCGCGTGGCGCGTCGCGGCGTTGGTCACGACGAACGCATTGATGCCGCAGCGGCGCATCAACGGGATCTGGTCCTGCAATACGTCCCCGACCGCACGGATTTCGCCCTTGTAGCCGAACCGCTCGGTCAAAAGCCGTGCGGTCGTATAGCCGCGGCCGTCGGTGAAAGCCGGAAACAGGATCGCGATTGAGGCAAAGCGCGACAAGTCGGCTTCGGCCGCCTCGATGCTTTCGCCGGGCGATACCAGGAGACCAAGCGGATGCGGGCTGGCGAGCACCGCCTCGCGATTGGCCAGGAACAGTTTCAGCGGGATGTGCGTATAGCGTGCCGTCGCCGCATCGTAGGCGTCAGTCCAGGGGGTGAAAGGATCGGCGATGAATGCGCCGTTCTTCCAGAGGTTGTGCTCGACCTTCGCCATTGGCGCGGCGATCGCTCCGTTGAAATCGAAATGGATGCCGCATTCCTTCTTGTCGAGACCGCGCCAGCGGCCGGCGCGCGCATCTTCGCCCTCTGCTACAGCCGAAGTGCAGGGCGCGCAACCGATCGATTTGAAGCCCCTGCCATAGAGCGGATGCTCCGGCAGATCGTGCGCCTTGCGGTAGGCAATCACGTCCTCATCCGACCAGTAGGCAAGCGGGTTGACCTTGATTCGGTCGTCGCTGGTCAGCTCGAAATGCGGCAGCACGCCGCGCTCTTTGGTCTGGTAGCGCTTGCGGCCGGTGATCCAGCCACCAAACTTTTCGAGCGCCGGCTCAAGCGGCTCGGTCTTCCTGATATGGCAGCAGGAATCCGGGTCGGATTCCCAAAGGTCGCCGTAGGGATCGAAGCGAGCGACGTCGGCCGGATCTGGTGTCAGCGAGACGATATTGGTGAGGCCAAGCTTTTGCTTCAGCGTCTCGACGTAAGCGAGCGTTTCCGGAAAATGCTTGCCGGTCTCGAGGAAGTACACCGGCAGGTCCGGATTGATCTGCGCCACCATGTGCAGCAGCACGGCAGAATCCGCGCCGAACGACGACACCACAGCGGCATCACCCGGCAAAAGTTCGGTCAGCGCCTGCTTCAGCACGCCGACGGAATCCATCTCGTCGAACATGCCATTGAGCGCCATGATGCCCAACGTGCGCAGCTTGTCCGGCTGCTTGAGGCTGTGCAGCATCTCATTCATTGCCGTACAGCGCCTCCTTGAACGGCTTGTCGCCGAGCCGGCGGAAGGCGGCAATGAACGGCTCGTCGACGCTCTCGCGGCGCGCGATATAGGCATCGACCAGCCGCTCGACCGCGTTAGGCACGTCCTCAGCCTCAAAGCCCGGCCCGAGGATTTTGCCCACGGCAGCGTTCTCCGTGGCGTCGCCGCCGACGGTGATCTGGTAAAGTTCGCCGCCCTTCTTCTCGACGCCGAGAATGCCAATGTGGCCCACATGGTGGTGCCCGCAGGCGTTGATGCAGCCGGAAATCTTGATCTTGAGATCGCCGATTTCCTTCTGCCGCTGCGGCGATGAGAACTTTCGCGACAATTCTTCGGCAATCGGGATCGAGCGCGCTGTCGCCAGCGAGCAAAAATCCATGCCGGGGCAGCAGATAATGTCGGTGATTTCGCCGACATTGCCGGCTTCGAGTTTCGCTTCGACCAATGCGTCGTAGACCGTACGCAGATCGGTGATTGCAACGTGCGGCAGCACGAGGTTCTGCTCGTGCGTCACCCGCAACTCGTCGAACGAGTATTTTTCGGCGATGTCGGCGACCGCATCCATCTGCGCGGCAGTGGCATCGCCCGGCGGCTTGCCGATCGGCTTTAGCGAAATGGTGACGCTGGCATAGCCCGGCACGCGGTGGGCATTGAGGTTGTTCTCGAGCCAGCGGCCGTAGGCCGGATCGAGAATCTTCTCTCGGGCGATGTCGATTTTGGTCGCCGGCAGGGTCGCGAAGGCTGGATCGGCAAAATACGCCGAGATGCGATCGAGCTCTACCTGAGGCAGCGTCAGCACGCCGCCGCGGATCTCGGCAAACTCGGCCTCGACCTGACCCTTGATGGTTTCGAGGCCTTCCTCGTGCACCAGGATCTTGATGCGGGCCTTGTACTTGTTGTCGCGCCGACCATAGCGGTTGTAGACGCGCAAAATGCTCTCGAGATAGGCGAGCAGGTCGGTGTTCGAGACATAGGCGTTGATCAGCTTGGCGATCATCGGCGTGCGGCCGAGCCCGCCGCCGACCCAGACCTCCCAGCCGATCTCACCAGCGCCGTTCCGCGCCGCCCTGAGGCCGATATCGTGGAACTTGATCGCCGCGCGGTCGCTCGGCGCGCCCGTCAGCGCGATCTTAAACTTGCGCGGCAGGAACGAGAATTCCGGGTGGAGGCTCGACCACTGCCGAATAATCTCGGCGACGGGGCGGGGATCGATGATCTCGTCGGCCGCGGCGCCCGCGAACTGGTCGGTCGTCGTATTGCGAATGCAATTGCCCGAAGTCTGGATCGCATGCATCTCGACTTCTGCGAGATGGTCGATCATGTCGGGAATGTCGCTGAGCTTGGGCCAGTTGAACTGGATGTTCGTCCGCGTGGTGAAGTGGCCATAGCCACGGTCATAGGTGCGGGCAATATAGGCGAGCTTGCGCAACTGCTTCGAACGCAGCGTGCCATAGGGCACGGCGATACGGAACATATAGGCGTGGAGCTGCAGATATAGGCCGTTCATCAGCCGCAGCGGCCGGAACTGGTCCTCGTTGATTTCGCCGGCGATGCGCCGGTTCACCTGATCCCGGAACTGGGCCGCGCGGGCGTTTACAAACGCCGCGTCGAACTCGTCATATCGATACATGGTCGTCCTCAGTCAGATGCTGCCGGTCGAACACCGGGGTGGTCGAGCCCGTCGCGCGGATGCGTTCGCGCAGGCGGTCCGGCACGATTTTCCCGTCCCTGACGGTGACGTTCTCGATCTCGAGGCTGAGAATGCGCAGCGTCGCCTTGGTCCTGGCAATCGCCTCGTCGCGAGCCGCCGTTTCGTTCGCAGAGAACAACCGCACCTGCTGCAGGTCTTCAACCCACGCGCCGTTGCGGTCGAGATAAACCGTCGCGCCCGAAACAAGCTCGTTGCCGGTCAGGATTTCCATTACGCCACCTTGAACTGCTGCTCGGCCAGCGCCGCGGCGCCCGCCCAATCGCCCGCCGCAACCGCCTCGCCGACGAGGATCACCGCCGGACCATCGGCAAAATCCACCGCGCCGCCGGCGAGTTCGCCGATCGTGCCGCGATGCAATGACCGGCCAGCACGTCCCGCATTGACGACGATGCCGACGGGAATAGCCGCGCCGAGGCCGTTGGCCATCAGCTTGGCCGCAACTTCAGGGGCGATCGACTTGCCCATATAAAGTGCCAGCGTCAGGCCTGAGGCTGCGAGCGCCGCCCAGTGCTTGACCTCATCATCGTCGGCACCGTGTGCCGTCGCCAGAATAAAACCCGACGACACTTTGCGCAGCGTCACTGGCGTCGCCGTATCCGCCGCAGCCGCCAAAGCGGCCGAAATGCCCGGCACGATCGTGTAAGGAATGCCGGCTTTGCGCAGCGCCGCGATTTCCTCGCCGGCGCGGCCGAATACCATCGGGTCGCCGCCCTTGAGCCGCGCGACGCGCTTGCCCTCGCCCGCCAGCCGCACGATCAGCGTGTTGATCTGCGCCTGGCTGAAGGAATGGTGGCCTTTGGCCTTGCCCACCGAAATGCGCTGCGCATCGCGCCGGCCCATCTCGATGACGGCATTCGGCACGAGCTGGTCATGCACGATGACATCGGCTTCCTGCAGTAGCCGCTGCGCGCGCAAGGTCAGTAGGTCCTCGGCGCCCGGCCCGGCGCCAATCAGGTGCACGATACCGGTTTCGCCAGTCTGGCCGGAAAGCAGCTCGCCGGCGACTGCCTCGCCCTGCCCGGCTTCAACCGCCCGGGCCACGTCAGCCGACGTCGCCAGCGTCTCAAAATACCGCCGCCGCGCAACGAGATCAGGCAGCGCATGCAGCACGCGATCCCGCAACGATCCCATCAGCCGCGCGAGGCCGCCGATCTCCGGCGCCAGCATCGCCTCGATCTTCGCCCGCACCAGCCGCGCCAAGACCGGCGCTTCGCCTTCGGTCGAAACAGCAATCGTCAGTGGCGCCCGCTCGATAATCGACGGCGTATAGAAATCACACTCGTCCGGACGGTCGACCGCATTGACCGGGATTTTGAGCGCCCGCGCAGCAGCGATAGCCGCTTCGCCTTCGGGACCGCGATCGGTGACGAACAGCAGCGCGACGCCATCGAGATCGCTCTCCATGAACGGTCGCTCAACGACACTCACGGGAAGAGAGGAAAAATCGGCGTCGATGCGAGACGCTACAATCACGACTGATGCAGTAGTCTTAACGGCCAACCGGGCTTTGTTGAGGGCTTCTTCTCCACCGCCGACGATGACGATGCGCTGACCCTTGACCTTGTAGCTCAACGGAAATGTGTTGAGTTCACCCATTCATGACCTGTGCCGAAGTGAGCGCATAAATAGGGGATTCCAGCTCTTTGACGCAAGGTATTGAAATACAATCGCTTTCATATTTCATCCTGAGGCCTCGGCTTAGAACCGCTGAGGTACTCTAGCCCGGTCCCTCGCCAAAAGAATCCAGCGGCTGCCTCACTGATAAAATATTTCCTGTTGCCGGAGCGTTACCCCTGGCGGGTCGGCACCCTGACCACGAGCCCATTGATCTCGTCGCGGACCTTGATCTGACAGGAAAGCCGGCTCGTCGGCTTCACCTCGAAGGCGAAGTCCAGCATGTCCTCCTCCATCGGCGACGGCCCGCCGACGACCTCGGTCCAGGCGTCATCGATGTAGACGTGGCACGTCGCGCAGGAGCAGGCGCCGCCGCATTCGGCAACGATCCCGGGCACGCCATTGAGGATCGCCGTCTCCATGACGGTCGAACCAATTTCGCCCTCGGCTTCGATTTGCTCGCCGTCGGGCTCGATATAGGTAATTTTGGGCATTTGAGGCTCTGGAGGAGCGGCGCGCTATCGCTGGGCGCCGCGATACGCCGGATATAACGGCGCCCTCCCCGGCCTGCAAGGCGGAAACGCCCGGCACCGTTGAGGCAGGAGCAACCGTGATGTCAGTCGATTTCGGCGTCGATCTCGGCGATGCGGCGCGCGACGAACGTGCGGACTTCCTCGACCGCGAAGTGGATGTCTTCGACGCGCTCCGGATTGACCGCCTCGCCTTCGTTGAGCTCGGTCTCCATCACGTGGGCATGTTCGGCCAGCGACCAGGCGCCGACCCCGACTGAAGCGCCCCGGATGATGTGGAGGTTATGCAGAAGATCGGGCACCGAGCCCGACCTTTCGAGACGATCGAAATGGGCAGCCAGGACTTCGTCGAAATTCCTCAAAATCTCGCCCTCGAGGCCGACATCGCCGAGCGCCTGTTTGGTCAGGTGCATCATATCGATCGGCCGCGCCACGGGGCGCTTGCTGGCCTCTTGCGCTGGCCGCGAAACTTCGACGCTCATCGCCACTGCCGTTACTCCCCCAACATCCCGCTAAACCACGGGAATTGCAGACTAGAACGGTGCGATGAACCCGCATTTACGGCTGAGGTTGCAAATTGTGCGGGCACGTCAGCTATTCGCTAACCATGCGCGAGCGTCGGGCCGACTTTGAGCGCGCAGCTCTTATCCACAGATCAGTGGGACGCTCTGCCGGGGCCTTGCCGGCCGATTATTTCATGGCCGCATTTGAGGCCAATTCTCGCCACCTTGATGGTTAAGGTCGCCTCACCAGGGACGGGAACTCATCACGCGAAATTAACCTTTGCTTAACTTTGCACTCGGTTTGGCTCAAATTGAATGTATTAATGAGCCAGTACCAGCGCGCGGCGGCAAAGGTTTCGGGGCGATATCGGGCATTTGCATCGAATTGTACCCAGTTGGGCACCATCAGGGAAACAGGTGCCTGCCCAACATGACTCCAGCGTACCGCCTGTCCGCCTAAAGCCGACGCGAGAGTTGTAAAGAGTATGGCAAAAAAACCCACGACAGCTTCGAATGATCCCGCCGCGCTGGCCTTTTCGGCGGTTGAAGACGCCCTGAAAGATTCGGTGTTCAACCTCGACGAAGACGTCGAGGAGCGCAGTCCTGCCCCGCAATTCCGGGAGAACCGCGAGCGGCTGCGTACCGCCGATAAGCTGGCGGCACAGACCTCTTCGGTCGCCAACGACGATCGCTATCAGGGCCGCACGCCATACAGCATGCAGGCCAAGGCCTCGACTCAGCCGACCTATATCGCCATCGGCCTTTCGGTGGTCTGGGTGGTCGCGGTGGTGCTCGCCGAAGTCCTGCGCCTCCGCGCCCAGGGCGATGGCGTACCGCTTTTTGCCAATGCGCTGGAACTCGTCGGCTTCCTCGCGATTCTGGTGCTGCCGGTCGCGATGTTCTTTGCCATCTCGACGCTGGTGCGCCGGGCCCAGGAACTGCGGCTTGCCGCCGGCTCCATTACGCAGGCCGCTGTGCGTCTCGCCGAGCCCGAGACGACTGCGTCTGAAAAGGTCGCCTCCGTCGGGCAGGCTGTGCGCCGCGAAGTCAACGCCCTCGGCGACGGACTCGAGCGCGCCTTGTCGCGTGCCGGCGAACTCGAAGTAATGATTCACAACGAGGTCACCGCGCTCGAACGCACCTATTCCGAAAACGAATCGCGCATGCGCGCCCTCATCCAGGAACTGGCAAGCCAGCGCGACAGCGTCATCACCAATACCGATCGCGTCCGCGAGGCGATTACCGAGTCCCATACGGGCCTCGTCTTCGACCTCGACATGATCTCCCAGCGCATCGCCGGCACCATTATCGAGAGCGGCGGTAATCTGACCCGTGGCCTTGAGACGGCGGGCAACTCGCTGACCTCGACTTTCGGCGAGCGGACCGAATCCTTCATCACGCTCGTCGACAACCGCAGCAATGAGCTGCTGACGGCGCTCGACGATACCGCCAACCGGCTGAACCTGACGCTCGAAGACCGCGCCTCGAACCTCTCGCAATCCTTCGAGAGCCGCACCTACGAAATGAGCACGACGATCGACCAGCGCATGAACGCTTTGGTCGACGCCCTCGACACGCGGTCGAGCAGCCTCTCTGAAGCCATCGACGAGCGCACCTCGACCCTTTCGACCCTCTTGGCGGAAGGCGGCTCGACGCTGCTCGACCAGCTCCGCGATCGCGGCCACGAAGTCTCGGGCTCGCTCGACCTCACCGGTGCCCGTATCGCCGGCGACATCACCCAGCGCGCCAAGGATGCCGAAGCGCTGTTCGCCTCGATGGCCCAGCAGCTCGACGAAAGCGTCTCGGTCAACGTCAACGCCCTCGAAAGCCGCCTCCACTCGGCGCTTATCGAAATCTCCGGCAATCTCGACGAAAGCACGGAACGCGCCCGCATCACCCTGGCCGGCGCCGGCTCGCAGACCATGTCGCAGTTCGATCAGCGTATCGACGAGCTGGCCAACATCATCGACACCCGCATCCAGGGTCTCGAAGGCGTTGTCGGCGACAAGGGCGAGCGGCTGGTCGAAAGCCTCGACAAGCACACCGCGGCATTCGCTGCCCGTGCCAACGTGCTTGAAATGGCCCTCGACGAAAAATCGGGCCACTTCAACGACATCGTCAACCAGCACACGCACGACATGACCGAGACGCTCGGCCAGCGCATGAAGCAGGTTACCGACGCCATCGCCAACCGCTCGAGCGAGCTGACCGATGCACTCGAAGGTCACGCCAACGTCCTCGCCGACGCGCTCGACAACCGTCTGCAGTTGCTCAACGACACGATGCGCGGCCGCACCGACGAATTCGCCGGCGCACTCGATACCCGCACGCAGTTCCTCAACGACGCCCTCGACAGCCGCACCAAGACGCTGTCGTCGGCCCTCGATGGCCGCACGCAGGAGCTGACGGCGACCCTCGAAAGCCGTACCCAGCAACTCGGCCAGACGGTCGAGGCACGCGTGCAGGAAATCGCCGCGACCCTCGAAGGTCATTCGGATCTCCTCAACGATGCGCTCGATCAGCGCTCGCGGCAGCTCAGCTCGACCCTCGACCAGCGTACCCAGCAGCTGGCCAGCGCCATTGCCACCCGCTCGACGGAACTATCCGAAGCGCTTGGCACCCGGACGCAGCAACTTTCCGATACGCTCGGAAGCCACACGTCGGCGATCTCCGGCACCATCGGCGATCGTACGGTCGAGCTCGCCCGCACCATCGATGCCCAGGGCGAAGCGGTGCGCGACAGCATCGACGCAAGCCTCCGCAATGTGAATGCAGTGATGTCCGACCGCTCGGACATGCTCTCCAACCTCATCTCTGCCAAGGTGGCCGAGGTGAACGACAATCTCGGCCGCGGCATCGACTCCGCGATCCTCAGGATTGCCGATGCCGAAGGCGGCGTGACCGGCCGCATCGACACGGCGGCAGCAACCGTCGGCGAGAGTGCCCGCAAGGCCGCTGATATCATCGAGACCGGCGTAAATTCGGCCCGCAAGGCCATCACCGACATGGTCGACCAGCGCCTCGGCACCCTGCCCGAGGCGATCACCGCCCGCGCCGACATCACCGCCGAACGGCTGGCCGCGCTCAACAGCGCGATCAACACCGCTCTGGTGCAGTCGATGGCCGACCTCGAATCCGGCGCCGACCGGCTCGAAGAAACCATCTCCCAGCGGATCGTCAACGCCACTGCCGATATTTCGAGCGACGTCACCGCCACTGCCAACCGCATGGATATCGCGGTCAAGGCAGCCCTCGAACAGCTCCAAGTCGCCGCCCACACCATCGAAGACATCATCGAGGTCAAGGCCGTCGCCGCTGCCGAGGAGGTTTCCGGCCGCGTCGTCGAGATCCATAAGGCCGTCAACGAGCAGACCAGCGCCTTCGCGGCCCTCGTCAACGAAAAATCCGAGCAGTTGCATGTCGCCCTGCTCAACCACGGCAACGTGCTGCGCGATGCATTGGGCGAGAACGCCCGTGAGGCCGAAGCGATCATGGCCGTATCGAGCCAGCGTATCCTTGGCGACGTTTCGTCCGCCCTCGGCAAGCTCAACGAAAGCAACGAGCTGCTGCAAAAGGTGCTCGACGCCTCGACCAGCAACCTTGCCAGCCTCGAGAGCAGCGTTGCCGACCAGACCGCCTCCTACTCGGCGACGGTTCGCGACGCGATCGGCTCGACCGAGGAAGCCGGCCGGCTCGTCAGCGACCACGTCACCGCGCTGCAGAACACCATCCGCGGCATGGTCGGCGAATTCGGCACGATGCTCGGCACACTCGGCGAAGAGGCCAAAAGCCTCGACCAGGCCGCCTCCTCGCTCAATACAGCGAGCAGCTACGCCGTCTCCAATCTCGACGAGCGTCGCAACGCCATGGACGCGCTGGCGCAGAGCTTCACCACCCGCGCCGACGATATCGACGGCCGGATGCGTGGCTTCGCCCAGTCGATCGCCGACACCATCAACGACACCGAGCGCCGCATCATCGCCGCCCGTGAGACGATGGAAGACGCGCTGGGCTCGACCTCGAGCTCGGTCGAAAGCGTGATGGCAAGCGCCAAATCCACCTTGCGCGATGCCTTGACCGAGACGACGGACCAGGTGTCGACAGTGATGGCGAACTCCACGTCCACGCTCCGCGATGCGTTGGCGGACACGACCGGCCAAGTGTCGAGCGTCATGGCAAATGCCACCGCCAGCCTCAGCGAGGCGCTGACCGATACGACAGGCCAGGTGTCGAGTGCGCTCAATGCCAACGAGTCGCTGCTGACCAGTGCCCTCGCCAAGAACGAGGACAAGCTCGACAACGCCCTCGCCGGTCTGCGCGACAAGTTCGACACCGTATTCTCTGGTGCCGAGGAACGGCTGCAGGCGGTGCTGTCGGGGGCCGAAAGCCAGGTCAACGAAACACTGAGCAACACCGCGGATCGCGTTTCGACCGCCCTATCGCTGACCACCGGCAACGTCACCAACGTGATGAACACCACGTCGGGCGCCCTTGCGGAGGCGATCAACACCAACACCGGCACCGTCGCCGATGCCCTGAAGCAGACCAGCGCCGACGTTGCGGCACGGCTTGCCGATATCCGCGGCACGGCCAGCACCGAGAGCCAGCGCGCCAACGAACTGCTGCGTCAGACGCAGCAGACGATGATCGCCGAGATGCAGAAGGCTCTCGAAGAGGCCACCAAGCGCTTCAACGAGACCGCCGCCGCCATGCGCTCGACCGCCAAGGAAGTTTCCGGCGAGCTCGAAGCCACCCGCTCCGAACTGGCACGCGGCGTCATGGAACTGCCCGAGGAGACCCGGGCCAGCGCCGCTGCGATGCGCCGCGTCGTTGCTGAACAGATCGAGGCGCTGAGCGAGCTCAACGACATCGTCCGTTCGCAGTCGGCGGCCCACGACATCAACGAGCGCCGCGAGCAGTCGCGGCCTGCGCCCCAGGCCATGCCGCGTGTCGAGCCGCGCCCCGAGCCGGTCCGTCAGGAGGCGCCACGCCCTGAGCCCCGCGCCCCGGAGCCTGTCGCTCGGCTCGTCGAGCCCGTGCCTGCCGCACCGCGCCCGGAGCCTGCCCGTCCCGCCCCGGCCTTCACCGCACGGGCAGAGGCCGCGCCTGCCCCGGCATTCCAGCCGGCGGCCCGTGTCGAAGTTCAGCCGGCCCGTCCCGCGCCCGAGGTCCGTCAGCCTGCACCGCGTGAAGTCCAGCCTGCTCCTGCGGCGACCAACGGCGCCACGCCGCGTGGTGGCGACGACAACGGTGGCTGGCTGCGTGACGTGCTGCGTAATGCCAGCGCCAAACAGGCCGGCAATCAGACGCAGAACAGCCAGCTCTCGGGCCTGACCGAGGAGATCGCCCGTTCGATCGACCTCAACGCCTTGTCGGAAGCTTGGAGCCGCTATCAGGCCGGCGAGGCTAACGTGTTCTCGCGCCGGATCTATACGCTGACCGGCCAGGGCACTTACGACGAAGTCCGAAAGAAGCTGCAGCGCGATCCCGATTTCGCCAAGACCGCGCAGGCCTATATGGGCGAGTTCGAACAGCTGCTGAAGCGCGCCGCCGCCGGCCCCCGTCCGGCTCAGGAATCGCGCGAGTACCTGCTGTCGGATCGCGGCAAGGTCTACACCATGCTCGCCCACGCCAGCGGCCGGCTGAACTGATCGAAGGAACCCGCGGGTTTGTTGGGGCCCCGCTTCGGCGGGGCCTTTCTTTTAGCTCGTGGCCTTCGGTCCGCCCTTGAGCGGTTTCAGCCGGATGGAGACCAATACGGCGATGGTCGCCAGGGCCCCGAGGACCGCAGAGGCAAAGAAGGCATGGTACCCGAACGCCGACGCCAGGGGACCAAAGCCGAGCAGCACAAGAACGGCAACGCCCTGTTGCACGACGTAGGAGGAGCTCTGCGCCTCCGCCGCGATATCCTCGCTCGTCCAATTGGCGATGAAGTGCATGGCGCCGAGATAGCCCACCGCGAACGTCACTGCGTGCAGCAGTTGCAGCGCGAACAGCAATGGCACCGGTGGGCCGAGCGCAGTCAATGTCCAACGCACAGCCGCGACCACCGACGAAGCGAGGATCATCTGGCGCGCCGAGACGCGCTTGCCGAAACGTGGCCACAGGAACAGCACCGCCGCTTCGCCAACCGCGCTAACCGCGATAAGCGGGCCGATAAGGCTCTCCGGAACACCCTGCTGCTTCCACAACAGGCCCGCAAAACTGTTGATGATCGAGTGCGTCGCCTGCACGAGCGCAAACGCCACGATCGGCAGGATGAACCACGGCTGCATCACCTCGCGCAGCCGGCTGGCACCAGCCGTCGCTTGTGGCACCTGCGCGCGGTCGGGAGCGCGGAACGGGGGCAACTGCAGTGACAATACCGCCCGCAACAATGACCAACCGATGAGGGTCGGCAGGAAAGCACCCGGCCCGAACCAGCCAACGAGCAACGTCGTCCCGGCCGTGGCGATAATGTAGCCGATCGTGCCCCAGGCGCGGATGGCGCCGAAGGAAGTGCCTCGCCGCTCCGTCATGCGCAGGGTAGCGGCGTCGGTCACTGGCATCATGGCGCCGACCGGCACCTGAAACACCGTCCAGACGATCGCGAGGCCAATGACCCCCGCCGCGACGTAGAAGGCGAACGGCAGGAGGCCGGCGACCATCGACAGGATGATGATGACCTGCCGCCAATCGGCAGCGCGATCGGCGAGACGGCCGACGATGATGTTGAACAGCAGCAGCGCCAGAACCGGGCAGGCACTGATGAAGCCGATTTCGCTCGGCGACATGCCCTTGTCGGCCAGCCACACCCCGAAATAGGCGCCGGCG